>Ga0172372_10007584_pt1 | contig 14539 bp, 18 predicted proteins | sample LakKiv5m_2_FD_114544 | JGI IMG/M metagenome (GOLD analysis project Ga0172372, IMG submission 114544) | Freshwater microbial communities from Kabuno Bay, South-Kivu, Congo - kab_092012_9.5m | ecosystem: Environmental > Aquatic > Freshwater > Lake | place: Democratic Republic of the Congo...
CAACTTGAGAAGATGGGCGTGGCGCGCATTCACGCACGACTCACGGCAGGTGTTTCACTCAAGATTGCCGCATCGCTTTGTGCGTTGAGTGTGTCAAACTACCGCTAGACTAGCAATCAGGGTTAAATGTTACTTTTATCGTACTAAAGAATATCAATATTGACAAGATGCAAAAGATTATGGTGTCATGTGTTTTCTTGAAAAATCATTTTTATGAAAAATACCTGCCATATTGTTGTCGTTTCTCAGTACTGAAAACACAAACGATAGCAGAATGTTACCGCATTCTGCCATGCAAGTACGATTGCATGGTGTTGTCGATATGATTTTGGGAGCGGATGCTCGACATGCTTACGTCTCCCCATTGCCGTATAATGAACCACAATGACGAGGTTCATCAATGGCAATGTGCGGAGGAATGCACACATGACACAGTACGACCTGTTGGTGCTCGGCGAGCTGAATGCAGATTTAATTCTGAGTGGTGATGTCGAGCCGGTCTGGCAACAACACGAAAAAATCGTCTCTGGCATGGCTCTGGTCATGGGTGGTTCAGCGGCCATTTTCGCTTGTGGAGCTGCCCGTTTGGGTCTGTCCGTGGCCTATGTCGGGATGTGTGGCGACGACACCATCGGTCATTTTTGTCTCGAAGCGCTCCAGCACGCTGGTGTGGATACGCGTCATTGCATCATTGATCCGGCCATTCGCAGTGGTTTGACGTTGATTTTGCAAAAACCAGCCGATCGCGCCATGTTGACCTACGAAGGTGGCATCCCGTTGTTGCGTGCTGATATGGTGCCCGACGCGCTCGTGGCGCAATCGCGCCACATTCACGTGGGCAGTTACTACTTGCAACATGCGCTCCGTCCCGGTCTGCCACAGTTGTTTGCGCGCATGCAGGCACAGGGGGGCACAACCTCCCTCGACACCAACTGGGATCCGAGTGAGCAGTGGAGCGGCCTCAGCGACATCTTTGCGCATACCAGCCTGTTTTTGCCCAACGACGCAGAAGCACTCGCCGTGAGTCGACACACCACCATTGACGCTGCGTGCCAGCAACTCGCACTGCAGGTCCACACGGTGGCCATCAAATGTGGGAGTGCCGGTGGTATCGCCCAACAGGGCGACGCGGTGGTACGGGCACCCGCCGTGGCCACTGATTTCGTGGATGCAGTCGGTGCCGGTGATTCATTCAACGCCGGGGTGGTGTACGGCATGTTGGCCGGCTGGCCACTCGCACAATCGTTGCGCCTCGGCACCATTTGTGGTTCGTTGTCGACACGGGCTGCTGGTGGCACTGCTGCCCAACCCACGTTGGCTGAGGCATTGACGTACCTCAATGCGTAGTATTGTGGGTATTGCATAGAAAGGGAACACCGTCAGATGCGTGATGTCATTGATGCAATTACAACATATCGGGCCCGGGGCGAGCGTGTGGCCATTGCCACGGTGGTGCGCACCTTGGGATCGTCGCCCCGTGGCATCGGTGCCAAAATGGTCGTCACCGATCAGGGCAACATGGCCGGTTCGGTCAGTGGTGGCTGCATTGAGGGCGCCGTCTTTGACGCCTGCCAAGCGGCCATCGTGAGTGGTACTGCAGCCTTGTTGCATTTCGGTGTGGCCGACGAAACCGCCTGGGAGGTCGGCTTGGCTTGCGGAGGCACCATCGATGTCTTCGTGGAGCCCCTCATCGAGGAGACTCCCCATGCATAGCACGGTATACGCGTCGCTTCAGCAGGCCCTCGCGGCCGAACAACCAGTCGCCGTTGCCACCGTGATTGCCGGAGCCTTAGTGGGGACACAATGGCTGATTCGCCCACAATTGCCACCGTGACCACCAGTGTGGATGCCTCACTGACGGAGCACATCACGCGCGACGCACAGCAGTTGCTGGATCGTGGCAATCACGGTGAGTTGATTTACGGCGAGACCACCGTGTTCGTGGAGTGTTATCCACCGCCGCCCACCATCATCATGGTGGGCGCCGTGCACATTGCGGTGGATTTGACCAGCTACGCCAAAGTGCTCGGTTTCCGCACAGTGGTCATCGATGCGCGTGGCGCATTTGCGACCGCTGAGCGCTTTGCTCATGCGGACGAGTTGGTCCATGCGTGGCCCGACGATGCACTGCAGGGACGTTTGCACGTGAACACGGCGGTGGTGGTGCTCACCCACGACCCCAAGCTCGACGACCCGGCACTCCAAGTGGCCTTGCCCAGCTCAGCACGGTACGTGGGGGCGCTGGGGAGCAAAAAAACACACGCTGCCCGCGTGGAGCGGTTGCGTGCATCTGGGGTGTCCGAGGCTGACATTGCCCGCCTCCATGCGCCCATTGGTCTGCCCATTGGCGGGCGTACGCCGGCCGAGATTGCCTTGAGCATCATCGCTGAGATTGTGGCGGTCCGCAACGAGCGTCAGGCCCGCCGTGAATGACGCATCGACCACGGTGTGCGTGGTTATTTTGGCGGCCGGGTTGTCACGGCGGTTGGGTCGACCCAAGCAACTCCTTCCGTGGCACGATCGCCCGTTAGTGCGGGCCATGGCTGAGACGGCCGTGGCGAGTGCAGTTGGGCCCGTAGCCGTGGTGGTTGGTCATGCTCAAGCCGCCGTAGAGTCAGCCTTGACCGGCCTTGCGGTCACCTGTGTGGTGAACCCGGAGTATGCGCTGGGCCAAGGCACGTCGGTGGCAACAGCGGCACGCTGGGCAGCCAGCGGGTCTGCGGCAGCCTTGTTGGTGGTGGTCTGTGATCAGCCCTTGTTGCGCCCACACCACGTGCAGCACTGTGCGGCTACGTGGCAGGTGGAGCGCCCACAGGTGCTCATCCCGCGGGTCGCCGGCACGCCCACCAATCCGGTGATTTGGCGACGGGACACGTGGTCCGCGTTGGCGGAGCTCCAGGGTGAGCAAGGGGGACGCGTGCTCTTTCAGAGTGGTCGGGTGACGCCGACGTGGCACGAAATCGCCGCCCCCGAATTACTGCTTGATGTCGATGACGAAGCCGATTATCAGCGAGTATTGGAGTACGATGCATCATCAAATCGTTGCGACGACTGACGCGTTGGGCGGGATTGCTCGGCATCACATTAGTGATCAGCACGGGCGGCGTCTCATCTCCAAAGGGCGCATCATCCAGGCGGCCGACGTGGTTGCGTTGTTGGCGGCGGACATCACGCAGGTTGCGATTGTGCGCTTGGCTGACGACGATGTAGACGAGCACACGGCAGCCGCCTTTGTGGCGACGCAGGGGGCCGGAGTGGGCACGTGCGCCCAAGCGCCACACCATGGGCGCGCTGATATTGTGGCGCAACAGGCGGGAGTGGTCGTGGTCGATGAAACACGCCTAGCGGCGTGGCATCAGCGCAGTGGCATCACGATTGCCACGGTGCGTTCGTACGGGGCGGTGCAGGCACAACAGCGCATTGCTACGGTCAAAGTTTTGCCCTTTGCGGTGCCTAGTCATCTCCTCAGCGATGCGCCAGGGGCGGTCATCGCCGTGCACCCCTTTCGTGTACAGCGTGTGGGTGTGCTGGTGGTGGCATCGTCGTCACAGGTCGGTCAGCGCATGCGCCACAGTCATCTCCCAGCACTTGTTGAGCGTCTGCGTGCGCTTGGTGCACCGCCGCCGACCATCGTGGATGTGGCCTTTGCGGAGGACGAAATTGGCGCGCAGATCCGGCAGTTGCTGCCGCAGTGCCAGTTGTTGTTGTCGGTGAGTGAAACCTCCATCATGGACGAGGATGATGTCATCCCGCGGGCCTTGCGGACGGCCGGTGGCGAGGTTACGTGCTACGGAGCGCCCGTCGAGCCGGGGAATCTGTTGTTGTTGGGGCGGGTGGCCGGGGTGCCCTTTGTGGGCGCGCCGGGATGTGTGCGTAGCCCACACCGCAACGTGGTTGATTTGGTGTTGCCTCGCATCATGGCGGGATTTTTGCCGACGGCGGCCGAGATTTATGCGCTAGGACATGGTGGTTTGTTGGAATAAAGGGTCTTTGAGATTACAAAACGTTGCAATTTGCTCAAGATGTGGATTGTCTTTCCTTCCAGTCCCGTGTTTTGTGCTACCATTAGGGTCGAGGCAGTGTAACGACCGGTGGTGAAATGTGTCAAATGCTTTTTTGACACACAAAACCGAAGTCGGTATACTACTTTGTGAAAGCGTTCATTAAGTCAGAGGGGCGTGTTTCATGCGGATACGAAATGCCGTACTGGTGGCCCTCGGAATTGGCGCTGTGATGTATTTTGTGTTGGGATTGACCTTTCCTCGCGAAGACTTGCACATTTCGGTCAAAGCGGAAGCTTTGGCGTGTGTCGGTGGAGCGATGGATACGGCGCACCCAGGTGAATGTGCATCCGGCTTCCCGATTACGAACTCACTAGTGACAACAGTCATTGTTGATCTGTTGTTGATCCTGGCGGTCGTGTTTGGCATACGCAAAGCACAAATGGTGCCACGCGGATTCCAAAACGTCGTCGAGTTGGTGGTGGGGACCTTCTACGATTTTGCCGTAGGAGTGGACAAGAAGAATGTTGCGAAGTTCTTTCCCTTTGCAGCGACCGCGTTTTTGCTGATTTTGCTCTCCAACCTGTTAGGGCTCATCCCCGGTGCAGGGAGTGTTGGCATGTGTCAGCCATACGCCAAAGCAGCTGGGGCTGGTGCTGAAGCAACGCACACGGCGAGTATCTATGCAGATTGGCCACTCACGTGTGCAGCTGGTGAGTTGTTGGTGCCGTACTTGCGTGCGCCGTCAGCTGACCTCAACATGACGTTGGCGTTGGGCTTGATTTCGGTGGTATTGATTCAGTACTTTGGCCTCAAAGCCTTGGGTGCTGAGTACTTGGTGCGTTTCTTTAATTTCAAAGAAGGCCCCATGTTCACCGTCATCGGCATCATCGAGTTGATTTCGGAGTTCATCCGTATCATCTCGTTCGCCTTCCGTCTTTTCGGCAACATTTTTGCTGGTGAAGTGGTGCTTGTCGTGTTGGCGAGCCTCTTCCCGTACATGTTGCCACTTCCCTTCTATGCATTCGAGCTCTTCGTAGCTGCAATGCAGGCGATCATTTTCTCGGTGCTGACGTTGGTGTTCATGTCGATGGCCACACAGGCCCATGGTGGTGGAAGCCACGACGATCATGGACAAGAGGCCACAGCTCACTAGGAACCCGTAACCGGAATCAGTGAAATTTCAGAGGAGAGTTGTCATGACTGACGATGGGCTTCGTTTTATTGCGATGGCATTGGCCATTGGTTTGGGCGCTATCGGACCCGGCGCTGGCATCGGTGTGGTGTTTAGCGGCGCGTTGCAGGCCATGGGTCGCAACCCAGAGGCTGAGGGTATGCTCCGCACGTACATGTTCTTGGGCTTCGCCTTGGCTGAAGTGCCGTTCATTCTTTCGTTGGTGTTCGGTCTGCTGATCGGCTTCGGTATTATCTAGTTTTGGTGGGACTGGTAGGGAGTAAGCCCTGCCACGCACCGTCAAAGGAGCAGTGCTTTGGAAAAACTAGGCATTAATTGGGGCTTGTTGATCGCGCAGATGTTCAACGTCATCTTTTTGGTGTGGATGCTGTCGCGGTTCTTGTACACCCCACTGATTAACCTCTTGTCAGAGCGCACCAAGCGGGTCGAAGAGAGCCTGCAGGAAGCCGACAAGGTTCGCGAGCAGATGTCAGCTCAGCGCAAAGAAAACGAAGCTGAGTTGGCCAAGGCACGTCAAGAGGCTGCTGCTGTCATGGCACAGGCTCAGGAGCGTGCCCGAGTCCAAGAGCAAGAAATCATCAACCAGGCCCGTGCTGAAGCCGAGCGAATCAAGGCAGACGCACGGAGCAGCGCCGAGCTCGAGCTCGACCGTTTGGCTGGTGAGTTCAAGAATCAGGCTGCTTCGTTGGTAGTCGAGACTGCCACAAAGGTACTTGGTGCCGAGCTCAAGGGCAATCATAAGCAGTTGATCGACGAGTCGTTGGGCCGACTAGGGCGCAACAACTAGCGTTCGGAGCGTGGTGCTTCGCCACACGGCGAACACCGAGCGAGGTATATCGTGACTACATCTGATGCACAGATGATTGCGCGCGCCATTCAAGATGCGCTCACCGGTGCCACCCTCAAGGCCTTGCAGGCGGCGGCTGAAGCCGTCAAAGCGGGCGCAACGAGTGGTGAGGCCGTGGCTGCAACGTTGGGGGCCGACGCGCCACGTGAGGTCCGTAGCGCAGTTGTGGCGTTAGCCGCCGAAGGGCGACTCAACACCTTGCCCGCCGTGCTTCAAGCATATGAGCGCGCCACCAGCCGTGGTGGCAGCCAGGTGCTTGATGCCAACGTGACGAGTGCGGTGGCGTTGGGTGATGCCGATCAGGCAGCGATTGTAGCAGACCTCCGTGGGAAGTATGGCGAGAGCTTGGTGGTTCACTTCGACATCGACGAATCACTGATTGGTGGTTTGATCGTGCGCGTTGGTGATCAAGTCCTTGACAACAGCTTGCGCGCCCGCTTGAGTGCGGTGCAACGGAGCATGTTGACCAGTTAGGCAGTGCGCCAAAATGGAACGGCAGCAGACGAAGGGCGGAGACGACCTTCGTCGCGACACAACGATTGAGGTGCCAGACATGGCCGTAGCAGCAAACGACATTTATCAGCGTCTGCTGAAAAGTATTCAAGAAGGTGCCGACGTCCGCCCGCGGATGATGAACGTCGGTACGGTGGTTTCGGTCGGTGACGGCGTGGCCCGCATCAGCGGTCTCGAGCAGGTCATGGCTTCGGAGCTGTTGGAGTTCCCCGTGAAGGCGGGACGCAGCGAAGCGGTCTATGGCATTGCCTTGAACCTTGAGCGCGACAGCGTCAGCGCGATTGTGCTTGGTGACTACCTCTCGATTCAAGAGGGTGACCAAGTCAACGCAACCGGGCGAATTATTTCGGTGCCAGTCGGCCAGGCACTGGTCGGGCGCGTGGTCAACGCACTCGGACAGCCGGTCGACGGCAAGGGTGCCATCAACACGGACGCTTTGCGCCCGGTTGAGCGCATCGCCCCTGGTGTGATGGATCGCCAGTCGGTGAATGTGCCGGTGCAGACCGGTATCATTGCCATCGACGCCATGATCCCGATTGGGCGTGGTCAGCGCGAGTTGATTATCGGTGACCGCCAAACGGGTAAGACCGCCGTGGCCATCGACACCATCATCAACCAGAAGGGCAAGGGCCTGTATTGTATTTACGTCGCCATCGGTCAGAAGCGTGCCCAAGTCGCCCAAATCGTGGGCTACCTCGAGCGCTTCGGAGCCATGGAATACACGACCGTGGTGGCCGCTACCGCATCAGAATCAGCCGCGTTGCAGTACATTGCACCGTATGCTGGCTGTGCGATTGGCGAAGAAGTGATGGAAAACGGCGTGATGATCAACGGCGAAGAAGTTCGCGATGCATTGATTATTTACGACGACCTCTCCAAGCACGCCACCGCCTACCGTCAGGTTTCGTTGTTGCTCCGCCGCCCACCAGGCCGCGAAGCCTACCCCGGCGACGTGTTCTACCTGCACTCACGTCTGCTTGAGCGCGCTGCGCGCCTCAGCGACGAAAAGGGCGGTGGTTCGTTGACGGCGTTGCCCATCATCGAAACCCAGGCCAACGACGTGTCGGCCTACATCCCGACCAACGTGATCTCCATCACCGACGGTCAGATCTTCCTCGAGTCAGACCTCTTCAATGCGGGTATTCGCCCAGCCTTGAACATCGGTTTGTCGGTGTCCCGCGTAGGGAGCTCGGCACAAACCCGCGCCATGCGCTCGGTTGCTGACCGCCTCAAGTTGGACCTGGCACAGTTCCGCGATTTGGCTGCGTTTGCACAGTTCGCCTCCGATTTGGATGCAGCGACGCGTGCGCAGATCGATCGTGGCTCACGCCTGCAAGAGGTGCTCAAGCAGCCTCAGTTCCAACCGATGCCACTCGAAGAGCAGGTCATGGTCATTTTCGCGGCTACCAACGGCTTCGTGGACGCAGTCCCGGTTGCCAAGGTGGGCCAGTGGAAGGCCGAATTCTTGCAGTTCATGCGTACGGTACACCCAGAAGTGGGCAAGGGGATCTACGAGAATCGGCTCGACCGCAAGTTCCCACCTGCCGATGTACGTGCCGGCCTTGAGGCTGCCCTCAAAGAGTTCAACCAGACGAGTAACTATAGCGAGTAGGTCGTAGCTCCGGGGCCATCGTGCTCCGGAGCATCAGACGGAAGAGGGAAACGGTGCCAAGTACACGTGAAATCCGACGACGCATTAGCTCCGTACGCAACCTGGCGCAGATTACCCGCGCCATGGAGATGGTATCGGCGTCTAAAATGCGTCGTGCCCAACGGAACGTGCTTGCCACTCGGCCGTATGCCGACCGACTTCGCGATGTCATGAGCAGCCTGATGGCGCGTGCCTCTGGCTCGCGTAAGGGCACGCTCCTCGAAGTTCGCCCCGAGGTCAAAACGGTCGGGTTGATTATCATCACTCCCGATCGCGGTTTGGCCGGTAGCCTCGTTGCCAACGTCCTGCGGCGCACGGCGCGCTTCGTGCTCGATGAGCGCGAGCGTGGTCGCAAAGTCAAGGTGTTGGCGATCGGCAAAAAAGGGCGTGACTTCTTGGCTCGTAGTGGTCAAGATCTCGTGGCCGAAGTGACCAAGCTCGGTGACTATCCGAAACTCGCCGATGTCCTCGGCGTCTCGACGAACGTCATCGAAGGCTTTTTGAAGGGTGAGTTCGACGAAGTCTATGTCGTCTATAGTCAGTTCGTCAATACGCTGGTGCAACGACCCGCCGTACGACGTATCTTGCCGGTGGAGGCCGAAATGGCCGACCCAACCGCCAAGGGCAGCGATTACAACTACGAGCCCGATCAGGACGTGGTGTTGAATGAGCTGTTGCCCCGTTTTGCGGAAGTGCAGATCTATCAGTCGGTGTTGGAGTCGATTGCCAGCGAGCACAGCGCCCGCATGGTCGCGATGCGCAACGCCACCGATAACGCCAAAGAGTTGCGCCGTGAATTGACCCTGACCTACAACAAGACTCGTCAGGCCAATATTACCAAGGAAGTCTCTGAGATTGCCTCGGGTGCGGCAGCCCTCGCGGATAGTTAATGCCTGCGTGTGGTGAGAGACCACACGACACGTGCTGGAGGAAGGTATATGGCTCAGGTGACAGGGGAGATCACCGAGATTATTGGCGTCGTAGTCAACGCCAAGTTCCCGGAGGATCAGACTCCCAATATTTACAACGCAATCGAAATCCCGATGGCCGACGGTAGCACGTTGGTTGCCGAGGTGCAACAGCACTTGGGCAATGGCTATGTCAAAGCCGTGGCCATGGGTACCACCGACGGGTTGCGCCGTGGTGTGCCAGCGATCGACACCGGTCGCGCCATCGCAGTGCCCGTGGGCCCCGTAACGCTCGGGCGTGTGTTCAGCGTGACCGGCGAGCCCATCGACGGTGAAGCAGCGGTCGACGCCAGCAATGAGCGCCGCCCCATTCACCAGCGCCCACCCTTGCTCGAAGAGCAGTCAACCACTGCGCAGGTCTTTGAGACGGGCATCAAGGTCATTGACCTCATTGCCCCCTTTACCCGCGGTGGAAAGACCGGCATCTTCGGTGGTGCCGGCGTGGGCAAGACCGTCGTCATCCAAGAGCTCATCGCCAACATCGCCAAAGAGCAATCGGGTTACTCCGTCTTTGCTGGTGTGGGTGAGCGATCCCGCGAAGGCAACGACTTGATTCACGAAATGAAAGATGCCCGCATCGACGAAAACACCACCGTGTTCGACAAGACGGTGATGGTCTTCGGTCAGATGAACGAGCCGCCGGGTGCCCGCTTGCGCGTGGCGTTGACGGCCTTGACGATGGCCGAGTACTTCCGCGACGAAGGCCGCGACGTGCTCATCTTCATCGACAACATCTTCCGCTTCGTGCAGGCCGGTTCCGAAGTGTCCGCCTTGCTTGGCCGTATGCCGTCACAGGTAGGCTATCAGCCCACGCTGGGTACCGAGATGGGTGAGCTCCAAGAGCGCATCACCTCGACCAACAAGGGCTCGATTACCTCGATGCAGGCCGTTTATGTGCCAGCCGACGACTACACCGACCCAGCTCCAGCGACCACCTTTGCGCACCTCGACGCGACCATCTCGCTCGAGCGTAGCATTGCCGCCAAGGGTATTTACCCGGCCGTGGATCCGTTGGCTTCGACCAGCCGTATTCTTGACCCCAACATCGTCGGGGTTGAGCACTACAACACGGCCCGTGAAGTGCAGCGTGTGTTGCAGCGTTACAAAGACCTGCAAGACATCATTGCCATTCTCGGTGTCGAAGAATTGTCTGACGAAGACAAGCTCACGGTGGCCCGTGCCCGCAAGATCGAGCGCTTCTTCTCGCAGCCGTTCACGGTCGCGCAGCAGTTCACCGGTCGCGCTGGCAAGTACGTGCCGGTTGCTGACACCGTGCGCAGTTTCGCACGCTTGTTGGCCGGCGAGGTTGACCACATTTCCGAGCAGTTCTTCTTCTTGCAGGGCTCACTCGACGATGTGATTGCAGCCTACGAGGCGAGCAAGTAACGTCCCAATGGAGGTGCCGAGATGCCATTACATCTCGAAATCGTCACGGCCGAGCGTTTGGTCCTGTCCGATGATGTCGACCAAGTCAATGCGCCAACCAAAGATGGTCGCGTGGGGATTTTGCCCCGCCACATGCCACTCTTGACGGTGCTATCTGAGGGTGAGTTGAGCATCATCAAAGGGGGCGAGCGCACTGAATTCGCCGTATTTGGTGGATTCATGGAGGTACTGCCCGATCGTGTCACCATTTTGGCAGATACGTGTGATCGCTCCGACGAAATCGACCTTGAGCGTGCGGAAGCCGCCCGTAAGAGCGCCGAAGAGCGGATTGCATCACGCAAGTCAGACCAAGACATGGCACTTGCAGAGGCCGACCTACGCCGCGCGTTGTTGCAGATCAAGATGGCCAAGGCACGCCGCGCTCCCGGCGCATAGTGCAGTGGATTCCACCGATCGCACCGCAGTGACATGCGAATTCAACACACCAGGCACACCAACGGTGTCGCCTGGTGTGTTTGTATTGCGAGTCATTTGTCAGCTTTCTCACCGCTGTAAAGTGATACGGTATGGTACAATGGCACAAGATGTGAGTATTTCGATTGTGATGGCGGGGAGTCTATGGCTCGCAAAATAGGAATAGACCTGGGGACGGCCAATGTGCTCGTGTATGTGCGCAACCGCGGCATTGTCCTGTCAGAGCCTTCAATTGTGGCGATTTCTACCAAAGATAATCGTATCAAAGCGGTCGGTTCGGATGCCCTCGCCATGCTTGGTCGTGAGCCCGAGAGCATCGAGGTGGTGCGCCCGATGCGCAACGGCGTCATCGCTGACTACGATATCACCGAAGCCATGTTGAAGCACTATATTACCAAGACTAATGGGCGCTTGAGTTTGAGCAAGCCCGATGTGATGATTAGCATTCCAGCCGGGATTACCTCGGTAGAAATGCGCGCTGTGCGCGAAGCAGCCTTGGCAGCTGGTGCCCGCCGTGCCTACCTCATCCGTGAGCCGCTGGCAGCTGCGATTGGTGCCAATATTCCGATTGCCAAGCCCTCCGGCAACATGATTATCGACATCGGTGGGGGCACTACCGAAGTCGCGGTTATTTCGCTCAATGACGTGGTTGCGTGGAGCTCGGTGCGTGTGGGTGGTAACCGCTTTGACGAAGTCATCATCCAGTACATCAAGCGCAAGTACAACCTTGTCATCGGTGACCGCATGGCTGAGAGCGTCAAAATCGAAATCGGCTCTGCGGTGCCGATGGCGCGCCCGCTCCAAATGCAGGTCCGTGGCCGCGATCAGGTGGCCGGCTTGCCTCGCACCATCGAAGTCAGCTCCACCGAAATCACCGAGGCCATCCAAGATCCACTTGAGCAAGTGGTGAATGCGGTGCGTCGTGTACTTGCCGACACTCCGCCGGCACTTGCCGAAGACCTCATCGACAAGGGCATGGTGATGACAGGCGGTGGGTCCATGCTCCGTGGCATTAATGATTTGTTGACCGAATTTACTGGTGTGCCGTGTTATGTGGCCGATCAACCGGCCAATTGTGTGGCGATTGGCACCGGTATGGCCCTCGAATACCTCGATGTGTTGCGCGATAGCCTTTCTGGTGATGAACTGAACTAACATAATGGAACAACGATTAAACCCCCCGAAGACCGGGCTGGTGCTGGAAATTGGTAGTGGTGACAACCCCAATCCGCGTGCCGACGTCTTGGTTGATAAGTTTTTGTTTGACAACACCGAGCGTGGTGGTGATATTGTCATCGATCGCCCCATGGTCGTAGCTGACGCGCATCATCTGCCATTCAAAGATGGTGTCTTCGCCTATGCCATCTGCTCACACATCCTCGAACACATGGACGATCCGGTGCAATTTGTCGGTGAGCTGACGCGTGTGGCCAAGTCCGGTTACATTCAAAGTCCGGCCGAAATCGCCGAGCGCATGTTCCACTGGTCGTTTCATCGCTGGTACGTCAACCTCATCGACGACACCATCGTCTTGCATCCCCGTGAACCCCACGAGCCCTTCGGCGAGTTTTTCGACTACATGTACGCCTACAACCCGGCCTACTACCTCTTTCAGCGCAGTATGCCCCATTTGTTTTGGGTCGAAAAGGAGTGGCACGGGAGCCTGAAAGTCGAAGTACGCGAGCAGTCGCCACTGCGTCTCAATGACCCCGCCTTCTTGCAAGAACTCGTGCGCCCACGTGTGGGTCCGTTGCGTCTCATCGGCATGTTGGTGATGATTACCGTGGCGCGCGCCATCCCGGCCACTTGGCGCAACCGTCTGCGCCGTTTGTTGCGCCGTAGTTACGTCTGATGTGAGGTGTGCGGATGATGGTGCATCTCATTAAACCCGCCCGTCAGACCACCGTCAGTTACGTGGCCCGCGTGCGTCATGCCACCGAGCATTATGCGTGTGTGCGTGCATGGTGGTCACGACCTGCGGTCGATCTCGGGTACATGCAATTTGCGCCGGGTGATTACCTCGACGAGCATTTTTATGCGCACCACTGGTACAACATTTTTGCGGTGTATCGCCAAGATGGTCAGTTGCGTGGTTGGTATTGCAATGTGAGTCAGCCCGCCCAAATCACGCCAACCCAGATTGTGTCGGTCGACGTTGAGATCGATTTGTTTGTGTCGCCCGATTGTCAACAACTGCTTCGCCTCGATGTTGATGAATTCGAGGCCCGTGACTACCAACGCATCAACCCCGACATCTACCACCAGGGTTGGCAGGCGCTTGCGCAACTAGAGCACCTAGTGCATACCCGCCAGTTTCCCTTTGTGACGGAGTAAATTCGATATGTATCGCATCGGCATCATCGGGTATGGCGCGATTGCGCGCCTGCACGCCACCGTGTTGCACATGTTGCCACAGCTCTACCCGCAGTTGGCGCTCCGCCCGCAGCTGGCAGCGATTTGTGCGGGTGGTCCCCAGAGTCAAGCCACGGCGCGGCGTGATTGGCCGGCTGTGCCCCAGTTGAGCTATGCCGACCTGTTGACCGATCCGACCATTGCGCTGGTGCTGTGTGCTACTCCCACTGGGAGCCATGCAGAGCATGTGGCTCAGGCGCTGGCTGCCGGCAAGCACGTGTTTTGTGAAAAACCGCTCACGGTGCAACGCAGTCAATCGTTGGCTCTGTGGCACCAAGCCCAATCTCAAGGGCTCCTGCTCGCCATGAATCATCATTTCCGCCGTATCCCGGCGCTACAACACGCTCGCACGTTGATCGCAAATGGTCAGTTGGGACGCGGGGTAAGTGCGCATTTGCGCTACTTCCGCGCCAGCAATGTGCGTCCCGACCGCCCGCTGACGTGGCGCTTTCGCGGGGATGCGGGCGGCGTACTCGTGGATCTTGGCTCCCACCTCATCGATCTCACCCACTATTTGTTCGATCAACGCATCGTGCGGGTACAGGCCCAATTGCGCACGGTTTGGCCACAACGCCCCGACCAGCACGGCGTGCTAACCGACGTGACCAGCGATGACGTGGCATGGTTGAACGCGGAGTTGGCCGACGGCATGCGCGTCAGCATCGAGGCCTCCAAAGTGGTGCCCGGTGCCGCCGACGACATCCGCGTCGAAGCGTACGGTGACCAAGGCTCGTTCGTATTTGATATGGCGGATGTCAATACGCTCCAGATTGGGCGTGCAGATGCGCCTGCGGCCATGCAACGCACCCACCAGTGGAACCGTCAATCGCCGCAACCCACCTTGCCTGGCGCCGAGACGGCAACTGGCTCGTTGGCGTGGCATGCTGCCACTTGGGAGAGCGTGCTGGCGCATCTTGCTGGTGAATCGCGCCAATTGTGTGATGGGAGCGCAGGTGTGGCTGTGGACAGTGTCATCGAAGCCGCTCGGCTGAGTGCCGCACAAGATGCACAGTGGATGGAGGTGTGTCAATGAGTGACCAATTTGCGTGGCGTACGGCTGGACTCGATTGGCTCAACGTTTGGCGTGACATG
>Ga0172372_10007586_pt1 | contig 14536 bp, 13 predicted proteins | sample LakKiv5m_2_FD_114544 | JGI IMG/M metagenome (GOLD analysis project Ga0172372, IMG submission 114544) | Freshwater microbial communities from Kabuno Bay, South-Kivu, Congo - kab_092012_9.5m | ecosystem: Environmental > Aquatic > Freshwater > Lake | place: Democratic Republic of the Congo...
GGTCTGCATAATTTTTTAGCTGATATTCCCGAACTTGAAAATCTTGCTGATGAGCACCAGGTCATGCTTTGGGATGTACGAGATCCTAGTATTTATAAAGCTAGCAAGGATAATTATGTAGCTAAGCAAAAACCTAACAGCCCAAACACAAAAATTATCACTATGGTAGGTAGTGATTGCAATGTCGGTAAGATGTGCACAGCTCTAGAACTGCAAAAAGCCGCTCTCAGACAAGGCATCCCAAGCGGGTTTGTGGCTACCGGGCAAACCGGCATTATGATTAGCGGCGACGGGATTCCTCTAGATAGGATAATTTGTGATTTTGCTAGCGGAGCTATGGAACAAGCTATTGATGCGGTCTCTAGAGATTTTGATCTTAATCAAAAACATTATATTTTTGTAGAAGGGCAGGGCTCACTTCTGCACCCTGGTTATTCTGGAGTTACTCTCTCGCTAGTCCATGGCTCAAACCCTTCTGCCATGATACTTTGCCATAAAGCTGGAATAGAAGAAATTCAAGGCGGCTACAGTGTGAAAATTCCTAATATGAGTAAATTAATTTCAATCTATCAAGAGGCTGTTTCGTGGATACAAGCTAATAACCCAGCTAAAGTAATTGGGATTTCGATCAATACTTCTAATCTTAATGATGATCAAGCGCGCGCTTACCTAGAGAGTATAAAAACCGAAACCGGTCTTGAAACTGTTGATTTGATTAGGTTTGGCGGGCATGAAAAAATTCTGGCAGGTATCTAAATGAAACTAAACTACAAAGTAATCGAACTAGATCTAGAATTTACCTTCGCTATTTCCCGCGGCTCCAAAAACACATCTCGCACAATTATTCTAGAATTAGAACATCAGCATAACGGCAAAACCACAAAAGCGCTTGGAGAGAGCGTTTTTAGTAGATTTTACGGAGAAGACGAAACGAGCGTCAGTAATTTTTATAACCAAGTCATCTCACAAAACCTTCTTAGTAACCTCGATCCATTCGATAATCAGGAGTTTCAAGCCAGAATCGCTACTATTCCTGGAAATAACCAAGCTGGTAAAGCCGGTCTGGATATGGCTTTGTGGGATTTAAGAGCCAAGCTCGTAGATTTGCCCTTGTATAAATTCTTAGGTTTATCAGCCTCAAGAACTCCCAAGACTTCTTACACCATAGGTATCGCTGATCTTGAGACCATGAAAACCAAGACCCTGATTGCTCTTGAGCGTGGCTACGATATCCTAAAAGTAAAACTCGGCACCGATAATGATATCCAGATTATGGAGACTATCCGCAAATCCGCTCCCCAAGCCAAAATCAGAGTCGATGCCAATGCCGCTTGGAGCCTTGAACAAGCGATCAAAACTCTTAATGAGATAAAAGATTTTGATATAGAATTTGTAGAAGAGCCGCTTAAGCTAGAATCCAGTCCTAGTGACTATCTAAGCTTATTTGAGCAATCTTCTATACCGCTGATGGCTGATGAGAGTTGTAAAACCTTAGAGGATATTCCTCACTGCGCTAAATATTTTCACTCAATTAATCTCAAGCACACAAAAACCGGCGGGCTTACAGAAGCAATCAGGATGATACATTCAGCTCGAGCGCACAATCTAAAAATTATGCTTGGCTGTTTTACTGAGACTTCTATTTCAATTACAGCCTTCGCTCATCTAAGTCCGCTTGTGGATTTTGCTGATTTAGATGGATCACTACTACTTAAGCAAGATCCTTACTGCGGAGTTGAATTTATAAACAACCAAATCAAACTGCCTGATAGACCGGGCTTGGGGATACTTAGAGCTAATGAGATTTAGCATCTCGAGTACCACTAAATGTGTTCCACAATGCCATTGCTGACACATCAAGAGCTGATGATAAATGGATTAGAGCGTTAAAATATTTTTCTGATTTAACCCAACGCTTACCAATACTTGAAATTGCGCTGATTGAGCACATTACACCAATTAATTTTTTGAGCATATCCTTGCCTGCTAAAAATCCAGCATCACCCATCAAGCCTCCAATATTACGCATTAAGCCAAGAGCCTTAGCAAGAAACGTATCTCTATCATTTCGCGCAAACAGGAGCATGGGCAGAGATCCGCCCAAAATTAAAGGGCAATTATAGAGATAAATGGATTCATCCCAAAAATTTAATTTACCTTGTTTAAAATCTCTAAAAAATCTTTTACCTTCTTCTAAAATTACCGATAGGTTATTACTCACACTACCTTTTTTCTCTAGAAATTCTGTTTGTTCTTGAGATTTATTGGTATTTGCTCGAACCCTGTCCTTGATTGTGTCGTAGGGCTGATTCAAGCTAGTACTTAAGCCATAGACCGTATCTACATTCGCATCCCCTACAAAAGGCAGTAACAAAGGCGGAATAGCTTTTATAAAACCTTCGACAATATCTTTATTAACAAACGAATTTAGAGCGGCAAGTCCATAAGAAGAAATCGGAGCAAAATAGCGCGTAAATAAAAATGCTGATTTGTGAAAAAACTTATTAAAAGTCTTGGTGGTAGTACTATCTCCAAACGAAGTGATAGTAGCAAAAGCATGCAGTAAGGCATTTACATAACTAATATATAAATTTCGATTCTTGGTTTTTTCGGGATTAATTATATGCTGACCTATAAATGATTTCAGATCAAAACCACTAGAACTGGTGTTTTTGGCTGGGGGCTTCGGCTCAGCGCTGAGAGATTCAATATTCTCGCGCCTTTGCTGAGTTTCATTTGGTAACTGGTTTTTAAGAGCTTGAGTATTTTCAGGCGCGAGCAGATCTGGACTTGCTTGAGGCAAACTAGGAATATTTAAATTATTCTTTTCTATTTGCATGAATAAGATTTTTACCGGCCAAAACCAGCAAAAAATCACACCAACTGTAAATACAATTAGCAAATATAATTTTAGCGTAATATGCTATTACGGATAATATTTTTTAAGAAATAATATCTGATTTCTAGGTGTTATCACCCAATAAAATCCAAGTAGTTATCCCTATTAATTAATTCAAAACAACTTGAAGGATAATTTTTTTTCCATTGACTTGGAATTTTAGAGGTTTTTTTATTTGCCTTTATTTCAAATGCAAAAAGCTCACCATCAATTTCTTCAATTAAATCAATTTCTTGTTGCTCATATGTCCTCCAAAAATAACATGAAGGTTTTTTATGTGTCAGTTCATTTTTTTTAAATCTCTCAGTAATGATATAGTTTTCCCACAATAAACCTAAATCATCACGCATATCAAGGGAATTAAAATTATTTATAAGTGCATTACGAATGCCATTATCAAAAAAATAATAATGATAATTGCGAGTTAGTTCTGATCTCAGATTCCTACTAAAACCTTGGCGAGAATAAATAACAAAAGCTTTTTCAAGCAAATCTAAATATTTAGCAACAGTATCTTTACTAAGATCTAAATGCCCAGCAAGTTCTGTTTGCGAGACCTCCTTACCTACCTGAAAAGCAATCAATCTAAGCAATTGCTTAATTTTGTTTGAATTACGAATACCATCAAATTCTAGTAGATCTTTTAAAAGATATGAATCAATTGAATCTAGAAGATATTCTTTTCTTTCTTGATTATCTTCATGAGTAATAATCACTGGATAAGATCCATAAATTAATCTTGATTCTAATTGAGCAGAAGTATCACAGAAAGTTTCTATTTTATTTAATTCGAGTTGTGAAATCGGAAACGCCTTAATGATTTTTGCTCTTCCGCCAAGTGGCTCCCCAATTGACTTTCCCAGATCTAAACTTGACGAGCCTGTAACAATAATTTTTAAATTTGGATTATGATCTACTAAAATTTTCAAGCTATAAGCGATGTTCTCTATTCTCTGAGCTTCGTCTATAAAAACTAATTTATTATTTCCAATAAAACTTTTTAAAAGCACTAAGGAGTTTTTTGATAAAATATTCTGAACTTCTAAATCATCACCCGTTTTAAATAAATAAGACTTCTTTTGAGATTCTAAAAATTTTTTTACTAGTGTAGTTTTACCAATACGCCTAGCTCCATAAATTATGGCCACTTGATATATATCAGAGCAAAGAAATTTTTTAAGATCGTGCTCTTGAAATCTTGGGATATAAACAACCATTAGCTAAATTATACCCAAAACAGCTAATCAATTATCCATTTTTATATTAAAACGGCTATTTATCTCACTAAATAAGCAAAAACAAAAAAAGCAAACCAAACTGCAAAAAAATGACTATCTACTCTATCCAAGACCCCGCCATGAGACATTAAAAGATGACCCGAATCCTTGACTCCAGCCGCGCGCTTGAGTGCGCTCACCAAAAGATCTCCAATCTGACCGACTATGGCGTATAGCGCGCCAAGCACGATAAACACAGCGATTGAAAAAATCTCAGGCGAAAAATTCAGCAAGTTATTAGATAAAAATTCTATTTTATTATCCCAAAAATCAGGATTAAGTTTTATACCCCATAAACTGCAAAAACCCCAAAAAGCCCAGCTCGCACAAAAAATTCCGCCCAAACTGCCAGCAATAGTTTTGCCAGGACTTATATGGGGAGCGAGTTTGGTCTTACCAAAAAGTTTTCCAAACAATAGCGAACCAGTATCATTAGCCGCTGAAGCCAGAATAATTATCAAGGTAAAGTAAAACCCTTTATCCATGATCCTTATCCAAGTAAAAAACGAAGGCAAAAGCCCGAGATGAAAAACTGCCCACAGCGAAGTAGTCACATCATCGAATTTAGTAAAAGTTTCTTTTAGTAAAATTCGCGGAAAAATTATCACATAAGCCGCCACAATCAAACAGAGCTGATAGGTAAAAACCAGTTCTGGAGTGTATCTGCGAGCCACGAGTAAAGGCATTAATACAAACAGCACAATAAAAAAATTTATCCAGCTCGCTAAAATAAAAACACCCATACGATTACAAAGATTTCTAAACTCCTGAAACGCAAGTAAAGCCACCACCAAAATCAAAACTGACCAGAGACTCGCGCCAGCAAAATTACACAAAAAAACAAAACCTAAAAGCACCAAGCCGATAACTATTCGAGTTATATATTTTTGATTAGTATCAGGCTCTGCCATATTTAGCTAATTATATATTAGTCACACATCAATCTATAAAGATAATTAACACCGAAAAAAGCCAATACTGGCGGCTTTTTAATTTGGGAATAATAGTATTATTGGGCAAAAATTTCTAGGGCTCTTTAAGATTAAAATATGTCGGCAAACACGCTTAATTTAAAAAATATTTTAAGTGAAATAGATGAGTCTCGCATTGATGAGCTCAGGGCCATTTTTGACGAGTACTATCCGCAAGATATTGCTGAAGAGTTTGATAATCTTGATAAAAACGAAAAACAACTTTTGTTTGATATTTTATCTTTTAATCAAGGGGCACTTGTAATTGTTGAGCTTGAATATAACCAGATAAAAGAAATTTTTGATTTTTTATCTAACGATCAGATCACAAAATTCTGTAACCAAATGGAGCTCGATGACGCGGCTGATATTTTAAGCTTGCTTGAAGATGAGCGCATGCTCAAAATTCTAGAACAGCTCCAGAAGCCTTTTGAAATCAAGGAACTACTGAGTTTTGAGCCGGATACTTGCGGCGGTATTATGACTCCGGGTTTTATTAGTGTGCGCGCGGATCTCAAGATAGGAGCGGCTTTGCGCTACTTAAGACTAAAAGCAAAAGAAACCGGCAACACCATAATGTACATTTACGTAACTAAGAAATTTGGTGAACTTGTTGGTGTAATCAGCTTGAGAGAACTGTTTCTAGCTCCTGACGAGAATCAAGTCTCTGAGCATATGAATAACGAGGTGATCTCGGTAAAAACCTCTGATGACCAGACCATCGCCGCTGACTTGATTAGCAAATATCGATTCCTAGCTATTCCTGTGATGAACGATGATAAACAGCTTGTCGGAATTATTACCATCGATGATATTGTCGAAGTTATTGAAGAAGAAGTTACCGAAGATATTTATCAATCAAGCGGTATTAATGTCAATAGCGATGTTGGAATTGATTTTGGTAAATCTCTGATCAATCGCTTTTATGATGCCTATCGCGCGCGCACACCTTGGCTGATCATCACGCTACTGGGGCAATATTTCGCCGCAACATTAATTGCTAGTTTTAATATGACAATCGCCGCTATCCCAATTGCCATCTCGTTTATGCCCTTGCTATCAGGGATGTCTGGTAATATCGGGAACCAAAGCTCCACCATTATTATTCGCGGGCTTGCGACTGGTGAAGTAGAAATGAATAAAGGCTCAAAAATCTTATTCCATGAAATCCTTATCAGCATTATGATTGGAGTGACTTGTGCTGGGATTGTTGGGGCCTTATCTTTTTATGTCTATAAAAATGTTTTACTTTCTGCGCTAATAGCTTTTTCGTTAATTGTCTCTATGATGCTGGCAGTCGGGCTAGGTACTATTACCCCCATGGCTTTCAAAAAACTAGATTTAGACCCAGCTGCGGCAAGCGGACCACTTATCACCACAGGCATTGATGTTTTGTCGTTTTTTGTATATCTCAGCTTGATAACAAAATTTATCAGTGATTTAGTTTAGGTATATTTTGTGTCGAAAAAATTTTTTATTGGGGTAAAATAGTATTATGAAGCGCGTTTCAGTATTTTTGTTATTAACAGTTTTTTGTTTAAATTTTGCGCAAGCTAGCGAAGTTTTGAGCTTGAGTAAATATCAAGACCAAAAACTTAATGTGCAAGATGTAAACAAAGTTATCACTAACGGCAAAGGAGTCTGGGTCAATGTTTGGAACTACCCAAAAGACACTAATGGTTTTATTACTAGACTCAAAACTTATAACATCGATACTATTTACCTGCAAATAAATAGATCTACCACTAAAATTTTCAAAGACAGAGCTGGCGTTGATGCTCTGCTAAAATCAGCTCACCAAGCGAATATCAAAATCATCGGCTGGTCATATTGCTACCTCAATGACATTAACGCCGACGCCAAAAAATTTATCGATCCCGCTCTTTACATAAGTCCGGACGGATATAAGCTAGACGGCATGGCGGCTGATATCGAAGAGAACACCAATCTCTGGGCGGTTCGTAGTTACACAGAAAAACTAAAATCTAAACTACCAAAAGATTATCCTCTAATTGCTATTGTCTATTCTCCGCGCATCAAAAGTGTTTATCCATGGGAATACATCGCAAGTAACTGGGATGTATTAATGCCTATGACTTATTGGCACGGACTGAAGAACCGCAACCAAGAAACTGTCTACAACTTCGTCAAGGACAGTATTTCACAACTAAGAGCTTTAACCAAAAAAGAAGATCTAAAAATCCACCTCATCACCGACGGCGACAGAACCAGCACTGAAGAGCTAAAAACCTCTCTAAAAGCGGCTCGCGATCTAAATGTAAATGCTGGCATCAGCATCTATCCTGAGCATTTAGCGTCAGATGAGATGCTCAGCGCGCTTGATAGACATTGCCGCGAAGGGTGCTAGGAAAATATTCTTGATTTTTTCTAGATGTGTAATAATATTGTCATGAAAAAAAAATTTTTGGCGCTAATTACATTGTTTGGTTTTAATTGTTCACCAGCACTCGCTGTTCAATTCAAAAACAATAAATCAAAAAAAAATCTAGGGATAGTTTTTACTGAAAAGATCGAAAGAGATGAAGATGAAGGTGAAACCGAAGATATCCACTCTTTTGAACAAGCTTTTCGTGATAAGTCCTATACGGTGATTAATATGCTGTTCAAAAATTTACACCAAGAATTAGTTGATAATTCGGGTTCTATTACTTTTCCAGTTACTACTGGCTCTGACATTCAGGACAAAAAAGTAAACTTCAATATTATAAATTATGAAATTGAATCTAATAAATTAATCATCACTAAATCCGATGACCTAACAACAATCCAGTCTGGATCAATTGTGATGAGTAATAGCAACAGGTGCGGGGAGTACGTATCATACACTGGAAAATATGATATTAGCTTTAATAACCTGCTTAAAATATCCTATAACGAAAAAACAGGGCGGCTAAAAGAGACTCGAGTTAACTTGACCGTTACTGGTAAAACATACCGACAAGCTCCTAATGGTGCTTGCTACGATGGAGATTAACTCAAGCACCCATCAAACATCTCAATTATTCTGGGCAAGCCATAGTAAATCGAATTAGCGATGACCGAATGTCCGATATGAAGTTCTTTTATGTTTTCTAGTTGGCTCATAAGAGCTGGCAGATTCGGCACTGTCAAACCGTGTCCTAGATTGGTTTTTAGACCTAATGACTGAGCATACTTGACTGCCTGAGCGAGTCTGTCGATCTCTTGCTGGACCGGCTCCACAAGCTGGTTATAGCCAAGCGCCTGCCCCGAAAAATAAAAAGCACCTAGGGCTGATCGCTCTTGATGATACTTAATAAACAAATTAGCATAAGTGCCAGTGTGCAGCTCCACAAATTCTGCTCCTATCTCCTTACTTGCTAAAATCTGCTCAGCGACCGGATCTATAAACATACTGATCTTCGTGCCGTTGGCTTGGATAGGTTTTATAAACTCCGATAAAAAAGCTTTTTGGGCACAGACATCCAGCCCGCCTTCTGTCGTAAGCTCTGAGCGCTTCTCAGGGACAATAGTCGCTAGCTTAGATTTGGTTTTGAGGCAGATCGATCTAATTTCTTCAGTCGCCCCCATCTCAAAAGTCAATCCCAGCCTGGATTCGCGGATATAATAATCTAACTCAAAAACATCTTGATCTTTTATATGTCTGCGATCTTCGCGAAGATGTATGGTAATTCCACAAGCCTTAGTACCTTCTAGAAGCCTTAAAGCCTCTAGCGGAGAAGGTTCCACAGTAGCTCTTGCGTTTCGCAAAGTGGCTATGTGATCTATATTAATATGGAGTTCTGGTTTCACGATTAAATTTATGAGACATTAACTTCAGGCATTTTTTTTACTATGTCCTGCATTTTTTTGGAATACTTCACTTCTACAAAATCACAAATCTCTTGCATAATTTTATCAGGCTCAGCTAATAGATTCTCGAAGCTAATTTCTAAAAATTGTGATTTATCCATCTTAGAAAAACTATCTCGGGCGACTCTATGAGCATCATCATATTGATAGGCACAAACCTCTTCAATACTGGATTCTAGATACTTTTGCCAAGCCAAAGGTATAAAAAACTTCCATACCTTACCTTTATAGCCTTTTATATTCATAGTTAGTTTTTGAGTAAGATACTTACGGTATTTGTAAACAAAAAGTTTTGGATGATTCCATGCTTTTATAAGAGATTGGATATTAGCTTCTCGATTACGAACTAGATAAATAAACTTCGCGTCAGGATAAACAGCTTTTAGATAGTCGACTCTATAGATATTAGGCGGAGTCTTATCGATGAAACGATAATTTTTCACAAAAAGTTTTTTATAAAAATAATTACCTATATTCATTAAATTAAAAAGAACAGGAAGCCTATCTCGTAAAAACCTCACTCGCCCTAAATATCCAAAAAAATAATTTTTATATGTCGAATAGTGATAATGGTGATCGAAGAACTTACGCTCCAAATCCACTCTGGTAGTAGGTTTCTCGTCAGCTAAATTCCTAAAATAACCACTAGAGTTTTTTTGGATAATGAAAGTGTCTGAAGTCTCGAGAGGATGACGGTGATATTTTTGCCAGAGATGATTAGATTCTCTATACAAAGACCAGAGCTCTTCATTTTCGGACAATAACCTAAAAACCAAGCTAGTACCGCCTCTATACGAACCTATAATAAAAACTGGTTTATATGTTTGCAACTTTATGCTTACTCAACTCGATCGGGTTATAGAGCGTATCGCGCTCGACTGGCTCTAATCTAGCACCGATAATAATATTACGCAATGTATCTTCTGTCATCGAGCGTTTTTTGGCTCCAGCCGCAAAAGTAATGCGCTCCGCTTTTACAGTACCATCCAAATCATTAGCCCCAAACTGAAGAGCGATCTGCGCAAGCTTCTCACCGAGCTGAATCCAATAAGCCTTTATATTATCAAAATTATCAAGCATCAATCTTGATACTGCAATATTACGAAGCTGATCATAACCAGTTAGAGGCTGAACACCGCGCTCCAAAAGATTATTACCCTCATAGTGACAGCTAAGAGGAATAAAAGTCTGCCAGCCACCAGATTCATCTTGGGCTTTTCGTAAGATATCTAAATGCTCTACTCGTTCTTCCGGCTCTTCGCCAATACCAGCAAGCATCGTAGCATTAGTCCTAAGACCCTTTCTATGAGCGGTTTGGTGTATCTTGATCCACAAATCAGCTGGGATTTTATCAGGGCACATCTCATCTCGCACCTGACGCGAAAATATCTCCGCTCCGCCTCCTGGCATACTATCTAAGCCAGCTTGAATAAGAGCGTCAAAAATCTCATCAAGAGTGAGTTTGGATTTATCAGGCTTGCGAGCAAATTGCTGAAAAAAATCTATTTCTACTGCTGTAAAAGCTTTTACGTGAATGCCCGGGACTTGGATCTTGATAGCTTGAATCAAATCAGAATAATACTCTATCAAACACTTAGGGTTCAAACCTCCTACGATATGCACTTCGGTCGCGCCCTCATCCCGAGCGAGTTTCACGCGCTCAATAGCTTCAGGAATATCCATAGTGTAAGCGCCGTCTTCACCGGGCTTACGCGCAAACGAACAAAAATCACAGCTCCCTATACACACATTAGTAGGATTAAGATGCAGATTAGTATTCCACCAAACCTGAGTCATTCTCAAGCGCGCTGTATCATCGTCAAAACCTTTATTTAAAGCTGTTTCATAAGCTTTACGCTCTTTTACAAAATTAGCTAAATGCCCCAAGGTAAAAAGTTCGTCAGTTTTTATCAGCCTACAAGCATCATCTACACTAATGCGCTCATGATCAATAATTTTTTGAGCGATGTCATTTAGGGGATGAATTGATTTAGCTAAAGCCGTAACAAACTGACTGGAGTTAGTCGCTATAAACTCTGGATTTAATAAGGTTTTGGCGGAATTATTGTTTGCCAAGCTAGTCATGTAATTAATAATAACATTTAAGCTCTTACGAAACCTACGGTTTCGAAAAAAGAGCTTATTACAAAAATACGAAAATCTTCGTTATAATCAATAATAGTGGCTGAAAAAATCATTCTAGGTGGAATCAATATACAAGCACTTTTAGATGCTAAATATAACTTTGATAATAATTTAGATAAAGTTAAAGATGATTTGGATAGAGCCGGAATAATTCAATATTTTGAATTTTGTTTTGAATTAAGCTGGAAAACACTTAAAAAAATTCTTAATTACAAAGGTGAAATTGTTTCTAATCTTGGTCCTCGTGATGTGTTTAGAATATCAGCTAAATATAATTTAATTCGCGATCCAGAACTATGGTTTGGGTTTCTTGAAGACAGAAATTTAAGCTCGCATACCTATAAAGAAGCTACTGCCCAATATGTTTTCTCTCAACTAGGTAGTTTTAAACTTGAGCTTGATGATTTGGTAAATAAAATACTTCAGCTATGATTCAAATCGAAAATAGGCATTACAAACTAATAAAAGAAATTCTCTTAAGTGAATCTGATCAAGAATTTTTTGTATTCGGATCTCGATCTAAAAATAATGCTGAAAAATTTTCCGATTTAGACTTAGCCTACAAGCAAGAGCTCCCAATACCAATCCTAACCCGCATTAAAACTAAATTTGCTGAGTCTAACCTACCTTTTACTGTTGACTTAGTCTATATTGGTGATGATAGTGATTTTAATTCTCTTATAAAAAAAGATCTTAAACTTTTTTAACTTTGTTTATAGCTAAACCCCAAAATCAAGCCTCCCGCAAGCCTATAAGCGCCAAGGCTAAAGGTTTTAGAAAAGACTATAACCTTTAGGGCATTTACAGCCAAAAACTATGGTGATATACTTACGCCTGTAAGTGGCCATAACAAGTTCATTTAATAATAAGCCCGAATCAAGCCTCGTTAGTATGGGGCCTGAGCCGACGCTTGCTGACTCTGGTAGCGAGCAAGATAGCTCTCTTCGACCCAAAAGTTTTGATAATTATATAGGTCAAACTAAACTACGTAAGATTCTGGATATCGCTATTTCAGCGGCTTCCAAGCGAAATGATATCTCGAGCATGGGGCATATTTTACTCTATGGTCCGCCAGGTCTTGGTAAAACCAGTTGCGCTTATTTATTAGCTAAAACTCTTGGCACTAATGCTCATATTTTTTCTGCTCCAGCACTTGAAAGACCAAAAGATATTTTAGGAATCTTAATGTCAGTCTCTGAGGGCGATGTAGTGTTTATCGATGAGATTCACCGCATGAATAAAATCACCGAAGAGCTTTTGTATCCAGCCTTAGAAGATTTTCAAATCGACCTTTCTAGCGGTAAGGGTAATAGCTCACGCATGATGAGATTAGACATAAATAAATTTATTCTTGTCGGAGCGACCACTAAGCTCGGTTACTTGAGTGCCCCTCTGCGAGACCGTTTCATCCATATACACCGGATGGAATATTACCTACCTGAGGAGCTAGCCGCCATCATCAAACAGAGCGCTAATATTCTGGGCATCAGTATCGATACGCCATCAGCTCTTTGTTTGGCTGAGGCAAGCAGAGGCACTCCGCGAATCGCAAACAGGCTCTTAAGGCTAGTCAGAGACTACGCTTGCCACCTAAATCAAGATTCCATAAATCTAACGACCAGCAAGCAAGCGCTCGAGCTCTATAAAATTGATCGCTACGGACTTGATAGCATGGATAGAAGAATTTTAGAAATTATTCAAGACCTTTATAAGGGCGGTCCTACAGGACTTGAGACCCTTGCAAGCGTAACCGGCGAGGACAAAACCACTCTAGAAGATTACTACGAGCCGTTTTTGATCCAGAGTGGGTTTTTGGTTCGAACCCAACGAGGGCGCATGATCACGGATAAAACCCGGGAATACCTCTTAAATTCACAGCTTAAATAATACCGTATAATAAAAATAATGGACCAGCGCAGGGCCCTAATCGGATCATTAATAGGAATTTTTGTTTTTACCGTTATTACATGGGTAAACGGTCGCACTTGGGAAAGTCTAGAGAGCCAAATTCTTCAAGGGCAATCAGCAATAAGTTTATTTAACCAAAACAGATACAGTGAGTATGTAATTTTTGATTTTGACGAAAACAGTAAGCTAGAATTCGCTGATAAAGACGAAACTGAACAAAAGGATTTTTTACTATCACTTGTAAATCTTGTCGGCAACCAAAAAGCCAACACTACCTACCTACTAGTAGATAGAATTAATCCGCTCAATATCCAAGATCTGGATCTAGAAATGAGCCTAGATGGCACCGGCACTCTTGCTAAAACCCTTAATTTTAGTGAGGTTCAGCCTAAGCTAATCACGGCTGATGGTGAGCTCTGGCTGGATCAAAAGCAATACGAAAACTACCAATACTCAACAAGAGAGCTAATAGAAGAATCTATACCAAGCAAACTGCTACCAGATGCAAAAGTTATCATCGTCTCTCCAGAACTTAATCTTTCTGGAGAAGACGTAAACTTACTAATAAATTTTTTGAACAAAAACTGGGTGGCTTATTATCGAATACCGAAGATTGTTTTATTTTTGATCTGTGCTTTTAGTGGGGTTTTTCTGGCGGCTTTTGTTTATTGGGCAAGAATTTTAGTATTTTTTGGATTGCTGGTACTTGGAATTCTGGCTGGCCAAATAGCCTATAACGCGTATAACCTGCATCTAGAGATGATTCCAGCCATGATCTCCCTAGTAGGAATTTTAATTCTATCTAATCTCTTTGATCTTAATTTAATAGCAATAAACCGAAAAGAAATTTTTAAATCTCAAGCCAAAAACAACCCAACCATAAATGAATTTAGCCAAATCAGCTTATCAACACCTTTTTTAGCACCCAGTGAGCCCGCTCCAGCACCTATTCTAGAAGGTAGCTTCTCAAAATCCAAATTGTTTTTGGAGCTTGAGGATCATTTTGAAGATATAGCCTTGCAATTCCAAGAAAAAACTCTCAGGTCTGTAGATGCTGTCCAGGAGAAGATTTCAGAGCTTTTAGAATCTACCGATATTGCTGATAAAGACGCTATAAAAGTAAGCTTGCTCAGACACGGGTTTGATAATTTAATAGAAGATATTGATGCTATTTTATTTAATCTCGTACCGTTCAAGTTTGAAGGAGAGCAAGGACTGATAAATATTATCGAGCTTTACGCAAGTAAGATTTTTTTACTAAGCAAGGGCAAGCTCCAAATCGGCATAGAGACTGAATTTCCCGTGCTTAAATTCGAAAAAAACCAAAAAATAAACATCTACCGCATTTTACAAAAGCTTGTAGATCTAATCAGGGAGACTAACACAGACAAAATAGGACGCGGGCTAAATATCGCAATCAATATCAGCACTTCAGCAGAGGATAAACGCATGCTCAAGTTTAGAATCAGCTACGAAGGTAAGAC
>Ga0172372_10007588_pt1 | contig 14533 bp, 17 predicted proteins | sample LakKiv5m_2_FD_114544 | JGI IMG/M metagenome (GOLD analysis project Ga0172372, IMG submission 114544) | Freshwater microbial communities from Kabuno Bay, South-Kivu, Congo - kab_092012_9.5m | ecosystem: Environmental > Aquatic > Freshwater > Lake | place: Democratic Republic of the Congo...
AGCATCAAGCTGCCTCAGACTGTGGTGCTAACAATCGCTGAGACAGAACCAGAGCTAAGAGGTGCTACTGCTAGCGGTTCCCCTAAACCTGCTAAAACAGATACTGGTTTACAAATATCAGTTCCGCCTTTTATCAAGATCGGCGATAAAGTTGTTGTAAACACAGAAGAATCGAAGTACTTAAGTAGAGCTGAGTAATCTCGGTTAGTTCATTCCAATTAAATTAGAGTAGTGATTCACCCTGCGTTTCGGTGAAGGGATATCCCTTCCTCGTGCCGCGGGGGTTCGGTTAGAGCTCTTTTTCAGTGCCGTTGGCGCTAAGAGCTTCAGGAGGTTTTCCCGGGCATAAGGAGGATACATGGGCGCTGTGGCGTTCTTGTACGATGAGAATGATCGCGCAACCGTTGGAGTGATCAATCTCAGCTCTCGGGTGCATCAACTCGACGAAAAGAGGGCTCTGCCCCCACCGTTCGAAGATGCTCCGGAGGGCAATGTTCAGATCCGGCGGATGTTGATCAACGTCATTCAACGCCTGGACATCTCGCTTCATGTGGACATGAAGGAGCTGGCTGAAGGCAGAGGAACCCTGGTTCTTCTTCTTCCCAGCAACGCAACTCTGCAGATGAGACGAGAGGCAGCGAGGGTGATCGATCTCTGGCTGATTCGACTGAGGGCGGTCCGGTCAGGTGACCCACGTCCAATCCACATTCTGGAGCTCAATGAACTATCCAAGGTGTTCGCCTGAGCAGTGGTTTCGCGCCCCTAAAGGTTATCTCTAGATAATCCCCCGTGGCACGAAACCCTAATCTATAAGCAAACTAAAAGATCCAACTCTCTTGCCCAAAAGCCCAAATATCTGCCATGCTTTTGGCCATATGAGAATCGGAATCCTATCTAAAAATCAAAAGCTGTACAGCACCAAAAGGCTTAAAGAGGCAATCATAAAGGCCGGACATAAATGCAAAATACTGAACAGTAATTTGTTTGCAATCTATGTCGAAGAGCAGGAGCCCCGACTAAATTATAAACAGAAACATCTACCGAAACTTGACGCAATTATTCCGAGAATTGCAGCATCAGACTCTACCTATGGGCTAGCAGTGTTAAGGCAGTTTGAACAAATAGGAATATTCTCTTTAAATCACTCTAACGCAATCTCTTTGGCTCGAGATAAATTTAGAACTCTGCAAGTACTTAGTCGTAGAAATATTGGGATTCCTCCCACAGCCTTCGTCCACAAGAAAGAAGACATCATGCCAGCCATTAATCATCTAGGTGGGGCTCCAATAATAATTAAATTATTACATGGGACTCAGGGCGTGGGAGTCATGCTGGCTGAAACAGAAAAGTCTGCCGAGGCTATCTTAGAAACCCTCTATTTGGCCCAGAAAGAGGTGATCATTCAAAAGTTCGTTTCGGAGGCTAAAGGCTGCGATATAAGAGCATTTGTAGTAGGGGATAGGGTGGTGGCTGCCATGCGTCGCAAGGCCCAAGAGAATGAATTCCGCAGTAATGTCCATCGAGGTGGAACTACCGAGAAGATCAATCTAAGCCCTGAATTTGAGAGTGTCGCAGTTCGTGCTGCTCATATTCTGGGGCTGAGAGTCGCGGGAGTAGATATCCTAGAGAGTAACGATGGCCCAAAAATTATGGAGGTTAATTCATCTCCAGGATTGGAGGGAATTGAGGCCGCCACTGGCGTGGACGTCGCAGGTGAAATTGTGCAGTACCTCGAGGAGCAGGTGGAATTCCCTGATGTGGATCTTAGGGAGCGATTGAGTGTTAGCAAAGGATTCAAAGTTGTGGAGATCCTAGTTAGCAAAAATTCAGAGCTAGCCAACCAATCGATCGAACAAGCAAGCCTTAAAGAGAAGGGGATTCAAGTTTTAACCGTAATGCGAAGCGGAATCACTATCCCTAATCCGATGGATTCCTTCGAAATGCATGTCGGCGACACACTGCTGTGCTTTGGCAAAACGTTGGCTCTTAAAGCTCTGATGCCTCGCCCCAAAAAACGCAACTAGTAGGACTGCGCTAATTGGTAATTAGGATAATAGTGAGTGAGTATCGCTGCAGCGCTCTCGCCCCGCAGAGCCATACCTAATCCACCGATCTGACATAAGCCTACCCCGTGCCCCCAACCAGCCCCGAAAACTTTAATTCCATATCGAGTCTCTGATTCAACAACAAATGCACTGCTATAAAGGAACGAAGGGTGCAATACCTGGCGGATTTCAAACTGATTCTTTAAAAGAATATCTTGTGCGGTACCATCAGATCTTCGAACTCTTAACTCTGCAGAGAGTATACGACCAGACTCACCTCGAGGCCCCCATGATATCTGTTCGATCTCCTTTATATGCTCGCCGAACTTTTCTCTGTTCAGTGCTGTAACCACGCTTTCCTTAGATATGTCGAATTTCCACCGAAAATAAGCGCCGTCCTCATCTACCTTGCCCAGATATGTTGGCAACTGCCCCCTTGCAACAGTAGCCTCTGAGCAGAAGCACATGGGCGGATTTATCAAAAATTTAGAGAACTCTTGCGGCCCAGCTAAACTTCCTGAGCTGCCTGGCCCATCAAAAATACTAACAAGTTCTCCGCCTGCTAGATTTAGAATCTCTTTAATGGTGTCAGTTCTACCACCACAGCTTTTTGAATAATATGCAGGGCACACTAATCCTGACTTTGATACTAATGTCTGCCCCCTACAATCTTGGATTGCCTGCTGAGTAGAGAGACTCATGAAAGTAGTGCCCTGATACCTCTGGCAGCAATCATCATTACAGATCGTGTAGGGGAGGCCTTCGTGTTTATGACCCAAAAACACCAACACCCAGGAGCGTGCCGCTATGGCCTGCGCTTTAGCAAATTCGGTCGGACAAGCTGCGCTCATCTCTGAGGAAATTACCGAGGCCAGATAGTCTTCGAGTTCGACGTGATTAACAACAATCAATCCATCCTGCCCGGGTAGGATCTCTATTCCACCAGCATAGGTAGCCTCGATTTCTTTACTCCAATGAAATCCTCTGCCAGCCTTTACGGGGGAAACTCCAATACCCCGACCTGGTGAAGTTCGAATTGATTTGTCCCGAGTAATAAAAATTCGCTCAGATTCCTTGTGAAAAGTTTTAGAATAAATAGTCGAGCCTTTCAGCTCAAAATCGATCTCTTTGGACCCACAAATATGAGCAGCACCGAAGCCCTCCACAATATTACCGGCATCAGATAACTTGATTTTTATCTCTTTCAGCCTATCTTCCTCTATCACAAGCCCGACCCGGAGTATGGGCTCGGCTGTAGGCGGTTTTATCTCTCTAATCTCTGGCTCTCGCATATTTCAACGCAATAATTACTTAATGTCGGATACTAAATAGTCTGGTATACTCAATTATTATCTCTCTTTTATTATTTGTAGAATATGATTTTTAGGTCAAAAAAATACAAACTCCCCAAGTTCCCAGATTATATCCCTAAAGGGTTTAGTCGATTAAAGAGTATTATCTCAGACGACGAAGCAAAAGCCCTTCAGATGGAGCTATTCGATTATATGGGTAGGGTAGAGAAGGAAAAGTCTGAGGATCCGATGGTCAACCTTGAACTGGCTAGAGAGATTGGCAGGGTATGCAGCTATCTGCTTGAACATTATGCTGAGATGAAGGACAGGCAGAAGGAATTAATTGTGGGGGGAGTCAGATATTTCATATCTGACGGTGATGGCGTAGCAGACTTTGAGTTTGCCTCTGGCTTAATTGATGATGCTCAAGTTATCAACCATGTCCTTGAAGAAGCCGATATTGGCGGCAAATTCATAGATGTGGATCGTCACAGATATTGATTATAGAAGCAGAAAACAAAAAATTAACCAAACACCCAGATAAAAAAACGGCGCCCTGAAGGCGCCGCTTTTTTTGATATCAGCTAAAGATGTTATCCTTGCTGAGTTGGAGCAGCACTGCCACCTTTACCCAACCATCTGTCGATAATTGTCTTAAAGTGTGGGAATGGATAAGCCCCTTTCACAGCCACGCCGTTAACAAAGAATCCTGGAGTACCTTGGATTCCATGTTGCTCAGCTAACTTTTTGTCAGCTTCAATTTGAGCATCAAGAGCAGGATCGCTCATGTCAGCTTTAAATTTGGCAACATTAAGCCCTAACTCTTTAGCGAACTTTTCGAAGTTCTCTGGAGTCAACTCTCTCTGATTTTCAAAAAGCTTATCGTGCATCTCCCAGAACTTGCCTTGCTTGTTAGCAGCAAGAGCAGCCTTGGCAGCTGGAACAGCATTAGCATGGAAGGGAAGAGGAAGATTCTTGAACACCACCTTCACATCGTTAGGATACGCCTTCAAAACCTCCTCCATGGTGTTCTTACCACGAGTGCAGAATGGGCACTCAAAGTCAGAAAACTCAATAATTGTTACCTTGGCATCAGCCTTTCCTTTAACTGGGCTATTGCCGATGTCAATCTTCACTGGGTTCTTAAACTGGTTTTCAAGCTCAGCTTTCTCGCGGTCCTCTTGATCTTTCTTGGCTGCTTCTTGAAGATTTTTGAAATATGCCTGAGCAGCCTTACCGACCGCATCACGACCCTTATCAGTTTGTAGGTATTTCTCAAAGGCAGAGGCAAAATCAGTTGCAGGAATCTCTGCACTCACTGATGAAGTGTAAAGTGCCCCAGCCAAAACTGCTGCTGTTAAAATTCCAGCGCCTATCAATTTGGTATTCATGAATAAATCCTTGTAAATTTAAACTCTTCCCTAAGATGATGTTAAACATCTGAGGGCTTCCAAAAAGTAACTGCTAAACCCTGTATCCGCAAGAATTTAATTTTGAGCCTTTAAGGCGGCTGAGACAAATAGAACATATTTTTATTTCGAATACATTTCGAAATCGCTCAAGATTGATTATAACCAGCTGTCTTCCAATTATTGGAAGGCGCTGAACTTATAGCTCGGAAAGGACAACATGCTTAAGAACATAATCTTTTCGCTATTTATTTTACTAATTGCAGGAACAACCATGGCAGCAGAACCAGTAAAGGTTACATTAGAAACCACTAAGGGCAATATCATATTGGTCCTTGAGACAGAGAAAACACCAATAACTTGTGCGAACTTTCTCAATCTTGTTCAAAGAGGCTTCTACAACAACATCAAGTTTCACAGAGTCATTCCTGATTTTATGATTCAAGGCGGAGATCCAAGTGGCAACGGCACAGGCGGACCAGGATACAGATTCCAAGATGAGTTCGATCCGACTCTTAAGCACTCAGGTCCCGGAATCCTATCGATGGCTAATGCCGGACCTGGATCTAACGGAAGCCAGTTCTTTATCACTCATGTGGAGACCTCTTGGCTGGATGGCAAACATACTGTCTTCGGAAAGGTTGAAGGCCAAAATGATCAAGACGTGGTAAACAAGATAGTAGCTGGAGATGTAATTAAAGTCGCCAAAATTACCGCCGGAGACCCTAACACCTGCTTGAACAATCCAAAGGTCACACCAATCCTAGCTGGATGGAACCAAATCTTGGATAAAAAGAATCAGGGATAGGCCACAAATTGACCGATAAGGTTACTTATCGGTCAATTCTATATGGCTTTAGGGGTCTAAAATGTGATTTATATAGGCTCCTATGAAGGTCCTCCTACTAGCCCCTCAACCGTTCTATCAAGAACGCGGAACGCCAATCGCAGTTAGACTCGCTGCTGAGGCTCTGGCCGATAAGTACAACGCCCCAGAGGATCGAATAGACCTACTTGTTTATCATGAAGGGGAAAAAATCGGGATCCCTGGAGTTACCATCCACAGGGTCACCGGCTGTGACTTTATCAAAAACATCTCTCCTGGAATCTCTCTAAAGAAATTGGTCTGCGATATTTTCTTCTTCTTCGCAGCTCTTCGATTAGTTTGGGCTTTCCGCAGAGACCAGTACCACCTGGTGCACGCAGTCGAAGAGTCTGTATTCATCGCAGTAGTCCTCAAGTTTATTTTTAGAATTCCATATATTTACGACATGGACTCCTCGATCGCTCTTCAGGCGACAGAGAAATGGATAATTCTTAAGCCGCTCTATCCAATTCTCTCTGCCTTTGAAAAGCTGGGAATTAAATTAAGTCAGGCCGTTGTGCCAGTCTGCGATACCCTAGCAGTTCTTGCAGATAGGCACGGCTCGAAACACACCCACATCCTTAGAGATGTCTCCCTTAAGGCAGAACTCCCTAACGCTAGAATCGATCTCCGGCAGGAACTCGGGATAGATTCGAAGGAAGAGATAATTCTTTATGTTGGTAATTTAGAAAGCTACCAAGGAGTGGATCTATTGGTGGATGGATTCCTCTCGGTTGAACATGAGATACCGTCTGCCAGGCTGGTGATAATAGGTGGCAGCGAATCGCATAGAAATGTCCTTAAAGAACGGACGAAAGACCATTCAGCCGCGGAGCGGATTCATATAGCAGGCCCCCGCCCAGTAACAGCCCTAGGGGAATATCTCTCTCAAGCAGACATTCTCGCCTCCCCGCGATCTAAAGGAAACAACACTCCAATGAAGATCTACTCATATCTTCACTCTGGTCGAGCAATCTTAGCCACGGATCTACCAACTCATACTCAGGTCTTAAATACCGATGTTTCTCTTTTGGTGGCAGCGAACTCCACAGCTATTGGTACCGGGCTTAAGGCGCTAGTGGTAGATCATGAATTAAGAAAACAATTGGGCAAGCGCGCCTTTGATTATGCTGAACAGAACTTTACACTCAAAGTTTTTAGACAGCGACTCTGGGAGCTCTATACAAAACTTGAGCGAGCTCTGGGCATAGAGAACAAGGCCTCAGAGATTTCACGGACCGCCTAAATACCGGTACGCTTTATCCATCACCTGCCGACCTTGTGTCAAAAAGGTGGTATATTTGGTGGACAAAACCTCTCCAAAGCCATTATCAAAAACGATCCGGTGGCGGCCTCTGAGCTTTACCTCATCACCAGAAAAGGAATCCACCGGCAGGACTCCTGACTCCACTGCGTCAATATCCGCTCGAGTTAGGCCTCCCTCATCCCCAATCGCCGCGCAGAAATCAGAAACGAACTTACTTAGATCTAATTCAGATACTTCAGTGTTAGCTACATCTCCGTGATGAGGATGATATCCAGTGCCAATGGCTGTCTTTTTTCCTCTAGGAACCGCAAAGAACAGTCGCCCAGATGTTCCCTTTACAGCTAAGGCATACTTAGGATCATACTGTTTGTTCACGACCACATTGTATCCCAATGCCCAATCCTCATGGGTTATTCTTCTGAAGGAGTCATCTGTATAAAGTCTTTGCATCCACGGACCTGAGGTATTTATGAGCGAGCGACATAGAATCACCTGCTCATTCCCTTTGGTCTCGCTTACCAGGTAAAAGAAGCCATTTTCATATTTAAATCGAGCTACACGAGTATCTTCAATAAACTTGACCCCCTTGGTAATCATGTGTTCGACCAGATACTGCCCAAGATAAGCGGGCTCTGTGATGACGGCATCGTTCCAATATAGATAACTACTATTTGTAAAATTCTTTAAGGCCCCAATTTCTTCTTGGACAAAAGACGCTGGAAGAATAGAAGGAGGTGGCAATCGATATCCACGAGATACTAAGAGCTTATATATCTCTATTCCAACCCTTGCGAATAAAGGATTCTTCAAACTCAGCGTCTCAAGTGGCATTAAACATGGTAGCGGCTTAATAAATTCAGGGAACGTTCTGAGCAATTCCTCCTGTGCCCGAGCTGACTCAATTGTCCGGAGCAAATTCAAAGTTTGAAGATACCTAAAGCCACCATGGATAATTCTAAGGCTATTTTTGGAAGTAGCTTGAAGCATTCTCCCCTGCTCTATTACACCTACTCGGTATCCTCTATTTAGAGCGGCCATGGCGACACCCAGTCCGGAGATTCCACCTCCTACTACAACCACATCAAACACCAGGTTCATTCCAGTCATTGGGCCTTTTTAAAATACTGTCTGCAGATTATTTGTGTATATCTTTCATTCAATCGTGTCACAATACACTACAACACCAAATTATCTATGGGAATCAATAAGATAAGGTCGCTATTTTTTGATTTTGACTCCGAGCCTTAGTTTAGGTTACTTAAAGCAACGCGGGATATCAGCAACTTAGCGTTGGCAAGTTGTTTGCAAAATGGATGGCAAGACAACAACAGAGTCACTCTGTTGTTGTGCGATGAAAAGGGTCACGTTACAAAATTAATTAAGGGACGGAAGTTATGACAACCAATATTATCGAGAGACTTTTCAATTCATTTGCCGATTTAGAGCGTGCCATTCTTAGTGCTAAGACTTCGCTAGCAAAGAAAGGAAATCTTCCAGCCAATGTCTCTGCTCGCATACAGTCGTATGATTCAATTCTAGCTAAACAAAGAGCTTTGGCGGTTAGCCTGAGCGAACACATGAACCAAGGCAACTGGGATGAGGTGGGTCGTCATGTTGGGTTGATAAATGGATTATCTGCCATGATTAGAGATGACGCTCGCGGAATTTTGTCTGCGCTATCAGGTCATCAAGAGGAAGCCCCAAAAGATACTTTATTGTGTTAAATCACTATAGAAAAATTTCTTTTTACAGAACTGCCCGGACCCGTACCGGCCTAGAAGATACTGCGAGGAACACGCCCTCCCAGAGTAGGTATAAACATACCGGCTCTGAGGAGGGCGTGGCTTTATTGATTGTGGTGTTTATAGTTGCGCTCTGCAGTATCTTAGTTGTTAACCTTACTCAAAGCTCTTACCGCGAGGGGCGAATCAATAACGCCGCTGCTAAGAGAATTCAGGCTGAGTATCTTCTCAAATCCACCATCAATTTTGCTCGGGTGTTAATTTCAAACGATGAGTCCCCCGAGACAGACGCTCCCGCAGATAAATGGGCGACCTTTGCAAAGGGTCAGGCTATCCCTGTCCCGGAGGCGATGGGAATTAATGTCCCTGGACTAAACATAGAGATTGAAATCCAGCCAGAGGATCAGAAATTTCCTATCAGAGCGCTACTAACGGGTCCTGGGGCAGGAGGTCAGGTAGATATCAAATGGCGAGATGCCTGTGTGAGATTATTCCGGCAACTTGGATTCGATGATGACCTAAATGAGGTGGATCACACCAAAACATTCCCAGGCAAGCATTTCACCTCTGCGGAACTGGTAGCACTTTTGATAGACTACATGGACTTTGATAATGACACCTACGATCCTGGAGATTTCCCGGCGGGGATAGAGGGAGATCTTCCTCCTAATACATTCTCAAATTCTCAACTCAAAAGGATTGGAGAGCTCCAGACTATCCCAGGATTTACTCCTGCTCGGTTGCGTAAGCTATTCCCATTCATCACCGTTTTTGAAAACAACAAAGTAAATGTAAATTTTGCCTCCCCGATACTTTTGAAAGCGATCTCTGAGGATATTGATGACAGCACCGTGGCCGCGATCGATCAATTTAGAAACTCTGAAGATGGATTTACCCCCCAGAATCTAAGCACCGAGATGGCAGCAATTATTGGCCAAGAGGGTTATGACCAGATTGCCTCTATGCTCAAAGTAGGCTCAAGCTGGTTCCAAATCATCGCTAAGGTCTACTACGGCGAAACTACCTACTTCATGAGAGCTTACGTTTCGGAGGGCGGTTCTGGCGGCGGTGATGGCCTACCTGTCATAAGATCTGTTGAGTTATTTTAGATACTTAGCTGTTTTTATAATGATTACGCCCAGATATTGCATTTTTGCCCTTAATTTGGCATCCTCCCCTCCTGATTTCGTGGCTTTAAAAAGGTAATTATGTCTCGTAAATGCGCTATATCCGGCAAGATGAAAAAAATGGGCAACAGAGTTAGCCATGCTAACAATAAGTCTAGCCATTACTTCGAAGCTAATATTCAAACTAAGAAGCTCTACGTAGCTGAGCTTAAGAAATATGTTCGTTTAAGATTATCCACGAACATGATTCGTACTATAGACAAGATAGGTCTAAACGCAGCGCTCAAGAAGCACGGCGTTTCTTTGAAAAGCTTAGCAGCTTAACCGTTACCTAAATAGATTATGCTACAGGGCGAGGGATTAGTTGATATCCCCTCGCCTACTTGCATTCATACGCTCAGCATGGAGCCTGGCCGTTTCTATGTCGATCATTACTGGCTCGCCAGTATCTACGGAATCCTTCTCTACAGCTTTTTGAAGAGCTTTAGGGTTAAGAATTCCCAGCCGTTGCCTCTCAGGAACGAAGATCTCTTTGCAAGCTCGACACTGAACAATCACGCAGATTCCCTCAAGGGTTACGCGGGTAAACTCAGTGCTAAAATTTTCATCGTCCGACTCACATCTCTTGCAACCAGGACAAGTAATGTGGTCAATAAACGTCTCTGCTAAACCTTTTAGTCTAAACTTAAGTGCCATCCTGACTCCTAATTTTTTTAGTGATGGTTACTTTTCTTCCACCATCATCATAAACAACTCGGTCCATGGCTCCAAAGAGGATTCGCAATCCACGACCATAACAAAGCACTGACTTGTCTTCACCGAAGCTACAAAATTCACCCATCGGGGCGAGGAATCCTGGTCCCTCATCTGATATACTCAACTTCAAGGTATCATCTGAGTAGTCACAGGAAATGGTGACTCTTCTATCGGCAAATTTCTTGTCTGCTAAACGCAGTTTTTTAAGGCGAGTGAATTTATCTGTTCCCTCAGCATCGAATTCGTCTTTCCAAATCGATAATAGCTCTAAATTCCCGTGTTCCACGGCGTTAGTTAGGGCTTCTTGAAAAGCTAAAGAGATTTTTAATTTTAAGTTCTCCTCAAGCAGGCCGGCATTTAGAAGCTCATTCAGAATGGGAGGCTGGAAGGAACAAGCGCCGACATCGGTTGTGGAGAATACATATCTACATTGATAGCCATTAAAACAATCCGACATCTTTTTGCTGGCTTGATCATCTTTTAAGGCGGCCAGGATTCGACCGACAGAGTCTTTTAACGATTTTATATTTATCGGCTTCTGAATTAGATCTGTAGCCCCTGATTCAAGAGCCCCGAGGGCAGCCTTATAATTTGATTTGCCTGCAACGACGATCACAGCTTGTTCCGGCTTCTGAGAGCGAATCTGGTTAATTAAATCGCTCTCCACAACCCCAGGCATATCAAGATCCGTAATGACTATTTTGTAATCAGAATTACAAATGCTCAGTAATCCCTGCTCCACCTGAGAAACAAGGTCAAATGAACAACCGGAGGATTTGAAAAATGAGGCGTACTCCTGTTCTACAGAACCGGCATCATGAACCAAAAGTAGATTAGGAGTTTTATCCATCCCGAACTTACCTTATTTTTCCATCCTTCCGTTTAGATTTGTTCAGGGACTTATTCTTCTTCGTAAACTGGCAATAGTTTATCGAGCATCAGGAGCTCAAATGTCTCCTTAACAAAACCTTTAAGCGGTCTCACCATAAGGACACCGTTGTCTGCTTTGAGACGCTTATAACACATTAAAACTTTACCAATTCCATAGGAGTTAATTATCTGAACGTCGGAAAGATCCAGGATCACAGTCCTGTTTCCAGCATCGTAAACTTTATTGAATGCTTGTCGCAGAGCTTCTCCAGACTGCTCTGTATCAAGATCCTCCGTGATCCTTATCAATGCCTTTTCCCCAACATTAGATGTTTCAAAGTCCATACTAAACTCCAATTGTTAAAAATTCATGGATCTCGATGACATACACATCCCATCCGAGAACGCCCATAGAGGATAATCGGCCAGTTTTTGGAATGACTTAATTAATGATTTTTATAAAATCACAAAATTCAGAACTTTAAATTACTTGGCGATTACAATAGGTTGCCAACTCGTACCAAGGAACGCAGGCAGGGTTAATTTTGAAATAGCTTAGGCTTACTTATTTTCCCCAGAATCTGACTCTTTGGGAGACCATAAAGGGGTTCGGGTAGAGAATTTTGGATCATCCAAAATAACCTGTATCCCTTTTCTATTTCTTAAGTTTATCACCAACGGTGCTTTGAGATTTACTGTAGTGGTCCCTGGAGCGTTACGGAAGGTAACTATGACTAGAACTGCCGCTTCGTCCTCCATTTTAAGATCAATTCGTGGGTCACCCACTGGTAAATTAAAGTCGTAATGTTGACCAAATTCACCGCCCTCAACCACCACAAACGCTAGAGAGGGATTATCAACCGAGTGCAACCAACAGAATGGCTGCTTGTGCTCAAGAATTACAAATCTCTCCTCTCCTGGGAATCCAACTACTCCACCTGGGAAAACAATAAGAGTCTCCTCGGCAACAGAAAATTCACCAAATCTAGTTGTCTGAAACGTGATCATTTTTTTATTCTGGTCAGTCATTGGAATTACCTCCGTCACGCTTCTTATCTACTTTCACGGGACTGCCAGAGGTTGATAATTTTGAAACTTTGCTACTAATCTTTTTAGAGGAGCTCCACTGAGCGGCGATGTTATCGACCTCCGCAGCAGAACCCTCTTGCATAGCGGCTTGTTTGTTTTCTTCAAGAATTTGTTGATAGATCTCTTCGCGATAGATTCTAAGCTCCTTCGGTGCCTCAACACCGAGTCGAATCTGGCTACCTTTGATCTCAACAATCGTGACTTTAATCTGATCGCCGATAAAAATACTTTCACCGGGCTTCCTTGTTAATATGAGCATCTTTTCTCCGCCTTCCTTGGCTTGCTGACGAGTTCAACAAAGAACTAATCAATACTTGCTATTACACTTTTGGTTAGATGACGGAAGTCATCAGTTGGAAGCTGAAAGTTATAAAACGTTATTTTAGGTCTACAGGTAGTCTAAAAGGCTTATCTTGAGAATTGCGCTGCTGACTGCCAAAGACACCTGAAGGGAATTCTGAGCGTTACTAAGGTTAGTAGCTGACTCAAAGATATCTGCGCCCTGGGTCTGTCCTAGAATCTCGTTAACGTTGTACTTAAGGGTCTCCATTATCTGGGTCTGATTATCTAACCGAGACAACCTACCGGCCACCTTAACATTCTCTTCTGCGATATCAGAGGTTCTCGCGTCATCTAATGCAACAATACTATCCAGAATAGCCTGAGTTTGAGTTCCAAGATCCGCCGGGAAGGTCCAGGCATTTCCACCTCCATCAGGCACACCACCCGACGTCGTTGTGTCATATCCCTCAAGGGCTCGTCCTAATTTCTCAAGAGCCTGAATCGAGGAGTCAAAAACTAGGTTGCCGGGTGTGCTTATCGCAACAGATATTCCATCCGCGATCTCAACAGTACGCTCAATTGAGTTTCCGACCTCCGTTGTATAGGAGTACCTCTCAGCACCATCCGCAGAGCTTGAATTGGTATAGGGAATTGGATTTGGAGAGTACGGTGGAACTGTATCGGCAGCTCCTGAATAGATATATCTGCCCTGATACTTGGTATTAGCTAGGGAGATAATTGCATCTCTTAATTGAAACACCTCGGTAGAGAGCTGAGCACGCATGTTTGCGCCGAGAGTTTCATTCCCACCTTGAACAGCAATCTCTTTGGCTCTTACAAGGATGTCATTCACTTGTCCCATTACACTTTCTTGAAGTGATAGTACGGCTCTTGTACTCTCACCTCTAAGCTGGTGCTGGTCGAGTCTTCGCACAGATTCCCTTAATGCTGCTATCGCGGGGGAAACACCGGCGTCATCTCCAGGTCTTGCGACTTTTATTCCGGATGAAGCCTCCTCGCTGTACTTATTTACCTTATCCCTAGACCTAGTGATAAGATCGATAGTGCTTCTTAATGTCTGGCTTTCAGTTATTCTGCTCATAAAGTATCAACTATCTGTTTTAAAAGTTCATCTGCAAGTCGAATCAATCGAGCGGATACCTCATAGGCTCTTTGATAAACAACCAACTGAGAAAACTCCTCATCAATACTAACACCCTGCTCTTGATCTTTTCTGTCAGCACTTATCTTGTAATTAAATTCAGCTACTGTTCTATCGACAGCGGCGGTAGATTTGGCATTGCCCATGAAACTGACAGCATCCACATAAACCTGTTGAACTGTGCCTGTGAATGTATAGTCTCCCACTGAGAAAGTCTGGGTCACCTCAGCCAAAGCAGTTAAATTAGCGATATTAGAGCCGTCACCTGGCGCAAAGGAGGTGGCTCCAGCAGTTCCATTTAAATCCAAGGCTACAGCGATATCTCTAGGATCCTTGGAAGTTAATTGAAGTAAAGATGCGTAATTTGATATACTGCCGTGATTGTCTAAGTCATCCGCTAAACCATCACCATCAACGTCTTTTACCCCATCGAATGCAAAATCAAAGAAGCCATAGACGCCTGGTGTCTGCCCATCCAGATCCCCAGTGCTAGCCTGATGACCAGCCGAGCCTGGATTTTCATCAGCGCCACGATAAGCCTGATTAAAGTCCACCAGAAGGAATCTTGCTATTGCTTCAATTCTGGCAGCCGTTTCAGAAATCGGACCTCGGGCTTCAAATGGAGAG
>Ga0172372_10007589_pt1 | contig 14533 bp, 12 predicted proteins | sample LakKiv5m_2_FD_114544 | JGI IMG/M metagenome (GOLD analysis project Ga0172372, IMG submission 114544) | Freshwater microbial communities from Kabuno Bay, South-Kivu, Congo - kab_092012_9.5m | ecosystem: Environmental > Aquatic > Freshwater > Lake | place: Democratic Republic of the Congo...
ATTGCGCGACGGCATCGATCGAAGAAGACGAAGTTCCGGTGGTGCGGTTTGAGGATCTCTTGCATGGTCGCATTGAGCCCTCTTTGGCCGGCATGTTGGATGAGCTTGCTCCCGGTTTGGGGCAGCGGTTCGAGGAAACTCTTGGTGGAGTTCTTCACCGAAGCACCTCAACCTACAGCGGCCGAACAACAGAATGGACCTTGCTTTGGAGTGATAAACTCGAAAAGTTTTTCCGAAAATCCGGATGGTTATCCCTGAACAAACGCTTGGGCTATTCCTGATCCCTTCGGGAGAAATACCCGGGTGTTTTCACGGGCTTCGGTCACCATGAATCGGGAACGTTTGTGGACGGTGACTTTCTATCACGGGTTACCAAGCAGCTTTCCCAAGCCAAAGTCGGGCCGGCGGGTCGCACACCAACCCCGGTTTGGACCAAGGAAAGTTGGTGGCGGATTGTCATTGAATCCGAGGCAGCGCGCCGTGCCACCGAGCATGTTTGCCATTCCGTCGGTGGAAACCTCGCCTTCTATTGCACTATTCTCCAAGTTTGGTTGGATGACCCTGGTAAGCTGGAACCGGTCGCGCCGCAAGCGCGCGCTTGGGATGCCCGTCAAACGCCCCGCCTGCTGTCTGAGGATGTGCTGGAGTTCAGAGGATTCACGAGGTATACCATCCGTCGCGGCGAGCGGGCGAAGCCGGCTTCAGGGACGCGATCTTTGTTCAACTGCTTCCGCTATCTCGATCCGCGAGAGAAATGGAAATTTCTCCTCGGACTTGCCAAATCCGAGTTGCCCGTGCGCACTACCTCCTGTTCGTGATGAAATCAAAGACTTTCGTTATCGTCGGTGCCGGATTTTCCGGCGCAGTGTTGGCAAGGCAACTCGCCGAAGGAATCGAGGAGTCCGAGATCACTGTGTTGGAAGAGCGAAGCCACATTGGCGGGAACTGCCATACGGAACGCGACCCGGCCACCGGTGTGATGGTCCATACTTACGGACCTCATATCTTCAACACCAGCGACGAGAAGGTATGGGAGTATGTCAACCGCTTCGGCAAGTTCGGTCCGTTTGTCAACCGGGTCAAAGCCCACACCAGCAAAGGCATTTTCTCGATGCCGATCAACCTCCACACCATCAACCAGTTCTTCGGCGAGAGATTCAGTCCGAGCGAAGCCAGGGAATTCATCGCCACCCTCGGAGACCAAAGCATCGGGGAGCCGGCCAACTTCGAGGAGCAGGCCCTCAAGATGCTGGGGCGTGACCTCTACGAGGCTTTCTTCCACGGTTACACAAAAAAGCAATGGGGATGCGAGCCAACGGAGTTGCCGGCATCTGTGCTCAAACGGTTGCCGGTCCGCTTCAACTACGACGACAATTACTACGACAAGCGCTTCCAAGGCATACCGGTCGACGGATATTCCGCCATCATCGCCGGCATGCTGGACCATCCGCGCATCAAGGTCCGACTCGGCGTCAAGTTCGACCCCGCCGCTCGGCCGGAGTGCGACCATCTTTTTTACACCGGTCCTTTGGATGCTTTTTACGGACATAGTCTCGGTCGTCTGGGCTACCGAACGGTGACGTTCGAGCGCCATGACGCCGACGGGGACCACCAAGGGAACGCCGTGATCAACTACCCGGAGATGGATGTGCCCTACACCCGTATCCATGAGCACAAGCACTTTGCGCCTTGGGAGCAGCACGAGAAGACTGTTTATTTCAAGGAATACAGCAAGGAAACTGAGCCAAGCGATATTCCCTACTACCCCAAGCGTTTGGAAGCCGACAAGAAGCTGCTCAAAGCCTATCGGGAACTGGCCGAGCAGGAAACCAACGTGTCGTTTCTGGGCCGTTTAGCCACCTATCGATACATAGACATGGGCCCCGTGATCGCGGAGGCCTTGACCTTTGCTGATGCGGCACTTGAAGCGCTGAAATCAGGTCAAACGATACCCTGCTTTCCAAATTCCGAGGTCTAAATTGGGTGCACGGCCGGACACCATCGAGATACCTTGCACTCGAAAATGCTTTTGTGATTTTCGATGTCGCCTGAGATCGTTTCCATAACAATCATTGCACTCCTTGTGCAGTGAGTTGACCCTATGGCTTTAAATCTTATGAAAAAAAATTCGTTAACCCGCTGGGCATTGTCAAAAATTGGCTTAGTAACTCAACATAAGGAAATAACGGGAAACCTCCACGCGCAGCGAACGGGTGCTGCACTCGGATCATTCCCGAGATCTTTGCAGCAATTCGAAGCCACCTACGACCATCGAACCGGAGGTTGGAGTGATGGCAGCAGTCAGACCGGCGTCTCCTATGGAAGTATAGAACTCGAAGTAGGTAGAGTTCTCTACGGAATCGTGCGTCTGCTGAGCCCCTCGAGAATATTGGAGACGGGTTCTCACTTGGGTTACAGCACGTGCTGTTTAGCTCAAGCCATGATGGATAATTCCGCTCTTCGCGGTGAAATGGCTCCAGCCAAGGGTTCAATCATCACTCTAGATCCTTGGGTTGTTCCCCATCTCTGGGACAACACCCCGCTCGCTGAAATCATTGAATGGCTGCCTCGAATGTCTAGCGATGAGTTACCGGAGTTTTGCCAGCAAACTTATGATATGCTTGTGCTAGATAGTGACCACTCCTACGAAACAATTATCGGCGAATTAATACGTTTCGAACCATTACTTGTAGATGGAGGGGTAATACTCATGCACGATGGATTGTATTTTGATGGGGTCGGTGCCGCGCTCAAGCAGATATACTCAAACCCTAGATTTGAGACTGTAACGCTCGATTCGCCTAGGCGACATGAGCACGAGGGCATCCGGCGCCCGGGGTTGTCAATCGTGCGCAAAATTCGTAGTGGCAACCCGCCTTTAACGGCCGAATCGGAATTTACCGGATGGAATGTCGGCGAACGGTCAGGCAAGCCGTTTGTGAGGCAGTGGTTACTAGACATATCAAACTTGGAGCAAAGCGTTTAGCTACGACGCCTGCTCTTCGGGATTAAGTAGGTTTCGCCCGATTCTTTCGGAGTAAAAATCTCAGCTTCTGCAGCGCTGATGCGACATTATACTTCACTACAGGAGTTAATCCTGCCCGATTTTTCGCTGGGCTTGCCGGAGGTTTTGTATTTCCGCGAGCGGACAAACGCTAGCATCGACAGCGCATCTGGCAGGGTGATCCTGGACGCCGGAGGTGCCCTTGACTGCGAGTCGTATTTCAACGTCTTCAACACCGCGGATTGGCAACGCTGCGCTGATTTGCAATCCCTCAACGTGTGCCTCCGACTCTCGGGCCGGGTGCGGGTCGAGGTTCTAGTGTGCCGGAAGAGCCTTGCTTCTCTGGTCGCGACGAGGGATTGCCAGGCTGCCGAAGCGAGGGATTTTGTGATCTCTTTGCCCGCTTCGGCTCTCGCGGCCGCGACTGGCGGCGGTTACCTGACGGTCCGTCTCGCTTCTCCCTCGGGTGGGATCGTGGAAAGTGTGCAATTCGCAACGGAAGATCCGCCCCGGCGCAAAGTCCGGCTGGCCGGCGTCATCACCCATTTCAAGCGGGAGAGCTGGGTGCTTCCCGCGCTCCAACGGATCGAGGCCGCGTTGGAACGCGATGCGGGTTTTGCCGATTCCTTCCATTTGTATGTGGTGGACAATTCCCAGTCGTTGGAGATCGCCGAATCTCCGCATTTCACGCACGTGCCCAACGGCAACTTTGGCGGGGCCGGGGGTTTCACTCGCGGCCTCCTTGAAGCCGAGCAAGCGGGGGATTTTACCCACTGTCTCTTCATGGACGATGATGCAACCCTGGAAGTCGAGTCGATCGCGCGTACCATCAAGCTGCTGAGCTATTCCGTGGATCCCGGAACTGCCGTTGCCGGAACGCTGTTCCTCGACCATCAACCGCACATTGTCTACGAGGCGGGCGCCCATTTGGACTTCACGCTTCATTGCCACCATCAAGGAACGGATGTTTCCAAGCGCAAAGGCCGTTACAAGCTCAACACCCGCAAGACAAATCCGCGTTACGGGGGATGGTGGTTTTTCGCTTTTCCCATCTCCAAAGTCAGGCACTATCCGTTTCCTTACTTCGTCCGGGGGGACGATTCCACGTTCGGATACTCGAACCGGTTCAATATCGTTTGCCCCACGGGGGTCGCCTGTTGGGGCGAAAGTTTCGAGAACAAGGATACCCCCTTGACGCGCTACCTGGATGCAAGGCACATGCTGCGGACTGCCCTTGTTTTCGGGAACACCTCCGCCTCCAGACTGCTCCGGTCCTTTGCGCCCTCGGTCGAAACGCTTTTGCAAGGGTTCCGCTACGCTGCGGCGGAAGCGACCATTGCCGGCCTTACGGATGCCTTGAAGCCGGCGGAATTCTGGAAGAGGAATGCGGATCTCGGGGAGGTTCGGCAGCGTCTGGCCGGCCTCATCGGCGAGGAAAAAGTCGTTACGCCAGATGCGCGGGATGGGTCGGAACCGCAACGGCCGCTGTCTTTCAGACCCAAATTCCGCGAACCTTTGTTACGCAAGCTGGTTCGGGCCGCCACCCTCAACGGCTTGCTGATCCCGCGTTCGGTGTGTCCCGCGCATCCAGTTGTGCTAGCGAAGGGTTGGGGAGCGGATCCGAAGATGGTTTTTCCCCATAAGTCGGTGGTCTACATGAGCAAGGTTTCCGGGGCCTTTTACGAAAGCAAAGAGGACCGGCTCCGACATGTGCGTTTGAAGTGGATGTTCTTCCGCACACGGTTGGCCGTCCTCTACGCATCCGCATTTCGCAGGAGAGAAGTGGTGAAGACCTTCGAGGATCTCACCACGCGGGACTTTTGGCTCGAAATTTACCCCGAGTTCCGGACTCGCCGAAAGGTGCAGACCGGGTGCGAAATCCCGAGCAGCGCTGCGCACCCGGCCTCGGTTAGTTAGCGCGCATCCCAGGCCGTTTGCCAGACCGGTCCGACGGGTGCCGTCCAAGCAGGATCACCCGCTGACACTCATTTGCGGCGCATGCCAACCATCGCATGATTATCCAACGTCTCCTGTTGCCATCCGGCGGTATCGGCTTGCCGCGGAGTCACTACATCGCGGAGAGCATTGGTGCCCGCGCGTGCCGGGACTCCGGAACGATCGACTTGTCTCCGGGCGGAATGATCGATCTGCATAGCTATTTCAACGCGGTCGATTTGACCGTGTGGGGCCGCGTGGTTGAGCCCGGGAAAATCGGTTTGCGCATGGACTACCTTGGTGATCTGAAAGTTTCAGTGAGCAGTCATTCGCGCTTGGATGGAGGGAACTCGGTCATCGAACGGCAGTTCCGCAGCTCCACGAGGGAGACGACCGCGCTGGATGGATTGCTGGGGGAATTCCCGCCGGGTTCATCGAGTGACATTGCCTCGTTGAGATTCAGTTCCGAGACCGGGGCCAAGGTGCATGCTGCCGATTGGTACATTCAACGGCAGCCAATCGATGGGGTGAAAGTCGGTCTTATCATCACCCATTTCAACCGGCATGAGTGGGTGCTTCCGGCCGTGGAGAGGTTGCGTGAGAGTTTGCTGGAAGATGCCGAATTCGCCGGCAATGTCCATTTGGTCATAGCGGACAACTCGCGAAATCTTCCGCTTGCCGATTCGGCATGCATCACCGTCCTGCCTTCCCCGAATTTTGGTGGTTCCGGCGGCTTCTCAAGAGGACTAATTCATCTCCACGAAGTCGGCAGGTTCACGCACGCGATCTTCATGGACGATGATGCGACCTGCGAGATCGAGTCCATCAAGCGTGCTATCAGATTTCTCCAACTCAACCGCAACGAAGCATTGGCGATTTCCGGAGCGCTTTTCTGCGATCCCGACGTTGACCGTATCCACGAAGCAGGCGCTTCTTGGACGGACACGTGGCGGCCGAGGTGCGCAGGTGTGCGGCCCGTCGGGCAGGGCCTGTTGGAATTGGTCGCCGGCCCCTCCGCGGCGACTTATGGAGGTTGGTGGTTTTTTGCCTTCTCCCTGACACAAGAGATCAGCTGGCCATTTCCTTTTTTCATCCGCGGTGACGACGTGTGCTTCTCGCTGGCGAACAAGTATGAAATCGTCAGCCCGCTCGGAGTGGCCTGCCGCGCCGAGAATTTCGACGGCAAAGACAATATTTCTTTGAAATACTTAGAGGCGCGCATGCACACCGTGCCGGCGTTGGTCTTCGGAACCTGCGCATTGATTCCGCTGCTGCGCAGGCTCAACACGATTTGCTTCTGCAGCCTCGAGAGCTACCGCTACGCCGCCGCGGAGATCTTTCTCCACGGTGTCCAAGACTGCCTCGGGTCCGAGCGCTACTGGCTGGAAAACATCGATAGCCTCGCCTACCGGGAGCGCTACGCGTGTCTTTTCGCGGAGGAGACCTACACTGCACTGGCGCCGAGCGGTGACCTCATACAGCGGGCGAAGACCAGAGAGAGTCTGGCGCGTAAACTGCTCCGCTATTTGACTCTCGGTGGACACCTTGCTCCGCAATGGGTGCTGCCGAAAACAAGAGTGCTGACGGAAAAAGCGTGGTCTGTCCCTAATTGTGATATTTTCCCGCATTACCGGATCCGCATTCATGACACTCTGAGCGGGAGAAGTTGGGACACCGAGCGGGATATACCCCGACTTCTGCGTATTCTGTTAAGAATGCTGGCTGTCGATCTGCAGGTGGCGCGGGCTTTCCTTTTTAATCGCGACAAGTATCGGCGCATTTACGCCAACCTCAGCACGAGGGAGAGTTGGGAGAGGATCTTCTCCGCTGCCGCGTCGGAGAAGAAGTCAGGTTCCGCCTGACCGCCGGTTGATCGAAGTTGCATGTCTCTGGCAGTCAGCATCGTTGTTCCCGTCTTCAATGCCGCGCCATATCTGGCCGAATGCCTGGGCAGTCTGCGGCGCCAGAGTCTCCGCGAACTGGAGTTCCTGCTGGTCGACGACGGATCCACGGACGGGAGCCGTCGACTGCTCGAGGAATTCGCCGCAACGGATCCGCGGGCCCAGGTTATCGTCAAAGCGAATTCGGGCCTAGGTCACACGCTGAATGTCGGACTCGACCGTGCCCTGGGCGAGTATGTTGGCATTGTCGAACCGGATGATTATGTCGCCGGGAGCATGTTTGAAGTTCTTCACGCGGAGGCCGAGCGCCACCGGGCCGATATCGCCAAGGCCGATTTCGTGCGCTTCCACGACACCGGCGGCCGTCGCCGTTTCCGCTATTGCCGTATCGCCAAGGAGCGTGTCGATCTCTACGGCCGGGTGCTCGATCCGGTTGCCTGTCCGGCGCTGTTTCGGTCCGAGGTGAACACATGGTGCGGTATTTACCGCCGGGATTTTCTCGAGCGTGAGGGGATCCGTCATAACGAAACTCCCGGAGCTTCCTACCAAGACACCGGCTTCTTCTTCCAGACGCTCTGCCGCGCCCGTCGTGTCTACCTGATCCCGCGCGCTGTCTACCGTTACCGGGTCGACAATCCGGCGTCCTCGGTCAAGCGGTTCGATAATGCGACAGCCATCCGGGAAGAGATGCGCTTCCTCGAGGAATTCATCGGCTCGGATCGCACACGTTTCGCGGTCTTCGAACCGGCGCTCTGGTATCGCAAGTTCGTGGCTTACTTGTACAGCTACGAGCGAGCGTCCGAAACGCAGAGCCTGCCGCTTCTCAAGGAATTTTCCGCAGAGTTCCGCGCTGCGCGGGACCAAGAGTTTTTGGATCGAACTCTTTTTTCACCGACGGAGTGGGCCTGCCTGCAGGACGTGATGCGGAGCCCGGAGCGTTTTCATGCGGATTACTTTGCCAAAGCCGGCCACTCGCCGCTTCAAGTGGCGCGGCGCAAGTTTCGGCGAATGGCGTCATGGGTGACCGACTACGGAGCGGGACGCTGCGCCCGGTATCTCGGACGGTGCGCTTGGTCGGGAGCATTGCCGAAGAGAATATTGCGGGACTAAGGGCTTTGGCGGAAACCGTCTTTTCCATCAGAAGACAGAGGTTCAAGGTGGCAGCGCAACGTCTGCTCCAACACTTCAAACGAGTGATCCGATTGTTGGAAGATCTCTTGGATTCAGATGCTTTCACCGAAAAATCACCGAATAAAATCCGTGATGAACCCACTTTTTACGATCATCACGCCCGCGCTGAATGCGGGATCCACACTCGCCGATGCCTTGGTGAGCGTGCGCGATCAAGCGGGCGGCATCCCGTTCGAGCACCTGCTTTTGGACGGAGGTTCCACGGACGACACACTTGAGGTGGCGGCGGAATTCGACTTTGTAGCGACGACCAGCGTGAAAGATCGGGGTCTCTATGACGCAATGAACAAAGGCGCCGCGCGCGCGTCCGGTGAGTGGTTGGTGTTCGTGCAGGCCGACGATTGGCTGGCACCGGGCGCCTTGGCGGCCTGGGCAGCGGGCATCGAGGCACATCCGAAAGCGCAGGTGATGACGGGTGTTCCGGAGAGGTTCGAGCGTAGAGCGGGCGCGTGGGTGGCCCGTGACAACTCAGGCGATCCCACAGACCAGAAACTTTCGGTCCGAAATATCGCACTCGGAGATCCGATGTTGAATGCGCGGATCATCCGCAAAGACGCTTACCTCGCCACCGGCGGCTTTTCTCTCGACTATACGTATTGCTCGGATCGGGAATTCCTTTTGCAACTCTGCCGTCAGGACGTCTATGCCGTTGAAATTCCCGACAAAGTCTATCGCTATCGCTGGCATGAAGGCTCACGGACCATGAATGATATCAACGAATTTGCTGACGTGATCGCCGAGGAGAATCTTGCCATTGCCGAGCGCTGGATGAATCGGGTTTCGAAGCCGGACCGCCGCATTCTGCGGGAGTGGCACGGTCGGGTCTCGAATGAGCAGGCCATGCGGGCTTTGGAGGACCGAAACCTGCGGGGTGTCGGCCAGTCAATGCGCCGTGCGATGCGCATCAACCCGGCATGGCCCACCGGTTTCCTCGCGGAATTCAGCCGCTGCTTGGTGGGTTATGTGGGCCGGGGCTGCCGCACCAAGACACAGGTGCTAAGACAAGCGGAACGCGTTTAGAACATCGCGTCATCGGCAAGCTTGCCGTAAAGACCCGCGAGGGTCTTTCTTTGTTTCGGGATCATGAGTTCAGGCCGTCCAACCGTCAGCGTCATCGTGCCGGCTTACAACCGCGCGCATTTGATCACGCGTGCTTTGGAGTCTCTGCGGGGCCAGACATACCGGGACTTCGAGGTGGTGCTGGGGGACGATGCTTCGACGGATGACACGGTAGCTGTCGCGCAGCGGGCTTGGCCGGAACTCAAGGTGGCGCGATTAAGCGTGAATCGCGGTGCTTCGAGTGCCCGGAACGCGGCCATCCGTGAGAGCCGCGGACGCTTCCTCGCCTTTCTCGATTCGGACGACGAGTGGTTGCCGGAAAAACTGGCGGTGCAGATGGCTTACCTCGAGCGGCATCCGGAGGTGGCGGTTTGCGCGTGCGCTTACCGGAAGCAATGGCGGGATGGGCGCACCACCATGGTGCCGACGCCGCATTCGGCGGACATGACGAAGGCGCTGCACTCGGCCCTCGACTTCCACGGCGCGAGCACGCCGGTGGTGCGACGCGAGGTGCTCGATGAGGTCGGTGACCAGGACGAAGACCTGCGCATCCTTGAGGATTGGGACTGGATGCTGCGCATCTCGCAAAAGCATCGCATCGACGTGCTCGACGAACCGTTGGCCGTCATCCATGAGAACAATCCGTCCCCGCCGGATCGCATGCGCGATTCGACGGTGATCTTTCTGGCCAAGCATGACGCGGATTTCCGCCGCTACGGCGCCGTGCACCGCCGCGCCGTAATTTCGCAGCAATGGGAAAATGCCGCCTTCAACATGTTCGAACACGGCCGCCCGGGCGAAGGCTTGCGCCTGCTTCTGCGTTCGCTGCGCCACGCCCCGCTGCGCAATCCGGCCTCCGCGGTGCTCCTTCCGCTCGGCGCGCTCGATGCCATGGCGGGGACGGGACTCGCGCGGGGGTTGCTGGCGTGGCGGCGGGCGACGAAGTCGCGGTGAAAGGTAAAAGGTGAAAGGTCAAATGTCGGCCGGACAGGGAACGGGGAATAGCGCGCGAGATCATAAGGGAGCTAAGATTGAAGTCCGAGTCGCTGCGCAAAAGCGACTGGCGATAACTTTACGATGAGTCCGCTCTTCACCGTCATCACTCCTTCGATGAACGCTGGGTCGATGCTGGCTGATGCTTTGTCCAGCTTGCGGGACCAAGCCGAAGGAGCAGCATTTGAGCATCTATTGCTCGACGGCGGCTCGACGGACGACACGCTTCGCGTGGCTTCGGGATTCGATTTCGTCACTGTCATCAGCGAAAAAGACCGCGGCCTATACGATGCCATAAACAAGGGCGCTGCGAGGGCCCGCGGCGACTGGCTCGTCCTCCTGCAGGCCGACGACTGGCTGCCGCCGGGAGCCTTTGCTGCTTGGGCCGCGGGCATCGCGGCCAACCCGGAGGCTCAGGTGGTGACTGGCATTCCGGCAAGGCTCGAGAGCCGAGCCGGGGTCTGGGTCGAGCGGGAAAAATCCGATGATGCCGCCGGACAGCAACTCTCGGTGTATAATATTGCTCTGGGGGATCCAATGCTCAACGCACGAACGATTCGGAGGGATGTGTTTCATGCAGTCGGCGGATTCTCGACGGACTATGCTTACTGCTCGGATCGGGATTTTCTGCTGAAGCTTTTGTCAGCCGGAGTGCGCAGCATTGAAATCGATCAGCATGTTTATCGCTACCGCTGGCATGAAGGATCGATGACGATGAACGATGGAAATGAGTTGGCGGGCGACATTGCTTCGGAGTGCCTGCTCATTGCCGAGCGCTGGATGGAGCGGGTTGCCGAAGCCGACCGGCACGTGCTGCGAGAGTGGCACGAGAAGGTTTCCTATCAACAGGTGCTCCGGGCGCTGGAGGCCGGAAACCTGGTGGCGGCCGTCAATTCCATGCGCCGTGCCGTCGGCACCAACCCTGTCTGGCTGGCTGGCTTCGTTGCTGAGTTCAGCCGATGCTTCGCCGGCTATGTGGCAAGAGGATGCCGCACCAAAACCCAGGTGCGAAGGGCGGCCCGGTGAAGTGTGCTGCGCACTGCACGGGCTGAAGAGAGCGGAAGACCGGTGATTCGGTAGGACGGTGCTGCGGTAGTTCCGTGGGAGATCGAGGAAAGGCGCTCGCGGCAGCGATGCTTCCGTAGCGAGTGCTTGCGGCTTCGCCGTGGTAAACGGGAAGATAACGACGGGAATTGCCGCGGGCCTCATGGCCCGCTTTTTATTCCGGTGCGTGCTCACCAAGAGGGTGGCTTGTGGAAATGTCCCTCTTCATCCGAGAGGGTATCGGCAAACCGTGTCGAAACGCCTGGCGGGTGCATGGCTCTTTCTGTTCCAGAGAGGAAAAGTAAGTTTTGCCTATTTTTGACCCACAGAATTTTCATAATGCACGCTTTTCAAAAAAATCGTGCATTTTCATCGGACTAATGCACAATTCCAAGTCATGTGGCGCGATATCGTAGTATCACAAAAGGCGGAGTGGGATTTGCTCACGGCAAGGCCCTATGTGGCCCGCACCTCGGCCCACTGCCCATCGGCGGGTAACTTAGTGCGGGTGATTATCGGCCCGCGACGAGCCGGAAAGTCGAGCTATGCAGTGCATCTGGCCAAATCCGATTCTGCGCGCTGCGGATACCTGAATTTTGACGATGAGCGCCTGACGGGTGGCGTGGATACGGACGCGCTCTTGGCGGCCTTGGATGCCGTTTATGAGAAACCTGAGGTTCTTCTTCTCGATGAAATCCAGAATCTCCCCAACTGGGAACTCTGGGCCAATCGCTTGCAACGCAGCGGACGCCGTTTGGTCATCACCGGCAGCAATGCTCATCTGCTCGGCTCGGAGTTGGCCACCCATTTGACCGGGCGGCACCTGACGATTCCCCTCCTGCCCTTTTCCTTTCCGGAGTCTCTGGCCGCCTCGAAAAAGGCGAAGGAATCGACCTCGTCCGCCGCGGTGGAAAACTGCCGCGACTATGCGCAAAAAGGCGGGTTTCCAGAAGTGGTTCTGGGAGAAGTGGCCGGACCGACCTATCTCCGGACTCTCTCCGCGGCGATGATCCATAAAGATATCGTCATGCGCCATCGTCTGCGGGCACCCCAAGCCTTGGATGCTCTGGCCATGTGCATGATGTCGGCTCCCGGAGGGCAATATTCATTCCGCAAGCTGCGCACGGCAACCAGTTGCCGCAGCGTGCACACGCTCAAAAAGTATACTGGCTATCTCGAACAGGCTTTCCTCATCTTCACCGTGCCTCGCTTCTCCTACAAGCCGCGCGAACAGTCCGCTGCTCCCAAGAAGTCCTACGTCATCGACAATGGTTTCGTCTCGGCTGCCGGTTTCCATAGCAGTTCCAACCACGGGCGTCTGCTGGAAAATCTTGTCGCTGTCGCGCTGCACCGGAAACAATTGCGGGGAGATGTGCAGATCTTCTACTGGCAGGATCCGCAACACGCGGAAGTGGATTTCGCGGTCTTCCAAAACCGGGCCGTGACCCAACTTATCCAAGTCTGCGCCGATTCCCGCGCTCGCGATGTCCGCAACAGGGAAGTCAGGGGACTGCTCAAAGCGTCCCAAGAGCTGGGTTGCCGGGATCTGCTTCTGCTCACCGAGGCAGACGAGGGAGAAGCAACGGAAACTTGGCACGGTTTTTCCGCAACCGTTCGCCGCCAACCGCTCTGGCAATGGCTGATGAATAACGAATGACTGCAATGGCTTTTTCCGTCCCCGAGAAAAAGCGGTTTTGGCCGCAGTCGATCTCACCGCGCTGACCGTATGTATTGCTGCGGCATTCGGATTGGTAGCCAGGGTCAGGGGACCAGCGACGGAGTCGCAGTGACGAGTGGGAAAGCATGGAGCATGGAGCCGGCATACGGGTCGCCGCGGCGACTAAACTTCCGAGGGTAAAGTGATCTGCCTTCGCGCTGCTAAGGCGCAATAAGCGAGTGATTGCGGCTGAAAGCCGCAGGGAAAGGTAAAAGGTAAAAAGTAAAAGGTGCGAATACCGGAGCGCAAGGGCGCTCGGGATAGATGGCCAAAGGCCACCCGCAGGGCGACATGAGCGGGGCGAAGGAGTCAACATTCGTCGGCAAGTGTTACCCATGTTTTGAACCTATTCCGTTACCTATGTTCTGAACGTGGACCGCCCGGTGAAGTATGCTGCGCGCTTCACGGGCTGAAGAGGTCTGGAAGCCAGAGAAAACTGAGCCGTATCGAAGAAAAAACGTGACTTTTTTTCGATAGACACGAAAAAAAACACATGGATAGAGCGATCAGGCCTTGGTTGGAGCGGGACCTTGGCGAGAAAATGGTGTTTCTCGGAGGCCCGAGGCAAGTCGGCAAGACGACCGTGGCCCTTTCCTTCCTGCCCGGCGGCTCGGAGGCGGATCCGGGTTATTTGAATTGGGACCATCCGGCCACCCGGAAAATGCTGCTCGCCGGCGGCTTGCCCGCGGGGTGCGGGATGATCGCTCTGGATGAAGTCCATAAATTCAAGGGATGGCGGAACCTCGTGAAGGGGTTGTATGACACAAACAGATCGAGCCGGAAGTTTCTCGTGACGGGTTCGGCCAGGCTGGATCATTACCGCAAGGGCGGGGATTCCTTGCAGGGCAGGTATCACTACCACCGGATGCACCCGCTTTCGCTGGCGGAGTTGGGCGCGGGAGCAGGTGCGGCGGAGTTGGAGCAGTTGCTGAAATTCGGCGGGTTTCCGGAGCCGTTCCTCAAGGCGGGTGAGCGGCACTGGAAGCGGTGGCAGAGGGAGCATCTGAGCCGCGTGGTGCGGGAGGATCTGGTTTCGCTGGAGCAGGTGAGGGAGTTGGGGCAGATCGAGCTTCTCGCGCAGATGTTGCCGGAGCGCGTCGGAGCGCCCCTGTCGGTGAACAATCTGCGCGGGGACCTGGAGGTTTCCTTCGAGACGGCCGATCGTTGGATCCGGATTTTGGAGAACCTTTATTTTTGCTTCCGTATCTCTCCCTTCGGCTTGCCGAAGCTGCGCGCGGTGAAAAAGGAGCGCAAATTGTATCTGTGGGACTGGTCGGTGTGCGCGGACGAGGCGGCGCGGTTCGAGAATCTGGTGGCGGCGAATTTGCTCAAGTATTGCCACCATCTGGAGGACACCGCGGGGGAAGAGATGGAATTGCGGTTTTTGCGGGATTCTGCCGGGCGAGAGGTGGATTTCGTCGTCTTGCGGAACCGGAGCCCGCTTTTTGCCGTCGAGTGCAAGCTGGGCGAAAGAGGCTTGAGCCGGCAAGTGGCCTACTTTGCGCAGCGCACGGAAATCCCGAAGTTCTACCAAGTGCATACGGGTCAGGCAGACGTGGAATTCGCCGGCCATCGGGCCAGAGTGCTGCCCTTCGGCAAGTTTTCGGAAATATTGGGAGTGTAGAACTCTTCCCAAACCCCCACGAGGTGCGAAAGCGCAAGAGCGGCGGCGGCGGAGCCGTGGGCGGA
>Ga0172372_10007590_pt1 | contig 14532 bp, 10 predicted proteins | sample LakKiv5m_2_FD_114544 | JGI IMG/M metagenome (GOLD analysis project Ga0172372, IMG submission 114544) | Freshwater microbial communities from Kabuno Bay, South-Kivu, Congo - kab_092012_9.5m | ecosystem: Environmental > Aquatic > Freshwater > Lake | place: Democratic Republic of the Congo...
ATTATTTTCACACGAACAGTATTTTAAAAATGAAACTGAGATGGCAGCTTTATTTTCTGATATTCCAGAAGCGTTACAAAATTCAGTGGAGATTGCAAAACGTTGTAACTTTGAATTTATCTTCGGCAAAAATTATTTACCTGATTTCCCCACACCCAACCAAGAAAAGCTCGAAGACTTTTTAATTTCAGAATCTAAAACAGGATTAGAGATTCGCTTAAAAGAACTTTTTCCGGATGAGGTAAAACGAAACGAAGAAAGAAAACAATACGACGAGCGTATTATTTTTGAAACGTCAATCATCAATCAAATGGGTTTCGCAGGCTATTTCTTAATCGTAGCTGACTTTATCAATTGGGCTAAAAATAATGGTGTACCTGTGGGCCCTGGTCGCGGATCAGGTGCAGGGTCGTTAGTCGCCTATAGTTTAGGGATTACCGATCTTGATCCTATTCAATACCAACTTCTTTTTGAGCGGTTTTTAAATCCTGATCGTGTCTCCATGCCTGACTTTGATATCGACTTCTGCCAAGAGGGTCGAGACCGTGTTATTGACTATGTTAAACAAAAATATGGTGCCGGCTCGGTTTCACAAATTGTGACCTTCGGTACGATGGCAGCGCGCGCTGTGATTCGAGATGTCGGACGTGTGCTTGATCTTCCCTTTAATTTTGTGGATGGCATCGCAAAATTAATCCCTATGGAATTAGGGATCACCTTACAAGATGCGATAGAAAAAGAACCGCAACTCCAAGATCGATACAACAAAGAAGAAGAAGTGAAAGAGCTCTTTGATCTTGCATTAAGGTTAGAAGGCATTGTGCGAAATGTCGGTATGCATGCAGGCGGTGTCTTAATCGCCCCTGGAAAGATTTCAAACTTCACCCCGATTTATTGCCAGGCGAATGGGGATAGTTTAGTCAGCCAATTTGACAAGGATGATATTGAGGCTTTAGGTTTAGTGAAGTTCGACTTCTTAGGATTACGCACACTCACTATTCTAGCTATGGCATTAAAGAACGCGAATATTTTGCGTGCGAATGAACAATTAACACCTCTCGATTTAAATCATTTACCCCTTGATGATAAAACAGTTTTTCAATTACTCAAAAACGCCAATACGACAGCCGTTTTTCAGCTTGAGTCTCGCGGTATGAAAGACATGTTAAAGCAAGCGAAGCCTGATTGCTTTGAAGATATTGTGGCACTTGTAGCACTTTATCGTCCAGGCCCTATGGACTTGATCCCAGATTTTTGTAAACGTAAACATGGACAACAACGCATTCAATATCCTCACCCCTCAACGGAATCTATCCTAAAAGAAACCTATGGCATTGCTGTATACCAAGAGCAGGTGATGCAGATTGCACAAACAGTCGCAGGTTATTCATTAGGTGCTGCTGATTTATTACGTCGTGCCATGGGTAAGAAAAAAGTGGAGGAGATGGATGCGCAACGCGAAGACTTTGTCGCAGGCTCTCTAAAAAATGGACTCAATGAGAGACAGGCGCGTGAACTTTTCGATTTGCTCGAGAAGTTTGCAGGTTATGGGTTTAATAAATCCCATGCGGCAGCTTACGCGATGGTGGCATACCAAACCGCATACTTAAAAACACATTACCCTGCAGCCTTCTTAGCGGCCTCCATGTCAGCGGACATGAATAATACAGACAATATTCAAATTTTCTTTGAAGATTGCAAACCAAATGGTGTCACATTATTAGCCCCCGATATTAATCAAAGTGGTTTTGAATTTATTCCAATTAACACCAAAGAAGTGCTTTATGGATTAGGAGCGATTAAGGGAACTGGTTTAGCTGCGATCGAACTTATTTTAGAATCGCGTGAAAAATTAGGCCCTTTTAAAAATTTATTTGATTTTTGCGCAAGACTTGATTTAAGAAAAGTGAATCGTCGCGTGGTGGAGTCTCTCATCCGCGGTGGCGCATTTGATGGTATCGAGCCTAATCGAGCATCGTTACTCGCGAGTGTTAATTTAGCCATCACAGCGGCCGAACAAGGAAAAGTTAATGTGGGTCAAAATAGTTTATTTGGTGAAGAGCAAACGCAAAGTATTGACATGGTCAAAGTAGAACTATGGACACCTCAACAAAAACTTCAAGAAGAAAAGGCAGCGCTTGGATTTTATTTTAGTGGTCACCCATTCACCCTCTTCGAAAAGCGTGTTAGACCCTTTATCAAAACACAAATTAAAGAATTGAAACCGCAAGAACAACCTTACTTAATTGCAGGGGTGATTGTCGCGATTCGTATTCGTATGACAGCGCGGGGCAAGATGGCGATTGTGACCTTGGATGATGCGATTTCTCGAGTCGACGTCGTGGTAGGGAATGAACTTCTCACCCAATCACAAAGATGGGTTCAAGAAGATCAGCTTTTAATTGTTGAAGGAAGGGTCAGTCATGATGACTTCACAGGGGGAATTAGAGTCACCGCACGTAAACTCTTTGACTTATCGACTGCGAGAAACCAATTCGCGCATCACTTAAAGATCTCATGTAACGGACAATCGGATGCTAATAAATTAAGAGACATCCTAAAACCTTATTGTGGCGCTTCCCAAAATAACCTTAAACGCTGCCGCGTTAAAATTGATTACCATAATGAAAAAGGTCATGTCGAACTCATCTTAGGTGAAAATTGGCAAGTCGACTTACATGATGAATTGATCGACGGTTTAACCCAATGGTTGAGCGAAGAAAACGTAAAAATCCTTTATAATTAATCTCCAGATTTTAAAAGTTTTAGATCTATGAAAATTAGTTACTTAGATTTTGAAAAGCCCATCTCTGAACTCGAGGCGCAAACCGAGAAGCTCAAAGAGACGCATGACAAGAACAAGAATCTTGATATTTCAAAAGAGTTATCTCAACTCGAAACCAAAACCGAAAAACTCCTTCATGAGATCTATGACAACCTCAATGCTTGGAAGATTTCCCAAGTATCTCGTCACCCACAAAGACCCTATACCCTTGATTATATTGAGAAACTTTTCACGGACTTTGAAGAATTGCATGGTGATCGGGCATTTGCAGATGACCCAGCGATTGTGGGGGGTGTAGCCTCATTTGAGGGGATCCCTGTGATGGTGATTGGGCACCAAAAAGGCCGGGATGTTAAAGAAAGACAACTCCGTAACTTTGGTATGCCAAAGCCTGAGGGTTATCGGAAAGCTTTACGTCTTTATAAGTTAGCCGAAAAATTCAATGTGCCTGTCGTCACTTTCATTGATACGCCTGGTGCTTATCCAGGTATCAATGCCGAAGAGCGCGGTCAATCAGAAGCGATTGCACGTAATTTATATGTCATGTCTGAACTCAAAGTGCCTATCATCGGCATTGTGATTGGTGAAGGTGGTTCAGGGGGTGCGCTCGCATTAGGTGTCGTGGATCAACTCATCATGCTTCAATTTGCAACGTATTCCGTCATTTCTCCTGAAGGTTGTGCTTCTATTTTATGGAAGAGTGCGGATAAGGCGTCGACCGCGGCAGAAACATTAGGTATTACAGCCACCCGTCTAAAAGAGTTAGGTTTGGTTGATACCATTCTTAATGAACCTTTGGGTGGCGCACATCGTAATCCCAATCAACTCATGGAAACCGTCAGAAAATCCTTAAAAGAACACTTAACTAAACTTCAAAAGAAATCTCTCAAACAACTCCTCGATGTAAGATACGAACGTTTACTTAGCTATGGCAAGTTCAAAGAAACCGCTAAGTCATAAAGTTAAAGCTTCCACTTCAAAACAGACTAAACAAGTATCCTTACTCAATATAGTTGAGAAGGCTTTTTTAACATTAAATCAATCCCATAAGAAAATGAAGTCGATGACCGTGGCCTTAAGTGGTGGTGTCGATTCAGTCGTACTTTTACATCTCTTATATCAACTTCAAAAAAAACATCACTTCACATTAAAAGCCTCTCATGTGCATCATGGGTTAAGTAAAAACGCAGATAAGTGGGTGAAGTTTTGTGAGACATTATGTGCAACATTATCCGTTTCCTTGGATGTCAATTACGTGAAATTACCTCAAAAAAAGTCTCATGGAATTGAGGGGGAGGCAAGACAACTTCGTTATGAAAAACTCCTTCAAACTAAAACGGATTTAGTGGTTTTAGCGCATCATGAAGATGATCAAGCGGAGACATTTTTATTGCAATTGATGCGTGGAGCAGGGGTGAAAGGTTTGTCATCGATGGCGCATTTTGATGAACAGAGACACCTCTGGCGACCTCTTCTTAATACTTCAAGAAGTGACATTGAAACTTATGCCAAACAACACAAATTAAAGTGGATTGAGGACGAAAGTAACCAAAATATCGACTTTGATCGAAATTTCATCCGATCTAAAATTTTACCGATATTAAAGAATAGGTTTAGTCATATTATTAAAGTGATTTCTAGATCATCTTCACACTTAGCAGAAGCGCAACATTTGCTCGATGATTTAGCAAAAATTGATTTAAAAAGTTATTTAAAATCAAATCAATATAAACGTAAACTTCAAGTAAAAACTTTAAATAAATTGTCACTTTATAGAGCTAAGAATGTATTGCGTTATTGGTTGGAATTGAATGATCAAATGATGCCATCGAGAGACCTGTTAAATGAACTTTTAAGACAAGTTTTAATGGCCAAAAAAGACGCTGAATTGAAAATTCAAATCTCAAAAGCATTTGAAATTCGTCGTTATCAAGATGCGATTTATATCGTTTCAAAAAATGAAAAAAACCAAAAAAATTATGAAATAATTTGGGCGGGTGAACCTGAAATTATTTTGCCTAATGGACAAAAATTAACATTCAAAAAAGTAAAGGGTAGGGGAATTAATTTAAAGTTTTTGAAGAGAAAAAAATTAACAATTAGAAATCGACGAGGTGGAGAATTTTTTAAACCGGATCCAAAAAGATCTACTAAAAAAATTAAACAAATGTTCCAAGAATCAAATTTGCCTCCTTGGGAGAGGGAAAATTTACCTCTAATTTTTGTTGGGGATGATTTGGCTTTTGTCCCCAATTTTGGTATCGATGTTAAGTTCCAAACCAAGTCCAAAGAAGTCGGTTTAGAAGTCATTTTATAGGTTTATAAAAATTGTTGTTTTTTTACAACAAATGCTGCTTCAAATTGCGTTTTTTGCAACGTATTAACTTATTGATTTTTATGATATTTTTCACGTAAAATAGGGGGGGCTTTCTTCGGGAAGTTTTCCTATGCATTTTAGGCACCTGAGACATTGAATTTCATTAAAAACCTCTTTAAAGTCGCATCATCTTCAATACGAATGGATCTAGACCTAATGAAACTCAAACTATCTGCAATCGTTGCTCTAGCCTTGGCTTCCTCAGCATCACTCGGTGCTGCTGAAAAATTAACGACAGGTACCATCAATGTGATAAGTACCACACCGCTTCCGTCGATTGGCTTACCGCTTAATATTATTCCAGCGAATATTCAAATTTTTGACAGCAAAGATCTTCGTAATCAACCGGGGGTTACTTTCGCGGATCAGCTCATTAATAATGCGCAAGGTGTGACGTTCAGCGAAACGCAAGGTAATCCGTGGCAGCCTGATGTGATGTTTAGAGGGTTTTCAGCATCCCCTCTCGCAGGTACACCACAAGGTATGTCGGTTTATGTAGATGGTGTGAAAGTCAATGAAGCTTTTGGTGATACCGTACATTGGGATCTTATCCCTAATTTTGCGATTCAAAATATGCAGGTTGTACCTGGTTCGAATCCAGTCTATGGCATGAATACGCTTGGCGGTGCAATTGCAATTCAAACTAAAGATGGTCGAAATAATCAAGGTATTGCTTTAGAGGCTGAGGGTGGTTCATGGGGAAGAAAAAGAGCACTTGCTCAATTTGGCGGGGTTTCAAAAGATGGCTCTGTCGACTACTTCTTTGGCGCACAAAACATTGACGAAGACGGCTGGAGAAAGCATTCACCGACTCACATCAATCAAACCTTCGGTAAGATCGGTTGGCAGAATGAGAGCTCAAAATTAGATTTGAGTTATATTGGCGCTTACAACAATATGATCGGGAATGGTTTAACACCGATTGACATGTTAGGAAGTGATCGCACGGGCGTTCATACAACACCTGATCAAACCAAGAATTATTTAAATCATTTTGCATTAAATGGAGCGCACTGGCTCAGTAAAGATGTCATGTTGAGTGGAAATACATACTATCGAACCTCGAATCGAAATACACTCAATGGTGATGCAAATGATGATTTTAGAACATATGGTGCTGGTCAAAGTGGAGGGGTCAATGAAAGTAATAATCTTTGTTCACCGACAGGTCAAGACTCTCTCGGAGAGGATTATGATAAAGAGGCTTGTGCACCAGGTATTTTGAATCGTTCAAGAATCAAGCAACGAAATCTTGGATTTAATCTTCAGGCTGCCTTTAATCAAGACGTATGGGGTAAGAAAAATCAATTCATCACAGGGTTAGGTTATGATCTTGCAAGAACAAAACTCACACAAACAGAACAGATCAGTGAAGTTACTACGTCTGGCGGTGGAACGAATGTAGCAGCTGGGACATGGTTTGATTCAGCGAGACGTCCCATCAATTTAGATGAAGAAGTCGAGCTTGATGTCTTATTGGGTGGTCGATCAAGAACAGCGAGTCTTTTTGCAACGGATACCATATCGCTAAACGCTCAGTGGCATCTCACAGCGAGTGCTCGTTATAACCATACCAAGGTCAGAAATCGTGATCATTTAAACAGTGGCGTTGATAGCCTATCAGGAGATCATAACTTTAATCGAGTGAATCCATCTCTTGGCTTAACGTTCACACCGAATGATAATCTCAGTGTATTTACTAGTTATAGTGAGTCTAATAGAGCGCCAACCTCCATCGAGTTAGGTTGTGCTAACCCTGCAAGACCTTGTAAATTACCTAATGCGATGGCATCTGATCCACCGTTGGATCAAGTGGTTGCCAAGACGTATGAGGGCGGCCTCAGAGGTAAACTCACCGAGAGCTTAAAATGGAATGCTTCTATCTATCGCACGATGAATCATGATGATATTCATTTTATAAATTCAAGCACGAATTCAGGCGCGCTCGGTTATTTTGATAATGTAGGCCGCACTAAACGTCAGGGCTTTGACTTAGGACTTAATGGCACGATCGATAAATTCTTCTTTAGAGCAGGCTATAGCTTTATCTCTGCCAAGTATGATTCTGACATTCAGTTATTGAATGAAATTAATTCAACCAATGATGATGACGTGGTGAATGTCCGTAAAGGAAATTATTTAGCAGGTATTCCAAAACATCAATTTAAACTTCGTGCGCAGTATGAGATTCTGCCTAAATGGTTCGTGGGAACTAACGTCGTTTATTACTCAAGTCAGTTTGTTCATGGCAATGAAAACAATGCCCACAATAGCAATACCACGGCGAGTGATTGTAATGATAGTGCAGACGGTCATGAGAAATGTTACGGTAAATTAAGTGGCTACACCGTGGTCAATCTTGATACGCAGTATGATGCGGGACAAGGTTGGAAACTTTTTGCGAAAGCCGTCAATATCTTTGATAAAGAGTACTACTCTGGTGGTCGTTTAGCTGAGACCTATTTTTCTCCAACAGGTACTTGGGGCACTGAGGACAGAGGCGTCACTGGTGTTGTGCCAGGCGCACCTCGTGCAGGTTGGATCGGTGTCCGTTATGAGTTTGGTGGTGCACCAGAAGCAAATTAATATTAGTTAAAGAAAATAAAAAAGGGAGCTTCTAGCTCCCTTTTTTTAGCTGATATTTTTATTTCTTCATTATTCTTAAGTAGTAATAAAAGGTACCTAATAAAGGTATCCCAAAATTAGCCGCAACAAACTTTTTCATGGAATCACGTTTCAGAAGCGCAACATCATGAAGTTTTATCAGAAGTAGCATCCAAGAAAGAATCAGCATAAAGAGAATAATTAAAAAGAGGTAGCCATAATCGTCCGTCTTCATATGAATGATATAAAAGATGAATGCGGCTGCGATATTAAAATTCCAGAGAAGAAATAGATTGGTAACGCGATCCATTTCATCATCGAGATTGATAGCTTCTTTCGCTGGTGCTTGATTTAAAGTGCTAGGTTTAACCTTTTCATTTAAATCAGATCCGCAGTGATCACAAAAGTTAGCGAAATCTCTTTTGATTCGATGTCCACATTGATAGCAAATCATTTTATTTCATTTCTAAATTAAAAAAGGCTATCCTAAATCTCATACCTTTAAAGAATCCATGAATTCATCCTTAAATAATTTGGGAAGTTTTCCTGATATGCTTTTAATAAATGTACGACACAATAGACCCTGAAAAGAGAAGGAATTACCTTTGAGCTTAAAGCTTAGACTTATTTTGATTATCAATGCGGTATTGCTTCTGATATTAGCCCTAGGATCGATTTTAGCGATCGATACAGCCAAAAAAAATGTGCGGGCAGAGGTAGCTTCTTCTGAAAAACTCACCCTTTATTTATTCGAAATCGGTGTGTTAAAGAACCCTAAGTATTATTCGATCGAGAGTGAATATAAGCCCCTTAATTTGCAGAGTTTGGTGCATATGCGGCATCTTAAGATTGAGTTTTATAATTTAGAGGGTAAATTGGTGGAGAGTAACATCTCAGAATCACGCACACAGACAATGGATCAAGCACCCTCTTGGTTTGTAAATTTTATGGGACTTATTTCAGATCCTTGGGAACCGAAACGCTTACCTGTCGAAATATTAGGTCAAGCTAAGGGGGCGATTATTATTACGCCTGATCCCAGTTATGAGTTTGGCGAGATCTGGAATCAATTGACCGGGATTTTTTATTTAGCAGGAACCTTCTTTATCTTGACGAATATTTTAGTGGCCTGGATTGTATTTCGCGCTTTAAGTCCTGTCGAATTTATTTTGAAGGCTTTAACGGAATTGGAATTGGGAAACCTAAAAGTCAAAATGTCACACTTAAAGACATCTGAATTATCTGCGATCAGTTCTAAATTTAATCATATGGTGAAAACATTAAGACTCAGTATTGAACAAAATCATCGACTGACACAAAAACTCATTCGCGTACAAGAGGAAGAGAAAAAAAGTTTAGCACGCGATCTTCATGATGAATTCGGACAATCCTTAACTGCGATTCATGCAGATGCAGCTGTTTTAAAAACACTCGCCAATAAAGAATATCCAAAAATTAAGCCGTCAGCGCATGCGATATCAGACTTATCGAAACACTTGATGAACCTTGTAGGCGGCATGCTTAATCGTTTAAAACTGGGTGTATTAAATGAATTAGGTTTAGAGGCGGGCTTGATTGACTTAATCGATACGTGGAAATTAAGGCATCCTAAAATGAATCTTCAATATCAAATCAATCTAAAAGGCTTAGCTAAAACGAATGAAATCATTTCTATTACGACGTACCGAATTGTGCAAGAGTGTTTAACCAATATTTCACGCCATGCAAAAGCGAAACATGTAGAGATTGAAATTCAATTCATTAAAAAAAATGCAGCCTCCAAAATGATCGATATCTATGTAAAAGATGATGGTGTCGGACTTTCTAAATCGCATCGTGATGGCTTCGGTTTATCGGGTATGCGGGAACGTATTCATGAGGTGAGTGGCAACATTAAAATTGTGAGCGAAGTGAATCAGGGTGTTTCGCTTCATATTCAACTCCCAATAAAAAGAATACAAAAATAAATGAGTAAAAAAGTCACGATTGTTCTAGTCGATGATCACGCAGTGGTTCGAGCAGGTGTAAGGCGTCTTCTTGAGCAAGAGGCACTATTTGAAGTCATAGGGGAAGCCGAGAGTGGTGAAAAGGCTTACCAAATGTTTGGAGAACTAAAACCCGATGTGATGGTGATGGATTTATCGATGCCTGGTATGGGAGGGTTAGAAGCGATTAGACGAATATTAATGCGTCATGAGCGCGCTCGGATTCTCGTCTTATCCATGCATGAGGATTTGTCATTTGCCAACCAGGCATTGAAGTTAGGTGCTAAGGGATATCTCATTAAAAATACTCTAGGTGACGACTTAGTGAAATCCATTCAAACAGTGTCAAGAGGTGAAGTATTTTTAAGTGATGAGATTGCCAAAAAGATGGCCATGCAATCCATATCAGGTGAACAAGATCCTATTCATGAACTCTCAGCCCGTGAATTTGAAATCTTTAGATTGTTAGCCGAAGGGCTTGAGATTGATGCGATTGCTGCGACACTTAATATTAGCTCTAAGACGGTATCTAATTACCAGACCATGATTAAACAAAAACTCAATATTAATACACCCGTTGAACTTATCCGTTATGCGACTAAGGCGGGCGTCATTAAGAATTAGATTTTTTCGGGAAGAATTCTTAAATTTTCTTGGGAGTATTAGCCCGTTCATCTTTCGTGATCCATTGATAAAGTGTAGCTGTCTTAACTTTAAGCCATAAAGCTTATTTTTAAGAGACGGCACTCGACTCCACGGGTGAAGGGTTTTTTTAAGGGATTCTTTTTTAGGATCCCTTTTTTTATAGCTATTTTTCGGCACTTTACTATCTCAAGCTTTATTTTCTTGACGTTTCTTGATTTTTCATGAAAAATATTGAAAATTCATGAAGGAGATATTTTTGGATACCACAACACTTAATAAATTTTCCTCTCAAGCTCACCCTGAGGTATTAAATACCTTGCGTAAAATTGCAGATGCTGAAGGTCGCAAATTGCATGCGGTCATGGACGAAGCTTTTCGTGATTACCTATCAAAAAAAGGTGTCATCAAGCCAAGTCAAAAAGTTTTGACTCATTTTGCTCAAAGCCTTCATGAGTTTGAAGCGCTCTATCAAGACCTAGCAAAATAATGACTCATTTCATTACGGCTGATGAAGCCGTCATGATGCACGAAATCTTAATCCAGAAGTTTGGTGGCTCAAGAGGTCTAAGAGATCGAAATCAGCTTGAAGCGGCTTTGCTTCGTCCTCAGTCTGGATATTATCCTGATACGATTAATCAAGCTGCGGCACTCTTTGAGAGCCTCTTAATGAATCATCCCTTTGTTGATGGAAACAAAAGAATTGCGTTTGCAGTGACAGACGTTTTTTTGCGATTGAACGGATATCGACTCAAAACGCGATCAAAAGAAGCTTATTCAATGATTCTTGGATTCCTTAAGAATACATCACTTCAAACACAAGATATCGATCGCTGGCTAAGAGCTATCGTTGTGAACGATAGCATTAAGAAATAAATGCTATGATTTTAGTTATTCTAATTTTTAAATAATTATATGCAAATCGGTACTCCATTATCCCCAAACGCGACACGTGTCATGCTCCTTGGTAGCGGTGAACTCGGCAAAGAAGTCATCATCGCCTTGCAGCGTTTAGGTGTCGAAGTGATTGCAGTCGATCGCTATAAAGACGCACCAGGGCACCAAGTCGCTCACAGATCATATGTGATTGATATGACGAGTAGTGAAGCGCTTCTCAATTTAGTTAAATCAGAAAAACCGCATTATATTGTTCCTGAAATTGAAGCGATTAATACTGACGTATTAGCGCAAATTGAAAAGAGCGGGGACGCGATTGTGATCCCTACCGTTAAAGCGGTTCAGCTCACGATGAACCGTGAGGGCATTCGTGATCTAGCAGCTAACCAATTAAAACTTCCCACATCCCCCTTTGCATTTGCTAAAAGTTTAGATGAATTACAACAAGCGATTGATAATGGTATTGGTTATCCGTGCTTTGTGAAGCCCACCATGTCATCTTCCGGTAAAGGTCAGTCACGCATTACCGAAGCCTCACAAGTTAAAACCGCGTGGGATTATGCAGCCTCCGCAGGTCGAGTGAATAAGGGTGTGGTGATTGTTGAAGGTCAAATTGATTTTGATTATGAAATTACACTTCTCACAGTCCGTGCCAAAAATGAAAAGGGTGACATTGAAACTTTCTTTTGCGAACCTATTGGACACAAACAAGAACAGGGTGATTATGTGGAAAGTTGGCAACCACAACCCATGCATGAGGTGGCATTAAAGAAAGCAAAAGATATCGCTAAAAAAATTACTGACGCCTTAGGAGGATTAGGTTTATTTGGTGTGGAGCTCTTTGTTAAAGATGATCAAGTTTGGTTTTCAGAAGTGAGTCCACGTCCGCATGATACCGGCATGGTCACCATGGCAAGTCAGCGTCAGAACGAGTTTGAGTTACATGCACGTGCGATTTTAGGATTGCCTGTGAATACAAGCTTATCAAGACCTTCTGCAAGTTCAGTCATTTATGGCAACCATGATGCGGATGGTATTCATTTTGAAAATATCGATAAAGCATTAAGTGTTCCTGAATCTGATTTAAGACTTTTTGGTAAGCCTACCTCATTCAAGCGTCGTCGCATGGGTGTAGCATTAGCTTCAGCTGACAATGTGAGTGAAGCCAGAACACGAGCCCAAAAAGTTTCATCCCTCATTAAAACATCTCTTTAATGTCGCAATCTTCAGAATCAACCCCTCAATCACTTTATGATTTATTGGGTGGTGAGCCTGATGCGACAAATCAAATTCGTGAAATAGTTGAAGCTTTTTATGATGTGATGGATAAGGATGAAAAAGCGAAAACGATTCGTTTGATGCACCCTGAAGATTTAACCTCTTCACGTGAAAAACTTTTTATGTTTTTAGTAGGCTGGACAGGTGGTCCACAACTTTATATTGAGCGCTATGGACATCCATTTTTAAGGCGTCGTCACCTACCTTTTAAGATAGGCGTTGATGAACGAGATCAGTGGATTTATTGTATGACGAAGGGCATGCTTAATTTAAAGATGGATGAGGCAAAGATAAAAGCGCTTTTGAATGCGCTTTATCCAATCGCTGACTTCATGCGAAATCAGTAATTTATTTTAAACGCGTACTTTACGTTTTGCGCTATCTGGTTTTGAGTCCGATGTTCTAAACGTTCTAATCGTCGATGGTTTTTTAGAGAAAGTTTTGGGCGCTGATTCACGTTTAGTAGCTAGCTTTCGATCAGTGGTTTTGCGATCACTAATTTTTCTCTCACTTGGTTTTCTGTCATTTACTTTTCTATCGCCGAATGATTTTTTTTCACCAAAAGACTTTTTATCGCCAAATGATTTCTTGTCAGCATCTGATCTATTAAAGCTAGGCTTCTTATCAGACGTTTTTCCAAACAATCTTTTTTCAACAGCTTTTTTCTCAAAGGGGCTTCGTGGTGTGCGAGGCTCAGCATCACGTCTCGGTGCATCATTAGACCCAAATTCTTTTTTAAAAGGTTTTTTATCACTAAAAGAGGATCGTTCCCCAAATGATTTTTTGTTTCCGAATGATTTCTTGTCACCGAATAATTTTCGATCACTTGATTTTCTGTCGCCAAATGATTTTTTCTCACTTGATCTACGTTTACCACCGCGCGATTTAGATTTTCTTTCTTCGCCCAATTGATCCCGTGATTGCAGTTTAGGTTCAAAACCTGCCATCGTTCTCGCTTCAATTTTATGCCCCGTATACTTTTCAATATCACGCAAGGCTTTGCCATCCATGGGAGCCACAAATGAAATCGCGACACCTTCTTTTTTGGCACGACCTGTCCGACCGATACGATGCACATAGTCTTCTGCAAATTTAGGCAGGTCATAATTAATCACATGTGTAATACCATCGACGTCAATACCGCGCGCTGCAACGTCAGTTGCAACGAGGACGCTGATATCGTTGTGTCTAAACTTAGTGAGTGTTCGATTTCTTGCCCCTTGTGTCATGTCGCCGTGTAAGGCACCCGTTTTATGACCTGCGTTATATAACTCATCAGCTAATAAATCAGCATGACGTTTGGTGGATGTGAAAATAATCGTTTGCTTGACACCCGGTTGAATAAGTAAGTGTTCAAGGAGTTTATTTTTATGATTCAAGTTATCGACGAAATACATATGCTGCGTAATATTTTCGTGCTTATCCTTGGCATGAGAAATTTCAATGCTCTTTGGATTCTGTAAGAGGTCTTTAGCAATTTTACTAATTTGGCCATCTAAGGTTGCTGAGAATAATAGGGTTTGATGTTTTGTATTAATCGCGGCACAGATTTTTTTAACGTCAGGAATAAAACCCATATCAAGCATACGATCCGCTTCATCTAAAATGAGCATTTGTAAACGTGACAAATGAATACGGCCACGTTCCATATGATCTAAGAGTCTCCCTGGAGTGGCTATCAAAATATCTAAAGGTTGAGAGAGTAATTTATTCTGTAATGGGTAAGGCATGCCACCCACGATACTGGTGGTTTTAGCTTTAATAAAGGTACCGTACTTACGTGCCGCTTCATTCACTTGGGCTGCTAATTCACGAGTGGGCGTGAGTACTAAAATACGCGGACCACGTTCTTTGATCGGATGTGGGGTGGCTAACAAATTCAATGCGGGCAAAATAAATGCCGCTGTTTTACCTGTGCCTGTTTGTGCGGAGGCCATCAAATCATGACCTTCTAAGATCACAGG
>Ga0172372_10007600_pt1 | contig 14519 bp, 19 predicted proteins | sample LakKiv5m_2_FD_114544 | JGI IMG/M metagenome (GOLD analysis project Ga0172372, IMG submission 114544) | Freshwater microbial communities from Kabuno Bay, South-Kivu, Congo - kab_092012_9.5m | ecosystem: Environmental > Aquatic > Freshwater > Lake | place: Democratic Republic of the Congo...
ATTCGTTATTTGAAAAAGTTGCCTCGAGTGAAAAAAAGAGAATTGCTAGAGTGGCAATGGAGCTGAGTTCGCTAAATGAGTCGTTAAAGGGGTATTTAATTTCCAACGACAACGGCTAATTTAGTTTTGCTAGTAACATACTACCCTTAAGACCGCTATACGTATTATCTAAAATAAATTTTTCTGAAATTTCATTTATCTTGTGAGCCTTACAAACATCATTAATATCTTTTATTGTCTTTAATTCAGGTGGCCATATAAAAACTTTACATCCGTTCTTAAGCAAAAAATTCGTCTTTTTTTTACTCGCCAAATCAACGCGTTGATTGTCTAGCACCCAAATCTGTTCTAGTGTTGAAAACGTCTTAAGCTGTTCTTTTTGTTTGGCGGTAAAAATAGCACCCTTACCCTCATTAATGCCAGCAACAGCAATACCGTTTTTTATAAAACAAGCATCTATAGGCCCTTCGGTTATAAAAAGATACTTTTTACTCGAATCAACATTATTAATACCAAAAAGAGTTTTTTCACTGTTTTGCTTAGAAAGATATTTTGGTAATGAGCTCTTTGAATCTTCTATAAGAGTTCTAGATTGGTAGTGCACTATCTTGTTGTTTGAGTCATAAAAAGGTATAATAAGCCTATTCTTATGAACTTTATCTACCAAACTAAGCCAGAACGTTTCAGGCCTATTACAGGCACTTTCTAATCCCCTATCGCGTATTGTGGTGAGGGCCTTTTGAACAATATTATTAGTTTTATAAAAATTAATTTGACTTATATCAGATAAGTTTATACTATCCTCTGGTAAAATATGATTAGTATTTTTTATTTGAGTTTCCTCTGCAATATTGTGTGAGTATTCTATGTCTGGTGCTACAAATTGATTATTTTCTCTCATTATTTCAACATAGCTCATATTTGAAACTTGTTGTATCCATTTGATAGGCCTTACACTTAATCCACAATTATGACAAAAAATTAGATTTTTCTTAACAATATAATATAGTCTTCTTTTTTTACCCCACGATTTACCCTCCCTACACCCCGGGCATCCACCATAATAAGCTTTTGTTAGCCTATTGTATTTTGGATAGCCCGCGTATTGATAAAATTTCGAAACTATATAGTTTTCGTTTAGTAGCACAATTAATTATAATTGAACAATATCAATAATCAATTATTTTTGAGGTGTCTTAATCTCCTCAACACTAACAACGCCTTTTCTTATAAACGTACCGGAAGCAGGATCATACCAATGAGCCTCTTTAAAAAGCTTATTACCCACTACACGCTCTACAATTCTAGGCTCTACTGGCTGCCCACTAATAGGGCTTGCGATTTTACAAGGTCTAACAAAGTCCATACTATATTTATGTGTTGGACTATACCTTTCAACTAGAAAGAGGAGATATTAATGTAGTGGTTGATTGCTTACTTTTTAGATACTGGGCTCTACAGACACTATAAACATCTTTTGGAAGAGTTGCGACGTGTGTAAGGATTTTGTATTTGATGCCTTTACTATAGGAGTCTTTAGGTACTATCCTAACTAACATCTTCGGTAGACTTAGAAAATCTAGAGTATTACCATTATCCCCCATAAAAACAAAGAATTCTCCTATATATAGACCTGTATTAACAGCGTAACAGTCTCGTTGTTTCGGTGCTTTATTTCGAAAAAACATTTCTTGCAAACAATGCAATATCACGTTCTAATGACTGCATCGCGGGTGGTAATTCTAAATTATATTGACGTAATTTTTCTGTACTCAGTACGCAATTGCTTCTATTGGCAATAACATCAAGAGATTTCAAGTCTACAAAATTCCATTCTGGGTTTTCTATTCCTGCTTTTTTTAATAAGTCCACTATTTCTTTGGCTTCAACACCACCTGTATTAACCACATTTATAGACCCTGAAGGTATTACCTTAAACGTAAATAAAAATTTTGCTATAAAATTATTAAGATCAGTAGTGCTAGTAAGACTATTTTTTATACTAACTAAATTTTTGTATTTGTAGATTTTATTAAGATAGTTTTTTGATAATAGAGAGCCATCAAACGGCATACGAATTCTTAAGATGTACCCGTAACAATTTTGAAAAAGAGTTTCTGAGGCATGCTTACATTACTATAAAAACTGCTTTCAGAATTGTAGAGACCAAAATTCGGTTCATCATCCTCGGTAAACTCTTTATTACTTCCCGTATATATGCAACCACTACTCACTTGAATAGTTGGTATCATAAACATATTTGTAGATAAAACAATATTTCTTGGTACTATCACATTCCAAAACCAACAATCTTGCTTGTTTTTCTCACAACCATCAACATTAGGAACACCTGTGTACCCAGAACAATTAATTACGGCCTCAAAATTATTATTTTCTTTTAAAAATTTTTGTAATGCGATAGGGGATGTATAGTCAAGCTGATCTCTTTTAAGAGCAGTAACCTGTATATTATTTTGAAGAAGGTGTTGCTCTAGACTCGAACCAATATACCCTTTACCTAGCAATAAAACCGGCTTCATTTTTCATCTTGCTGATTTATCGCGTGAAACAGAAATCTGTTTATGGCAGCGGAAAGAGCATCAGCATCCATTTGATTTTTCGCATGTATAAAGCTCAGCGGCGCACCGTTCATATCATAGCCAACAACTACAAACGCACTCAAATATTCTGAAATAACGTTTGCAAGATTCTGAACGTTTTTAGTTTTTTCAGTTTTTGTCAAGGCATGATGCATCATGTAATCACTCATAACTGAGCGTATTAAATCCTCAACTTGACTTTTTTGAAGTTTTTTAGAATTATCAGGCTTCATATCTCCGTCTCCGCTATTACGCTTGCCGGGGTGTTTCACATTTATATTTAGGGCGCTCAGCATAGTATGGTGTGTTTCTCGCGTTGTTGCTTATACCTCTATCTAACAAATACCGTATAACAACCTCAATGCTATCGGTTTTAATATAGTAATTTTTATTAATTCTAATGCCTCCGTCGTCTAATTCAAACATTATATCATTTAAAAAATCTTTATTTTGAAAACATGTAATGTATAGGCTAGCCCCACCCGGATCAACTAACACAGTCCAGCGTCTCGGATCATGTGTTCCGTAGCCGTTAAAAATTTTTAAAACAATAAAACCGTTATCTCTAAGCCTCTTAACAAAGTACCCAGGGGTTGTAATTTTATTTTTCATATTATTTTACTAAAGATGAAGCTATGTACCGTGTCTTGACTGATCCGTCAAGCAATTGAAATAATATAACACCTATTTTAGGATTAATTTTACATTCTAACTGCTTTACTCTCACACTACTAATTATTCTAATTAATTCGAAGTTCAAGCACAAATAATCCAATGTCTCTCCGGTATATTCTCCTAAGGGAAGCGATATACTATCTACATTTTGTCGCGCACGATCAGTTAAATCACCGTAAATCTTACCATTTTGAGAATAAAGATATAACTTATTACTCTCAGTTGTAAAGGTAGACCCTCTAAGCAAATCAATCAACGATTTGTATTGTATGTTAAATTTAACAGGAAAATTTAAGCTAGCTATTTTATTAACATCTACCTTTGGTGGAATTATAATACCATCCTCAAGTAGATGATATTTAAACTTTATTTCCTCTCCAGAATAACTAATATTATTTTTATCGACAGATATTGTAAAGCTATCACTTTGAATACACTCTATTGCCTTAATAATCTTTTTGATATCAGAAATATTTAATTTTAAAATATTATCAATATTAACATCGCAATTATACGCTGAATGTAGTATTACAGATGCATCGGTTGTAGTTACTACAGAAGAGAACCCGTCATCAGCCACATTAATAACACAGCTATCATTAATCTTGCTTAAAGGTGCTAAAAAACCATTTAAGAACAGTTTACGGTCTGGAACGTTAATATTCACTCAGTTATTATAAGGATAAAACAGAAAAAGCAATGTTATACTTTTACTAGCTTATCAATAACCCTGTCAAGCTTTTCGAGAATACGATCTAATTTGTTATTGACTGTATCCGGGGTAATTTTTTGATTAAAATCAAAAATAAGTTGATTTGGATCTTCTGAGGTATTGTCTATGCCCGCAACAGGGGTAGGAGCGGTTGGTTGTGAGGCTGTAGCAACTGCAGGCGCTACTGTGGCGGATAATTGCTGTGGATGGGCCTTAGGTATTTGTTCATCTGTAATTTTAAATACATCTTGTAAGTTGGTTCTATTGCCAGCAATGTTTTTCGATGAACCTACAACTCTATTGTCAATATCTTTTAATTCGGCCAATGTAGTACCGAGTAGTCCTAGGATAGCAGCTTTTGCCTCCGGGCTATTTGGATCAACGGGTACTAATGCATCCGACATTATTTGTCATCTAAACCTGCAAGTAATTTTTGAACTGTTTCGTCCTCTAGTACTTCAGTGTTCTCTGACTCAGTACTAGTCTGCGTACTTGCTGCTTGAGGTTTACGGCTTTTAGGTGTTTCTTCAGCAGATGATTCATCTGAACAATAGTAATGTTCATTAAGCATAGTCTTGAGTTCGTCATAACTCTTAACCGGGAATACCGTTTCAAGATCTAAAGTGCCCTTGTAGATCTCGTCGATCTTCTTTTTGTCCAACCCCTCAATGGCCTTAGGCATTGAAAACTTGCTGCTAACGTAAGTCGGATAGTCCCCTTGCTGTTCTACCTTAATCTTTAGACTGCTACCCTTCTCTGATAGATCAAAAATTCTTGCCCCTAAATCTTCAGAACCCTCACCTTCAATTGCGTCTGTAATAATTTTATGAAGTTGTTTACCGTATCGAATAATCATAACCTTACCATTATTAGCTTCATTTACAGGGTCGTTAACAATGTAAGCATTAACTAACCATTTTTCAGTTCTAAGAATAGCCTTTGCCTTAGCCTTTTCTTCTTCAGAGCCAGTTTTAAGTATGCGGTAACGTGTCTCTGCAATAGGGTCCCTTTCCCCAAAGGTAGTAGGGCTAATAGCGGCAACGTATTGACCGGTAGCAAAGCTCGTCCATCCAAACGTGTAATAGTGAAAAAACGTCTTAGCTGGATCCTTTAAGTTAGGAAGCAACCGAACCGTGTAAGTGTTTCCAACCTCTAGCTTAAGAATATCCTTATTTCTAGATGAAGTGTTAGTGTTTTTTGCCAAAGCCGTTTTTATGCTCTCAAACATCGTATTAGTAATTGTACTCATGTTATTATAATAAACGATAGTTCCTTAAAATCAAGAAAGATTTTTAGATATCTTTTTAAGACCTGCAGCGGCCAGGTATTTTGCCGATTTGCTTGACATATATTTGGTACGAAAAATTGCAATGTTGTCGTATATGTCACCAAGCGTAAATCTAAGCAAATCTGGATCATTTTGACTAAGCATGGTGTCGAACTTATCAAATGCAAACAAGTTATAAACACTAATTTTTCGTTCTTTCAAATGAGTTACAAAGGCGCTTTGAACACCTTCTTTAAATTTAAGATAATCCTCTACTTTAAGTAGTTTGTAATAGCAGAATTTTTGGATAAACTTTAAACCTCTAGCTATTTGATTTAAGTGGTAGCTGTCATCAGGGGGAAGAAGTAAATTTCTCTTCATTGCCAAAGAATATACTTTTATTGCATTTTGCGACGAATAATATTTTAAATCAAACCCGCTCTCCCCGGGGTATATGGTATAGGGGGCATTAAAAAAATCATTCATATCAACGCTATTGTTCCTTGAAAAAAAGTTTTTTAACTTTAATACATATGGGTATGATTCGCTAGTCTCAAACCCTTCCCACTGTTTTCTAAGGCGGTAAGGAAGACCACTTTTAGATCTAGAAATTTTTAAGAAAGTATTGTAAATGTGTTTTTCTGATATCATACAAATTTTTCGTTTAAAAATTTTAACTCGTTATTTTTATTCCAGTCATTATTGCCGATAAAATTTACTCTCCTAAAAAATCCTTTATTGCATATAGGTCTTGGTGCATTCTGCCTGCTGAACTTATAATTTAAATAATGTTCTGCTGCCCAGATATCCGGATAACTAAAGTAGGTTTCATCATAGATAACATCCATAATGTAGTCTAAATCAGCGCAGTAAGCGCCATCATCCCAAGACCACCAGCCCTTATCCCTAAACCACTGAGATGTTGTGTCTAACACATTAAATCCCTTAGCTTCATTTAATGGGGTAATTGTATTGGTTGTGTCATTATATTCAACGTTAAAATACGGCAATCTAGTATTTCGGGCAAATTCAGCTAAATCTTTGTATATAGGTTGCGTATCCAAACAGGAAAATACATCATCTTGTAAAAAAAATATTTTCTTGACCCCCTTTTTCTTCAAAAGATTTAGAGCAGCTTTTAAAGCCTGGGGGTATGTACCGGTTATCTTGCCAAAGGTTAAATTAAAGCCATCTATTAACCCGCTGTTCTTAACTCTTTCTATGTATTTGTCGGGAGAATTATGAAATAAATATAAATTGTAATCTAAGCTATTTCTAAGAACTTTATCAGATAAATCTTTTGATTTATATTTAAAAATATCAAACCTATTGTCGTTGTAGGTAAACGTCAAGCTACCAATCATTTTTTATTTCGGTTTAAATACTTCATTATGTATTTGCTTTTACATAAAGAAGGGTCAAATTCTAAAAACACCCTAACCGCAGACACATCATCTTCAATGTCCATTATACTCTTAAAGAAATTTTTTACAGATGTATTTTGTAAAAAAAGTAGTAAAATATTAGCTAAGTTGTATTTTTTGTTGTAACATATACAAACATAACTGCAGAAACATCTGAAAAGATGGTCTGTTTCTTCATGATGAATGTTACTAAAATTCATCTTAATCATTTATCTAGATAAAAGTCAAAATCCCTGTTTTATTAGCTATTATCGCTCAATACTGACAATGTTTTAGAAAACTGTAGTGCTTCCGCGCTTTCATTAACAGTTTCATCTTCCGAAATAATCAAAGTATTATAATCTATCTTTAAAGCAATACTACCAAAATTAGGCCCAAACCGATTTTTAGACATACCTATGTTGATAATACCAAGCTCTTTATCCTCATCTTTTTGCCAAATTGAAATAATTGCATCTGATGTAGTTGCTAGGCCAATACTTTCAGAAATTGTTTCTAACCCAGGATTGTCTATATTGTACCCCGACCTGTTTAACTGTGTTGCTGATACAATTGGACACATAATATCATAGCTTATTGCACGTACTTGTTGCGCACAATATAAAATGCGTTCATAACTGTTGTTCCCCAGAGGGCTGTGCAGTAAATTCAAATAATCAAGTACTATAAGATCTATTTTTATACCTTTTTGAATAAGCTTTTTAACAAACCCCTTTAACTGGTGCGGTGTTAACGTTGAGGGGGGGAATTCCTTAATTATAATTTTAGATTTTTTATCTTTGTATATATCCTTGATAGCTTGCCTTAAAGATTCGGAGTCTTGTTTTAGGTGACTAAGTGGTATACTTGTAATTGAAGAAGAAAGCCTTCTCGCATACATCATTTCACTCATTTCTAAAGAAACTAACAAGACTGTTTTTCCTTGAAGGGCTACATTGGTAGCTACATTGCCGAGAAAAACACTCTTACCAACATTAGTCTCTCCCGCAAATACATACATCGATCTACCATTTTCAAGAAAACCGCCACCGAGCTTGTTGTCAAGCCATTTCCATCCCGTTTTTATACACGGTTCTTCCCGATGTAAGTCTTCGATAAACCTATCAACATCGGTGAAAATTTCTAATCCCATGTTTTGGGTTAAGTTAATACCTACAGCCTTTTCAAACCTACCCAACAAATCTGTTGTATTAAGTTGCTTGCTATCTAATTTTTCTGCTGCATCAAGTAGTGTGTTGTATACGGCCTTTTCCTTTAAAAATATTTCAGTATTTTCAATTAATTCTGATCTATTAAAATTTTTGTCTATATCAGCAAAAGAATGAACAACCCGCTTAAAACTTTCCTTCAATTCATCTGTTGTTAGATATGCTTTTAATTCCGTATTATTTGGTACTACCCCGTGTTGCTTAAAAAAAGAAATAATTATTCTTACTATAGCATTTATATCTTTGTCTTTAAAAAACTTTACATCCAAAAAATCAATTATGGACGATAAGTAAGTTGAATCGACTAAGCAGTTGTAGAGTATTATTTTCTCATAATAATCTAAATCTAAAGGTCTCTTTTTAACTTCCGTACTCATTTCCATTTCTCAATAAATTTTCTATTACTCTCGTTCCAGTGTGAATCGTCTATATTTCTCAATCCCGGGCTTTGATGATACAGCAAAACTGGCCACACACCTAATTTAAGCTTGTATGTGTTACATGTCAAGCAAAAATCTATATCATAATGATGCCACATAAATCTTTCATCAAAACGCGCTCCAGTACCCCGTACTTTCTTAATATCTAATGCTAAAAACACACCATCTAACAAAGTAACTCTAGCTGGTGAGGGTCCGAACTGTGTTATATACATTAACTCACTATCATCTGCAAAATGGCCTGCAAACCCTCTGTAGTACTCTTTTGTCATCATCCAATGCCATAAATTCTTATCTTTAATAGTAGGGTTAAGACCGCCCGCTACACCAAGTATATCATATTTTTTTAAACCTTCATGTAAAGTATTAAGATTTGCATACTCTAGTGTTATATCATGATGGCACAGAACAACAACATCGTATTTGTTATTCTCCTTGTTGTTTATAACACTATTGTAATATTCCGGTAATCCAACTTTTTTATTATTATAAACTATATGTAAATCAATGTCTTTTAACTTTTTACAGCTTTGCTCTAATAAGCAGTTTTTTTCTAACGGACTTACAGCAAAAATACCTATTTTACTCACTAATAAATGATAATTTATTGATATAAATAATCAAGCATATGGACTTAGATAGTAAATTAATTTTTGAAGCATACTCACAGGCTAAGGCGAACCTTTTGACAGAAGCTCCTATTGATATGGCCGGTGATATTACTACTGACCCTATAACACAAAAGACCCTTCCTGGGCAGGGAAAAGCATATGGAGCCGGTGCTATAGCTAAAATTGCTGCAGCTACTAAAAAATCTGAAGAAGAGATTGGTACAGAAATGGCTAAAGAAATTTTATCACATGCAAAAGAGCGTAAGATAGTTGATGGTAAGGAGGTATATCATTTTTCTGGCGACCCAAAGACATTTATAAATGAATTAGTGCCTGTGTTCAGAGATAAATTTGGTATTCCGTCATCTCAAGCCGGTTACACTATTAATTACATAATGATGTATTTGCTTAATGCTAAAAAAACTGCTGGTGGTCTGAAGATGGATACGACTAAAGTAGCCGCAGCAAAAACCGCCAAAGCCGCAGCGGCTCCGAAAACAGAAACAGTTTTTGAAATTGATAAAGCTGTCAAACTAGAAAACAAAGCATTAAGACCAATTGTAATGAGCTTGCCCGATGATGATGTTCCAGAAAAAGAAATTTTAAGCGTTCTAAAGAGCGCTATCAACGAATATAATGATCGACCTGGTATTGAGCCTCTAAAAATTAAATCTTTTGATTTGTTTGATATTTTGAAGACAGCTGGTGTAATTAAAGAAAAACAAGTTGAGAAAAAAGCTAAAGAAGGTGAAGGTTCAGGAGAAGTAGAGACAATAGACGAATACCCAGAGGGAGACGATGTTCATATGGCAGCTAAAGAGCTGTTTAATATTAGAAGTACCCCTGGGGACCCCAACTACGGGGATTTTAGTTAAGTAAAAAACGGACTGTTAAAATCAAAATTTGCCACCGAAGTTAACCCTTCTATTGTAAGCTCATAAATTACACCCTCTTCCAAAGGTTCGCTGTTTTTAAATTTAACACTACTAAACTCATTTTCAAGCATATTTGCAAAAACTGTACTACCACATCTTGCTAAATTGACTTTCCTTTCATTGGTGTTTGCTATCCATAATCCGAAAGTACCTTCTAGTTGTGATAATGTTGAAACGATAACTTGAAGGGGATCAAACTCCTCTTCACCTGAGGCCTCTATAGTGTGTAACATATATGGTATAATACTCGAGTCTACTGGGTTCGGCCATTTAGGATTATATTCTTTTTTAATACTATCAAAGTTGGAAAGAACACCATTATGTGCCACTACCCAGTTTTCATATACAAATGGATGTGATGTTTCACGGGAGAATTTACGCTTGCTAGATGTAGGGGCTTGAGTGTGTCCGAGATAAAAATACGGCTGTATCTTTTGTTTTTTAATACTCTCATCCAACTCTTTGCTAGCGTCTTTTAAAGAAATGGATCCATTCCATCTATGAACAACTAAATCACTTGTTGTTGTAAAAATAACTAATGAAGTGGAAAAGCTACCCCTTTTTCTATTCAAATCATATAAATCGAGAAACGATTCTTTTTTTACAGCTCCAAATATACCGCACATTTAATTATTATAGGTATCGTAGCTTATTATTCTACAGTTATATTTTTCCCAAACAGGCTTTAAGTCTTGTCTATAGGGTAAGGGGTCAATATAACCTGCATTAGCAAAACCTTTAATTCTTAATGCACTACTCGGTGAATTTGCATCACAAAGATTTTCACCAGAATAACAAGTATATGTTTTGCTAAATTTTACTTTTAGTCTTACGCCTTCCTTTACTATTTCAGCCTTATCCATTTCTATCAACGGTGCCTCTATTTTTATTCTTGTTTCTCGGTTCAACGCCAACACATCATTAATAGTAGGTAAAAATTCAGGACTTGCATCCCAATACCCGGCTAAGCTGTCTACCTTAGTCGCACCGTGATAAACAATATGAGCACCTACAGCTTCTGCATAGGATGCAGCAATACTCAAAAATATCATATTACGGTTAGGTACGTATGATTTTGGCTGAGCTTCCCCTGCTATCTGTCTTATATCGGGAGCCTCTATGTCATTATTTGTAAGACTACTTGTAGGTGCAAGTTTCTTAATAAAAGACGTATCAATAGTCTGCCATTCTTTTATCTTAAGCTTTTCAACATGATATTTAGCTAATTTTAATTCTCTTTTATGCCTTTGACCATAATCGTATGAAAGTCCAAAAACATTTTCTGATCCAAATTGCTCAACAGCTTTGTACAGTATTACTGTACTGTCCATCCCCCCGGATATAGGTACTACAACTTTATTCTTTTTCACCTACATCCTCACCAGATACATTTCCATACTTGTATGCGGTTTCAAGCTTTTTATCTAATAGAGGAATAAGCTCTTCATAGAACTTTGGCTCTTTAGTAAAGTTCTTAGCATATCCCAGCTTGGTACCGTCTGGTTTGGTGTAAGTAGAACCGGTTTGAACAATCAAACCATGGTTAACAGCCATCTCGAGCAATCCACTATACTTGTCGAGACCAGTCAAATAATTCAAATTAATACTCGCCTCTAAGAAAGGCGGTACAAATCTATTTTTAACCGTTAATGCACGGAGAGTGACACCATTATAATTCTTAGCTTCAGGTAGAATGGCTTCATCTTCACTTTCCTGTTTTTCATTCTTTTTAGCCAGCTGAACGATTACACTAGCCATGTACAGGGGACCGCTTCCCCCGCTTTGATTTTGTACTAATGAAGGGTATAACGAAGCAGGGTCACTATAAGTGTGATTAGTCATCAAAATAGGTACTCCAGCTCTGCCTGCCTTGTATGTAAGAAGACGTAACATACTTTTTAACCCCTTTGCTCTAGTGCCCATATCAGCGGCACTCTTGTCCTTTTCGACATCAGTAACTTCCTTACTACCGGCCAAGTTACCTAAACTATCTAAGCTAATAATAAATTTACCCTGCAAATTATTCTCAACAATACTATCTAAAAATGTGCTAATTTGATTACGGGCATTTTCAATAGTGTAAACAGGAACGTATTTTGTTTTATCTGGGTCTAAGCCTACACCAGCAGTAGTTGTCTTATCGATAGCAAATTCAGTATCGAATATGACAGGTACAACCCCCCGTTTCTGAGCTAAGCCTAGAATTTTATTAACGAGAAGAGTTTTACCGGTCTGTGAAGGGCCTGCAAAAATTGTTATACGGCCCTTAGGAATACCACCACCTTTTAATTTTCCAGAAACAATAGCATTTAATGCATAACAACCTGTATCATACCAGGTATCTACATTACAAAGCGCATTCTCTGAAAGAAACGTAGCCTCAGGGTTTAAGGCATCCAAAGCCTTAAATGCTTTTGACAACAACTCGTCTTGCTTCATTATTATTCGTCGAACAGCTTAATAACAGGAGCATCCTTGCCTTTGCCGTCATTTACCGGCTTAGCTGGACTAAAAATTCTATTAAATTGTTCCGCAATCTTAGGTTCGAGCTTTAGTGATGTGGTAACAATAGACGTTTTCGAAAAGTCAAAAATAGCCCCGTCGTTGCGTGTCTTTTCTTCAATAAATTCTTTAAAAAATAAAGGAATTAACTGTACTTGTAATTGCCCGTTCTGGCTAGGGCTTACATGTAATACTGAGGGGTTCTTGACGGAAATATGAGTATCAGACTCTTTAATCTTTTCCCCTAGGATGGTTTGACCGACATGGTTAATAAAAACAATAATGTTATTCATATAGTTAATATAATAGCACTAATTAAAAAATCAAGCACTAAGTAATTGAAAAAGATCACACTGTGTGACTTCCCCGGGTTTTCTCGGTGTCCAATTTACCCCTTCATAAAACCTTTCAACAGAGCTAAAAATAATCTTATCAAACATTAATTCACTATCCGGCTGAAATATTTTTGTAAACTCTTCGGGATAATAGTATTTGTAAGCAATAGCATTAATACCATATCTGTTGGGCTGCTTAACGTAAAAGTATCTAATTTTATCACCGCTACTAATTTGCTCGTATTTTTTATCTATTCCGAAAGTTTTGAGTAAAATATTATGAAAGTATGCTGCCTTTACGTGCAATGGCATCGACTTAACCGTTTTAAACCCATCACATCTGCTAGAATATTTTTCATACCCCTTTAGACCCATAACAAAGGAAATATCGCTTATGGGTAGTTTTTTAAAAACTTCATATGTTTCAGCAATGACTTCATTTGTTTTAATTTGGTCCTGGGTAAAAAGCATCGTTTCAACTATTTTTTTGGCCAGCGGTTTAATAGGATCGGGCATAGTAGTTCGGGCAATTTCTACACCGGTATATTTAAACTTTTTACACGAAATACCTTCTTCGTCGAGGACGTGAATAACATATCTTTTCTTTTGAAGGAAAAGACCCACATCACATATTGCCTCTCGTTTAAAGGTAATTCTACTGTCAATACTGTTTAAGTTCTTTTCACACCATACTTTTATCTCAGTATTTAATTGTTGCTCCATTTCATTAATAAGATTGTGAAAATCTGAAGTGACTTTAAACCCTTTTTCTATTGCTGTGATTCCAAGCTTGTTAACAACAGATTCCAAAGAAACATAGCTAGAATCAGTATCATTGTAGATAATGGGGGTATTTGTGGAGATATCTTGATCAGTGAGACCAGCCTTATTTTTTATAAACGTTTCAAGTATTTTATTCCCTTGTTTGATTACAGCTTGACCGGTAAGAGTAATACTTCTTGCTAAATCATCATCTCCAAGCGGAAATACCTTATTACCTAGAGCCCCATACACTGTATTAATAAAGATTTTAAAAGTATGTTGCTTAATATTGAGTCTAGAGAGTTCATCTTTTAGCGCTTGGTAAGACGGGTCTTTCTTATCAGTGGTCGAAAGCTGTCTTTTAATCTTCTTGTGCTCCTTTCTAACCAAAACTCTAAGCTTGTAATACTGGTCTACCATTTCTGGTATAATGCCCTTGTGCTTTTGACTAAACAATACCTTTGCTTTGCTAATCGCAAGCTTTTCTTCAGCAACAAGTTTTGCAAATTTAGAGATTGGTATCGTTGCAGTTCTACCGTTAACCTCTCGAATAGTTATTTCATTATCATTCTGCGATTCAATAACGCCCATTTTAGTTTCAGGAGAAAGGTTTAAAGTAATCATAACAGAGGGATATAGACTATTAGCATCAAAGCTAACAATGTATTTTTGAAATCCTCTCTTAGGGTCGCTTACGTATGCACCTTCGTTTTGTTTACCATCGTCCTCTCCTCTTACAAAAGTCGGGATTTTTTTATTTTTATATCTAGCCCTTATTGCGCATGCACCGATAATAACACTCATACTACCCATCGCTGCTTCCATTGTTGTTAACCCAGTATAGCTTAACATTCGTAGCAATTCAAAATACTGAAGCTTTTCTTCTAACTTAACAAGAAGTCTCACGTCTTGTACATTATATTCTACAAAAGTCTTCCAATCAGTATCAGCAAGTTCGCTTAGGTTTGAATTACCGTAATCTACCTTAGATTCTCCTAGCTCTATTTTCGCTATGCTGTCCAGTTTATAGTTCTCTCTCAATACCATG
>Ga0172372_10007612_pt1 | contig 14507 bp, 20 predicted proteins | sample LakKiv5m_2_FD_114544 | JGI IMG/M metagenome (GOLD analysis project Ga0172372, IMG submission 114544) | Freshwater microbial communities from Kabuno Bay, South-Kivu, Congo - kab_092012_9.5m | ecosystem: Environmental > Aquatic > Freshwater > Lake | place: Democratic Republic of the Congo...
AGAGGCAGACCAGCCAAGGTTATCTAACTTTGATGTATCTAACTTTCTTCTTGGTGTACCGTTTGGTTTAGAGGTGTCCCATACAATTTCTCCATCCCATCTTACTACACGCGCAACCATTTCAGCAAGTTCTTTTATAGAATATTCCTGACCAGAACCAATGTTAATATGCTCAGGGCTATCATATTTATTCATCAAGAATACCAAAGCGTCCGCGAGATCATCAACATGTAAGAATTCTCTGGTTGGAGATCCATCTCCAAAAAGGGTTACGCTTTTCTTTCCTGAGATTTTTGCACTATGAAATTTATTAATCATTGCTGGTATCACATGACATTGATCAAGGTTGAAGTTATCATTCACACCATATAAATTCGCAGGCATTACAGATATAGCATTGAAACCATACTGCTCTCCATACTTCTGACACATTTTTAATCCAGCAATTTTAGCAATGGCATAACCCTCATTAGTTTCTTCAAGTGGGTCAGTTAGTAGATACTCTTCTTTTATTGGCTGCGGAGTAACCTTAGGGTAGATGCACGCAGATCCAAGAAACATTAATTTTTTAGCACCGTTTTCATGCGCCGAGTTAATAACATTGCTTTGAATGATTAAGTTTTCATAAATAAATTCTGCTGGGTAACTTTTGTTGTAATTAATTCCACCAACTTTTGCTGCGGATAAAAATACATATTCTGGTTTCTGGATAGCAAAGAATCTTCTTACCTCTAACTGATTAGATAAATCTAACCTATGCCTATCTACAGTAATTACATTCTGATATCCAAGCATTTTTAATTTTCTTACAAGAGCAGAACCAACAAGGCCGTTATGTCCTGCCACAAAGATAGACGAGTTATAATCCATTGGTACACATATCCTCTACTAGATCATCAAAAGTATACTCTGGACTCCACCCTAGTTCCTTGCGTGCTTTAGAAGAATCTCCAAGAAGTCTATCTACCTCTGCTGGCCTAATATATCTTTTATCTACAACGACTATAGTCTTACCAGTTTTAGAGTCGATTCCCACTTCATTAAATCCTTGACCCTGCCACTCAATAGACATATTAAAATATGGAGCGCACTTTTCAACAAAGTCTTTTACTGTATACTCTTCACCTGTTGCAATAACATAGTCTTCTGGTATATCTTGCTGCATCATTAGCCACATAGCCCTAACAAAATCTTTAGCGTGCCCCCAGTCTCTTAATGCGTTTAAATTCCCTAGCCTAAGAACTTCTGCCTTTCCCAACTGAATGTCCCTCAAGCCTAGAACAATCTTTCTGGTAACAAATGTCTCTCCTCTACGGGGAGACTCATGGTTAAATAGAATGCCGTTGCAGGCAAACATATCATACGCCTCCCGATAATTCTTTGTAATCCAGTAAGCATAGAGTTTTGCTACACCGTATGGAGATCTAGGATAAAAAGGCGTCGTTTCTGATTGTGGAACTTCTTGCACCAACCCGTACAATTCTGATGTTGCCGCCTGATAAAATTTTGTGACTGGATCTAAATAATTCATTCTAATACCTTCAAGCATCCTTAGCGCCCCCAGCGCATCAGAGTTAGCAGTAGACTCTGGTGTTTCAAATGAGACCTTAACATGGCTCTGTGCCCCTAGGTTATAGATTTCATCTGGCTGGATCTCACCGATTAACTTTACAGTAGATAAAGAGTCTGTAAGATCACCGTAATGTAGTTTTAAGTTTGGATGGTCATATAAGTGATCTATTCTTTGTGTATTAATAGAAGAAGATCTTCTTTTAATTCCATGGACGGCATATCCTTTTTCTAGAAGGAACTCTGCAAGATACGATCCATCTTGTCCAGTGATTCCAGTAATTAATGCTGTTTTCATACTTATTCCTTTATCTTAATATCCAATTTGGATTTCTATAGACCCAGGCCACCTGAGAAAAATAATCTCTTTGAGCCTGGTCATCGTTAATATCCATTCTTTCATACAAATAGATTTTATTTTTATTGCAATATTTATCAACTAAGTAGGCTAGGGCGCTTTCTACAACGTGAACTTCTTTTGCATTCTGCAACGCTAAAATCCAGTCGAAGAAGTTGAAGCCATTTTGTACATCTTTGTCCACATACATATAGTGTATGGGTAGGTCTGAATGTATATCTATTTTTACTTTTTTATGATGAGAATAGATATCGTTTACAAGAATGTAATCTCCTTTTAGGTTGTATGTTTCAATTAATTTTTTTTCTCTTTCTAAATTTCTTTGTATCTTAACGTTTCTTCTAAAGTCACCGAACTCAATTCCTAATTTATCTCTAGCCCAAAAGTGTCTAGATGCCATCCACATACCTCTAGTCGGCATAGCGTCTGCCTCTTTCATTAAAGACAAGTAAATGTCTCCATTAGGAAATTCTATGCTTTCTTCCTGCTGGTAGTATTCCGCCATAGGATAATTTCCATCTTCTGGGCACCAGATTAGTCCATCTATTTTAATATATTCATTAAGGAGTTTATGATCTCCAACTATAGGCCAATATACGGTATACCCTCTATCTACTAGATGTTTGGCAATACTAGAAGTATACACTAAATCTCCTAGACAGCAATGATGATAAATTAAACAATTATTCACTTGATCTCAGTCCCTATAGGTCCAATTTGGATTACGATGAGTAAGATGTATCTCTTCATGGTACGTTCTATTTTGATTAATAAGTCTTCTCTCGTAACAGTATATACTATTATTTAAGCAGTATTTATCGACAAGATACGCTACCGATGTACCCACTGTATGAATTTCTTTGGCTTTTTCTAAGGCACCTATCCAATCAAATAGGTGGAAGCCATTATTAAAATCATTTTCGTATGACATTTTAATTTTATTTAAATCCGACTTAATATCTATAGGTCTAATATTAGACAGCGGGGGCTGATGATAATGTTCATTAATTATAATAAAGTCTTCGTGCAAATTATACTTATCTATAAGGGCTTTTTCTCTTTCTAAATTTCTTTGTATGTTTAGCCCCTTACGCCAATCATCTACGGGCACATTTGCATAGAAATATTTAGAGATCATGGGCTGGGTTCTGTTATAGCAATCGGCCCAAGTTAAAGGCAGATACCACCGATTTTGACCTCTATATTCTTTTTCGTATCCATAGTATTCGGATAATGGGTAGTTGCCGCCCTCTTGATACCAAATTAAACCGTCTAATTTTATATAGGAAGAAACTAATTCATAATAAAATGGATGAACGGGATAGTGAACAGTCCATCCATCATCAATAAGATGTTTAACAATTCCCTGGACAAATAGGATATCGCCAAGGCCAATTGGCTGATGTATTAAACAATTTTTCATTAGGTAGTCCTACTCTTAATTACTACATTATATGGACCTGTTTTGGGAGTTTCTTCCTCAATATCTGAAAGAAGAAACTGTTCTTGTATTTTATGGGTATTCCATACTAAATAATGATATGTAAAATTATCCATCTTGTCAATATAAAATTGCTGTGTCTCTTCTGTGAATTCTCCTAATGCATATATGCTTATGAGATAATTAAAGTCAGGGAGGTCCTTGCCTTCTACTAAAGACTCATAGGAGATAAACTGTATTCTGTTTAAATACCCTAGTTCTTTAAGGTATTTCTCCTGTAATTTATTAGGCCAATATAAATCTACTAAAGTATATGACTTTATTTTTATATCGAATAGTTCAGCCATATCAAAAATCATCTTGCACTGCCCACCATACCCAGCACCAATTTCTAGAATATCTACGGAGTTTAATTTAGATCTCTTAATATGATTAAGAATATCTAATGATTTAAAAGCATAAGCGACTGTAGACGGTGAGAAAAAATAATCATCTAGATCTATAACGTTTGAAAGTTGTGGATATTCTATGATATATGCAGAGCCTAATAGATCATTCTGCTTAACTAAACCCCAGTTTATTAGTTTTGCATATTCACTATACATTTCAATAATTTGATTCATAAACTGGTGAGAATTCTGTACCGATGTATGTTCTAAAATGGTTGTAAACTGGGGGTCTGATTTAAAGGTATTAAATGTATTATTATTTTTTACTGCATCTTCACATACGGGAGAATGAACATAGGCTGATATATCAAACATTTGTTCTACCTTCAGTAATGCAGTTAATGCAAAAGAAATCTGCATACTTATTGTATGCTTCATCAGTCATTAATTTATTTATAGGATTAAATAGGGCGACCTCTTCAATGCAATCCTCGTTGGAGCAATAATATTCCTGTGGCTGTTTCATACTTATCTTATTTCTTTTAAATCTAGAAATCAGATTCATAGTCTATCCCCAGTTCCTTTATATCGGTAAGATCTTCGTTCTCTATATATTCTTCATGGGAGTGCCCGTCTTTTATGAATAGCACTTTAGAATACATTAGGTGTCTTTCTAAGACTTCTCCCCAGCAACCTTCAGTTTCTATCCATACTATGCCCATTAGATAGTTCTAGGCGGATCGCCCTTTACTCCTTGAAAGTCACATTTGTATCCAAACTTGTGAACAATATCTTTTAGTTTAAATAGATATTCCATAACAATCATTTGCTTTTCATTTGATAAAGCCATTACTTCATTCTCATAAACTCTAAGTGCTAGAAAGTCTGGCATATTAACAATGTCTACGACAATATTATATGGAGGCTTATTTTCTTTTAGTATCTTTAATACTAAAGGATCAATATGCACTTTCTTCCTCCACGACTAGGCCTAATATTCTTGTCCATACTTCTTGTGTTTTATGAGAGTTTCTTACATTGTCTAGCCGTCCTTCATTTAAATATATGCCTCCCCATACACCAAATGATTCTGACTTGACTCCCTCACTAAAGCAGTCTTTAATAACTGGACAAGATAGACACATTCTATCAGTTTCTTTTGCTGAATCTGGATCTATTTCATATTTATCAAAATACAACTCAGTATCGGTTCCAGCGCATAGTGCCTCATCCAGCCACATATTTACTAGGAACTTTCCATCCACTATTTCCAGGGTAGTATTTCTTTGCTATACCCCATGAACCATTGCGAAACATTCCGTTCTTCTTGTAGAAGCCATCCTTCATAGGCTTCCAGTCTACAATGGTCCACCCGTCCCAAAAAAGATTCTTATTAGAATCTACTACCATATGGGCGGTATCGTAATCAATCAAAGTGTTGTTCATTATTCCTCACTAGTTGTATAGACAATCTTTTTAATTCCATTACTTCTCAATGCGGAGTAGCATCTGCTACAGGGCTTACTATCTCTAGCCTGCCCCTTCCTATTAACTCTTGCAATATAAACTGTAGATCCGTTTGCATCTTTAACCTTCTTCAAGGCGTCTATCTCTGCATGTACTGAGCAGTCTGTCTTAATATGCTCACTAGATACTATCCTTGGGTGATTCCGCTCCTTATTAATACCAGTGCTAATAACCCTGCCACCCTTTACAATCACTGAGCCATGCTTCATTCGACAGGATGACTGTGATGCCAAATATAGGGCCACGGAAAGATATGCTTGGTCGCGCTTAGATATGGCGACCTTCTCCTTTGATGATTCTCATTTTATCTCCTATATCTTATAGATATTTACGGGAACGTTTCTTTCTTCTGCTTCTGAAATTACAACGTCAAAAATATCTGATCGGTCATTCTTAGTTGATAGATATACTACACTGTCTAGTTCATACTTGTCAAAGTTTTCCGCAACATCATTTTTAAGGACACGATAAAATCGTGACTTTATGCCCTTTTGTTTAAAGAATCCCTCTGTTTTATTCACAAACTCTGCAGCGAACTGATTAATCTTGTATGGGCCAGCAGTATAAATCTCTAATTTACTGTCATCAGCAGTTACATTCTGATCAATCGCCACGACTACAGCCCTAGTAAAGGTGTCATAATCGGCAAACTTTGGATTGCCATAAACAAGAATTTTCATTATTTCTCCGTTAGTATATGTCGGGAAACTCAGTGTCAATAACCCATGAGTTACTTGCAGTCTTAATAAGTGTAGCAACTTTCCATTGACTGGTCAAGTAAATACTTGATGGAGTTTGTACTGTACACCCACTATCCGATGCTATTTCTACTTCTCCCGTCCCGCCTCTCATAACTTTAATAAGAGAGCCAACTGGTATAGGGTCTATAGAATTTGCTGGAGTAATAAATTTTACTTTATATGACGATACATTTAAAATAATTCCATTGATGTATCCTGAATTTAATGAATGAGTAAAAGAAGAAGAGGCTAATCCGCCTACTTCAAAAACATTACTTCTTGTATTAACAACAAGGTCGTTTGAATTTAAAAGGTTAACCCATGATCCAGAATCATAATATCTATAAACAGAACTGGCAGTATTAAAATATAGATCAGTTCCTGTAGTTAGGGCTGGATCTGATGATAGATTAACTAAGTTTAAAGTAGATACTATTTTCATACAAATCTACCTCCCCAAAGATTTTTGTTAACATTAACATAGCCTGGAGGTATCGCCGCCAACCTGCACTTTCCCATTTCTTGAATTTCAAGGGAGACAATTTTGCAGGCGATCCCTCCCTCTTCTTTTTCATAATGCAATGAGCAGTTGCCACACATTACGCCAATAGATGCCTCTCTATTTTGAGCAGGAGGCTCATAGCCTATCCAGATTCCAGTACTTTCATTGTCTAGCGGTCCATATTTTTCTGCTAAAACAACTAAAGAATCATGAAATTCTTTTTCTGGCTCTGACAATTGTTCGTATAGATCTTCCATCTTAGACATTTTTTTAGACCTTGATTCTGCTGCATACAGGGCTCGCTGCTGTTCCATTGCTGCGCGGCGAGAAGGGTGTGTCCCCCTAACTGTTCCATCTGGACCTACAACAGAATATCCAGACTTACCACGATAGTTTTGTCTAATATCATATGGCATGATCAGCCTCCCAAGCCTTTAATAATTATATTATACCTTAAGCAGTGGAATTTTACTATTTATTTTAGATCTAGCATCCATGTGAATTAACTCTATCGCCTCAGACCACTTATACTTTACAGTGAATATATTAAAATTCTCTACAGCGATCTTAAAGTTCTTCTGTCTTTCTTCTTCACGGACCTCTGGGTCTATCAATTGCTTAAGATGCTTCATCCAGTCCTTAGTAGTTTTAGCAATTCTACCAACACCCATATCTGCTAAGTCACGATACTCCTGAGTATCTGAAGCAATGAATGGAATCCCAGACATAGCATATTCAAGCCCCTTCAAATTACTCTTGGCCTCATTGAATTGATTCTTAGTTAGAGGAACAATTCCTATATCAATGGGCATAAAGATATTTGCATAGTACTGCGGCCTTGCGCCCGTAAACCCTGTGACCCTCTCTGGATCAATATTCAATGCTTCTGCTATCCACTTAGGTTTATCCAGCATTACTCCACTGTGATGGAAGTTTAGATCATACTGATTAACAATAGTTTTTATTGGACCTGCAACATCCTTTAAATCTTCCACCCGCCACATCATCATGCCCACCCAGCCAATAGTTGGGTTTGTTCCAGATATATCTAATCTGTACATGAAGTTACTAGGATCTAAAGAATTAGGTACTCTGTAGACATTATCATTATATATTCTCATTCTTTCTTCTAAGAACTTAGTGCTAGCAATTATTCCACTTGCATGAGAATATGTATCTATTAGATGCTGCCTGTTATTGTCTGGATTTTTCTGTGGATCTGTTGTAACAAACGCTAGGTTATCCTCTGGAAGTTTTTCAAAATGGTCATCTGTATCTATAATGACAGTTTGACCTAGTTCTTTTGCTTTATTAATATATTTAGCCGCATCCTTATGCATAAAAAGTTTTAGAACAACAACGTCTAACTTATCAAAACACCAGTCATAACTGGTAATTACCCCACGGTGCCGAGACTTGACCCTTTCATATGGCCTAACAGCAACAAAACCTTCCCCCTCTTTCCATCCAACCTCACCAACCATAACCTCATGGCCTATTTTAGATAGATTAAAGGCGGGAACCATCATTCTTACTTGGGTGCATCCACCAGGAAGACCTTCTGTGTGGTCACCCCAGTCAGTCGAAAGGAAGCCTATTCTCATATATTCTCCATAAAATTTTGATGTGGCGGGGGTGTTGCCGCATATTGGGTTATGGTTCCCCCGCCACACTTACTACAAAATTATATCTTTACTGGGGTACATTTTCCAGGAAATAATGACCATCCAGTATTAAATGGTTCGATCACCCATGCATATGTTAGCGATGATCCCCATAACGAGTAATACATTCCTGCATTCTCGTACCATATGTCTTTATTAAATGAATAACCGTACCCCCAGTTATGCATTCCATTCTTCAGAAAGTGCTTTCTAACAATCTCTGATTGTTTTTCTTTATCTAGCATATTATCTCTAGTCCACCATGATCTTCCAGACCAGGCACTTGTCTGAATTTGCCAAGTACCTAGGGCTCCAGTAAAATATGGTGAACTTTCATCTAATGCTTGATGCTTAGATTCACGCCAGGTAATTGCCCAGGCTCCTCTTAGCATTCCAGGTCTATCAAAACCTGCTTTGAACAGGATCTTTGCCTGCTTATCGTTACACTTAGACGGCAACGTCCAGACTTTATCTTTGTCTGCCGTTCTCTCTAGCGTATCAGCGGTGGCAAAGTTTCCTGTACCTTCCGCCAAGGGCGCAGACTTAGCATACGCCATGCTTGGTGCGACAAGTAGAACGATTGCCGTAAATACTGCGGCGATCCAATCTACTGCCAAACCAATTTGGTTTTTTGTCGTCATATTGACCTCCTTGGGCGGCAACATCATTCTACTTTACAGGAAATAATCCTATAAGTCAATTCTTTATTAAACCTTGATGAATTTCAGGGAACCAAAGACAGTCTAGATTAGACCTTTCATATGTACTAATAGCATCTTCTGGGGTTTCTACTAACGCTTCTCCTGCTAGATTAAAACTAGTATTTAAAAGCACCCCGATACCTGTTATTGACTTAAACTCTTTTAGAAGTTTATATAAGGGCTCACTTTCATCCTTGACTATTTGAATTCTACAGGTATCGTCAACATGGAGGACCCCAGGTATTTCTACCTTTGCTAGATTATTAGCGTCAGCATTAATAGTCATAAACTCATACCCAACGTTGTCATACAAATCAAAGTATTTTTTAGCATCTTCTTCTAAACAGGCTGCGGCAAATGGTCTGTACCACTCTCTGTTTTTAATAATATTTACTAAATCTTTTGCATTAGGATTTCTTGCGTCAAACAGGATGGAGCGGTGGCCTAGAGCCCTTGGGCCTGCTTCTGCTAATTTGTAATATATTGCTAAAGATTTATTATCATTTAACATCATTGCCGCATCTTCATACGACATATCGGAGCCAATATTATTTAAAGGATATTCAAACCCGTGATAGAACATATGATTTATTTTACTAATAGCATTATCTTTAGTAATTGTTCTATATAAATTCATGGCAGCCCCGACGCTGTTACCTCCATCGTCAGCGTTGGGTTCAAAATAAAAATTTACCCCTGGAAAATTTTTTAGATATTTATTATTAGCAACAACATTCAGTCCGTAGCCACCGCTTATACAGATATTTTTACTTTTTGTTTTATCTATGGCTTTTTGAATTAAAGCCATCATCGCTTTTTCAGTCTGATCTTGAACATGTTTGGAGTAATCTGCGTATATTTGATAATTTTTTTTAGTAAGTTGATCTGGCGTAATTCTATAGTTAAATAAATCTTTATAGAAAAACATCCATCCATCTTCCGCCCAAATATCGTTATTAACCAGATAATTTTCATTAAATAGGTTTTTAAATAATCTTTTATCTCCATACGCAGCAAGACCCATAGTTTTTCCATTTTCTAATGGGTGCTCTCCAAAGAGAACAGTTGCGCTGGTATAAGAATCTGTTAAAGAGGCAGCAGATGAATAGTGTACTTCACATTCTGGAAAATTTTCTAATATTGACGGTCGTCTCGCATTTTTTAATAGTTCACGATCTGGCATATGATAATTCTTATAAACTGGAATAAATTTTGATGGATACTGTGCATAGAAAATAGTTTCTGCCTCAAGCAGATTGCCGTGTGGTGAGCCAGATCCATCTGCAATAATAACTGCCGACTCTGTAAAACCACTATTATAGAATGCAAGAGAGGCATGTTGTTTATGATGATCTAGACTTAAGTCTATAGTTTGGCCGACCTTTGTAAGTTTTTCGACTATATGTTTCCAATCCTCTATAAACTGACCATATGCTCCTGGCTGTGGTGGGCAGTAAACAAAATAATCTATAAAATCTATCTCACAAAGAATTTTAAATAAAGACAAAATAGGTCTATGGTCTCTTTTATATCTGCTAAGACGCTCTTCCTTAAAATAAAATAATACCTTTCCGTCTTCTAGTAAACAAACACTAGAATCGTGTGCGGGAGAAATACTTAAAATTTTCATTTACTGTCCCAATTAATTGTTTCTATCATATTATTGTAGATATTAATATGAGGCTTTAGTATATAGCCGTTTGTATTTTTTATTAAACAATAAAACGTAAAGTATGTCATTTAAACTCCCTTAAAATGACTTGCCCACGACACTAATAATACAGTGATCGTGGGCGGTGTGTCAATAATTATGACTGACGGGCAAAGATAGCATCAATTTCTGCTACATGAGACGGACCAAAACGTGCCGCTTCATTTCTGGCCTTTTGCCATTCGTTCTGGAGTGTAAAGTTGCTTGTGGCATCTGTCTTGAACATTCCAGAGAAGAAACTTCCTAGTGCTTTCATTATATCCTCCTTATGGGTTGATACTTTTATCTTACCAGCCATACTGTAAGGAGGCAAATTATATTGGCTGTTTGTGAGCAGTCTCACTAATCATAGTCCCATCTAATAATCATCATGGCATATCTCATACCTTGGCGGAACCAGTTGGCCTCTGCTGTATTATCTGTACCATTTTCCCACGGCGTATTAATACACTCTTCTAGTTGTTCTGAGAATCTATCTCTCCAATATTTTTCACACTCTTCATTTGAATGTATTTCCATGTGCCAGATGTTGGAATCGAACCAACCATGCCTGCGGCGACGGTTTTACAGACCGCTTCCCCACCTTGGGGACTATCTGGCTTGGCTGGCGTGGGAGGATTCGAACCTCCAACCCATCGGTTAACAGCCGATTGCGCTGCCATTGCGCCACACGCCATTGGCTCCCCGATCTAGATTCGAACTAAAACTGAGTGATCCAAAGTCACTAGTGCTACCATTACACCATCAGGGAATAACCGATATGCCAGCGGGTAACTACACCATCCTAAGATATCTGCACGCTTGACGAACTCATACTGGATCAACCGCGTAACTCAAAGATTGCTGGCATATCGGGGCCTATTTAGTTATATCGAAGGGGGTGCCTTCCCACATCTTCTTCATTCTATTTACAATTGCTCTGGACCAGGAATATCCTGCATCTCCGCCCCAGGCGTCCCACATAATTTTTCCATTAGAGGGATAGCCTTCCTCTCCAGGAGAGAATCCTTTACCCTGCTTATCTACTTCATGCCTAGAAAAGTAAGAATACATTCTTTTTACTGTATCCAATGAGAGTGCTTCTTTTCTTGCTAGTTGTCCCGCCCTTGTCCAGCCAACAGATGTTCCTGCACCCTTAGCCTTACCTTCTTCTTTCCACTTTATTGCGCGTTTAGCATTAGATGCCATTGCGTCCGTGGGAGTAAATGTCTCAGCCATCTATTTTTCTCCACTTCCCAAAACTAATATAGTGTGCATGGAAATGCCTATGGCATACCTGCATGTTAATCTCACTTGTTTGACCCTGCCATTCAGCGGGGTCCCCGCAAAATTTACATTCCATAACTAATTATAGCATTCCAAGTTTTGTCGCGTAGTCATACATCATGATGCCACTTGCGACACTAACATTAAGACTACGAACACTTCCAAGTTGTGGAATCATAACAATATCATCTGCCATGCCAAGACCCATTGGGCTAACGCCCCTTGCCTCTTCTCCAAAGATCATAAAAGTGTTAGGAGACCATTCATATTCTGTTACTGGGGTGGCCCCTGGAACATTATCTACTGCCACCCACCTCATACCTCTAATATGTGGTTCATTTAAGTAGATGTGATCTAGTGATGGAGCATATTTGAGATGAATGTAGTTCTGTGTACCTACGGCTCCACGGCGATCCCATTTTTTATTGCCAATAATCCAAGACTCTTTAGCCAAAAATGCGTTGCTGTTACGGATACCAGATGCTTTATTAAAATCACCAGAAATATTTTCAAAACCTACTACAAACGGTAGACGACGGGTGTCTAGATCTGCCTTGATCTGATCGTTTTCCCACTCCTTGTAATAGTCGATAACGTTACGACTATCTTTCTGAGTCTCCATCATTAAATGCTCCTGCGCTATAGATAAGATACATCATGGACTTTTCATCATCGGTTAGTTCTGTAGACTGTACCCATAAATCTGATTTATTTGTAAGATAGATGTATGCATTTCCATCTTCATCCATCTTTAGATCTAAAAATCCTTTGAACCATAATGAACTCATAATATCTGAGTCCATTTTTTTCATCCAATTTACAACGTCTGCCTGCTCTTCATAAAAGAGTTTGGTTATTTTATATAGTGGATCTCCAACAGGATTATATCCTACCACTTCAATGTAGCCACGCGCAAGCATTTCTTCTATAAGTTCGTCATTCATATCCATGTTAAACCAACCCTATTGATTGAATATAATCATCTATTCCAGGTGAATCTGATGGAGGGGGCTTGATGATATTTTTTTCTGCTTCCTCGCGCCTCTGATCTCTAATAAATTGTTTATATGTGTGAACTTCTATTTCTACTTCCTGAGTTTCTTTTTTAGTATTTGCAATTGCATTATAGATAGACCCACATACAGCATCGGAAAGATCTTTACTTCCTTTCCTAGGATGGTCCACCTTGTCTCTAATAATTCTTAATTGTAATAGTTCATCTATTAGAAGGGGGATATCTGGGCCAACAACCCTTTCTTCTCCAACTAACATAGCCATATCATCATAGTGCTTCTTGGCTACAGATAAAGTTTCTGTTTCTATCCCAATCATTCTTAACTCAGCCATTATATCGTGAGAGTTCCATCTATCAAAAGTAACCTTACGGATATTAAACCCGCGAGATCTAAGATCTACAATAAATTGTTTTACTTCAGAGAAATTGACGGACTTGTCTGATGTTGGCGTCCACCATCTTACACAGTCCACCACTACTATTGGGCTAACAACGTTATGATTGAGAAAACTTCTTATTTGTACCCATCTATCTACATGGGATAAGGAAACCGCGCAATGATCGTGCTTTTGAGCAAGGTCTACATGGATATAGTATTCTTTATTTTCTTGTGGGATAAACCAGTCTCTAAATCTACCATCTTCATCTACACCATTGAATGGCTGATTAAAACAAGACGTTATCTTCTCCCTAGATTTAAAGAACGCATCTACCGCATCTGCTGGCATACATGCAAATCTTCCTAGTGCATCGACTGAATTGTTAAAGAATGCAATCTTAAAATCTTCTATAGATCTAGTTGGATTGACGTCCCATGTTGGACGGCGTAAAGCAAATACTTTAGGATACTTGTATGCATTGATATGATCCTCTTCCCATTCAATGCTGAATTCATTCTCTGGAACATCCTCTAATTCTTCATCTAGTTTAAATGTATATGATTTGATCTCAACGTCTTTATCCGCGATGACGGCCTCATATCTTTGCTGAATAAAGTCATTCTTATATCTAGGAAATGAAAGAAGAATTACCTTACCAAAGTCGGGGAATCGGGAATCTACTGAGGCCCTATACATATCATAGATCGCCTGCCCTGTTTTAGACTGCTCGTTGCCACTAGTTGATACAGTGCTAAAGCCAGATATCTCATCTAGAATCACACAGATAACGTTATACCCTTCCCACGATTCTCTCTCTGAATGACCAGAGTGACATGTAATGGATTTATCGAACGATACGCTTTGCGCTGTAATACTATACTTACCGACAAACCACGGAGAACCCTCAACTCTTTTTCGAAAACCCTTAAAGAATACGTTCCTTGCTTGTTCAGAGTTAATAGCAATATTAATAATGTCAATGGAATCTCCTGGTGGTTTGCCGAAATATTTCGCGGGATCTTTCAGACACAATAGAAGATAAACTAAATAGGTAACTGAAATAGTTGAAAGGTAGTCCTTGCCACTACCTTTACCTAATTGAAGAATTACTTCATTACATGTCTGCTTATATCTTTTTAGACCCTCTTCTTCTCCCAGTAATTTTATTAAAGTATCTTTTTTATAAATCTGGGTCATAGCCCTAATAGATTGATATTGATATGATGAAAGCGGGGGAAGTTTTA
>Ga0172372_10007614_pt1 | contig 14499 bp, 12 predicted proteins | sample LakKiv5m_2_FD_114544 | JGI IMG/M metagenome (GOLD analysis project Ga0172372, IMG submission 114544) | Freshwater microbial communities from Kabuno Bay, South-Kivu, Congo - kab_092012_9.5m | ecosystem: Environmental > Aquatic > Freshwater > Lake | place: Democratic Republic of the Congo...
CCTTGAAGGGTAGGCCTTCGAGAGTTGCGGGAGGGGTCCAGCGGACCTCGCGGACCCGGTTATTGGCAAACTGATAGCGGCAACCGATCGCATTCTCTCCCCGCCAACTGCAGTCGAAAGTCGACGGTCCGTTTCTGCTGAAATGCTCGCGCCCGGCCGCATTGAATATGTCCAGTTGCCGGCATTTCAGTCCGACAAACAGGCCACCCTGATTATCGGAGTTCCCGCACTGGATCAGGGTACCACCTGCCAGATTCTCTCCACCTGCGTGGAGCGCGTCCGCGCAGGTGGCGGTGCGCGTGACCAACACTCGCTGATTCTGCGTGGTCACGCCGAAGCCTCGGGCAAGGGCGGCCGGCACGGAGCAGGGGATCAGAGACGTTTCGACGCGGAGTGGGGAGGTCAACATGGAAACGAATTTTGATTTCATACCCTTTCATCCTACGGTGCTTGGGCTGATGCCTTCACCCAGTGATTTCGAGTTTGTTGATCCCGGGCATGAGGACGCGGAAAAATTTTCTCGGCCTGCCTCACGGCCCCGGAAAACAGACCGTATCTTTTTTGACTCGCTGGTGTCCTTTGTTCCTGACCGCTACCCTCAAGGGAGGTAGGACTCGGGGTGCTCATGATGCGGAACCTTAAAACTTATATCCTAGTGCTTGGGGGTGCCTTGGCTGCTTGGGCAATGGAATCAGAATCCTCGGCGCGCGCAGGTCAGATCACCCCGCGTCTCCGAGTTCCAAAGGTGTCCGCAGCCCTCAGTATCCATGTCGAGAGTTAAAACGAGTGCCCGCTCGGACTGCGGGGGCGCGACCTCAAAGCCTCCTCTTGCCGTCTCGACGTCTACGAGCGTCACCACTCGGAGCTTGATATCCTGCGCGCCACCTTCATAGATTCCACTCGCGCGGTGAACTTGCCTCTCAGTTTTGAGTTTGAAGAGAATTTCTTGAGCGCAGCCTACGTGTTCGAGGAGTCACACGCGCTCTCCAAGGCCCAGCAGTTGCCACTCGGCACGAACTCTTCGGTGCGCGGGAGGTTGGACGCAATGGTGTTGGACGGGCACTCGCTTGCAGTGCATGCCAACGCCGAGGACTATTACCGCGGGCTTGCGGTTCCAGCCCTGCAGGAATCCGCTTTGAAGCTGCCCCCAGTGCCGGCCCAAGGATTGTCCGCACAGGCGCGGATGAGCGAGCATTTTGAGCATCTCAAATCCATGCTCGAAGATAGCCGCGTGCAGGCCCGGGGCGTCCGGGTTAGTATATCAGGAATCTGCTCGCAAGGGGACGGGCTCAAGGCCGTTGCTCAAAATAGGTTTTCGGTCGTGGGCGGGATCGTTTCCTATTGCCTGACTTCTCTGCCGGACACTGCAATCCCCATGGGTGATATACCCAATGGCGCCGCCACACCCGAGGAGGCCTGCCCCGAAGTGGGCGCCTGCCACGCGACCTACCCCTACCTTTGGTTTGATCCCGCTTTGCAACGCTACGAGCTTAAAGATGCCACGCACGCTTGGCGGATGACGCCCGCTTCGAGCTCGAAGGCCTCCAAAGTCCCCAGTCACTGGCTCAAAAAAGTTCGCGACGGCAAGATCGCCAATATCCCGGGGACCGGGACCCTCTCGTGCCTGGCCGAGAAAAAGGGCAATGCCAACCGTTGGGACAACAATCTGCACCGCGAGTTCTGTCGCGACGACATCGCCACTTATTTCGAAATCCTCGATCAAACCATCCAGGACGCGAACGTCCGGGATCCAGCGGTCCTGGCTACCGTACTTTCGGTGGGGGAGGCCCTCGGGCAGGCGGACCCTTGTGAGGGCCAGAAGCCCGCCACCCGGCAGGAGCTCCTCGAGGAGTTCTCACTCCGGATCCAGAAGGGTTACGTGGATGCCGGGTTGGTTTCTTGGAAAACCATCCCGCAATTAGGGGCCTCGGTGCTGTTGCGTTAGAGCGGGCAGCCTCAAAATACCCCCGTCCCCCCACACTTGAGCCATTGACTCGGGTACGCAGTGGGTTTATCCACCAAGGACTATGACACTTTTGCACAATGCCATCGAAGCCAAGAAGTTTGACTCGCGTGTGATGGAGCGGAACCTCCAGCGCGGTATGGTCAAGGCGGACGAAGTCCAAGCCAGCGTGGTCGCTCTTCAGGACGATGCCGAGTTCGCCGAGTACGTGAGCATCGATGCCATCTCCTCGGGTGATGGTAAAAAGCGCATTCCCGCCAACGGCAAATCCGCCTGATGCGGTCCGCGCATTTCACGTTTGAGTGAATTCGGGCCGTATCTAGGCTCAATTCGTAAGATATTTCGTGACCGGACCGGGAAAGTTCCCGCGTTCGGTCATTTTTTTTCGGGGGTCCGGCTCGAAGCCTCCCCCTGCGCAACTTCGACATGAGGAGACTCGCACCATGAGCACCCACACCGCTGTACCGACTCCTGAGACCCCCGAAATCGAGAACGTCACGATCCTCGGAACCGGCCCTGCTGGATTGACGGCCGCCATCTACACGGCCCGCGCCAACCTTAAGCCTTTGATTGTTTCGGGCGATCAGCCGGGCGGTCAGCTCACGATCACGACCGATGTCGAGAACTATCCCGGATTCCCGGAAGGCGTGATGGGCCCGGACCTGATGGAGTCCTTCCGCAAGCAAGCCGAGCGTTTCGGGACCCGTTTTGCCAACGGGAATATCGTCCGCGCGGACCTTTCCAAGCGTCCGTTCACGCTGGAGACCTCCGATGGTCGCAAGATCCGCACCCAAACCTTGATCATTTCCACGGGCGCTTCGGCCAAGTGGATCGGGATCCCCGCTGAAAAGCGCCTCATGGGTAAAGGCGTCTCCGCTTGCGCCACCTGCGACGGATTCTTCTTCCGCAACCAGGATATTGCGATTGTTGGCGGCGGGGACACGGCCATGGAAGAAGCCACGTTTCTCACTCGCTTTGCCAAGTCCGTCACGGTCATCCACCGTCGGGACACCCTGCGCGCCAGCAAGATCATGCAGGAAAAGGCCATGAAAAACCCCAAGATCAAATTCGAATGGAACTCGGAAGTTGCCGACATTCTGGGCGAAAAAGGGGTCGAAGCTGTCCGTCTCCGCAACGTCAACACGGGAGAGACCAAGGACCTGGCGGTCACCGGGGTGTTCGTCGCAATCGGACACGAGCCCAACACGGCTCTTTTCCGCGAGCACCTCCAGTGCAATCCTGCTGGCTACTTGGTCGTGGAGCCGGGAACCACCAAGACTTCGATCGCGGGCGTTTTTGCCGCGGGCGACGTGGCGGATCCTCACTACCGGCAGGCCATCACCGCGGCCGGAACGGGCTGCATGGCTGCGATCGATGCGGAACGCTTTTTGGAAGGGCACGCCTGATCGACCTGCGGGCGATCGGCGCGTAGATACGACAGGGATATTTGGGGGCGATATGTCAGTGAATCTCGAAGAAATGTCGGAACAGGTCCGGGTCCGTTTTGAAAAGCTCGGCAGTCTCAGGGACCGCCGTGAAAATCCGTTCAAGAACGGCTTTGCCCCTGAGGCGTTGGCCGGTCAGCTGCAGAAAGCGCATGGCGAGAAAGCCAAGGAAGAGCTCGAAGCCGCGGCCATAGGCACCTCGGTGGCCGGGCGTGTGATGACGATGCGCCTGATGGGCAAGGCAGCCTTCCTGACCATCAAGGACCGTTCGGGACCGATTCAGCTCTACGTTTCCAAAGACGGGTTGGGTGAAGAGGCCTTCGAGCAGTTCAAGAGCACTGATATTGGTGATATCGTTTTCGGTCGCGGCAAGGTCTTCAAGACCCGCACGGGCGAGCTCTCGGTCAATTGCAGCGAGTTTGTCATGCTGACCAAGTCGCTCCGACCGCTGCCGGAAAAGTTCCACGGCATAGCAGACATCGAGATCAAGTACCGCCAGCGCTACCTCGACCTGATCATGAGCGAGGAGTCCAAAGCGGTTTTCCGCAAACGCTCCCGCATCATCGAAGAGATCCGTCGCTACCTAGTGGATCACGACTTCATGGAAGTCGAGACGCCGATGATGCATCAGGTGGCGGGTGGCGCCAATGCGCGCCCCTTTGTCACGCATCACAATACGCTGGACCTGGATCTCTTCCTCCGGATCGCGCCCGAGCTCTACCTCAAGCGCCTCGTCGTCGGTGGCTTTGAGCGGGTTTTTGAAATCAACCGCAACTTCCGCAACGAGGGGATGTCGATCAAGCACAACCCCGAGTTCACGATGCTCGAATTCTATCAGGCCTACGCGACTTACGAGGACTTGATGGACTTCACCGAGAAGATGTTCCAGCGCGTGGCGACCAACGTCCTGGGGTCGTCCTCGATCACATATCAAGGCACTGCGATTGAACTTGGCGGCAAGTGGGAGCGGATCGGAGTCGAGGACGCAGTCTACAAGCATTCGCAGTTCGCCAAGCATTTCCCGCGCGAAAAACTGCGCGATCGCACGGCACTCCTCGAGTACGGCAAGACTCGCGGCCTCCGCATGGATCCCAAGGACACAACCGGCGGTCTCATCATGGTGATCTTTGACGAAGAAGTGGAGTCGCTGCTGATTCAGCCCACTTTTGTCACGCATTACCCGCTCGATGTCTCTCCGCTTTCGCGGCAGAGCGAGCAGGATCCGTTCCTGGTCGATCGCTTCGAGCTCTTTGTCTACGGGCGCGAAATGGCCAATGCGTTCTCCGAGCTCAATGATCCGCTCGATCAGCGGGCGCGCTTTGAGTCGCAGGTGGCGGCCAAGAACGCCGGCAACGAAGAAGCCTGCGATATGGACGAGGACTATTGCGTGGCACTTGAATACGGCATGCCGCCCACTGCTGGCCAAGGCATCGGGATCGATCGTCTGGTCATGCTGCTCACGGATAGTCCGAGCATTCGCGATGTGATCCTCTTCCCGCAGATGCGTCCGCTTGCCGCCAAAAAGGCTGAAACCGAGGCGGCTCAAGAGGCATGAGTCGCTCTCCGTCGGCAGTTCTGCTGCTTGCTTGGCGGTTTTTGATGTCCAAGGCTTCGGACGGGTTTCTCTCGTTCATTGCCTGGGTTTCCGTCGTGGGTGTGGCGCTTGGCGTGCTTGCGCTCACTGCGGTTACGAGCGTGATGAATGGCTTTGAGGGCGAATTGGTCCGCATCATCACCGGTATGAACGGCGATGTTGTTCTCTACTCGCGCGGGGAGCCGATCGCGGAGTCGGATGAGGTCATGTCGCGCGTGCGCTCGCAGATTCCCGAAGTCCGTGCCATCGCTCCCACATTTGTTTCGGAGATGATGGTTTCCGGTCCCTCTGGCGTGGCGGGCATGGTGCTCGAGGGGGTCGAGCGCGACTCGATCGCTCAGGTGACCAGTATCCCCGAGCGAGTGCTTCGCGGGACCTTTCCGGTCACTGAAAACGAAGTCATGGTCGGAGAGGCGCTCGCCGACCGGATCGGTGCCAAGCCCGGATCTGATATCAAGTTGATAGCACCCTTCATGGGGGACGAGTCCGGGGTCGAAGGAGCAGGTGCCCCCAAGGTGATCCCGGTCAAAGTGTCAGGCATCTTCAAGATGGGGATGTACGATTACGACTCCAAGTTCATCGTCGCTCGACTCCGCGACGTGCAGCACAATCTTTCTCAGCCCGGTCGGGTCACGACTTTCAAGCTTCGTCTCAAGCCGGGGTCGGACTCGCGCGAGGTTTCCGATCGTCTCCGCGATTCCTTTGGTTACCCGTTTCATGCCAAGGATTGGGGTCAGCTCAACAAGAACCTTTTTTACGCCATTGAACTGGAGAAAGCCGTTATCGCAATCATCCTCACGGTCATCGTGATCGTGGCTGCGTTCAATGTGGTGAGCACCCTCATGATGATGATCCATGACAAGACTCGCGAGATTGCGATCCTGAAAGCCATGGGGTTCTCGCGCGGCAGCGCATTCCGGCTCTTTTGCTGGACTGGCATGGGCATAGGAGCCGTGGGGACGGTGGTCGGCATCGGCCTCGGACTTGTGGCGGCGTTTGGAATCGGAAATACCCGGTTGATCGAGCTTCCGGCCGAGATCTATCCTGTCTCCTACCTGCCGGTGCTCGTGCGTTGGAGCGAAGTGCTCCTGATCGGGGGAGTTGCGCTTCTGATCACGTTTGCGGCCACGCTCTATCCGAGTTGGATGGTGGCGCGGCGGCAGCCGCTTGAGGGGATCAGGCAGGAATGAAGGCGGGGGTTGATATGTCGACACAGAGTTCAGGTGGGCCTGCGGCGCATTCTCCGCTCCTGCGAGCCGAGGGGATCAGCAAGGTTTTCACCAAGGGTAAAACCGAAATCCCGGTCCTGCGTGAAGTGACCTTTACGATGGAAGCCGGCGAGATGGTCGCAATCACCGGTGCATCCGGCGTGGGCAAGAGCACGTTGCTCCATGTGCTCGGGACTTTGGAAAAACCCACGCGGGGCAAAGTCTATTTCGCAGGCAGTAAACGCAATCTTTTCGAACTCTCCGAAGGCGAAGTGGCGACGTTTCGCAATCGTGCTCTGGGGTTCATCTTTCAATTTCATTACCTCCTTCCTGAATTCACCGCGCTCGAGAATGTGATGATGCCGGCTTGGATTGCGGGCGTGCCTCGCGAGACTGCAAAAAAACAGGCGCTTGAGCTGCTCGATTTCGTGGGGCTTTCGCACCGCCTCGAGCACAGGCCCGGAGAGCTTTCTGGTGGGGAGCAGCAACGCGTCGCCATTGCGCGCTCCGTGATTCTCCGGCCCAAGCTGCTTTTGGCCGATGAATTGACCGGCAATTTGGACTCCGCCAACAGCGGTCACGTCATGGAGTTGCTTACGCAGCTCAATCGCGCGACAGGGATTTCCGTCCTACTCGTCACGCATGATTCGGCAATCGCCTCGCGAATGCACAGGGTCATGGTGATGAAGGACGGGAAATTCGTTCAGTAAGTCCGTGAAATCTTTTTTAATCTGGGCCCCTTTGTCCGGCTTCTCTCATTGACACACCGGAGGGGGCCCCCCTAGACATAAGGTTCTGTGTCGTTCGCCAGACGGTTCCTTCAACGGGTTGTTGCATCAGGCGCTTTATCCCTGCTCTGTCCGCTTCTTCCGCTCTCCCAGATGATCGGTGAGGCGCCTGCTCGCGTGCTCGCAGGACAAGCTCGCGCCGACGAGGCACTTCTCGGGCGTAAAGTGGCCCTAATCCAGGTCGAAGGCGTCAAGCGCATCGACAAAGATGCGGTTCTGGCAAAGATCCAGCTCAAGGAAGGTGCGACCCTCACGCGCGAGCAGCTCCGATCCGATATCCAGGCGATCCACGCCCTGGGGTTCTTTGATGATATCTCCGTGGATGGGGCGGCTTTACCCGATGGACGGGTGGAAGTGACCATCCGGGTACGTGAGCGACCGACCGTGTCCCGGATCGATTTCGAAGGCAACGAGCAGATCTCGACCGATGATCTTCGCGAGGCCATCAAGGTCCTTCCATGGACGATTCTTGATATTGCCAAGGTCCGGGCTGATGTCGAGATCCTCCAGAAGACTTATGAAGAAAAAGGCTACTACCTCACCAAGATCGATTACTCGATCCGCACCGTCAAAGAGAAGGGCAAGGCCCGCGAGGACGAAGTAGTTCTGGTTTACAAGGTTCAGGATTTCGAGAAGGTTCAGATCCGGAAGATCACATTTCTGAACAACAAGCGTTACAGCGACGACAAGCTCAAGAGTGTGCTCGGTGAAACGCGCGAGGGCGGTGCGCTGTCGTTCATCTCGGGCTCGGGGAGTTTCAAGGAAAGCTCCTTCAAGCAGGACTTGCAGCGCTTGACCTATTGGTACCTCGAGAACGGTTACGTCAAATTCAAGTACGAGAATCCGGTGGTCACGGTCAGTGAAGACCGCAAGTGGGTTTATATCTCGATCTATGTGGACGAGGGTGAGCAGTACAAGATCGGTTCGCTGGATTTTTCCGGCGATTTGCTTTTCCCCAAAGACGAGCTCAAAGCCGAGCTGACGCTGCTGGAAGAAGAGACTTTCAGCATCTCCAAGCGGAACCAGGACATCCAAAAGCTCTCCGAAAAAGTCCAGGATCTGGGCTACGCTTTTGTCAACGTCATCCCCAAAATGAACGTCAAGGATGACTCCCGCACGGTCGATATCGATTACTCGTTCGAAAAGGGAAATCTGGTCTATTTCGGCGAGATCAATGTCGTCGGAAACACCAAGACCTTGGATCACGTCATCCGCCGGGAACTCAAGATCAAGGAAGGCGAGCTCTTCAACGGCACGCGCATGAGGCAATCGCGCGAGAACGTCGAGCGCCTGGGATACTTCATGCCCGGTGAGGTCGCCTTCAATACGGTGAGCCCCAAGGACAAGCAGGATGTCCTCAATGTGGAGATCAGCATCAAGGAGCGCTCGACCGGGACGATCACGCTCGGTGCGGGGTACGGTTCGGCGCAAGGGTTCTTCTTCACCACCCAGATATCCGAGATCAACCTCATGGGACGCGGACAGACCCTCAGTCTTGCGGCCCAGTGGGCGGCCAGTTCCGTGCAGAAAAGTTTCAACCTGGGATTCACGGATCCCTATGCTTTCGATACGCGCTGGACGCTGGGCGGAGATATCTTCTACGTCAATTTCCCGATCCCCGGGAAGTACACCACCCGCAAGTACGGTTTTGATGTTCGCGCAGGCTATCCGATCATCGAATTCACCAACGCATTCATCACTTATAAGGCCGAGTACATGCGATTCTCGGATCTCTCGACTGCAGCGATCCAGCCGCTTCCGGAGGATCAGGATGCCGATGAGGGGCTGCTTTCCAGTGTGGACTGGAGCATCATCCGGGACAAGCGTAATAACCGCTTTGAAACCACCGCCGGCAACTACCAGAGTATGTCGCTTGAGACCGCGGGGCTCGGCGGCGACAAGCATTTCCTCAAAGTGGGTCTCAATAATCGCTATTACACCAGGCTCTTTGGAGACTTGGTATTCCGCAACAGCTTTGAGTTTGGTTACCTGACAGGCTGGGATGCTGTCGGGCTTCCCCCTTCCGAAAAATATTACTTGGGCGGCCCGAACAACCTCAAAGGCTACGAGTTTTTCTCGGTCGGACCCAAGCGGGAACGCACCGACAGTGACGGCAACCCCATTCTCGAGCCGGTCGGTGGCACCATTCAAGCGTTCGGACTCTTTGAGCTCGAGCATCCGCTCATCCGCGAAGCGGGCCTCAAGGTGGTCACTTTCTTTGATATCGGATCGACCGTGGATCCCAATGACCCGGTCAATCCGGCCTACCCGGTGCTGAATCCGACCGGGATCAAAGCGGACGTGGGCTTCGGACTACGTTGGTTCTCTCCGATCGGGCCGCTTCGTTTTGAATGGGGTTATCCGCTCCGTCCTCAGCCAGGCGAGTCGCCGAGTGTGTTTCAGTTCTTCATCGGACCTCCATTCTGATGTCTTCATTCGGGTGGGGCCTGGCAAGTGGTATCACGCGTTCAAATTCAATCCAGAAGGGGGAATGATATGCAAAACTTGATTCGCAGTGCAGGGGTGGCTTTGATGGTGTTCGGGCTGGTCGCAGGGGCGGGCGGACGTGCCTTGGCCTCGGAGGACTTCAAACTCGCAGTCGTCGACATGCAGAAAGCGCTGCAGACGGTCGAGGCAGGAAAAAAAGCCAAGGCTCAACTGGAAAAGGAGTTCAACTCCAAGAAGAAAGACCTTCAGGCCGAAGAAGCGACGCTGAAGAAAATGATCGAAGAGTTCAAAAAGCAGCAGCTCGTGATGAGCGACGATGCGCGCATGAAAAAGCAGCAGGAGATCCAGGAGCGCGGGATGAAGTTCCAGGAGATGACCCAGCGTTCCCAGGCCGAGATTGCCCAGAAAGAAGCCGAGCTCACTCAGCCCTTGATCAAGAAGCTCCGTGAAATCATTTCCGAAACCGCCAAGAAAAAGAACTTCACGGTCATCCTCGAGCGCAACGAGAATACGGTGCTCTACTTCCAGGAAAAAGACGATATCACCGACGAAGTCATCAGCCAGTTCAATCAGAAGAACAAAGGCTGATCCGGATCACAGGAGTCCGGGATGGCACTCAGTCTCAGTCGGATTTTGGATAGAAGCGGCGGGCGTTGGGCGAATCGAGATGCGGTATCTCAACACCTCCGTGAGCTCGGCGAGGCCGGGGTGCTCGTGCAGCGTCCCGCGCCCCTTCTGGACTCCAAACAAGGGGACCTCGCTTATTTTTTTTCAAAAGAGTACAAAGAAGAGCTCCCGCGCGCCCACCCGACCGTGCTGATCACAGCGGATCCTTTTCTGGGTCCGCTCGAGAAGTCCGGGCTCCCCCTCTGGTCGGAGTCGGTGATTGTGTCCTGTCCTGATCCCCATCTGGCCATGGGGGTGCTTTCTGAGGATTTTGCGCGGGCGCTCTCCACGATTGCGCACCTGGATCGTCCGGAGGTTACCCGAATTCATCCCACGGCCGTGGTCCATCCGGGCGCGCTTCTCGGCAAGCAGGTCACGATCGGTCCCCACTGCGTGATCGAATCCGGCGCCAGGATCGGTGACGGCTCCGTGCTTTATCCCTCGACCTATATCGGTCCGGAGGTCACGCTGGGTGCCGACTGCGTTTTGTTTCCCGGAGTCGTGATTTACGAGAATTGCTTGCTGGGCGACCGGGTCCGTATTCACGCCAACTCGGTGGTGGGAGCGGATGGATTTGGCTATGCTCCTCGCAAGACGGCCCAAGGCATGGCAGGCCACCAAAAGATCCATCACCTGGGACGCGTCGTGATCGGAGACGATGTTGAAATCGGAGCCTCCACGACTGTGGATCGAAGTACGCTTGGCGACACCCGGATCGATCGTTTTGCCAAACTCGATAACCAGGTCCAGATCGGGCACAACGCACACGTCGGAGAAGGTGCGATCGTGTGCGGTGGTTCGGCGCTCGCTGGGCGTGCTCGTCTTGGACGATACGCAGTGGTGGGCGGGCTCACGGGCATAGCCAATGCCGTGCTCGTCGGCGATGGCGCAAGCGTCGGCGCGCTCAGCCTCGTCACGCGTGATATCGCCCCCGGTGGGACCGGTGTTGGCAATCCTCAGCGCGACTACGCCGAGCACTTCCGGGCGCACGCCGCCCTCAATCGTTTGTTGACGGACCGCTCACGGTCCTCGCAGGAGAAGCAGTGATGAGTGATGCAGTCGAACGCAAGCCGGTCGTGATTGATATCGATGGGATTCGCAAGTTCCTGCCGCATCGGTACCCGTTTCTCCTGGTTGACCGGATTCTGGACATTCAGACTCCAGTAGCTCCCAAGTCACTGGCAGCCACGGACGACAAACTCGGGATCAAAGTGACCGGTATCAAAGCAATTTCGTACGGCGAGAATGTGTTTCAGGGGCATTTTCCGGAGCAATCGATTTTTCCGGGTGTGCAGGTCATCGAAACCATGGCTCAGGTGGCTTGTTTTTCAGTCTATCCGTTTTTGCAGCCAGGGATGCCGGATCATGGTGGCAAATTTTCCTGCGTGCTCGCCGGCGTGGATGGGGCTCGGTTCCGGCGTCCGGTCGTTCCTGGCGACATCCTGCGGATCGATGCCGAGGTCACGCGGTTCCGTGGCACCATCTGGGGGTTCACCTGCGTGGGCACCGTGGACGGACAGAAGGTCGCCGAGGCCGAGATTCTGGCCAACCTGGTTTACGATCGCGGGGGTGCCAAGTGATCCATCCTACGGCAGTCATCCACCCCGAAGCCAAGGTTGACCCCTCGTGCGAGATCGGCCCGTATTGTGTGATCGGTTCCCAAGTGCGCCTAGGGCGGGGAAACCGCCTGCATTCCCACGTGGTGATCGAAGGCAACACGGAGATCGGTGAGGAGAATCGGTTCTTCCCGTTCTCCGTCATCGGCGCCATCCCGCAGGATCTCAAGTACAAGGGCGAGAACACGCGTCTCGTGATCGGCAACAAGAATACTTTTCGCGAGTCGGTCACGGTCAATCTGGGCACCGTACAGGGCGGCGGCGAGACCCGCATTGGCAACAATAATTTGCTCATGGCTACCGTGCATATCGGCCATGATAGCATTCTGGGCAACCAGATCATCATCGCCAATGGGACTGCGGTCGCGGGTCATGTGACGATCGAGGACCACGCCAACATCGGGGGGATGTCGGGAGTTTCCCAATTCACCCGCGTCGGGTCCTACTGCTATGCGGGAGGGCAGTCGGGCATCGATCGCGATGTTCCCCCCTATGCAATCGTCATGGGGGCGCGTCCCTGCACGGTCAAAGGGGTCAATATCGTCGGACTCCGGCGTCGCGGCTACGCGGCCGACACGATATCGCGGCTCAACGAGGCCATGAAGCTCTGGATGCGGCAGGATGTTGAAAAAAACCAATGTCTCGCCGAGATCGAGGCCCAATTCGGCGACGTCCCCGAAGTCGCGATTCTCCTGCAGTTCATCCGAGGCAGCTCCTCGGGCGTGCTCCGCTGAGGCTCGGATGCAGCCGCAGGTCTCCATTCTGATATCTGCTGCGGAAGCGTCCTCCTGTCTTCATGCCGCGCACCTCGTGCGTGCCTTGCAGCAGGAGGCGCGTGATCGCGGTCTCGATCTCCGGCTTTTCGGGACCGGGGATGCCCGGATGTCACAGCTCGGCTTTGATGCCGTCGTCGATGCTGGGCGACTTCAGGCCATGGGGACGACCGAAGTGCTGGGCAGGCTGCCCGCGATTCTGGAAGCGGGAAAAACGCTGCAGGACGCGGCCCGGGCGCGCGCTGCGCCGGTCGCAGTTCTGATGGACTATCCGGATTTCCACCTCAGGCTTGCCGAGAAGCTGTGTGCGCAACGGGTGGCTTGCATTTCCTACATTCCGCCCAAGGTCTGGATCTGGCGCAAAACGCGCATGAAGAAAATGAAAACGCTTTTTGAGCGCATTCTCTGCATTTTTCCCTTCGAGGAGAAGCTCTACCGCGAGGCAGGCTTGCATGCGGATTACGTGGGTAACCCGCTGGTGGAGGAGCTCCCGCTCGATCTCTCGCGGGTGCGGGCGCGCTCGCTGCTTTTGCCTGATATACAGGTCACCGATTCGGACCGCTGGGTGGCATTCCTGCCGGGTAGCAGGCCAGGTGAGTTGTCCCGGCATATTCCGGAGCTTCGCCAAGCCGCCTCCCTGGCGCTCACTTCCATGCGTGAGCGGCTCGGGCAGGAGTCGCGGCTTGTTGTTCTCGTACCTTTTGCGAGCCAGGCCCAATGCGATGAGTGGTCGCCGCGGTTCCGCGAGGGGGACTCCGGGATTCAATATCACTTTTTTGTCGGGCGGTCGGCCGAGTGCCTGGTGGCGGCCGATGCCGGCCTCATCAAGAGCGGGACTGCCACTCTTGAGGCGGGTGTGCTCGGACTCCCGCACGCGGTGTTCTACAAAGTGAGCGGCATGACGGCATGGGTTTTCAGGAATTTTGTGCAGAAAAAGAATTTCTGGAGTCGCACTCGCGCCTATCAGGGCCCGGTGGGGCTTGTGAATCTGTTCACCGGCTGGAAGCCGGGAGATCCTCTGCGTGTACCCGAGTATCTCCTCGAGGAGGCTAACGGCGAGCGGCTGGGGGCGGCTTTGATTGATCTGCTCTTTGACTCCGAAGAGCGCGCCCGGCAGCAGGCTGCCTTGAGTGAACTCCGCTCGCGGGTATTGGGACAGTCGGACGGTGATATTACCCGGGGTGCGGTCGCAGGGATAACGCCGAGTCTTCAGGCGGCCCGCCGGATCCTGGATCTCGCCCAGGAGCGCATCCAAGCGGGGATAAGATTGTGAGTTCCCTCTTCAATTTTTCTGGCTCACTGATCTGGGCGCTGCTCAACGGGCTGCAGCGCTCTTTGAGAGCGGTGGGTTTGCTCACGGCTCGCAGGTTGGACGTCCCCGTGATCAGTATAGGAAACATCCAGGCGGGTGGGAGCGGTAAGACGCCACTCGTGGCTCATCTGGCGACCCGCATCCTGGCTCGTGGCGGCCTGCCGGTCATCCTGACTCGAGGATATCAGGGTGAACGGGAGCACGCCGGAGGAGTGATATACCCTTTCGGAGCGTCTCCTTCGAGCCGGGTTTCCGCGCGCGAGTGGGGCGACGAGCCCGCCCTTCTGCACGAGTTGGTGCCGCAGGCCTGGATCGGAGTCGGTGGCGATCGCTTCCGCGTTTGGAGTGAAAAGCTCCGTCCTGCGATGGAGCAGTCGAGCGCTGCCCTCCCGGCCCGGGCGGTCGTGATCCTGGATGATGGATTTCAACACCTCGGTATCGAACGCGATCTTGATATCGTCGCCGTCACTTCGGATCGTCCGTGGGATCGCTTGTTCCGGGAGTTCCCGCGTTCGCTTCGCTTCGCCGATCTCTTGGTCTGGACCAAGGGGGAGCGCGCTCCTTTTTCCATGGAGGATCCGCGCGCAATCGCCATCCGCCTTCAGGTCCCTGCCCCCGACGCGCACGAGTCCCGCCAGGCTTGGTGGCTTTTTACCGGTCTCGGGGATGGCGCCAGCGCCCGCAAG
>Ga0172372_10007615_pt1 | contig 14499 bp, 12 predicted proteins | sample LakKiv5m_2_FD_114544 | JGI IMG/M metagenome (GOLD analysis project Ga0172372, IMG submission 114544) | Freshwater microbial communities from Kabuno Bay, South-Kivu, Congo - kab_092012_9.5m | ecosystem: Environmental > Aquatic > Freshwater > Lake | place: Democratic Republic of the Congo...
CATCAGGCTCACCGAGTGATGGCCCATCAGGCAGCATGCAACGGCAATGCGATCCCGAAAGGCGCCCACACTGACCGATCGCTTCACCAGCGTTTGAGGTGATGTGGATGAGGGCAAACTCGAAAAAGACTGATGAGCCAGTGGCGTCAAGTCCGATTGACCTGAAGACTCGGAACGGTACTTTGGTATTTTGTTTGAAGCTTCAAGTGGACCGGCAAATTGCGGAAGCGGCTCAAGAGGCTTGGTTGTACGTGCCTCAGTTGGCCTAACTGCCAGAGCATCACCACGCCTGCTTCCCGGGGCATCAGCACGCCCGCTTACCAGAACATCAGCACGCCCGCTTCCCGGAGCATCAGCAAGCTTGGCTGCCCGGGGATCGGTCTGTTTGCCATCGTTGCGCTTGTAAAGTGGAAATCCGGTGCCTTTCTCTTGGTCTTTCTCTTGGTGTTTCTCTCGGCCTTTCTCTTGGCTTGATGGGCAAGGCTGCTGTTCAGCGAACGTTCCGTGCGTCTGGAACTTCTCGAGGCTTGTTGTGTTCATAGCCAGGCTTGGCATCAACGCTGTGTTTGGGATCTCGGCCTCTGGCGGCAACGATAAAAGGCCCATCACTTCGGTGGGCAGCACCCTGCCCGCGCGCTGCGCTTTTTCCTTACGATCGATCCGTTTCTTTCGTCGTTGTGCCGCACTTGCCATGCGTGTACCAGTCCTTACGAGGATAAAATAAGAGGCTCAACCCCCTGAAAGTTAGGGGCCGAACTTCCCATTGTAATAAAGCCATAACGCGCAGGTCAATTGCCCATGAGTGCTCGAGCTGATTTCACCGATCCGAAAAGCCCCAACCCACAGGCAGCGCTAGCGGCAACAGCATTGCTGCCACAAGCACTTTGCGAGGCTGAAAGATCGTTGCCTGCGGATGCTCAACTGCCGAATTACCCTGTCACGGCCAGTGTTGAGGCAGCGATGGCGGTGGCCAAGCGTGGCGCCGATGAGTTATTGGTTGAATCTGATTTCTTGCGCAAGTTGGCGCGCAGCGAAGCCAGGGGAGAGGCGCTTCGAATCAAACTTGGTCTTGATCCTACAGCGCCCGACCTACACCTTGGGCATACGGTCGTGCTGAACAAAATGCGCCAGCTCCAAGATCTAGGTCATACGGTGATTTTTTTGATTGGCGACTTCACTGCCATGATTGGTGACCCCTCTGGCCGAAATGCTACCCGCCCACCGCTCACCCGAGAACAGATCGAAGCCAATGCCAAAACCTACTTTGAACAAGCTTCACTCGTGCTCGACCCGCAGAAAACCGAGATTCGTTACAACTCAGAATGGTCAGATCCATTAGGCGCACGCGGCATGATTCAACTCGCTTCGCGCTACACCCTCGCAAGAATGCTTGAGCGTGATGACTTCACAAAACGCTATAAATCTAATACGCCGATTTCGGTGCATGAGTTGCTCTATCCGCTCATGCAGGGCTACGACTCTGTAGCGCTGCAATCAGATCTTGAATTGGGCGGCACCGATCAGAAATTCAATTTGCTTGTCGGTCGGGAATTGCAGCGCGAGTATGGCCAGGAGCCTCAATGCATTTTGACCATGCCCTTGCTCGAAGGGCTTGACGGCGTGGAAAAAATGTCGAAATCGAAAAATAATTATGTCGGCATCACCGATTCGCCCTCGCAAATGTTTGGCAAATTAATGTCGATTTCCGATACCTTGATGTGGCGCTACTTTTTGCTGCTTTCCAGTCAATCCTTGCAGGCCATCGAAGCCCTGCGAACTGAGTGTGAGAACGGACGAAATCCTCGAGATGCTAAGGTGATGCTTGCGCTCGAAATGGTGACACGTTTTCATCATGCCAAAGCTGCTGAGCAGGCGCTTGCTGAATTTGAATCGCGTTTTCGCGATGGCGAAGTTCCGGATGATCTGCTTGATACCCACATCAGTCTTGGCGGCGCTAAATCCTTGGGGCTTGCGCAGGCGATTAAGGCTGCTGGCCTGTGTGTATCGTCGAGCGAGGCCATTCGGAATATTGAACAAGGCGGCGTAAAACTTGACGGTGCGCGTATCTCGGACCGCAATCAGCATATCGGTCCGGGCAGCTATGTGTTACAGGTAGGCAAGCGAAAGTTTGCACGTATTCACTTGGCATAGGGCCTACAACCCAAAGTCCAAAAAAGCACCAAAGGCACACGATGGAACTTGTATTGATCAGACACGGTGTGACAGCCTGGAATCAGCAGCGTCGATTTCAAGGGCAAATCGATACGCCGCTTTCGGAAGAAGGCCATCAGCAGGCGATGCTCACCGCCCGCCATTTATCGATATTAAGTCAAGCTCAACCCATCAATGCGATTTACGCAAGCGATTTAAAGCGCGCCTGGTCAACAGCCGAACCGATTGCAAGACTGCTTGGTTTACCGATTTTGAAACAAAGTTTATTGCGCGAACGCCATTACGGGGTTTTTGAGGGTAAAACGCACGAGGAGTTGCAACTTGAGGGTTTGCAGTCGGATTATCAACGCTGGCGCAATCGTGAACCGGATTTTGCGTTACCTCAGGGCGGCGAGTCTTTGCGAGATTTCTTTGATCGCACCCATCGCGCGCTACAGTCGATCGTCGCGGCGCATCAAAGCAATGAGCGTATTGTTGCGGTTACACACGGCGGTTTTCTTGATTGCGCCTACAGGATCGCGAGCGGCGTGGCGATAACCGAACAGCGCCAGCATCCTTTGCACAATGCAAGCCTCAATCGTATTGCATGGGATGGTGAACGATTTTCAATGATCGAATGGGGGCAGATCGATCACCTGGACTCATTAGACATCAGGAGAGATTAATCATGTTTGAACGCAGCGTGGGCATCGCCCAATCGGATCCCGAACTCTGGCAGGCCATGGTCGATGAAGATCGACGTCAGGAAGAACATATTGAGCTTATCGCTTCGGAGAACTACGCATCGCCCGCGGTAATGGCAGCGCAGGGCTCGCAGATGACCAATAAATACGCCGAGGGCTACCCTGGCAAGCGCTACTACGGCGGCTGTGAGTTTGTCGATGTCGCAGAAACACTGGCCATCGAAAGACTCAAGCGACTTTACGGCGCCTACGCCGCTAATGTCCAACCCAACTCAGGCTCCCAGGCCAATCAGGCAGTCTTTATGGCGCTTGCCAAGCCGGGCGATACGATTTTGGGGATGTCGTTGGCCATGGGCGGCCATCTCACGCATGGATCGCCGGTGAATATGAGCGGGAAATGGTTCAAGGTCGCATCCTATGGCCTGAACGACGCTGAGGAGATCGACTATGAGGAAATGGAGCGTCTCGCACACGAGCATCGACCGCGTCTCATCATTGCCGGTGCATCAGCCTATTCATTGCAAATCGATTGGGCCAGGTTTGCGAGCGTTGCCAAAGCGGTCGGTGCAAGCTTTCTTGTTGATATGGCTCACTACTCAGGATTGATTGCAGGGGGTGTTTATCCAAGCCCGGTCCCGCATGCTGATGTGGTGACCTCAACAACCCACAAGAGTCTGCGCGGGCCGCGTGGTGGCTTCATCCTGATGCGCGAAGAAAACGAAAAAATCATCAATAGCGCGATTTTTCCAGGTTTGCAGGGCGGCCCGCTCATGCATGTGATTGCCGCTAAAGCGGTTGCCTTCCAGGAGGCGCTTGCGCCATCGTTTAAGACTTATCAGCAACAAGTGATTCGTAACGCGCAAGTACTCGCCGAAACCCTTGGCAGGCGCGGTTTGCGAATCGTTTCCGGGCGTACCGAGAGCCACGTCATGCTTGTTGATTTACGCGCCAAAGCGATCACCGGCAAAGACGCCGAACAATTGCTCGGCCAGGCTCACATCACTTGCAACAAAAACGCGATCCCTAACGATCCCGAAAAACCCTTTGTGACAAGCGGTATTCGACTCGGTTCGCCCGCAATGACAACAAGAGGTTTTGGTGAAGCAGAATCTGAGCAGGTCGGTCATTTAATCGCCGATGTGCTCGAAGGCAAAGGTGATGCCGGGACCATTGACAAGGCGCGTGCTGCTGTTCACGCGCTCACCTCACGATTTCCGGTCTATCGCTAACGAGATTCCTCGACGCTGCAACTGATCAGGCTGAAACCTGCACCCATTGGCCGCTTGCGATGCGCTGCCCTTTTTGTGACGGTGCCGACACTCAAGTGATCGACACCCGCAACTCCGACGAGGGCGATAGCATTCGCCGGCGGCGGCGTTGTAGCCAGTGCGACAAGCGCTTCACAACCTTTGAGCGGGTTGAGTTAAACCTGCCGGTCGTGGTGAAGAAAAATGGCGCTCGAGTCGATTTTGATCGCCGTAAGTTGCGTGCCTCAATCGCTTTAGCACTGCGTAAACGACCAATAAGCGCTGAACAGGTAGACGCCATATTGCTGCGAATCGAGAACCGCCTGATGAGTTACGGCGTGCGTGAACTTGCAAGCGATCGGATTGGCGAATTGGTGATGCGCGAACTGCGCAAGATTGATAAGGTTGCCTACATCCGTTTTGCCTCGGTTTATCGAAGTTTTGAGGATGTTGAAGCTTTTGCTGATGTGATTGAGGAGCTTCGACCACCTCTTGGTCACGAGACAGATGTGATTGAGGAGCTTCGGCCGCCGCTTGATAACGAGCAAGAGGTCATTGCAAGCCTTACAGATCGGGATCAGCGTTTCAAGGAAGTCAACTAAGGGGACTGCAGGATGAAACGTATCGCCTGGAGCGCTCACTGGTTATCGCTACGCAACCGATTTCCGAATGCGATTGCATTGAGTAATGGCCAGGGCGATAGCCTCAGTTTCCAAGCGCTTTGCAGCCATGTGCTGCAGGTTGCAGGCTACTTTCAGGCGAAAGGGTTTGGTCACGGCGATCGCGTGGCCAGTCTTATGCCAAATATACTGCCTGCAGTCTGGCTTAGTCATGGGATGAAAGTCGCTGGGCTTTGCGAGGTTGCACTCGGCTGGGGTCAAACCGACGAAGAACTTCAATGGTGTAAACAGTTGGCTGGGGTTGACAGCATTGTTTCAACACCAGCCCAGTCAGAGCGGCTTCAATCTCTCGGTTGGCAGGTTATCTCAATTGAGCATTTGCTGGGTCAAGATCTGCCTGAACGTATCGAAGCTGTCGATGGCTCGGTATGGGCCCGAATAATGTTTACCTCAGGAACCACGGGAAAACCCAAAGCGGTGGTCTATGACCATCGATCGCGCTGGCAAGGGGAGTTACTGCAAAAAAGTGAGTTTCCCTTCAAGCCCAGGCCTGGTGATCAAATTGTCTTGATGACGCCCTTCGTGCATGGCGCTGGGCTGCTTGCCGCCGCCTGGATGGACTACGGTGCCGAGGTCGTTCTGCTACAGGGTGTCGAGCTTAAGGCATTGCGCGCGGTGCTTGCCAGAGGACGCGTCAAGGCGATTTTTGCGCCTCCCACCGTACTGGCAAAACTCGTTGCCGCATTCGAGTCGGAACGCATTGAAACCATCGAGTGTATTTTCACTGGTACCCAGGCACTCAACGAAGGTCTTTATTTGCAGGCGCGCAGGATTTTCGGTGATGTCATCAGAATTACCTATGGCAAGACGGAATGTGTCAACCCCATTACCGTCCTGCCTCCATCAGACACCGCAGCCGGACTTGCTGAAGGTCTCAAGCTAGGGGCGGCTTGCGTCGGTTGGGCCGCACCAGGTGTTGAAATCGCGATCGGCTTGCCGCAACAAGCTAATCAGGTCGCATCAGATGGCTCAGGCGACGATTCGCCTAATCAGATATGGATTCGGGCAAGTCATATGTCAGTGGGCATGATTACCGCCGATGGATTTATGTTGCATGGGCCTGATGATTGGCATGCCACGGGCGATCTTGGCTTTATCGACGAGTTCGGCAGACTGTTCTTGTCGGGGCGCATGGCCGATGTGATCAAGACTGGTGGCTACCGGGTCAACCCGGATGAGATTGAAGGCGTACTGGCAGACCTGCCCGGCGTTCAACAAATGCTTGTCACCTCGCTACCCTCCACATATTGGGGTGAGATCATCGTTGCTGTCGCTGAACGGCCCCAAAATCCCGATCAAGCATGGAAAGATGCGCGATCGCCTGGAGCCAGCGGAAACACGCTCAGTCAGCATTGGATCGAGAACTGTCAGTCGCGGGTTTTGGTCCTCTCAGCGCATAAACGGCCGAGATTGTTTTTAGAGCTTGAAGAATTTCCCCGCAACGCTCAAGGCAAAATCAGTCGGAAAGCGGTCACTGCTGCGCTACTTGCCCGATACCAGCTTTGTGATGGTCCTTATCCCAGCGTTACAGCAAGACAGTCAAACGCTGCAATCACTTAATCACCCGGGTGCGCCAGGCAAGGATCGCATTTGCTCAGAGAAAGGCGATTCGGGTACAGCGGTGCGGCAAGCATTCATCACAATAGCCAAGGTACTGTAATAACCGTAATGGGCAAGTAAATCAATCGCGCCTTGATCGCCCCATCGATCAACAAGGCGGGCCCAAGTAAGATCACTGACGCTGCGGCAGCGATAAAGCTCATCGAGTACATCGTAGACAATACACTCGTCATCAGACATCGACAGGGGACGCCGCCCCTGAAGAATCGCATCGCAGGTCTGCGGCGACACACCCTCCCGCTCTGCGATCGGGCGGTGAATCGCCCATTCAACAGGCTGCGACCAGTGCCTCGAGCAGACAAGAACCGCAAATTCCGAGCAGCGCAGGCCAATCGTGTTGCTGAAACGCAAGTATTCACCCACGCGCTGCAACCGATCCATCAACTCCGGGCTGCGCAACAAGGCTACGAAGGGCCCTGCGACCTTTCCTCGAGGCCCCTGCGTGAGCGCGGCGTAGGCAGACTGCTGCTGAGGACTCATCTCATCCTTAGCAAGTGCTGGCATTCGGTCCATTGGTTTTGAATGAGACATGAAGCTTCCTAGAACAATATAAGGTGATGCCTCTAAAGAACGAAACCTGAGTTCGTCCAAAAATTACCGTGGTTTGAACCCGATTTCTTTCACCACCTTGCCCCAGTTCACAAAGTCGCGCTCTAAAAGTTCAGTGAAAAACCGCGGTCCTTCGGTGTGCACCTCAAGGCCCATGGTTTTCATACGCGCGAGCACATCGGGCTGCCTGAGGGCAAAGTTGATCTCCTTATTCAAACGATCGACGATATCGGGTGGCATGCCTGCCGGGCCAATGATGCCGAACCAACCGCCTGAGCTAAAACCAGGCACTGACTCGGCGATGGTCGGTACAGTTGGGCTGTCAGGAAGACGGTTTGAACGTGCGATGCCGAGCAATTTCATCTTGCCTCCTTCAACCATGGGTAAGATCGAAATATAGGAGGCAAGCGTTGCGTCAATACCCCCGCCCAGAATCTGGGTGAACACCTCGCCCATACCTCGATGCGGCACGTGTACATATTTAAAGCCAGCCATCAAGCCAAACTGCTCGGTTGCGAAATGCAGAAATGCACCCTCACCATTGGTTCCGAAAGTTAACTTCTCAGGATTGGCCTTGGCGAAATCGATCAATCCCTTGACATCATTGAAAGGCGATTTAGTGCTCACCGCCAGGCCGAGAAAATTCGAGGCCATCATCGAAATCGGTGTGAAATCGGTCCGTGAGTTATAAGCAACCTTGGCAAAGGCAAGCGGAACAATCACCATGTTACCGCCCTGCCCACAACCGAGTGTGTAGCCATCGGGTGGTGCCTGTTTGATCAAGACCAGGCCCAGTTGGCCTCCCGCGCCTGCCTTATTCTCAATAACAACCGACTGCCCAAGCCGCTCGGTAAGTTTCGGCGCAATAAGCCGAGACAACACATCACAACTATCGCCTGCTGCTGCTGGCACGATAATTTTGATCGGTCGATTTGGGTAAGGCTGGGCATCGACCCTGCCATGCACCATGACCATCGCAAACCAAACCATCAGCGCTAAAAAACGCGGAACGTTCAATAATCCCAACTGTTTGACACCGCGAATCGGGGCAAACCCAAAACGAAAAACGCTCAAGCTAATCATGTGACAGTTCCTCCCTAAATATATTGACTTCTACGATCTCGTTCGATGACTTCGAGGATCTCGTTCGATGACTCCGAAGATCTTCTTAGATGACTTCGAAGATCTTGCTCGTTAACTGCAGTGATCTTGATCGAAGATTTTCACGGTCTTCTTCAGCCAAAGCCAGTTTGAACACTCACACGCAATTAAGCACATAAAGCCTTGTCGCATACAACGCCTTGTCACATCGTTTAGTGATCAAGTGATCATGAAAAAATCACTTTCCGGAATGCCGCATGAATATGTGTATGACCATAAGCGGCAAAGGCTGCTGCGTTCGCTTGACCGTTGAGATTGATTCACTGAGACTTCCTGGCAGAACTTCGTCCCATACCGCCTTAAGCGGCGAGCGCTGTTGCGCTTAAAAAGCGCAGCGCTGATGTTATTGATTAGGAGAACCCATGCGACTTGGTTACTTCACGATGCCTTTGCATCCGCTTGACCGAGAAATTGCGATCACACTTGAGGAAGACCGTCAGGCGATCATACTAGCCGACAAGCTTGGATTTCACGATGCTTTTGTTGGTGAACACCTCACTGATAAAGCCGAGAACGTTACCAATAGTATGGTATTTCTCGCGACGCTTATTCATCAGACTTCGCAGATCCGACTTGGCACCGGCACCTCAAATCTCTCACACTCACACCCCACGCTGATCGCATCCCAGGCTGCGATGTTTGATCACCTATCCAAAGGCCGCTTCATTTTCGGTATCAGTCCGGGAGCATTAGCCTCCGATGCAGAGGCCTTGGGGATTCTTTCAGAGGATCGCAATCGCCTATTTGCTGAGGCGATCGATGTGATTCTTGCGATATGGGAGCGCGACCCACCGTATGACATCGATTTACCGGAGAATCGATTCAAGGTATCAACTCGCGTGACCCAGGTGCCAGCCATCGGACGAGGTGTGCTGATGAAACCCTACCAGCGGCCGCGACCGGAAATCGTTGGTACTGTGGTTGCGCCTGGGTCTAAAGGCGTTGTGCTCATGGGTCAACGAGACTTCCATCCGATGTCAGCCAATTTCCTGCTCTCTCACTGGCTTCCAAGTCATTGGGAGAACTATGCCCAGGGCAAAGCACTTGCCGGTCAGGTCGCAGATCCTGATCAATGGCGAATTGCCCGTACGGTCTTTGTTGCCGATGACGAGGCAACTGCCAGGGAATACGGTGGCAACAATGCAAACAGTCCTTATCGATACTACTATCGACAAATGCTAACGAAAATGATGATGTCCAAACGCCATGTTATTTTTAAAAAGCATATCGATGAAGACGATACACATGTCACCCTCGATCGTTTACTAAAGGAATTGGTGATTTGCGGCACAGTGTCCGAAGTGGTTGATCAAATCCTCGCGCTGCGCGAGTTGACAGGACCCTTTGGCGAGCTTGTTTATGCTGGTATGGACCAGGTCGACAAAGGACTCGCCTGCCGCTCCATGGAATTAATGGCGCAGGAAGTCATGCCGCGCGTTAATGCAGCAATCCGCAGCGAACGAAAAGTCTGCGCCGAAGAACCCCTAATGTCCTAAAACTTATGAGTCAAATCGCCCAACACGATCCACAGCATCGTTCTGAACTTCGAGATGGCATGCACATCGACTGGGATGCGCCCATTCCAATGGACGACGGCATCGTGCTGCGTGCCGATATCTTTCGGCCTGTCCAGGCAGGTCAGTTCCCTGTTCTGCTCAGCTATGGGCCCTACGGTAAAGGACTGGCGTTTCAGGAGGGCTACAAAACCGCCTGGGAACATATGTTACGAAAGCATCCCAGCGCCGTGACTGGAACCAGTAACCGCTATGCAAACTGGGAAGTCGTCGATCCCGAGAAATGGGTTCCCCATGGTTATGTCTGCATACGGGTTGATTCGAGAGGCGCCGGTCGTTCACCCGGCTACCTCAGTCACAATAATGCCCGAGAAACAAAAGACATCCATGCCTGCATCACATGGGCAGCCCAACAAGCCTGGAGTTCGGGCAAGATCGGCATGAATGGCATTTCGTATTACGCCTCAAATCAGTGGCGCGCCGCGGCAAGCCGACCGCCCAATCTTGCCGCGATTTGTGTTTGGGAGGGATGGACCGATAGCTATCGTGACGGTTGCAGGCATGGCGGGATTGTTTGCAGCTTCAGAAAGAACTGGCAGGACTTGCAGGTGAAGACGGTTCAGCACGGCGTTGGCGAACGCGGCCGGATTAATCAGCTCACTGGCGAGCTGGTTTGTGGTCCACAGACGCTTTCAGAGCAGGAGCTTGCGGGTAATCGCGAAAATATGTGGCAGGAAATGCTCGATCGCGAAATGATCGATAACTGGTACCGAGAGCGAACTGCCAATCTTTCTGCCATTGATGTGCCGCTGCTCTCAGCGGCTAACTGGGGAGGCCAGGGCTTACATACGCGCGGCAACTTCGAAGGCTGGCTAGGCGCAGCAACGACACAAAAGTGGCTAGAGGTGCATGGTCAGTCGCATTGGGCTCCTTTTTATGACGATTGGGCTGTCGAACTACAGCGAAAATTTTTCGATTATTTTCTCAAAGACGAACAAAACGGCTGGCAGGATCAGCCAAAAGTTCAGCTCAGAATCCGCCATCCTGGCGAGCGCTTTGAACTCAGAAATGAAAACGAATGGCCCCTAGCACGAACGCGATGGACAAAGTTTTATCTCCACGCGGCTGATATGAGTCTGTCGGCTAGTCCTGAAGACCCAGCAAAATCAACTGAAACAAGCGTCACGCAACTGAGCTACGAAGCCATGGGTGAGGGTCTGCTTTTCCGAAGCCAACCCTTTAGCGAGGAGACAGAAATCACAGGGCCCAGCGCGCTGAAGATCAGCATTTCATCGTCCACCACTGACGCCGATCTTTTTGCAGTCATCAGATTATTCGACCCGGCGGGACAGGAAATTCTCTTTGAGGGTGCGATGGATCCGATGACCCCGATTGCACAGGGATGGCTTCGAGCCTCACACCGAAAACTTGACCCCGCTAAGAGCCTCCCCTATCGCCCATGGCACAGCCATGACGAAAAGCAAATGCTTGAACCAGGTGTCGCCGTCGATCTTGACGTCGAAATTTGGCCAAGCTGTATTGTGGTCCCTGCAGGCTATACGATTGGGCTCCATCTCTTGGGTCGTGATTTTGATCATGGACTCTCGCCAGCGAGCCTGTCAAATGTCAAACACCCGATGCGCGGATGCGGCCCATTCCTTCACGAGGACGATACCGACAGACCGCCCTCAATTTTTCATAACAAGGTCACGGTCCATTTCGAACCGAAGGCCCTGCCTTATCTGTTACTTCCAATCATTCCATCGCGCTAACTTTGAGAAGGAGCTCCTTCATGAGCCATGCTACCGCATCACTGCACCAGCATTCCGAGTCGACCGAAGCCCTGGAGCACACAGTTCCAACGAGGGTTGCGCGCTACGCCGATCTGCGACCGTACAAGGACAGTTTTCAAAGTTCTAACGGTGTACCGCCTGAAGCAATGCGATTAATGTCACCTGACAAAGTCATGCCCATCATGGCCCCTGCGGGTTGGGAAGGTCGCAGCAAACTTGCTCCGGTGCGAGGCGCGCCGGGCCTGACCATCACGCTGGCCGAGTGCCCCCCTGGCGATCGTGCGGGATTGCACAAGCACAGCGCCGCAGTGGAAAACTTCTTCTGCCTGGAGGGTGAGTTTGAAATTCTCTGGGGCGAGCAAGGGCAGTACAGCACAAAACTTTTCCCGCTCGATTTCGTTTCAGTACCTGCTGGCATTTATCGCGATTTTCGCAATTCGGGTACCACAATGGGTCGATTGCTCGTGATGATTCAACCAGCGCAGGGTGATCTACAAGACACGGTTTATCACGCCGCCTCGACCGGTGTAGAAATCGAGAAACGTTGGGGTCCTGAGGTACGCAAAGCAATGGCTCAAATCGGTATTCAATTTGGCGAGCCGGCGATACCCACTGAATCGACGACTTGAAAATATTCTAGTGCTTCTCTGTTTTAATTTTTCATGGTTGCTTTTTCTGCGCACGCTTCTTCAGTCCAAGATTTAATAAACGCTCAGCATTGCCACCGATCAGTAGCTCATGCTCAAGCGCGTCGATGCCTGGGATTGAGGCAATCAAACCCAACGGGTTGGTTTCACCCATGTCGTAGGGATAGTCGGTCCCCAAGAGCACTTGTTTTGCGCCGAAGCGATCGATCAAGTTTCGAATCATTCGCGGATCAAAAGTAATCGTGTCGAAGTAGACCTTTTCCAGGTACTTCGAAGGTCTTGTTTTTATAATGGTACGGCTATCAGGGCGAGCACGCCAGGCATGATCCATCCTTGCCCAATAATGTGGCAAGTAGCCACCACCATGCGGTGCAATAATCCGAAGCTTGGGGTAACGGGCTAAAACGCCATCAAAAATGATGTGGCTTAAGGCAAGCGTTGTTTCAAGCGGATTACCTATCACGTTATTAAAATAATGATCCTTCAGGCGTTGCGCATGCGTGAATCCTATCGGGTGCAAGAAGACAGCAGCCTTAAGTTCTTGGGCCCGTTGGAAAAAGGGGTCAAGCCCTAATGCTGGGTCGGTCAGGTTCAAACCGTTAACCTGGGTGTTGATTTCAACACCTCTCAGACCTAAGTCAAGCACCGCGTGCTCAAGTTCCTGAATCGCATGTTCCACTGACTGGAGTGGCACCGAACCAAAGCCAGCAAAACGTTCTGGATTCCCAGCAACAATCGAGGCAATACCCTCGTTCACCTCACGGGCCAGCGAAGCACCGAGCTTTGGCGCTGTGAAATAAAAATACTGAAAAGGTGCCGGACTGACAACCTGCATATCAACACCCATGCGATCCATTTCGTGAATACGCTCGCCGATGTCGCTGAGCTTTGATGCGCGATCAGCCATTTGTTTAACATTGGTTTGCCGCGTTAAGTCGTTGGCGTAAACAATCGAGGGATCATGCGCAGCGGTCTTTAGCTTAATTGTTTTGCGCGCAACTTCTGGGTTTAAATAATGGCAGTGGATATCAATCACTCGCTGGCGATCAGCATTCCGCCTGACTTTTTGCGGTGAATCGCTTGTTGATAGGATTTCGCTTGAAGGGTCAGCAAGCTCTGGCATATTGAACGACGATGCACCAAACAGCCCATGGTCATGGGAATGATGCGAACAATCTGCGAAACATCTGTAGAGCATGGCGTTCTCCGAAAGCGCAAAGCACTTTGAAATATTACTTTAACCGTTAATTAATCAATAACCTTATAACTTAGATGATTTTGAACCCAGAACTTTCCCTTTGAGCAAGATAATCCTCTCCTGCCATCCAATCGAGCAGACGTGCTGCCAGAACTGCGCTATCGGTCTGACTCGTAATTGCACCCGTGTAGAGGGTCTGCAAAGCAAAGGGCTCAGGTAGATCGGCAAGGTAACGCAGTCCGGGCGTCATGAGAATCTCGGTTTTTTGCGTACAGCCTATCGCTTTGGGATCGTCGGATTCGGATAGTGCCTTCATGGCTGCGGCGCCGTGTGGAAATCCACGCAAGCGGCCTTCAAGTACCGATGCAAGACCCAACTGGTTCAGAACCTTCATGACATGGGCGCCTGCGGTAGAGCGCACTGGGTCGGGTACGAAAATCGCACTTGCCCCAAGCAAGACTTCTCGCAAATCCTTGGCCGTCTTTGCCTGCATCGCTTCTTCAGTCAATGACGCCTTCGCAGCCGAAGATTGAGCAGTAGAGAGCGTTGACCTTACTGCAAGACCAGTACAGACCAAGCCAATATCTGTGATCGAATGTGTATCAATCACCGATTCACCATGATCGCTTTTCAGCGCTAGTTCGTCGATCAGTGAACGCGAAAAAATCACCACATCACAGGGTTCACCGTCAAGCAACAGATCTCGCATCGCCCCAACAGCACCGAATGTTGCTTGTAATGTGATGCCATCCTGAAGACCCATTTGCTTAGCTGCCGCAAGCACGAGCGACTTCACAGCGCCTCCAGCAAGAATGCGCAAGCGATGATTCATAAAAAGTTCCTGAAAATTTCTATTCGGGCCGAATATTTGATGACTTGATAAGTGCGGACCACTTCTCAATGTCCTCTTTGATGTAGACCTCAAATTTATCGACGCCGAGCAAGATCGGCGAGGCGCCCTGCTTAGCCCAGAGATCCCGAACTTCAGCTTGCGAGAGCATTCGACTAATTTCCTCGTTGAGTCGATTGACGATTCCCCTTGGTGTTGCTCGCGGTGCGACAAGACCGAGCCAGATGGTGGACTCGTAGTTACTCACGCCCGACTCGTGCAGCGTCGGAATATTGGGCATGACGGATGAGCGAGTTTTGCCACTTGTTGCGAGCGCGATGACCTTTCCCGAGCGGGCTTGCTCAGCCATGGTTGTCACCGCGTCAAACATAAGATCAACATGTCC
>Ga0172372_10007617_pt1 | contig 14497 bp, 16 predicted proteins | sample LakKiv5m_2_FD_114544 | JGI IMG/M metagenome (GOLD analysis project Ga0172372, IMG submission 114544) | Freshwater microbial communities from Kabuno Bay, South-Kivu, Congo - kab_092012_9.5m | ecosystem: Environmental > Aquatic > Freshwater > Lake | place: Democratic Republic of the Congo...
ACCGGCGGCCAGACGACCCTGGCCTCGGCTGGCGGCGACATCACGCTGGACGGCGCGACCAACGACTTCGGCGGCACGGTCGACGCCGCTGGCGGCAACGTGGCCCTGGCCGATGCCAACGGCGGCCTGAACCTGGGCAACGTGAGCACCACCGGCAGCCTGAGCGTCAACAGCAACGGCGGCGACATCACCGACAGCGGCAACGTGACGGTGGGCGGGGTGACCACGCTCAACGCTGGTGGTGGCAACGTTGTTTTGGACAACGCTGGCAGTGCTTTCGGTGGCCAGGTCAACGTCTCTGACGTTGTCGATGTCTCGTTCAGCGCCAGCGGGTCTTTGGACATCCTTGTCATCGCGGATGGCAATGGCAGCGTGACCGCCCGTGGTGATCTGAATGCTCAACTCGATCTCGGCGGCAACGGCTCCGTTACATCCACAGGAGGCAAGGTGAATCTTGATGTCACCGGTATTGGCGGTGATCTGACCGTCTTGGCTCGGGGTGACATCACCCAAACAGGTGCTCTGACGGTTGCTGGAGCCACCTCGATGGTGACCATCGCTGGCAATGTGGTGCTCGATTTGGCCAACAACTTTGGTGGCGCTTTGACCGTTGTGAAGCCTTCGCCGGTGGATGACGCGTCGCTCCGCAACTATCAACCGCAGTTGCCGAATCCTGTGGTTGAGCAGTCACTGTTCAATAATTTGCTGAGCCTGCCGATAACCTCCGCAGAACCTGGCGTGACGCAGCAGACGACACAGTCGTCCAGCGCAGGACAGGGGGCGGGCATTGGGGCCACGCAAGTGGGTCTCGAGATCGTCTCTGTGAACTCGTCTGTGGCTACCGCTTCAAGTGGCGAATCCGAAGCCTCTGAGGATCCCTTGACTGTTGCCTTGAACAATGCTCTGGCTTCTGCTGGCGGTGCTGTTCAGGCGATTTCGGTGGATGGTGGTATTCGGGCGCCTGAAGATGCTTACGTTTCTGAGTGAAGGATTCGTTTGATGTGGTTCTGAGTCGGATTTGCCGGTGCTTTGTGCTGGCAAATTCCGATGGAGCGTTGTTCGGGCTCACTGCCAGTGCGGTGCGTGAGTTGAGACTAATCTGACCGTTGAATGGAGTGTTTATGTATAACGATCTGTTGGCCATCAATAAAGAGCGTCATGCCGCCAGCTATGTCGCACCGGTTGAAAGCTATGCATATGCTTCGAATGTGCATGTAGCTGGTGTGGCGATACACGAGTTCCCCAAGGTGGCGGCTCTCTATCCCATCGTATTCATGCAGGCCGGTGCTGGTGATTTCACACCGGTTGCGCTGCTCGGCTTGGACGAGGGGCGAAATTTGTTTGTCAATGAGCAGGGGCAATGGATAGTGTCATACGTGCCTGCGGTGATACGAAAATACCCGTTCACCCTGATCTCGAAAGACGCGGACTCTACTGAATTCGTGGTGTGTGTAGACCAAGCCAGTGGCTGTATCAAGGCTGATGAAGGCCGTCCTTTGTTTACCGAGCAGGGCGAGCCGGCGCCGGCATTGCAGGGTGTCATACGGTTCTTGTCTGAATTGCAGGAAATGGACCTTCATACGCGTCGGTTCTGCCAGCAGCTCAAGGCGCTCGGCCTACTGGTGCCCTTGAATGTCGAGTTGCGCTCCAACAGTGGCGTTCGCAAGGTTGCTGGCGCGTTCGTGGTTGATGAAGTGGCCTTGAACAATCTCGGGGCAGAGCAGAAAGCAAGCCTTCAGTCGCAGAACTACCTGCCAACCTTGTATGCCCATTTGCTGTCGCTTGGGCAATTTGAGCGGCTTGTCAATCTGGCCGATGCCGCCTTGCCGAAAAGGGTTGATGCGGTGGCCGAGAATGCTGCGGCCGCTGCCTCGGTTGCGAAACCCGCGTCGCCTGCCAAGAAGGCCCGTAAGCGTTCACGCTGAGCGTGCCCACTTGCTAGACTGGCGCGTGTGCCGAATATCAACTGAAATTTTGTGATGACATCTCTCGTGATTGCTACGCCATGTTATGGCGATCAGATGTTGCGAGGGTACGTGGTGTCCTTGCTGAACAGTCGCCAACAGCTGCAGCAGTGCGGGGGGCGGCTGCAGTTGCTCTCTTTTGGTAATGAAAGCCTGATCACACGAGCTCGAAACAACATGGTGGCGCAGTTCATGTCGAGTGACTGTGACACGCTGATGTTTATCGATGCAGACATCACTTGGGATCCAGCGGCGCTGATGGCGCTGCTGGATAGTCCTTACGAGGTGTGTGGTATTCCTTATCCGACCAAAAGCTACGATTGGGACAAAATTACCCGATTGATCAATGACCCTCAGCCGCTTGATGCGCCCATGACGACGCAACGGCTACATAACATCAGTCGCCGTTTTACCATTAACTATCTTCCTGACGACGGGCAGCCGTTGCCTTCTGGTTGGCGCAAGGCGGAGTCGCTTGGGACGGGTTTTCTGATGATTCGCCGCAGTGCGCTGGTCAAGATGCTTGATCACTACCGTTCCTCATTGGGTTATGTTAATGATATTGCATACTATCAAACCCATTGCAGGCCTGAGCACTGTGTTGCGATATTTGACACCCTAATTGATCCGGTCAGTCGACGGTATCTTTCTGAGGACTATGCGTTTTGCAAACGTTGGCGTGATATTGGGGGCGAAGTGTTTGCCTGTATGAATCACCGCTTGATCCACACAGGGTCTGCGAGCTTCTGACTGCTTGTTTATTTTTGGGCGGTTGGTGGATGATTCGGTGAGTTTGAAGCAAAATTGCGCGGAGTCGATCTGGACACATACGATGTCGGGGTTGGTTTAAGATGACCGCATGAAAATCCTCATCTCCAACGACGACGGTTACCAGGCTCCGGGCATCGTGGCCCTGTATGAAGCCCTCAAGGGCCTGGCCGACGTGGAGGTGGTGGCGCCGGAGCACAACAACAGTGCCAAGAGCAATGCGCTGACACTGCACTCGCCGCTGTATGTGCACACGGCGCCCAACGGGTTCCGCTACGTGAACGGCACCCCGGCCGACTGTGTGCACATCGCGCTCACCGGTCTGCTGGGGTACCGTCCCGATCTGGTGGTGTCCGGCATCAACAACGGCGCCAACATGGGCGACGACACCATTTATTCCGGCACTGTCGGGGCCGCAATGGAGGGCTACCTTTTCGGCATTCCGGCCATCGCCTTCTCGCAGACCGAGAAGGGCTGGGCACACCTGGATGCCGCCGCCGAAAAAGCAGCGGAACTGGTGCGGCAGTTGCTGCCGTCGCTGCCTGATGCGGCCCGCCGCGCATCGCCCTGGCTGCTCAACGTGAACGTGCCCAACCGTCCGCTGGCCGACATCCGGGGATTCAAGGTCGCGCGTCTGGGGCGTCGCCACGCAGCCGAGCAGGTGATCACCCAGGTCAATCCGCGGGGTGACACGATGTACTGGATCGGCAGCGCCGGGCCGGCCAAGGACGACGCCGACGGCACCGACTTCCATGCCACGGCGCAAGGGTTTGCCAGCATCACGCCCCTTCAGGTGGATCTGACCGATCACGAACGCCTGCCGTACTGGGCACCGCTGGCCGCGCAACTGGCCACGGTACCCGAGGCCACCGCATGAAGCGCCTGCCCCATGGCTTGCCGCACGGTCTGAACTCCGGTCAGGCCCCGGTGCCAGCCCGTCCGCGTCCGGGCTTCCCCGCACGACTGGATGCGTCGATGCCGCCATCGCGGCCGTCGACGGTGGCGCCGCCCCGGCCATCTGCACCGGCCAGACCCGCCGTCAGCACGGGTCTGGGCATGGATTCGCAGGCCGTTCGCGCCGCCATGGTGCGCAAGCTGCAGGCCCAGGGCATTGCGCACCCCGCGGTGCTCGCCGCCATGCAGGCGGTCGAGCGGCACCGATTCGTCGATTCGGCCCTGGTCAATCAGGCCTATGAGGACACCAGCCTGCCCATCGGCCTGGGGCAGACCATCTCCAAGCCCAATGTGGTGGCCCGCATGATCGAGCTGCTGTGTCAGGGTCGCACCGAGAAGCTGGGGCGGGTGCTGGAGATCGGCACCGGCTGTGGTTACCAGGCCGCGGTGCTGAGCCATGTGTCACGCGAGGTCTACAGCATCGAGCGGCTGCGCGGCTTGCACGAGAAAGCGCGTGAGAACCTTCGGGCGTTTCGCCTCTCCAACCTGCACCTGCTGTTCGGGGACGGTATGGTCGGTTATGCGCAGGGCGCGCCCTATGCCGGCATCATTGCCGCGGCCGGTGGTGAGGCCATTCCGCAGGCCTGGATCGACCAACTGGCGGTGGGCGGGCGTCTGGTGGCGCCGGCCGTGACCACCGGCGGGCGCCAGCAACTGGTGGTGATCGACAAGACCGCTGCCGGTGTGCAGCGCACCGACCTCGAAGCGGTGCATTTCGTACCCCTAAAATCGGGCGTTGCCTGACGCCCGGTTCGCTTCGGCGGGGGGGCGTGTTTGTTTTTTTGGGGCCGGCCTTGCTGCCGCACCCCCCATGGGAGTCCCGATGAGCCATAGCCCGTTTCACACCTTGCCTGTCCGTGTGTCTGAGCGCCGATCTGCCTGGCGCGGTGTGATCACCGTGTCCCTTCTGGGTGCAGCCCTTGTCAGCGCCGGTTGTGCCGGTCGTCGGCTGGCCGACCCGGCACCGGTAGAGGTGCGCGGGACGCAAGGCACGGCGACCAGCGCTCCGGCGGCGGCGGTGGTCCGGCCCATGCCGGGGGCCGAAAACGCCGGCAAGCCGGGGTACTACACGGTGCAAGCCGGTGACACGCTGTTCCGCATCGCACTCGACAGCGGCCAGACCTGGCGTGACCTGCAGGCCTGGAACAATCTGGCCAACCCGAACGTGATCGAAGTGGGCCAGGTGCTGCGGGTGATTCCGCCGGCACCGGCCAGCACCGCACCAGTGGTCGCGGCGTCCCCGGTGTCCGGCACGGGGGTGACCACCGTGCCCGTGACCACCACCGCGGTGGTGTCGCGCCCGCTCACCGCCACAGGCACCGGGACCAGCACCGGTACAGCCACAGCCGCTGCCCCCGCGCCGGCAGCCGCACCGGCGGCACCGCCAGCCCCCGCGGCTTCCGCCGACGCGGTGGAATTCGTCTGGCCTGCCCAGGGGGCGGTCATCGCCGCTTTCGACGAAGCCAAGAACAAAGGGGTGTCGATTGGCGGGAAGATCGGTGACCCGGTGCTGGCTGCCGCCGATGGCCGCGTGGTGTATGCGGGTGCGGGTCTGCGAGGCTACGGCAACCTGATCATCCTCAAGCACAACAACACCTTCCTCACGGCCTACGCCCACAACCAGTCGCTGCTGGTGCGCGAAGACCAGACGGTGCGCCAGGGCCAGCGCATTGCCGAGATGGGCAGCAGCGACACCGATCGTGTGAAGCTGCACTTCGAGGTGCGGCGCAACGGCAAGCCGGTCGATCCGGTGGCTTACCTGCCCAAGCGCTGAGATTCGCATGGGCTGGCCGGTCCTGGTGTTCGACATCGAGTCGATTCCTGATGTGGCCGGCCTGCGCCAGCTGCGCGATGACCCGGCCGACTGGACCGATGCCCAGGTCCTCGAGGCCTGGAAGGCCGAGCGGGTGGCCAAGGGGCACAGCGACTTCGCACCGCTGTACCTGCAGCGGGTGCTGGTCATCAGCGTGGTGTTCCGCAACGCTGAAGGGCTGCGGGTGCATTCCTTTGTCGACCGCGACGACCAGAGCGAAGGCAAGGTCGTGCAGGCCTTCTTCCACAGCATCGAAAAGCACCAGCCGCAGCTGGTGAGCTGGAACGGCGGCGGTTTCGACCTGCCCGTGCTGCACTACCGCGGCCTGCGCCACGGGGTCGAGGCCAACCGCTACTGGGACATGGGCGAGGACGACCGCGAACACAAGTGGAACAACTACATCAGCCGCTACCACATGCGCCATCTGGACCTGATGGACCTGCTGGCGATGTACACGCCCAAGAACAACGCGCCGCTGGACGCGCTGGCCAAGCTGTGCGGGTTTCCGGGCAAGCTGGGCATGGATGGTTCGCAGGTCTATGCGCAGTACCTCGACGGCCGGCTTGAGGACATCCGGCGTTACTGTGAAACCGACGTGATGAACACCTACCTGGTGTATTGCCGCTTCCAGAAGATGCGCGGTGGCTTCACGGCCGCCGAGTATGAGCAGGAGATCGGGTTCGTCAAAGACACGCTGGCCCGGCTGGCGCCGACCGAACCGCACTGGGACGAGTACCTGCGCGCCTGGGGCTGATGCCGACATGGCCCCCGCGGCTGCGGCCGTGCTGATCGCGCCCGAACGCAAGGGCACTGCGTCCCACCAGGACACTTGCGCCGGCCTGAGACAATCGGGGGCATGAGCCAAGACAGCCCCACACCACCCGCCTATGTTTCTCCTTCCGCTGATCTGCCCGAAGGTCAGCTGTTCATCGAATCCCTGGACATCGACGCCCAGGGCATTGCCCACCGGCCCGACGGCAAGGTCGTGTTCATTGACGGCGCGCTGCCGTTCGAGATCGTCAGCGCCAAAGTGCACCGCAAGAAGAACAACTGGGAAGCCGCCACGCTGACCGAGCTGCACCGTGAGTCCCCTTTGCGGGTGACCCCCGGTTGCCCGCATTTTGGCTTGCACGAAGGTGCTTGCGGCGGCTGCAAGATGCAGCACCTGGACGCCGGCGCGCAGGTGGCCATCAAGCAGCGCGTGCTGGAGGACAACCTCTGGCACCTGGGCAAGGTCAAGGCCGAGACGCTGCTGCGCCCCATCCAGGGGCCCAGCTGGGGTTACCGTTACCGGGCGCGCCTGTCGGTGCGCTTCGTCCACAAGAAGGGCGTGGTGCTGATCGGCTTTCACGAGCGCAAGAGCCGCTACGTGGCCGACATGCAGGTCTGCCGCGTGCTGCCGCCACACGTGAGCAACCTGCTCATGCCGCTGCGCGAGCTGATCTACGCCATGGACGCGCGCGAAACCTGCCCGCAGATCGAACTGGCGTGTGGGGACGACGTGACCGCGCTGGTGCTGCGCCACCTGGAGCCGTTGAGCGAGGACGATCTGGCCCGCCTGCGCGCCTTCGGGTCGCAGCACGGCGTGCAGTGGTGGCTGCAGGCCAAAGGGCCCGACACCGTGAAGCTGCTGGACGAAGCGGGCCCGCTGCTGGCCTATGGCTTGCCGGACTTCGGCATCACCATGCCGTTCAAGCCGACCGACTTCACCCAGGTCAACCCGCACATCAACCGCGTGCTGGTCTCGCGTGCCTTGCGCCTGCTGGGGGCCCAGAAGAACGAACGCGTGATCGACTGGTTCTGCGGTCTGGGCAACTTCACCCTGCCCATCGCCACGCAGGCGGGCGAGGTGCTGGGCATCGAAGGCAGCGAAACCCTGGTGGCCCGATCGCGCGAGAACTGGGCCGCCAACCAGCACGGGCGGGCCGACCCGATGGCGCCCACCCGCTTTGTGGCGCGCAACCTGTTCGAGATGACGCCCGAGCTGCTGGTGGCCGACGGCGTGGCCGACAAATGGCTGGTGGACCCGCCGCGTGAAGGCGCTTTTGCACTGTCCAAGACCCTGGCCGATCTTCACCAGCAGCCCGAGCTGCGCGGTGGCTGGACGCCGCCCCGGCGCATCGTCTACGTGAGCTGCAACCCGGCCACGCTGGCGCGTGACGCAGGCCTGCTGGTGCACCAGGCGGGCTACCGCTGCACAGCGGCGGGGGTGGTGAACATGTTCCCGCACACCGCGCACGTGGAAAGCATGGCGGTGTTCGACCTGGCCTGAGCGGCAGGAACCTGGGGGTCAGGAACGCTGCGAGCGTGCAGCGCGTGGCTCGGTCGGAGTGCTCGCCTCCGGCGTTGCCGCGGGCGTGTTGCTGTCGGGCGGGGTCTCGGCCGGGGGCGTGTAGGGCATGCCGACAATTTCGTTCTCGCGCATGTAGATGTCCATTTCCTTCCAGCCGTCGAACACGGCGGCCTTGCCCGCCTTGGGGTTGGAACGGAAACAGTCTTCCACGCTCCGCACCGCGTGCCGGCAGGCGCTGCCGATGGCTTTGCCTTCGGCTTCTTTCTTGGCCGCCACTTGCGAGGCGGTCTCGATGCCCAGCAGATCACAGCCACTGAGCGACACGGTGGCGGCGGCGACAAGGCTGAGGAGGAGGGCGGTGCGGTGCATGGCGATCGGTCCGGTATGGCTGTTTTTCGGCCGCTGCGCGGCAAACTTGATGCCGCGTCATCAACCCGCTGGCCAACGCCCATGAAAAAAGGGGCCGGAGGCCCCTTTGGATAGGAACAGGCGCTCTGCCTGTGTCAGTCGCGTTCGCCGCCGAAGATGCCCAGCAGCGCCAGCAGGCTCTGGAAAATATTGAACAGGCTGAGGTACAGGCCGAGGGTGGCGCTGATGTAGTTGGTCTCGCCGCCGTCCACGATGCGCTTGAGGTCATACAGCAGGAATCCGCTGAAGACCACGATGGCCAGCGTCGCGATCACCGCCATGCCGATCGGGCTGCCGACGAACACGTTGATGATGGCGCCGAAAAACACGGCCAGCATGCCGATGAACAGCCACTTGCCCATGCCCGACAGGTCGCGCTTGATCACGGTGGACAGGTTGGCCATGACGAAGAACACGCCAGCGGTGCCACCGAAGGCGGTCATCACCAGGCTGGCGCCGTTGCTGAAGCCCAGCACCGTGGCGAGCATGCGAGAAAGCATGAGGCCCATGAAGAAGGTGAAGGCCAGCAGCACCGGCACACCGGCCGCCGAATTCTTGGTCTTTTCGATGGCAAACATGAAGCCAAACGCACCGCCCAGAAAGACGATCAGGCCGACGAAGCCCGTCAGGCCAGCGGTGATGCCGGTCTGCACACCGATCCAGGCCCCCAGAACGGTGGGCAGCATGGACAGCGCCAGCAGCCAGTAGGTGTTGCGCAGCACCTTGTTGCGTGCAGCGGCCGCGCCGGCGCCCAGGGTGCCCAGTTGGCCGCGGGTGTCAAAAGACGGGTTCATGCAGATCTCCTTGCAAATGGGAACTCAGGTCAGCACAGACACAGGGCCTGTACCACGGTGGGCGCATTGTAGGTGTGCAGACTGTCTGCCGGGCTGGCGCAGGGTTTGAACCCCGTTGGTGGCGGCAATGATGACCACCATGCAGCCAATTCCTGCGGTAAGGTCTCGCATCCGTTCGGTGCGCACGCGTTGGCGTTGTGCCCCGTGTTGTCTGTGATCCCCTGATTCAGAAAGAAGTTCATGAAAACCAAAGCCGTTCTCGAAGCCGCCGACGTCAAGCTGATCGCTGCCGCCGCAGAAGCCGAAGCCCTGCAAAACAGCTGGGCGGTGACGATTGCCATCGTCGATGACGGTGGCCACCTGCTGTGGCTGCAGCGCCTGGATGGGGCGCCCGCGATCTCTTCGCACATTGCCCCGGCCAAGGCCCACACCGCAGCGCTGGGCCGACGCGAAAGCAAAGTGTACGAAGACGTGATCAACCAGGGCCGTGTTTCCTTCCTCAGCGCGCCAGCCGTGCAGGGTCTGCTCGAAGGCGGGGTGCCGATCACCAAGGATGGGCAATGCATCGGCGCCGTGGGCGTGAGCGGTGTCAAGTCGAGTGAGGACGCGCAGATTGCGCGGGCCGGCATCGCGGCCCTGGGTCTTTGAAGCTGTGAAAAAAGAGACTGGCTAGCGGGGCATAGCCCCTTGGCTGGTCTACAAAACGACGCTCGGAGAGGCTGAGTTCCCCGGGGCGCCCCACGATGAAACGGGTGGAAAAAATGACTGGCTACCGGGCGCTGGGCCCCTGGCTGGCCAAAAAACGACGCTCGGAGGCAGGTGCACCCCCGGGTCGCCCCACGATAAAAAGCTACTTGGTCAGGATCAGCTTGCCCTGACGGGTCGTCTGCAGGCGGTAGAGCGCGCCGTTGTGCGCGATCGCCACGGCGGTCTGGCCGCGCAGAAGGGTCTGGCTATCGAGCAACTGCGGTGCGGCAGGCGCCTGGGCGCTGCTGGCAGGCGATACCTTGGCGCTGGCGTGCTGCGGGTTGCACGGGGTCATGTCGGGCTCCTTGTGCATGGTGTCTGGTCGCCGGGTCACGGCGCCGCCGGCTCGGTCACAAAGCCGATCTTGCGCATGCCTGCGCGTTGCGCAGCCGCCATGGCCTGCGCCACGCGCTCGTAGCGCACCGCCTTGTCACCGCGGATGTGCAGCTCCGGCTGCGGCTCCTGGGCCGCGGCCGCCTGCAGGCGCTGCTCGAAGTCGTTGTCCTCGACCTTGGCGTCGTTCCAGAAGTAGCTGCCGTCGGCGTCCACCGACAGGCGCACGTTCTCCGGCTTGTCCAGCAGCTTCTGGTTGCTCGCCTGGGGCAGGTCGATGTTGACCGCGTGCTTGATGACCGGCACGGTGATGATGAAGATGATGAGCAGCACCAGCATGACGTCGATGAACGGGATCATGTTGATCTCGCTGAGCATCTGGTCGCTGTCGTCCTGGGTTCCGATGGCCATGGGGGTGTCCTAAAGAGGTGTTCAGGCCTTTTTCATGGGTAGGACCTTGGCGTCACCACCCACCGACACGCGGGCGCCGGTGACGAAATAGGCGTGCAGGTCGTTGCCAAAGCGGTTGAGGCGGTGCATCACGCCCTTGTTGCCGCGCACCAGCGCGTTGTAGCCCAGCACGGCCGGAATGGCCACCAGCAGGCCCAGGGCGGTCATGATCAGCGCTTCGCCGATGGGGCCGGCCACCTGGTCGATGCTGACCTGGCCGGCAGCGCCGATGCCCAACAGGGCGTGGTAGATGCCCCAGACCGTGCCGAACAGGCCCACGAACGGTGCGGTGGAGGCAATCGACGCCAGCACCGTCAGGCCGCTCTGGGCGCGGGCGGTGAAATCGTCCAGGCTGTTGCGCAGGGCGCGTTCCACCCAGTCACTCAGGTCCAGGCTGTCGTGCAACTGGGGACGGGTCTGCCCGTCTTTGTGCAGGATGTGGCGGGTCGCTTCGCGGCCCTCCACGGCCAGGGCGCGAAAGGGGTTGCCCGGCTCATGGCCCAGCTTGTCCAGGCCCTCGACGAAATCGGCGCTGTGCCAGAAGCTTTCGCAGGCCTTGGCCTGGCGGCGCTGGGCGCGCTGGTCCAGCGCTTTCCACAAGATGATGATCCAGGTGGCCAGCGACATGGCCAGCAGCACCAGGGCCACGGTGCGGGTGACGGCGTCACCCTGGGTCCAGACGTGGGCAATGCCCGAAGCAGCGAATGCGGGTTCCATGGGAGGGTTCCTGAGGGTCTGTGTTGATGGAAGACTTTATTCGAGGACGAAGTTGATGGGCACGTTGAACCACATGCCCTCGGCCACGCCGGCCCGCTTGCCGGGCACATAGCGCCACTTGAGCACGGTCTGCAGGGCAGCCTGGTCGAGCCGGTCGTAGCCGCTGGAGGTGCGGATTTCGGCTCGGGTGGCCATGCCGCGTTCGTCGATGAAGGCACGGATGACGACCTTGCCCTGTTCGCCCAACCGCTTGGACAGCGGCGGGTAGGGCGGTGGCGGGTTGTTGAGGTAATCGGCGCTGCTGGAGGGCAGTTCGATGCGCGGTGGCGCGGGTGGCGCCGGGGGCGCGGCCGGCTCGGCTGCCGGCGGGGCGACCGCCGCGACCGGCGCGGGCGGTTGGGGCTCGATCACGCCGGTGGGCGCCTCGGCCACGGGGGTGGGTGTGGCCATGGCCACCGGTTGCGGTGCGGGTTGCGCGGCCGGCTTGGGTTGGGGAGCGGCGCGGGGTGTGGGGGCCGGCTTGGGCTGGGGCGGCGGCGGGGCCGGGGTGGCCACGGGCTGCGCCGGCTCGATCAAGTCCGTCAGCACCGATACCGGAATCACGAGTTCCACCGCGCGGCGCAGCAGGCCGGCCTGCAGGGCCCAGAGGCCGAGCGCGTGAAAGCCCACCACGGCAATCACGATGAGGAGGCGGCGGTCCATACGGGGTGTGGCGGCGGGCTGTGGCGGCAAGAGGCCGTCGAAGTTGAGCGCAAGCGCTGCGCTGGCGGAGGTCATAGTGTAGGAAGCACGTGGGTCGATGGGGTGGCGTTCGGCGGGATCAGCGGTTCAGTCGTGCAACACCCACCAGAGCGCGCCCAGCAGTAGCGCCAGACTGCCAGCCAGCATGACCAGTGATTGCAGAACCATCATGCGTTCCTGATGCGTTGGATATTGGATGTGATGATTATAAATGCGAATCCGTCGCATTTAGATATTTGGGTGATTATCAGATCGAATGGGTGCGGCGAATCCCGGCGCGGCTGGTCACCGGCTGGTGCAGCACCTCGGCTGCGGTGGCGAGCTCACGGCAACCGCTCAAGGCCATGGCGATTTCCAGCTCGTCGCGCAGCAGGCGCAGCACATGGGCCACACCTTGCGCGCCGCCATGTGCCAGGCCATGCATCACGGGGCGCCCCACCAGAACGGCGGACGCGCCCAGCGCCATGGCCTTGAGCACGTCGGTGCCGCGGCGGATGCCGCCGTCCACCAGCACCGGGATGCGCCCGTCCACCACATCCACCACCGGCGGCAGCAGTTCGGCGGTGGCGGGCAGGGTGTCCAGCGTGCGGCCGCCATGGTTGGAGACGATGACGCCTGCCGCGCCATGCTCCAGGGCCAGCAACGCGTCCGCCGGGTGGGTGATGCCCTTGAGCAGCAAGGGCAGTCGGGTGATCGAGCGCAGCCAGGCAACGTCGTCCCAGGTGGGGGCGTGGGTGAGCAGGTCGTCGAACAGGGCGCTCTGGCCGGGTTGCAGCGCAGCAGGCCTGGGGCTGGAGAGGCCGAGCAGGTTCACGGAGCCGATGCCGGGCGGCAAGGCGAACGCATGGCGCCGCTCCTGGTCGCGCACACCGCTGACCGGGGCGTCCACGGTCAGCACCAGGGCTTCGTAGCCGGCGGCTTCGGCGCGCTGTACGAGGTCGCGGGTGAACGCGCGGTCGGGCTGGATGTAGAGCTGGAACCACAGCGGACCGCGCGCTGCCTCGCCCAGGACCAGCGGCGCCACGTCTTCCAGCAGGGTGCTTGCCTGGGTGCTGAGCACCAGGCCGGCGCCCAGCGCCGCAGCTGCGAGGGCGGTGGCCAGTTCGCCGTCCGGATGGGCCAGCCGCTGGTGTGCCATGGGGGCCACGAGGATGGGGTGCGCCAGTGTCCGGCCCAGCAACGACACGCAGGTATGTCCACCGGCGAGCGGGCGCAGCACCCGGGCGTTCAGGGTCAGGCGCTGCCAGGCCTGCCGGTTCTCGCGCAGGGTGATTTCGTCGGCCGCACCGCCCTGAAAGTAGGCCCACGCGGCCGCGTCCAGCTGCTGTGCGGCCAACGCCTCGTGATCGCCCAGGCAGGCCGGGATGGGCACTGTGGCTTTCATGTGCTGGCCCACATGCGCAACAGGTTGTGATAGGTCCCGGTCAGCGCGGTGGTTTCGGCGGTTTCGCCATGGCGTTGGCGCAGACCCAGCAGGTTCATGTCCAGGTCGTAGAGCAGACGGCGCTGCTCGTCGCTGCGCACCATGCTCTCGATCCAGAAGAAGGAGGCGATGCGGGCACCACGGGTCACGGGTGTCACCTCGTGCAAGCTGCTGCTGGGGTAGATCACCGCGTGGCCGGCCGGCAGCTTCACCCGCTGCTGGCCGTAGGTGTCGTGGATGGTGAGTTCGCCACCGTCGTATTCGTCGGGTTCGCTGAGGAACAGCGTGCAGGAGACGTCCGAGCGCACCCACTCCTGGGTGCGTCTGGAATGCAGCACGGCACCGTCGATGTGCGCGCCGTAGGCCGGGAAGTCCGGCCGGTAGCGGTTGAACAGCGGGTTGAAGAAGCGGCGTGGCAGCGCCGCCGAAAAGAACAGAGGGTTGCGCTGCACCGCCGCCAGCACCTGGGCCTGGAGTTCCCGTGACACGGTGGAGTCCTGCGACAACTGTTCGTTGCGCTTGACGCCGACGGCTTGCGGACCGGCGCTGGTCCGGCCGTCGATCCAGAGGGACTCATCGGCCAGCCGCGCGCGCACAGTGCGCACTTCCTCCTGGCTCAGGATCTGGGGCAGTTGCAGCAACATGGGCTTCAGAACACCGTCTTGACCGACAACATGAGCTTGCGTGGTGCGCCGGGGGTGTAGAACCCGCGGTAAAGGCCGTCGGCATAGAGTTTGTCGGTGAGGTTGCTCGCGTTGAGCTTGACGGTGGTCTTTTCATCGACGATGTACTCGACCATGCCGTCCCACACTGCGAAGGACGAGGCCACCACGTTGCGTGCACCTTCCGGGTTCTGCTCGCCGCGGTAGGTCATGCCCAGGCCGACACGCCATCGGGGGGCCACCCGGTAGGTGGTCCAGGCGCTCAGGCTGTGCTTGGGGGTTAGCGCGGGGCGGTCACCTTTGCGTTGTGCACCGCTCACGCCTGTTCCCGTGACGTTGCTTTCATCAATCCTGGCGCTCGGAATCCAGGTGTGGTTGTAGAACACCTCCCAGTCGGATGTGATGCGGCCGGCCGCGCTCAGCTCCATGC
>Ga0172372_10007620_pt1 | contig 14493 bp, 9 predicted proteins | sample LakKiv5m_2_FD_114544 | JGI IMG/M metagenome (GOLD analysis project Ga0172372, IMG submission 114544) | Freshwater microbial communities from Kabuno Bay, South-Kivu, Congo - kab_092012_9.5m | ecosystem: Environmental > Aquatic > Freshwater > Lake | place: Democratic Republic of the Congo...
CGAAGCTGATGCGCGAAGCCGGTCTGCGGGCGTAAGCGAATCAGCTCCGCCCAGGCACTACTCCGGCGCGGCGGTCTGTTCCTGCTTCTTCTCGCGCTGATGATGGGGCAGCAGCGTCGTGCGGTAGCTGCGGAGCGGCCGGACGAGTGCCTTCTCCAGCGCGAGCTGCCGGGTCTGCCAGTGTTCCGGAGTCAGTCCGCGCGCGGCATGCAGTTCGTCCAGGGTGGTGAAGGCGCGATCGGTGGCGGCGAGACTTTTCTCGATGTCGTTCAACACGATGCGCGACGAACCCGGCTGCATGTCCCCGCGCCGGTGCCAGTGGTCGTGCAGAATCTGGAGCAATGCATCGAGACTGTCGCCGCGCAGCGTATCATCCGGCAGCAGGCCGGGATGACGGCAGATGAGTTCGATGGCGGCCGTCGCATTGCGGACAGAACGATCTGACGGTGGCTGCAGAAAGGCGCGATAGAGCCGGTGTCGCAGTTCGAGATCGGCATGCTGATCCGGATCGCGCGCGGCCAGTTCGGCCAGTTCTTCGTGCAGGAACACGCTGATCAGCGGATCGAACGGTTCGGCGAATTCTTCAACGGCGACGAGCGATTCGGCGGACGGTCGCTCCTGCTTCGCCGCCGCACCCAGCGTTTCAAAGTAGCGGGCACGCCGCTGCTCCTCCGACTGCATCCTGAATGCCGGCGCTTCGCCTTTGACCTGCACCAGTTCGGACCGGTCGTTCTTGAGCAGCATGCCCTTGACCGTTTTACGATAGGCCCAGAATTCATCGGGATGATCGCGCAACAGTTCGCGCTGCGCCTTCAGGTCGGCCAGCCGGTCGCGGACTTTGCGCGAGTTCGTCTCCGTCACGACGACATCCGCCAGGACCGCTCCGTAAGGATTGAGCTGCGTCTGCACAACGGCCAGCTTGTTGTCGCGGCGCAGCAGCTCCCAGGCGAAGCGGCTGGCCCCGCCCGCGTTGCGGCTTGTCAGCACCGTGCCGGGCGTCGCGGAATGCAGTTCGCGCAGCCGCTCCGGAGTGAGCACGGTGAGCTGCAGAGGTTCGGCCCAGTCCAGTCCGCTGGTGGTCAAAGCGAGTCGCACATGCGACCGCTGCAAACGCTCGACCAGGCCCTCGCGGAACACGCCCTGCGGATCGCGCGAACCGGCCAGCAGCAGGACTCCCGGAGTGACCTCCACCACACCCACATGCTCGAAGACCGACTGCCAGGTGCTGATCACATCCAGCACGGCCTGCGGACCTGGATCAAAGTATTCCACGGTCTGACAGAACAATCCGCCTTCCTGCAGCGCGTTCGCGGCCTGCTGCAGAAATCCCGCGGTGAAGAACGGAGCCGAACGCGGGAGGCAGGGCTGCTGCATTCCGCAGAGGATCAGGTCATACGCGCCCGGCCGGGCAGCCAGCGTCAGCAGCGGATCGCCGGCGGTCAGGGTCAGTCGCGCATCATCCAGCGGATTCAGTGCAGCCTGAGCCAGCAGGTCTTCCCTCAGCGCCTGGACCACTCCGCGATCCGGATCGACGCATTCGACCGATTCGACGGGAAATGGAATCGCCGCCTGCAGGGCCGATCCGGCGCGCGCTCCCAGAGCCAGCACGGTCAGCGGCCGCTCGTGGAGAGCCAGCGACAACAGCACGGGCAGCGTTTCGCCAGCCGGCAGCGGCGCGATGGCGGGAGACTGTGAGGTGATGCCGGCCGGCAATCCGGAATGCCGAACCTGCGTGAGCACTCCGCGCTGACGCCACAGCGTGACGGTCCCCAGATCGCCTTCGATGTGTCGCAGGCAGCGGCCTTCGTCCAGGCAGGACAGAACATCAAGCCGCGCTTCATGGTGCCGTGCCACGAAGACCCGACCATCGAAGAGCAGCCGCGCCGCGAGTTCGGGCTGATACCGGCTGGTCAGGAAGAGCTGACCAACCGCGACAATCAGCAGTCCGGCGAACACAGGACGCAGGCGGAAGCGCGATGAACCACTGGCTCCGCGACTTTCCAGCCACAGACTGAGACCGCTCAACGCGACCGCCGAACCGGCCAGCAGACCGGGCACGCCGGCCACCGGCAGCAACCAGCTTCCCGTCAGGAACGCCAGACCGAAGAGCAGGCCGATCAACACGACCGCAACGTGCGACGACAGACCGCGACGCTGAAGGAGTCCGGCGCTCCAGCCCGCCAGGCATCCCGCTGGCAGACAGCACAGCGCCGCGAAGCTGGCTTTGATCAGCACGGCCTGAGCCTGCGAGACCACGAACGTATTCACATCCAGAATGAGCGTGATCCATGCCGGAAACAGCGTGACCGTCATCAGAGCGGCGCAGGCGGTGATCAGTGGCACAAGCCCGCGCGGTGACGCTGATCGAGCGGCGATGAACCAGCCGGCTGCGGCGCCGATCGCGACTCCGGCCACACAGGCCATATCGAGCCACACGGCGCTCAGCACGAGTTGCTCCACCAGTCGGCCCGTGCCGGTCAGCAGCAGTCCCGCCAGCACGCTGCACAACCATCCGATCACCATCCACGAACCGTCCGGCAGTGTGCCACGTACTGTGGCAGCAGCGTTCTCGGTTGTGGCGCGCTCGACATGTGCCGGTCGTTGCGCGAATGCCAGCCCACCGGCTCCGGCGGCAACAATCACCGCGCTCAGTCCTGCGGCGACGACGATCAGGCCGTCGGCATCCAGTCCGTATCCGGTCAGAGTGATGGCGAGCAGCAGGCTCAGACCCGCGCCGGTCAGGCGCAGAGTCACTTGTGAGACGGACGGCCTTCCCGCCAGCAGGCAGCTCCCGGCGGCGATGAACGGCAGCAGGCAGAGCGGCGCGAGGATGCCACTCAACAGCAGCATCTGTCCGACCACCGAAGCACTGGAGCTGGTCGAGGCCAGCGAAGGCAGCAGATTCCACGCGGCGGCATGCAGGATTCCGGCAGCGGGGACACACAGGATCGACAGCAGATGAGCGGTCAGCAGACCGGCCTGATGCCAGCGTCGCGTCAACCGGGTCAGTCCCGTCGCGATCAGCAGAGTCAGCAGCAGCAGACTCAGCAGCGCCGACTGCCCGGCCAGGGTCGCTCCCCCGATCGCTCGCGCCTGCCAGAACCAGCCACACAAAGCCAGTCCGGCCGCCGTGGCTCCGAGCAGTTCGACAACCGGCTTCCACTGTCCGGAAAGGCGAGTCCATTGACGGCGAACAACGAGCGGTATCGCGTCCATGCTGATATTCCACCGGAGCCGGTCCGTGGCTCCGCATGCTTTGGAAAACCGCGCCGCGCGCGGCAGATACTCCCCGCCCGGAAAACCCGGACGCAGGTTTGTACCGAACACCTTTCCCAGGCGGCAACAGGAAGACCTCACCACTCTGGATTCTCGCTCCCGAGGAAAGTCCGTCCATAATCATTCCTGCAGCAACGTGTCTGAACGATGTCCGACAACGTTCGACCTCGAAAACGTGCGATTGCCGGACGAATCGTGTGGCTGTATATGCTCCTCTGAAAAGATGCTCGATGAGTGGCCCGCGTGCTTGTCGCGTTCCGCGACTGCCATTCCTCGGCATCCTGGCCCCTTCAGGGAGCGGCATCATCAAAGGTCCGGGACTGCGTATTGAGATGGATGTGCGGCGCTGCTGGCGCTGTCCGGCATGCGGGCGCGAGGCGCGGGTGCCGGCTTGGGAAACTGCGCTTCGCTGCGCGTGCCGGTCGCCGGGCGTCTGGATGAAGCTCATCGAGCCGACTCCCAGACCGACTCCCTATGTGGCGCCTCCGCTGTACGACGATGCGGACACACACGCTCCAGAGGAACCGGAAATGGAGGCCGCGCCTGCGGATGAACCGGCTGGCGAGGCTCACTCCGACAACGGGCCGGATGCACCGCCACCAGAGGCAGAAGACTCGTCGTCCGCATCGTGACTTCCAGCGAGGGACGTAAATGGTCGAGTTCAGTCAGCGAGATTCTTCCGGACTGAGTTTGACAGTCTGATGTCAGGTCGCGAACCTCCCTGGTGTGAGGCGGTACTGACGGTTCAATGGTCGAGGACAGACCGTGTGGGATGACCTGCGAGGGATCGTGGAAGAGGGGCTGGATCGGCATTTGAAAACCGCCGATGCCTGCCCGCGCCGACTCGAAGCGTCCATGCGGTACAGTGTCGAAGCCGGTGGAAAACGCCTGCGTCCGGTGCTGGTGCTGCTGGCCTGCGAAGCCTGCGGCGGCGATCCGAAGTCCGCTGTGCCGGCGGCCGTGGCGATCGAACTGATCCACACCTACTCGCTGATCCACGACGATCTGCCGGCCATGGACGACGACGATCTGCGTCGCGGCCGGCCCACAAATCACAAACAGTTCGATGAAGCCACCGCAATTCTCGCTGGCGACGGTCTGCTGACTCTGGCGTTTGAGATCATCGCGCGGGAGATCCAGCCGGCGGAAACGGCGGCGGCCTGCGTCGTCGATCTGGCGAATGCGGCCGGATGCGAAGGCATGGTCGGCGGGCAGATGGCGGATCTGGAAGCCGAACACTCCGGAATCAGCTCGCTGGAACAGCTCGAAGCGATTCATCTGAGAAAAACCGGCCGGTTGCTGCGATCGGCGCTGACGATGGGCGCCCGCATCGCGGGGGCTTCGCCCGGAACGATCGGTCAGCTCGATCATTTCGGACGCTGTGTTGGCCTGGCCTTTCAGATTGCGGATGACCTTCTGGACATAACGGGCGATGCCGCCAGAATGGGGAAGGCCGTCCACAAGGACGCCGGGCACGGAAAGCTGACCTATCCCGGTCTGCTGGGTGTGGAAGAAAGCCGGCGCCGGGCGGAAGGATTGATTGATGAGGCCTGCCGCTCCATCAGTTCGCTGGGGGAGCGGAGTCAGCGGCTGGACGCCCTGGCTCGATTTGTCCTGGAAAGAGACCACTGATGAACCTCGAACTGCTGCCGAAGATTCAATCGCCGAAGGATCTGCAGAATCTCAGTCCCGAGCAGCTGGAACGACTCGCGGCGGAGATTCGCGAGGCGCTGTGCTCGGTTGTGGAAGACCGTGCCGCTCACTTCGCCAGCAACCTGGGCGTCGTCGAACTGTGCCTCGCGCTGCATCTGGTCTTCGACTTCAGCCGCGACCGCCTGATCTGGGACACCGGCCATCAGATCTATCCGCACAAGCTGATCACCGGCCGCTTCAACAGCTTTTCCACGATCCGCCGCAAGGGCGGGCTGATGGGTTATCCCAATCCGTCGGAAAGCGATTACGACCTGTTCATGACCGGTCATGCCGGAGCCAGCGTTTCGACGGTGGTGGGACTCAAGGCCGGCGATGACCTGATGGGCGAGAACGACCGCCGGTCCGTGGCCGTGATCGGCGATGGTGCGCTGCCGTCGGGTGTTGTGTGGGAGGCGCTGAGCAACGCGGTCGGACTGAAGAAGGATGTGCTGGTCATCCTCAACGACAACAAAATGGGGATCTGTCCGCGCGTGGGCGGACTGGCTGAATATCTCGACAAGGCCCGCGTCGCTCCGTTCTACAACGGACTCAAGCGGGACATCTCCTGGCTGCTCAACCGCGTGCCGGTCATCGGCGAGTCCTTCGAGCACGCGCTCGGCCAGTTCAAGGAAGCGGTCAAAGGCTTCGTCCATGGCGGCATGCTGTTTGAAGAGATGGGACTGCGCTATGTCGGCCCGGTGGACGGTCACGATCTGCCGACTCTGGTCCGCTATCTGCAGATGCTCAAGGACGTGAAAGGCCCGGTGCTGCTGCACGTCTTCACCGAAAAGGGACACGGGTTCTCACCGGCCTGTGAAGACCCGGTCAAGTTTCACGCGCCGGCTCCGTTCCGCCGGACTGAAGACAACGAGATCGTGCCGGTCAGCAGCAGTAAGAGCGCGGCCAGCTACACGTCAGTCGTCAGCGATGCGCTGCACGGGATGATGCAGCGCGATCACCGCGTGTGCGTACTCACGGCCGCGATGTGCGCAGGCAATGACCTCGGAAAGATCCGCGCGGACTATCCGGATCGCTTCTTCGATACCGGCATCTGCGAAGGTCATGCGGTGGCCTTCGCCGGCGGCATGGCCAAAGCCGGAATGCGGCCGGTGGTTGATATCTACAGCACGTTCCTGCAGCGCGGCTTCGATCACATTTTTCAGGAAGTGTCGCTGCAGAATCTGCCGGTCATTTTCTGCATGGATCGAGCGGGGGTGGCGGGACCGGACGGGCCGACTCATCACGGCGCGTTCGACAACACCTGGATGCGCGCGTTCCCGAACATCACAGTCATGGCGGCGGGCGACCGGCATGACGTGAAAGCGATGCTCGACTTCGCCCTGACTCACGACGGCCCGGTGTCGCTGCGTTATCCGAAAGCCGCCGCCGAAGCGATCGAACGTCCGCTGACACCCGTGACGCTCGGTCGTGCTGAAGTCCATCGCGAAGGTGCGGACGGCTGCCTGATCGCCTTCGGCTCGCTGTTCACGGCCTGCGTGGAAGCGGCGGAAATCCTGCGACAGGAAGGCATCGACGTTGGCGTCATCAACGCGCGGTTCCTGAGGCCTCTGGATACGGACGCGATTCTGCGAGCCGTCGCGGACTGCGGGTTCGTGATCACGATTGAAGAATCGACGCTGTGCGGCGGGTTCGGCTCGGCCGTGCTGGAAGCGGCCTGCGACGCGGGAATCAACACCAGCCACATCCGCCGGATGGGTCTGCCCGACCGCTTCATCGAACACGGCGAACGCGGTGAACTGCTGGCCGACCTGGGGCTGAACGCGCAAGGTATCGCCGCGAAGGCGAGACTCGCCCATCAACAGGCTTCGCAGGCTCTGGCCCGCGCCATCGACTGAACGAACTGGAGAACACGCCATGCAGCGCCGCTCAATGCTGATCCTGGGTCTGTACCTTGCCGCTCTGCTGACAGTGCTTCCGGCCGCCGTCAGCGCCGCTGGCCCGGACGGTCAACGCAAGGTCGTCCTGGTCGCCGGCAGGCCATCGCATCCGCCGCGCATGCACGAATTCAATGCGGGCACGCAACTGCTGGCGAAGTGCCTCAAGGGAATCCCCGGACTGCAGGTGGAAGTGGTGCTCAATGGCTGGCCGCAGAACGAGTCTGTCTTCGACAACGCCAGCGCCGTGGTCTTCTACATGGACGGCGGCGGCCGGCATGAAGTCGTGCAGGAAGACGGTCGCCGCATGAAGCTCGTCGAGGAATGGACGAAAAAGGGCATTGGCATCGGCTGCATGCACTACGGAGTGGAAGTCGTGCCCGCTCAGGCCGGCGCCGAGTTTCAGCGCTGGATCGGCGGTTATTACGAGCACATGTTTTCCTGCAATCCGATCTGGGAACCGAAGTTCGAGAAGTTTCTCGACCATCCCGTTACGCGGGGCGTGAAGCCGTTTCAGATCAAGGACGAGTGGTATTTCAACATGCGGTTCGTCGAAGGCTTTTCCGCATCCGCTCCCGCGAAGGAAGACGGCGTCGAGTTCTGGCCGATCCTGGTGGCAAAGCCGGGCGATGATGTCCGCAACGGTCCCTACGTCTATCCGCGCGGACCGTACGCGCACATCCAGGCCGACAAGGGCCGCAACGAAGCCATGATGTGGGCCATTCAGCGCACTGATGGAGGACGCGGTTTCGGATTCACCGGAGGTCACTTCCACGACAACTGGAGCAACGACAACTTCCGCAAAGTTGTGCTCAACGCCATCGTCTGGCTCTCCGGCTCAGATGTCCCCGCCGACGGCATCGCTTCCCGCCTGGATCCCGGCGACATCGACGCGAATCTCGACCCGAAGACAAAGTAGAAGCACTCACATCCGGTCGTGAGTCATGCAGTCCTGGATGCGATCAGCTGTGCGGTCCGAATTCCTGACCGCCACTCTTTGATATCGCTTGATACCATCGAAGAACTGCTCGATCGCCTGCTGGTTCGTGCCGTGATCGTGATGATACCTCACAACCAGGGGCCGTTACTGCGGCGCATCGGGGCGCGGTGGTGGCACGGGTCGAGGCGGGCCGGGAGGGCGTTCGCCAGGCGTTGTGAAACGCTGCTTCATGTGTCGCAACTGCTCGGCCAGTCGCCGCAGGAAGTCGGACGCGTCTTCGTCCAGCGACCCGTTTTCCAGCAACCGGATGGCCTCATCAAAACGGTTCAGCGCTTCAGTTCGATTGCCGAGCTTCGATTCCGCCTCGGCGATACCGGCCAGTGACTGAGCGCACGCGATTCGGTACTGCGTGACGGTCGGAAACTGCTCGACCAGCGACTGCTGCAGCGGCAGAGCCTGACGCCAGAGATCCCGCGCGGTCGCGGCCTGATCGGCATCGCGCAGAGTGCCCGCCTTCCGGCTGAGCGCCAGTGCGAACAGAGCCTGATACTCCGGATTGCCAGGCTGCACTTCGAGCAACTGCTCGCAGAGCTGCCTGGCCTTGTCGATCCGCGCCACCGTGGACTCACCTCGCTCCCGGCCCGGCGGCACCGGCAGATTCATGCACAGCGCATCGGCCAGTTCAAACATCAGCGTCGTTGATTCCGGATGACTCTGGACCAGCTCTTCCAGTTCGCGGATGGACGTCTGCAGCGCCTGTTCGGCCTGGTCCGGTTCGCGGCGCATGTGGCTGATTAATGCCCGGTTCCGCCAGGTCCGCGCGAGTGCCAGGCGGTAATCCATGTTCCCCGGAGCTTCCTCGGACAGACCGTTCAGCAACTGAATCGCTTCATCGCTGGCGGCGTTGATCTCTGCCAGATGCGACTCCATTTCGCGCCCGCCAGGTTCGAATCCGCGCGGCCGGTCAAAGCTCCGCGGGTCCGGACCGAAGCCCCTGGAGTCCGGCCGTCGTTCATCCGGTGGCCCGTCTCGACGATCATCCCCGTGCCGTTCACGAGGTCCGTCGCCGGGACGCGGGCGTCCTTCGCTGCCCGGCCCGAACGATCGTCGTTCGGGACCACGGTATTCTGCCCGTTCGCCATCAGGCCGCCGATGTTCGGGACCGCGTCCCTCATCGTGCCGGTCTCCCGGCCCTTCCGGTCGTCCGCTCTCCGGTCGCCCCGGTTCGTAGCGCGGTCGGAATTCCCGTTCGCGATCCGGGCGTGGCGGACCGTCCGGCCGGAACGTGCCGATTAACGTGCTCAATCCCGCGCGATCGCCCGTGGAACTGAGCAGACTCAAGGCCCGCGCCAGTTCAAACCGGCCTTCGACAGTGCTCAGTGCCTGAGGCGACGCCTTCAACAATGCACGGGCTTCGCGATGAAACGTCGCTGCTTCCTGCAGGGCGCCGCGCCGACTGGCCGCGATACCCATTTCATTCGTCAATGCCGCCTGAGCGATCACCAGCGACACTTCATCGGGAGCCTGCTTCGACAGTTCAAGATAAGCTTCGCGGGCTTTGCGATACGTGCTGTCCGCTTCGACGAACCGCCCCAGCCGCTGCTGGATGTCACCGACCCGGCGGCGTGCGGCGGCGGTATCAATGCGAGTGCTGTCCTGGTTCTCGTTGGCGAACCGATCGAAGAAAGTCAGCAGCGTTTCGAGCAGTCTGACATCGGCCGCAGTCAGAACTGTTTCCGAAATCGCGATGTCGTCCTCGCTGACGCTGGCCGCCAGTGACCGCCCCATTCCCCGCGCGGAGATGTTGTCCATCACCTCTTCAAAGGCTTGAATCGCCAGCGTGAGATTGGTCTCGGCGCGAGTTCGCTCCAGCCTGGCCTGATCCAGCGCCCGCTGAGTCTGATACTGCCCGACCGCGAACACCACCGCGACGCTCAGCAGCAGCGCGAACGTCGCGAAGCTCAACGACGCCAGGGCCGGATTGCGGCGCGTCCAGCGACGCAGACGTTCGAGTGGAGTGACCGGCCGCGCGGAGATCGGCCGGTCTTCCAGATAGCGGTGCAGGTCTTCGGCCAGTTGAGTCGCGGTCTGATACCGATCCGCCGGAACCGTCGCGCAGGCCTTCAGCGTGATTGTTTCCAGATCGGCCGGAATGGCGGGATTCAATGTCCGCGGGGCTGGCGGCATGGTCTGCGTCTTCGCCGCGATCAGCGGACCATGCCGCGATTCGGTATAGGCCGGCCGCAGGGTCAACAGTTCAAACAGAGTCAGTCCCAGGCTGCACACATCGCTGCGGGCATCGGTCTGCCCGTGAAACTGTTCCGGCGCCATGTACCGCAGCGTGCCCACGATGTCGCCGGTCTGAGTGATCCCTTCGCGGTCCTCATTGCGAGCCAGTCCGAAGTCGGTGATCCACACTTCCCCGTTGTGGTCGAGCATCAGATTGGATGGCTTGATGTCGCGGTGCAGAACGCCGTGCTGATGCGAGTAACTCAGCGCGTCCGCCACCTGCGCGATCAACTGCGCGATGCTGCGAAAGTATGTCTCCGGCAGCGGTATCGCCGGAGCTTCCACCTGCTCTTCCTGCCGGCCGGTCACTGCCGTCGATCGAGCCGGATTGTGATCGGTGCTGTCCTGAAGAACTCCGGTCCGGCCAGTCGGATCCAGCGCGGACGACTGATCGGACATCACCACAACCTGCGGCTGATCCTGACTGCGATCCACCAGCCTGACCCGTGCCGGCATCGCGGCCTGAGTCCCCGTCGGCTGATCATGCGAATGATCCGCGACCGTCCAGCCCGACCGATCATGGGAAGACAGTCCCGTCCCGGCTCGACCATCCGACATGACGCCCTGCGGTCCTGACGGCGGATCGCCCACCGTTGCGGACAGTGACGCGACAGGAGTCGCAATCACCGGTTTCAGCGAGTCCTCTCCCATCGTTCCCCGGAGCGCCGATCCACTGACCAGAATCCGCGCGGCATCCAGAGGCGTGAAGGTTCGACTGGCAGCATCACTCGGATCCGACGCGGTTCGGCGCGCACCCGATCGCAGCAGTCCGGGATTCCGGCGCACAGCCGCGACGGCATCGTCGAGCGACACGCCGTCGATCAACTGCATCGCGTAATAGTGCAGACCGTTCTCTTCGCCGATGCCGAAGACCGGCACGATGTTCGTGTGATGCAGCCGCGCCGCCGCTTCGGCTTCACGCCGGAACCGTTCGAGCTGCCGCTTTGAATCCGCGATAGCCGGAGCGATGACCTTGAGCGCCACTCGACGCCGCAACGACTGCTGAATCGCTTCATACACGATGCCCATCCCGCCGCGACCGATCTCGCGCAGGACCAGGAAATCACCCAGCGTCTGTGTGCCATCCGCCACGATCCGGTCCAGCCGGCCGTCGTGCGACCGAGTCCGATTCTCCGGCCGAGCCGCCCGCTCCATCATCGCGATCGAAGGAAACAACGCGCGGATCGCAGCTTCCTGTTCCGGCAACCGCCGGATGAATTCGTCGATGGACGGCGTTTCTCCCGCGCGCAGCCGCGCCGTGAATTCATCCGCCAGTGCATCGACGGGATTGCGTTCTTCCGGGCTTTCGTCCGTCGGCCGGGACCGGTCCGCGACACGATCAACCGTCACTTCACCATCCGGCCGGGAAGGATCTGGACCGGGCCGTTCCGACGCGGAATACCGGGAACTCATGGAACGCACCTGGTGATCGGGATGAACCGTCCCTCAGCAGACAGCTCCAGCGCCGTCTGCGACTCTCAGTCAGTACCGCCGGCCAGCCTTCCAGTTCCACAGCCCGCCGACAATTCTGTCCGGTTCAAACCCCGCGAACCAGCCGGAGTTTCTCCCGCCACCCACCGCTTTGCTCCGACAATTACTCACCAATTCGATCGACCAGGCTGTTTCGAGCCTGTTCTTCGCCACAGTACAGACACTTGCCGCGACGCTGATTCACCGTCCGGCCACACTTGCCGCAGGCCGTCGAAGGCTGCCCCAGTCTTCCGTCCTGGACGCCATCCCGCAGATCGATCTCGATGACTTTGTCGAGCACTTCCGCTTCCGTGACCTGCCGCTTCGCGCAAAGCAGTTCCACCAGCGCCTGATTGACCAGCACCAGCTTCTCGATCCGCTCCTCCGCCACTCGCAGACGCTCTTCCACCGAACGAATCTGAGTCAGCTTCTGCTCGGCGGAACTCAGCCGTGACTCCGCGGAATTGATCCGGCCGCTCTGATGCAGATCCCAGAAGAAGTTGAGCATGGTGGTTCTCCGAAGAAGTGCGATATGAGTTCCTGCAATCGTCCTTGTTCAGAGGACAGGCAAAGCAGGACCGCCGAACGGAGAACCGCTCGTCCGGATCAGTCACGTCCTGAGAATCGGCAACGCCGGAGCGGTCTTGAACTGCTTCGACCACGGTGCCCGCTTCTTCGGAGGCAGCACAGCTTCGGCGTATTCTTCGATCTGCTCGGGCGATTCAAACAGCAGTTCGTACCCGCCATCGTTGTCGTATTCGCAGCCGTCGGTCGTGTAGTCGCGACAGATCTGCGGCCGGGTTTCATAGATGCCGCAGCGGTTGTCCGGCAGCAGGTGATTGCAGTCCGCGACGACCATGATGTACCAGGTGCCGTCGTCCACAAAGATCGACGCCCGGCCGTGCAGCAGATACCAGCGGATGAAATCGAACTCCTTCCACGTCGTCGGCTTCGTGATCGGGAAGGCGTAGTAGCGGCAGCACTTCGCGGTGCAGTACTCGCAGAGGTTCCCGCCGACCGGCAGGTCTTCCCGTTTGATCGGCAATGGCGCGGTGAAGTCGGACATGGTGAGTTCGCCCGTGATGGAGAATGCAATGCCATGAACTCACCACAGAGACACAGAGAACTTTGAGGTAATACTTCTCTCCGTGCCTCTGTGGTGAAATCCTCTGTCCTGTTCAACGAAGGCTCAGACGCGTTCCAGCCGGACCAGGTCATCCCAGGTCTCGCGTTGCCGGATCACTCGGAAGCTGTCGCCATCGACCATGATTTCCGCCCCGCGTCCGCGCGAGTTGTAATTGCTGCTCATGGCCGTGCCGTAAGCGCCCGCGCTGAAGATGCTCAGCAGATCCCCGCGCTGAATCGGCGGCAGCGAACGATCCTTCGCGAAGTAGTCGCCCGACTCGCAGATCGGCCCGACCACATCCGTACGCTCGCAACCTTCGAGATCGCCTTCGACATCCAGCGGCATGGGGACTTTCGGAGTCACCGGCCAGATGCGGTGGAAGGAGTCGTACATGGCCGGCCGGACCAGGTCGTTCATGGCTCCGTCCTGGATGACGAACAGCTTGCCGCCTTCGCGCTTGGTGAAGATCGTCTGCGTGACCAGGATTCCGGAGTTGCCAGCGATAAACCGGCCCGGCTCCAGAGCCAGCCCCACCTCGGCCTGCTTGATGTAAGGAATGATGACCTTCGCGTAATCGGCGGCCGTCAGTCCTTCATCCTTGCGGTACGTGATGCCGAAGCCACCACCGAGATTGACCCAGTGAATCGGATGCCCCTTGGCCCGGTACTCGCGCACGATCTCGACCGCCTTCTTCGCGGCCGCTTCGTAGGGATCGGTCGTCAGAATCGGCGATCCCAGATGCATGTGAATGCCGGACAGTTCCAGATGCGGACTGGCCAGCACCTTGTCCGCGAGCTGCCCGGCCCGTTCGATGTCCATGCCGAACTTGTTGCCCTTTTTGCCGGTGGTTGTCTTGGCGTGAGTCTTCGCGTCGATGTCCGGGTTGAGCCGCAGCGCGACCCGTCCGACCTTGCCCATCGACGCCGCGACTTCGGCAATCGCATCCAGTTCGGCTTCGCTTTCGACATCGAACTTGAGGATGTCGCATTCGAGCGCGAAACGAATCTCGTCATTCGTCTTGCCGACCCCCGCGAACACCACGCGCGACGTCTCCGCTCCCGCTTCTTTCACGCGGAACAGTTCGCCGCCGGAGACCACATCGAAGCTGGCTCCGGCATCGTTCATGACCTTCAGGATCGACAGGTTCGAGTTCGCTTTCACCGAGTAGCAGATGACCGGCTTGACCTCGGCGAACGCCTGCTGAATCTGCCCGAGCTGATGCAGCAGTTGTGCTTTGGAATAAACCCACAGCGGAGTCCCGAACTGCCTGGCCAGATCCGCCACCCGCACGCCCTCGCAATACAGCTCACCATCCCGATACTGAAACGCGTTCATGAAAGACAGACTCCAGCAATCCAGAAGATCGTTCAAACTACCAGTGAACAGCCCATGCATCCGATGTGAGTTCAACGAAGGCTGCGTGTTCGAAGGCCCCGGCAAGATCAGAAATCAGCGGCGCAAGAAGGTCGTTCAGCTCTCTGTTGCGGATGTGACATGGATCACAGTTCAAATTGTGAAACAGTTCAGATTTTGAAATCGGCGTGTTGCCCGGTTCGTCTCGCGGAGCGAGACAACGACGTAGCTCAGTCGCTCCGCGACTGAGAATCCGGCATCAATATCACGCAGGATCAGCGCATCCACAAAGTCCTGATCCTTCGTGACGATGACGGCATCCATCCGGTCGGCGTGGCGGATGATATCGTCGTCGCTGGTTCGATTCCCGTCCGGAAGGTCCAGCGTATGGAGCGCTTCATGGCCGGCCGCCACAAAGCACCCTCCGAGGCTGTGAGGCAGCTGCGCGTCGA
>Ga0172372_10007621_pt1 | contig 14493 bp, 16 predicted proteins | sample LakKiv5m_2_FD_114544 | JGI IMG/M metagenome (GOLD analysis project Ga0172372, IMG submission 114544) | Freshwater microbial communities from Kabuno Bay, South-Kivu, Congo - kab_092012_9.5m | ecosystem: Environmental > Aquatic > Freshwater > Lake | place: Democratic Republic of the Congo...
TGCATTTCTCCTAAATAACAGCATACAAGGAGAACCGTATGCTGAAATTTGCAAAATTCCAAGAAATAGACATCATCACAGAAGCCGAAGACAAGGCAACAGGTGGTGTCACGCACCTCACCCATATAGAGGATGCAGTACTCCTACAGGGATCTAAAGGAATTTCAACAGCCGTAGAGTACCTACAAAAAGTACTAGAATTGGCTGATGATGCACAGGCTTCTTTCTGCGTTACAACAAAATTCGACGGTGCTCCTGCCGTTATTGCAGGAATAAATCCTGAAAATGGAAAGTTTTTTGTTGCAACCAAATCGCTTTTCAACAAGACTCCTAAAATCAACTACACCCCTAAAGACATAGATGCAAATCATCCTGTTCCTGGTCTGAACGAAAAACTCAAAGCCGCCCTAAAGCACCTGAAAGGTGTTGGCATTCGTGGAATAATGCAGGGCGATATGCTATTCACCAAAGATGATCTAAAGACCGAAACAATCAACGGAAAAAAATACCTTACATTTAGACCTAATACTCTTACATACGCTGTTGCTGCTGATTCTCCTGTTGCCCGAGAGATAAGCAGCAAAGCAATGGGTATTGTGTTTCATACAAAATACGAAGGAGATACGATAGCAAGTCTGTCTCCTTCTTTTGCTCCCGATATATCCTATCTAAAGCGGTCTAGTGGTGCATGGATAATTGATGCAAATCTACAGGGAGGCGCAGATACGGCAGGAAAGTGTGATATTCCTGTTCACTCTCTACAGAAAAAAGAGGTAGAGGTTCAACTGGCAGGAATCAAAAGAGCAGGAGCAAAATCTGCAAAATTTTTGGATTCTTTACAAAAATCAAAGGGTCTTGTTGATGATCTTATGATATACATAAATGCGAATGTGCGACAGGGAGTTGCACAAGGGTCTGGTAACGGATTTCTTTCCTATATGAAAGAAAAGATAGAAAAGACCTTTGCCAGTGTGAAAAAGGATGATGCAAGACAAGCGAGAACCGTCGCCGCTAAAGCACTACTAGACTCTATAGAGTCAAATTCTACGAAATACGACAGCCTGTTCGCCTTGCACCATCTAATTTCACAAACAAAATTATTGGTTATTGAGCGTTTGAGACAAACAAAGATGCGTCTTGATTCATTTACACAGGAAAACGGAAAATTTACAGCGTCTGCCCCCGAAGGGTTCGTGGTGGTAAACCGTATGAACAACCGTGCTTTTAAACTAGTAGATCGTCTGGATTTTTCACGCAAAAATTTCAATTTACCGAAAAATTGGAAACCATAGATACTGAACCTCGGGAGGGATTACAGGAACAGAAATAGAAACAGGGAAACCGGGGCGGGAGGTTGAAGCAATTCGGCCTCCCTTCTTTTTTACTACATACGATAAGAATCACAAGAGGATCGTATGGCAAAGAAAAAAGCAGTAGTTATTACATTTGGCAGATTTCAGCCTCCAACGATAGGACATGAGAAACTGATTGGTGCAGTTATTGCTCATGCAAATAAGATCGGAGCAGAACACCGCATCTACGCCTCACAGTCGTATGACGGCGGTAGACCCCGTGCAGCAATAAAGAATCCTCTTCAATACAAAGATAAGATTCGCTTCATGCGCCAGATGTTTCCAAAGGCAAATATTGTTGTGGGTGATGATGACACCAATACATTCATGCGTGTGCTCTACGAACTCCAAAAAGAAGGCTACACAACTGTTCATGTTGTTGTAGGGGATGACCGTGTTCCTGAGATAAAGAAAACAGTTCAGCAATATCTTGACAGTGATGATCCTGAAACAGGTTTGGATTTTGATGAGTTCAAGGTTGTGAGTGCAGGAAAGCGTGATCCTGAAGCAGAAGGCGTTGAGGGGATGAGTGCCTCTAAACTCCGTGCCGCTGCTGCCGCCGATGATTTCAAACTATTCAAGCAGGGTATGCCCAAGGGCTTTGGCAAGGCTCGGGAACTCTTTGATGCCATAAGAAAAGGACTAGAAAGACCCATGAAACCAGAGAAAAAGACAAAGAAATCCAAAGTGAACGAGGAACTACTGAACGAAGTGACTCCTCCTGATGAGAAGTCTGAGCGTCTTGTAAAGAAAGCAAAGGCTTCATTCAAAGATCGCTATGGCGATGATTGGGCTTCATATCTCTATGGCGTGGCATGGAAGCAGTACAACAAGCGGCACGGCATCAAAACAAAAACCCGTTTAGGAGAGCCTGTAGAAGAAGCAGTTTTACATGAAGGTGGAGTAAAGGCTTCATTGGAAGACTGGCTTGAAGGCTTGCCAAAGAAAGTCGTACAAGAACTAATGACAAAGTTTGGCAAAGAACTCAAGAAATCTCATTTTGCAGGTTCATTTGCTGTTAGCGATCCTGTTCGTGAAAAGATTCGACAGGTTCTTATTCGCAATCGGGTAAAGCCTCTACTTGGAGATAAGAACCAGGCAGAAGGAACATCGGCTGTAATTATGTCTTTCTGGACATTCCACGGACCAGTCGATGAACTAGGAGTAAATGAAGGCACTCTACATGAAGGTGGAGTGAAAGGTGCGCTTGAAGATTGGATGTACTCCATCCCAAAGGAAGCAATCGAAGAACTTCGACAGGTAATGAAGATAAAGAGTCTTCAGAAGAGATTTGCAATGATAAACAAGACTCTTAAGAAGCACGGAGTTGAACCCAATCAGATGAAGTTGCTTGGATCGGGTGCTGCTAATGTGATAAACGACTACTATGATACATTCTTTGGTGAATCGTATATGCAAGAGAGCATCAATGAAGCAACTATCAATATTCCAAGAGATGCTCGAATAAAAGACACAGATATACAGAATAAGACAGTCACTCTTACATGGTATGATCCAGATAAAGACGAATGGAATGAAGAAGAAGTTCCAATGGACGAAGTGCCAGGCTTCTACGACCGTGCTGCGGACAAACTCCGCATCGGCAAAACAGATCGCTTCGGAAATGTAAAGAATCCACCAAAGGCAAGTCAAATTAAAAAGACCGAAAAGACTGCACAAGCGAATATGAAAACAGCAGATGAATTGGTGCAATTATTCAAGCAGAAGCCAATGAAGACTCCTATCACCATATACGGTAAAAAATGGGGTAAAGGAGAAGACTATGAAATAGTTGTGATGAAGAGATTGTACCAAGGTAGTGAAGTATATGTCGTAAAGTCGAGTGGCAGATTTGTTGAACTCAGACCAACTGGTGCAGGATTACAGATAGTTGATGTAAAGACCAAAAAGATCTTACTAGATAAAGGTAATGACGCTACTTGGTGAGGAAGAGCATGAAAAAGAAAATCAAAGAAGCCAATGATTCATGGGGAGCAATGTTGCCTGTGAACAACAATAAAAATCTTGTTCCAAAACTAGATCAAAATATCCTATATTCAGAAGAAGAAATGTTCAGAGTATATGATATTGCCGCTCCACAAACAATAAGATTGTTGAGTGATTTGTTGGAGATTTCTATTCTCAAACATCAAAATCCTATTGCGCCAATATCTGCTCTAAATTACACTAGACTTGAATTTAATCGTATTGGTTATGATTTTGATCTTTCTCAAGAAAAACTAGATGCATTAAAGACATCAGAATCAGGCTATATTGATTTTCCTCTGTTTTCAAGAACATCACCACAATATCCATACCAAATAGATCAGACATATCCAGGATACAGAGTATTAGATGACGGCATAGAAAATAAACTTGGTTATAAGTTATTAATAAGAATACACATCGACTCTATCGAAATAGAATCTAATGGTATTCCGTTCAAGTCGAAAATTTTGAGTGGAGAAATACTACCACAAGAAGACTGATTCTGTGTCTATATTATGAAATTCGATACACTAAACAATGAAAACTATATCATGTTTGCCATGAAGAATTATTCAAATCCTGGCTGTAGTGGTATTGATGAATTTCACGAAGACATGAATAGACTAAAATACTTGAAAAAACTTTTTCAAGTATATCTCAATACGGGTGTCCTAAAAGATCGTCTTATTCTAAATCACATCATCATACTTCAAAATGTATTAGGAATAGAAGCAGCGAGTAGAATCATGTTTCTAAAACTACCACAGCAAATGCACCCTATATTGAAGACATTTTTAGTTTTTCTAAACACACTCCCATCAAAAGAAATACCAGAGGCAGATGTAGTTTCTATTTCGTTGGATCAAAAGGTCGTTTCTATTCTTCGAAATTTAGATAAAACATGATCCCCTCTTTTGCATACATAAAGATGAAATGGAGGATCCTATGGAAGGTTCAGCACCTTATATAAACACTTCTGCTTATCCCACTACACAAGAACCCACAATACTTCCACAAAAGCCAGAGTATTTCAGCGGCTGTAGAGTATTTGATGTGACAAACGATGAATACATGAAACTTATGCGTGGTTCTAAAAAATGGGATAGATGGAACAAGTATTTTGATGAAACAGATAAAGGATCAATGGCACATTCCATCAAAAGATATCTCTATAAAAATCCGAATAGAAGTATTATCTTGAGAAATAAAATGTCTCAAGACATGGTTTATTTCAAACCAAAAGGAAAAAATATTGAATAGATTGCAAGACATTGCTCAAAGACTAAAACAAAAGTCTGATTCGGAAAAAGAATCAAGCAATGCTATCAATTCAACAAAGTTTGAAAAAGATATTGTATCTGCATTACAAGGAAAAACAGATATAGGTCAATACCAATCTGCATATGCAATGAGAATTGCTAAAATGTGTGCACGAAAAATCACACAAAATACTGGCGGTATTACTAGTATAAAGAGAAATTCAGACAAGAAAACAATGAACGGTGTCTCTGTTCTTTCTCCTCTTTACAGAAGGTATATGTGCACAGCAAACCAAAAATGTAACGGTGATCCAAAATCAGACATCGTTTTGGTTTCTCAACTAAACGGAAAAATGCTTGTAAGTATGAAAAAACAAGGAGATGCACAAATTGCATCTGCTCTATCGGGAGAAGCCAATGCAGTAGTATCGGCTGCACTTGGAGAAAACAACCAAATGGTAAAAATAACAAGAGAACTGTTTTCTTCTATTTTACCAAAACAAAACTACTATGAGATAAGATCAAAATTTAAAGACAAAGATTTTGATTCAATTCTATCTTCTTTGATTGGATTGAAATCTGGATCTGGTACTCCTTCTTCAGCACAGATAATTGCCTTCAACAAGTTTTTAGACTCTGTTGGTATAAAAACTAAAATCATAGAGGGACTAAACAATTACATGAGATCTTCTGTTGTAAGAAAAAAGATCTTCAAAGAATTTGCCTCTGGTGAGAAAAGATATATTCCTACAGAAAAAGATAGAAGCGCAGATTGGTTTCTTGTATGGTCACAAACAGGCGATATATTACTATCAGACATTGATCAATTTATAGATTCACACTATGGCTCGTTTCGTATGAATATACGGGATAGAGGAAACGAAAGCGGCGGTTCGTTACGGGTGGATGTTCGTGAAATGTGGAATTTGGATCCACAACAGTACTCAAAATTCTTGATTATAGAAAAAGAGACACATAAAGAATTTGATTATGCTTGCTTAACTGAAGGTATTTTAGATTCAACTGTCAGTCTTTTAAAAACATCAGGAGCAACAGTAGCCGCAGTCTATAGAAAATTTGTAGCAGCAGTAAAAGCATTATTGAGCATGATTGCCCGTCTATTTGCAAAAGGTGTAGCAGCAGTGCTTGATTTTTTGGGATTAGAAATATCGGAAATGTCCTATTCATGGTAAAAGGAGAAACAATGGACGAACTACCAGATGTACCAGATTTAGAAATACCTGATTTAGAGTTAGAAGACTACAAAGAACCAGATGACAAAGAACAATGTGTCGAAGATCAGAGCGGAGGATCTCATGTATTCGCATGGATCGGATCAGGTCAAGGCGGTGGTCGTCTAGCAAAGGCTTTCTATGACCGTGGCTACAAGAAATGTATTGCTGTCAATACCTCTCGCCAAGATCTTGACCGATTGGATATTCCACTCACACAAAAGATGCTACTGGACATCGGTGAAGAGGGAGCAGGAAAAGATATGGAGCGTGGTGCAGCCGCCGCTCTAAAGTACAAGCAACAGATATTCGATCTTATGCGTAAAACATACGGCACAAAAGTAGACCATATTATGGTTTGCATTGGTGCAGGAGGAGGAAGCGGAAGCGGTTCATCTCTTGTTCTTATTGATATAGCCAAAAAATACATGAAGTTCATTGGACACGACAAGCCTGAAGAGCGTGTAGGTGTTGTAATGTCTCTTCCAACCCGTGGTGAGGCAGCATCGCCAAAAGTTTCTTTCAATGCTTATCGTGTTCTAAAACAAGTTGGCGGTCAAGCAGAGAGAAAAGAGATTTCTCCTCTTATCATTCTTGACAATTCAAAAATTGAGAAAATGTACAAGAATCTAACTGTGAAAGAATTCTGGACAACAATCAATAACACTGTGTCTGGATTATTTCACATATTCAATGTGCTATCAAAACACGCTTCTCCATATACATCGTTTGATCCTACAGATTATGCAACAGTTCTTCGCTGTGGTGGCACAATGGTTATGGGCGTATCTAAGATGGATCCAATAAAGAGCGATGGTGAAAAGAAAGAACCATCCCATGAAACAAAAATATCAGGAGCAATCAAGTCCAATATGGACAAGACTCTCCTTGCAGAAATAGACATCTCTGATGCTACATATGCTGCTTGCTGTGCTGTTGGTGGTAAAGAAATCATGGAAAATACACCAGGTCTAATGGATAGTCTTTCATATGGATTTGATACACTTTCTTCTCTATGCCCGAGTGCAACTCTGCACCGTGGTATTTACGAAGACGAAAAACCCACCCTTCGCCTCTATACCCTTATCTCTGGATTAAAAATACCAAAGAATCGTTTAGAGCAATTTGCGGCAAATATTCGCAAAGAAGAGTTGGATGGTTTCAATGCTAAAGACCCATTCAAGGAGGCAAACTAATGATACCAACCGAACTGATAACACTCATTGGTGGAAGTGCGACAGGATTTATTTTCCGTCACATGGCCGAGAAGCGTCAGGCAGAAAAAGAAGCATTTGATCGTTTACTCACAGCAAACAAAAGAACAAACGATAATCAAAACGAAGCAGTAAAACGGGTTTCAGTTGATGCAGGAAAAACTGTGCGACAACTGATTGTGCTTATGGTTCTCTTTGGAACTATAGCCGCTCCATTTGTGCTTCCATTCTTTGGCATACCAACAGTTGTGGAAGTTGCTCAAACAAATCCAGAGTGGTTATTTGGTCTAGTACCAGAAACGAAAGAAACTGTATTCCAAACAGTAAACGGATATCTATTTACTCAAGAAAATAGGCAGATTCTTGTTAGCATCATTGGATTCTACTTTGGATCAGCCGCAGCAGGAAATAAATCATAAGGAGTTTTTATGAAATCATTCGTAATAGTGTTAGCCGTGTCGTGTTTGTTTCTTCTAGCATCATGCAAGGCTTCTGTCTTTCAGAATGTTCCTGTGATGGAGAAAGCACCAGATACTCTCAATAAAGCAACAATAACAGTTGTTCCCAAAGATACAAAAACAGATGTACCAAAGGGAACATTGATGAAGACCGATCCCGATGAAAAGACCACAGTTCTTTTAGAAGAAGATACAGTTGCTGTAGTAAAAACAGAAACCAATATCACTTCACCGAAAGAACAAGAAGCAATAAAGCCTCAAGAAATAGTTTTACCAAAGAATACAGAAGTTATCCTTCCAGGTAATACCTATCTACAAACTTCAGATCCTGCAACTGTTATTCTTGAAGCAGGATCCGAGGTGACTCTTCCTGTTGGAACAGAAATATCCATTACCAAAGTCAACTGGTATGCTGTAATGTTCTACTGTCTATTGGTTGGTGGCACTGCTTGGTATTTCCTACAGAGAAAAAAGCAACCAGAAGATCAAGATGGTGATGGATTTGTCGATGATGACAAAGTACTAGCAAAGAAAAGTTTCAAGAAGAAAAACACCACTAAGAAGAGATAGTTCTTTTTTCAAAAAGCCACTTACAAATCCAATAAGAGTCCGCTATATCTGATAGCGGACTTGTTATTTTACGGGTACGGGATTTGATATGATGGTCTAAATTCCACCCTGTCTCTGCAACGAACGCTTCATAAACTGCCTGTTTGTCTGCATTGCCTTTGCCTGTAGCAAGTTTCTTTGGCTTAGAATTCGATACCAACTCGTATTGTATGCCGTAAGTATACATCTTATACTTCAGCAATCCTGTATTTTCACCAATCTTGTATACCATACCTTGAGCAGAAAATGCATAGTCTTCGATTCCAACAATATCACTTTCTTTTAGAAAACCGATAGCCCAATCAGATATTTTTGAAAATCTGTCTGTATCGTCTTCTTCACGATACAAAGGCATATAGTGTCCTGTTACATTAGGAGTAATTCGATAGCAGTGTTTTTTCTTTTCTGTGAGAAAGTGAACCTGACAATTTTCAGGATACCACTGTGGTTGTGCCTCATTGGTTTCAAAGATACACACAGCGGGACAACGGATGCTGTAATCAATGCCAACTACTCTCATACTCTTATTTATAGACAAAGACCCCCGAAGGGGTCTTTGTTTGACTTCTTTTTCTGGAATCTTTCAATGATTCCAAGGCAGTTTCTTGTTTACCCAGTTCCACAGAGGAACGCCAACTAGTGCTCCTGCGGTGAAAACCACAATAGTGTAAAAGATTGTACCGAGAGTCGATGAAAATAGTAGATCCATGTCTAGATCCTCCTTCTCCTTATGTATAAGAACAACCCCCAGATCTAGGGGTTGTTTATTTTTTAGAAATTTGCTGCTATAGTCAGCGGCGGCGGCGACCGATGAAACCAGCCATGCCAAGAAGAGCGATTGCTCCTGGCGACGGTGCAGAGAGAACAAATGCTCCACCCGCTGTATTTCCAATCGACGGTGGGAGAGGATGCCAAGAACCCCATCCGCCAGATCCGAATGGACTAGTCTGCCAGAATCCCGCTGTGTCTTCTCCCTGTGACCAAACAAACTGATCACCTTCTGCGTCGTTGAGCATGACACCAATATTCATATAATATGAACCCGCTGCAATCTCAAATGCAAGAGGAACATAGAACTGATATACGGGCTGACCAAAGAAATTTTCATCTCCCGTCAGAGTTGCAGTGATGTTCTCAATATCAATCTTTGTTGTGAAAACATGATCGGTAAAATCTGAATTCCAAACAATGATCTGAAATGCATCAAAGTTTGAGATTCCCTGACCGTTGAATCCATTTGATGATCCCCACCAACGAAGCGATGATGTTGTGTATGAATCTTCAAGAGAGAATGCCTGTGCGCCACTTTGTGGATATGTATATGCTCCCTTTGAATCGTATGCATCGGAATAGAAACCAACTGTGTCTGCTACTGGGTTGTTCACAACCACAAATTCTGCCTTTGCTACTGAGCCACACATCACGGCTGCTACCAAACCAACGATAAAGTTTTTCATTCTGTCTCCTTTGTTTTACTGCCACCACCACGGTGGTCAGTTGTTGTTATTGTACAGTCTATAGGGAAATGTCAAGCAGTAAGATCAACAATTTCACACTTGTCACCGCTACACGCAAATGTTTGTGTTCCTGAAGTCTTGTCTTCCTTTTCGTAATTCTTCAAAATACTCCAATCAACATCTTTAGGCATCTTTGCACATAATTCTTCGTATTGTGCCTTTGAACAATCTTGATATGGTGCTTGACGATACGAATGGTCGGAATGTGGTAAGAAAGAAATACCAGAGATTTCATCAAAATGACGGTATACCCATGCTCCCACTTCCATCCATTCGTGATCACGAACAGTAATTGTAATCGAAGGCTTGTGTTCACACCAGTTGCGCTGATATGCCAACCACAACTCAAGGTGTTCGATTGCAGTCAAGTCATTGCGAGTTACCGAACCCTCTGCCTTCATTGGAAATGAGAATACCATTACACTATCTGGCTTCATCACACAAGGCTCTGCGGGGAAACCTAAGTCAATCATCATCTGACAAAGGGGATCCTTGCGATCAGCACGAACTGTACGAATATAGTACTCGTTGTGTCGTGGGTGAATACCTGATGCTGCATCAGTAAGTTGTGAAACTGTGCCACTGGGTTTCACGCAAGTGATTGCAGCAGCAGGATTGATGTGAATTCTTTTTGCCCAATCTCCATTTACTTCTACTGCTTCTTGCTTCATACTATTCAGTATTTGAACAAGATCAGATCCTTGATCACGCATAATCTTGTTATCTAGAATACCAGTAAGAGATACTCCAAGCAGGGCTTCTTCTTCGCAGTTCTTTTTCCAATCACTAGAAAGGTATGGAAAATTCGTAAGAGATGCTTGCCATGTTCCAAGAATTGCGGCAAGACGCACTTTTCGTTTTAGCGATTCCACAGTATCTTCAGGTCGAACAATCACCTCTGTGAGATTACAGAATTGACGATCACGAAGAATAATCTCTGAGCATGGATTTGTTCCAAACTCGTATGAAGAGTCACGACGATCTCCTAACTTTGCAACAGTTTTTTGAGCAGCAGAACGATTGAAGATTCCACGCTCACCACTCTTAGACTTGTAGAGTGAAACCCACTCATCCATGAACACGCCGATGTCTGGCTTCTCTTTGTAAGCAACAGAGTTGTTCGCTAGTGCCCGTTGTGGATTCGCTTCCCACCACGCTCCTGTTTTTGCCTCACGCATTCTCTCATCCGTAAGATTTGATAGGCTGATAAGAGCAGATCGACGGACTCCTCCGACGACGACAATTTCTGCAATTTTGCATACGATGTCGTGGCATTCGATTGATGTAAGTTTGCGTCCTGCCGCTCTTTTAAAAGTATCACAGGTGAAACGGAAAAGATCTTCGAGAGGTTTTGGTCCAGATGCTCTCCCCCCAAATGTCTTAAGTCTGGCGCCAGCAGGTCGTACTTTAGAAATGTCCCATTGCGGTATCTGACCTCCAATGAGTAAGGATACAAGTTCTTTGTAAGCCTTAGCCCAACCAGCCTTGCTGTCCTGTACGATGATTGTAGTATCCGAATTAGTGAACTGTTCAGCGATTGTAGGAAGTTTCTCAACATATTGACGCTCCACAGAGAAGCCTACACCTGTACCGCACATGAGGATGTAGAGGATTTCATCGAATGCACGGACACGATTGACTGCAACATAAGAGCAGTTATATCCTGCGGTGTTGTCACGCTTTAGTGCCTCTCCTGCGGTCATCAGTGCACGCATTGAAGGCATGATTTCAAGACCAAGAACAGCCTCTTCCAACTCTTGACGAACACCAGATGTCAACTTGAACTTATGATTCTCCTGAAGATACTCTTCAAAGAAGTCAAAATACCGCTTTACTGTTTCATTCCAATGCTCACGCCTTCCCTCTTTCTCAAGCCAACGGGAATAACGAGAAAGATGGATAAAATCCTGGTAAAGGGTAGGAAGATTCTTTGACATATAAAACTGCTCCATTAGATGTGCGGATAGGTATCTAGTCCGACTATTTTTCTTCTATTTCTTTGATAATTTATTCTTTTGACAAAAGTGCTTTCCAAGATGCAGGAAAAAGCGGTTGTATGATATTTCCTACTGCTTCAGCATACTCCCGTATCTCCCATTGAGCATGGGGATCGCTACGCTGCCCGTAGAACCGTGCGTAGGCCGCTAGAGAGCCTGTCCACCACCATTCCGTATAGGTTCCCTGTGGGAGCACAAATCGGGCTTGCTCGGGTGCAACACCCTTGCGTAGAAGCAAATTATAAGTATGAACACATTGCTCTATCACTTGACTGTATGCCAAATAACAAGAATTACGACTATCAACATCTTCTATGAAATTTTCAGATCCTTGTTTTGCTCCATTCGTAGGTTTACTTCTCCAAGTAGGGCAATATATTTCTGGTTCAAATGTAACATAGCGGCGTGAGATTTCATTCTCTACGAATCCTTGCTTATGCTTAAAAAACTGTGTACGGATTGATATGGGAGCCTTCAGTCGCAGAGTAATTTGTGGATGTCCAAATGGAGTCCAGTGCTTATGCTTTGCAAGATAGTTGAGAAGTTTCTCATCCCGTTCAAGAAACTCTGCACTCTCTTTATTAAAGGAAACCCTAGCAGCATTTACTACTGTAAGATCGTCACCCATATGAGAAACATATTCAACAAATCCTTTATCAAGCACTGATATCTTCATCTTCATCCTTTACATAATAAAATGAAACACCTTCAACTTGTGTCCAATCTTTTGCGTAATCAACAGCCCTTTTCCAAAGATCAGGATCCATTTCTTTTACATATTCTGCAAACTTGAATCCAAACTCTATAATGGCAAGAGTAGTTAGGCGATCTTCTTGTTCGTCTTCAGAACTCATTAGACCTTCTTCCAAAAATTAAGTTTCAATTTTGCTTCAATACCACGGGATACACAACCGTTAATCAACTGAACAACCTCTTGTGGTGTTCTGCCGGACAGAACCATGTCATTCACATCCTTCTCTTGGATATCATCACTCCAAATACAAACAGACGCACCACTGTCGATGAAACGCTCTAGAAGAGAAACAATTTCACTATTTCTTGGCTCATTATCCAATACAACAACAACATCTGATTCGTAAATCTTCGGATGCATTTTTACACCAGATGCTCCAACCATAGCCACGGCATTCGGTAAAAAAAGAGAATCAAGTGGTCCTTCGACAATATAGACACGCTTTAGTGGATCACAATCACCTATTCCATACCACAGACGGTCAATTCCTTTATCCGCTTTGATTGTCATATATCGTATATCACGATCACTCTTTACTTCTAGTAGCCTTCCTTGAGCACCAATAGTATTACCATTACTATCAAAAAATGGAATAACAATTCTTGCTTCTTTTTTCTTTAGATCAAGAGAATCATCAAGTGTTAGCGCATAAGCCGCAAAGTCATCGGTGTAGTAAAGCCTATTCCATTTGTCTTTAGGAATCTTGCGCTTGCGACAAAACAAAACAGCAGGGTGATCAGAAGAAAGTTCCGAAATCTTCTCTAGTTCTCCTGCCTTTTGAAATACAGGAGTAGGAATTGAAATATCAGGCTTTTGATAATTAGAATGTCCTGTTTCTCCGTTCTTCCATCTTTCAAGAGAATATTCTTTTGCATAAGAAGGAGAAACTTGCGACAAGAAATTATAGAGGGTAGAAGAAAACCCACAGTTGTGGCACATATAGAAGAAGTCCCCCTTCTTTTGAAAGAAGAATCCTCTTGCCTTACGCTTATTCTTGCTAGAGTCTCCACATATAGGACAGGAACAATTTGCTAGTGTTCCTTTCTTCCATTTGAAGTTTCGCAACTGTGTGCTAACAAGATCAATATATTTCTTGTCAATATAAGTTGACATTTACTTCCTCTTCTTTGTCTTCTTTATATCATCTTCGTGATAGAGATCATCTGTAGGCTGATCGTGACCAAACCACCTGTTTCCCCACTCTTCCCATTCCTTTAACTCGGCATCAATAATAACACTCTTGATCTTCTTCTCTTCATTCTTTTCTTCATTCATAGTTTTCTCCTTTAGACTTTCCAACCTTTGAATTTACCTGGATCACGATCTTGCCGTTGAAACTCTGGTTTCTTTCCTCCAAAAGACTTGAACTGTTTTTGTTGTGGAGGTGGAGTCGTATCAACAAGATCCGCCTGTGCAGACTCCTCAACATCAAATAGTTTCATCTTTGCACGGTTTATTCCCACAACAAATCTCTTTGTTGTCGCAATGTCATTGTAACGATTCTTCAATTGCTTTACCAGGATCTGATTGAGTTTATCCATTTCTTCTGTTGCAATAATAGCAAACATAAAGTCAGCCGTTGCTGGCAAACCGAATGACTCTGATGTGTCCTCAAGACCAACATCAGTATTAGTAAACCCTGTTCTGTTTGTCTGTGTAGCAGAGAAAATAGGAACACTCTGCTCTACAGCAAGACCACGCAACTCTTCTGCAATAGACTTGATATAAGAATATGATCCTACAGAAGCATTCATCTTTATACGGGCAGATGCACAGATATTCAAATAGTCGATGAATATAACATCAGGCTTGAATCTCTTCTTCAATTTTAATTCTTCAAGCAGAATGCGAAAGTGATTGACATTTGCAGATGCTGTAGGGTATTCCTTTACGATGAGTTTACCCTGTGTCTTCTGCCTGATCCGTTCCATCTTCTTATCATAGACCTCTTTTGGAAGAACCTTTAGATCGTCCAAAGTTGTGTCCATAAGATTCGCATCAATACGCTCTGCAATGCGCTCCTCTGCCATTTCACAAGTGATGTACAAGACATTCTTTCCCAAAGAAAGGCAGTTTGCCGCATGGTGGCACATAAAGAGAGACTTGCCTACA
>Ga0172372_10007623_pt1 | contig 14491 bp, 8 predicted proteins | sample LakKiv5m_2_FD_114544 | JGI IMG/M metagenome (GOLD analysis project Ga0172372, IMG submission 114544) | Freshwater microbial communities from Kabuno Bay, South-Kivu, Congo - kab_092012_9.5m | ecosystem: Environmental > Aquatic > Freshwater > Lake | place: Democratic Republic of the Congo...
AACCGGCAGACTGATGGAGCCAACATGAGCAGCGCCAACGACGTCATCAAGATGATCAAGGACCGTGAAGTGAAGTGGGCCGACCTGCGCTTCACCGACACCCGCGGCAAGGAACAGCACGTGACCATCCCGGCCAAGATCGTGGACGAGGGTCTGTTCCGCGACGGCAAGATGTTCGACGGCTCATCGATCGCCGGTTGGAAGGGCATCAACGAGTCCGACATGATCCTGATGCTCGACCCGAGCACCGCGGTCCTCGATCCTTTCTTTGAAGAGTCGACGGTCAACATCCGCTGCGACATCATCGAGCCGGCCACCATGCAGGGCTACGAGCGCGACCCGCGCTCGCTCGGCAAGCGCGCCGAGGCCTACCTCAAGAGCACCGGCATCGCCGATGGCGCGATGTTCGGCCCCGAGAACGAGTTCTTCATCTTCGACAGCGTGCGCTGGAAGAACGAGATGCACGGCTCGTCCTACGAGATCGACTCGGTGCAGGGCGCGTGGAACAGCAACACCGCCTATCCCGAGGGCAACAAGGGCCATCGTCCGGGCGTCAAGGGCGGCTACTTCCCGGTGCCGCCGGTCGACGCTTTCCAGGACATCCGCAACGCGATGTGCGCGGCCTGTGAAGAGCTCGGTCTCGTCGTCGAGGTGCATCACCACGAGGTCGCCACCGGCGGCCAGAGCGAGATCGGCATCGGCGCGGGCGGCCTCGTCAAGAAGGCCGACGAAGTGCAGATCCTGAAGTACGCCGTGCACAACGTCGCGCACGGCTACGGCAAGACCGCTACCTTCATGCCGAAGCCGCTGGTCGGCGACAACGGCTCGGGCATGCATGTCCACCAGTCGCTGCAGAAGGACGGCAAGGCGCTGTTCGCCGGCGACAAGTACGGCGGTCTCTCCGAGACGGCGCTCTACTACATCGGCGGCATCATCAAGCACGCCAAGGCGCTCAATGCCTTCACCAACGCGGGCACCAACAGCTACAAGCGACTGGTGCCGGGCTTCGAGGCGCCGGTCATGCTCGCCTACTCGGCGCGCAACCGTTCGGCCTCTATCCGCATCCCCTGGGTCGCCAACCCGAAGGCGCGCCGCATCGAGGTGCGCTTCCCGGATTCGTCGGCGAACCCGTACTTCGCGTTCGCAGCGATGATGATGGCCGGCCTCGACGGCATCCAGAACAAGATCCACCCGGGCGACCCGGCGGACAAGGACCTCTACGACCTCGAGCCCGAGGAGGCGAAGCACATCCCGACGGTGTGCCACTCGCTCGACATGGCGCTCGAGCACCTCGACAAGGACCGCGAGTTCCTGACCCGTGGCGGCGTGTTCACCAACGACGTGATCGACGCCTACATCAACCTCAAGCTGCAGGAAGTCCAGCGCTTCCGGATGAGCACGCATCCGGTCGAGCTCGACCTCTACTACAGCTGCTGACGGCCGGGCGCCGCCTCCGCCATGGCGGTCGAACGCCTGTTCGCGTCCTTCGCCGCGCTCCACGATCCGACCGATCTGTTGGATGCGCTGGCGACGGGCGTAGTGCTCCTCGATGTCACCGGGCGTGTGCTGCACGCCAATGTGGCGGCGCAAGGCCTGCTCGGCGCGGGGCTCAATCAGGCCCGCGGGCGCATGCTCGCGGAGCTGCTGGTCGACTCCGCGCCGCTGCAGGCGCTGCTGCAGCGCGCACGCGAACGCGGCGAGGTGTTCGCCGAAGGCGACATCGCGCTGCGCACCGTCGCCTCGCCGCGTGAGACCCGCAGTGTCGACGCGACGGTCACGCCCATCGAGGACGTGAGCGGCTCGCATCGGCTGCTGCTCGAGCTCGTCGACGCCACGCCCCGCGCGCGCATCAGCCGTGAGAACGAGCTGCGGGCGCGCCTCGAGGGCAGCCGCATGATGACCCGTCAGCTCGCCCACGAGATCAAGAACCCGCTCGGCGGCGTGCGCGGTGCGGCGCAACTGCTGGAGCGCCAGCTGCCCGACCCGGCGCTGCGCGAATACACCGGCGTCATCATCAACGAGGCCGATCGCCTCACCGCTTTGGTCGACGGCATGCTCGGCCCGTCACGCACGCCGCAGAAGACGCCGCTCAACATCCACGAGATCTGTGAGCATGTGTTCCGCCTGCTGCAGGCCGAGGCGCCCCAAGGCGTCGTGCTCGAGCGCGACTATGACCCCAGCGTCCCCGAGGGCGAGTTCGACCGCAACCAGCTGGTGCAGGCGCTGCTCAACCTCGCGCGCAACGCGCTGCAGGCGGTGGGCGAGGCTACGGCGGAACGCGGCCGCATCGTGCTGCGCACGCGCACGGTCGCCAACGTGCATATCGGTCTCGCGCGGCATCGGCTCGCCGTGCGCGTCGATGTCGTCGACGACGGTCCGGGCGTGCCGCCGGAGATCCGCAGCAGTCTCTTCTATCCGCTCGTCACCGGCCGCGCCAACGGTACCGGGTTAGGCCTCGCGGTCGCGCAGGAGATCGTCACCCGCAACGGCGGCAGCATAGAGTTCGAGAGCGAGCCCGGCCGCACGGTGTTCAGACTGCTGCTGCCGCTCGCCGTCGACGAGGCCGCGCGATGAGCGCGCGTCCGCTGCGCGTCTGGCTGGTCGATGACGACGCGTCCATCCGTTGGGTGCTTGAGCGCGCCCTGAAAGGCGGCGGGATGTTGCCGCGCGTCTTCGAGGCAGCGGAACCCGCGCTCGAGGCGCTGCGCAACGATGCTCCCGACGTGTTGCTCACGGACATCCGCATGCCGGGGCAGTCCGGCCTCGACCTGCTGCGCCGCATCCACGCGACGCGACCGCAGCTGCCGATCATCGTCATGACCGCCCACGCCGATCTCGGCAACGCGGTGTCCGCCTACGAGGGCGGTGCGTTCGAATATCTGCCGAAGCCCTTCGACATCGACCAGGTCGTCGACCTCGTGCGCCGCGCCGCGCAGAGCGTGCAGCGACCCGCGGTGGGCACCGGCGGCGAGGGCGGTCCGACCGAGCTGCTCGGCAAGGCGCCGGCGATGCAGCAGGTGTTCCGCGCCATCGGTCGTCTGTCGCGCTCGGCGGTGACGGTGCTCATCACCGGCGAGTCCGGTACCGGCAAGGAGCTCGTCGCGCGTGCGCTGCACGACCACAGCCCCCGTGCCTCGCGGCCGTTCATCGCGCTCAACACCTCGGCCATCCCCTCGGAGTTGCTGGAGTCGGAGCTCTTCGGCCACGAGAAGGGCTCGTTCACCGGCGCGGATTCACTGCGTCGCGGTCGGTTCGAGCAGGCCGACGGCGGCACGCTGTTCCTCGACGAGATCGGCGATATGCCGACGGCGCTGCAGACGCGCTTGCTGCGCGTGCTCGCCGAGGGCGAGTTCTATCGCGTCGGCGGTCAGGTGCCGGTGCGCGTCGATGTGCGCGTCGTCGCCGCCACCCACCAGGATCTTGAAGACCGCGTCGCGCGCGGACTCTTCCGCGAGGATCTCTTCCATCGCCTGAATGTCATCCGCATCGAGCTACCGCCGCTGCGGTCGCGGCGCGAGGACATCGGCGACCTGCTCGCGCACTACCTGCGCGTGGCGGCGACCGAGCTCGGCGTCGACGCCAAGACCATGGCGGCGGATGCGCTCACGGCGCTCGAGGCCTACGGCTGGCCAGGCAATGTGCGCGAGCTGGTCAATCTTTGCAGGCGGCTCACCGTGTTGGCACCGGGAGCCGAGATCCGAGCGGAGGATCTGCCCGCGGAGATACTGGGCGCCGCAGGTGCCGCCGTCGCGGGCGCCGCGGGCGAGGGCTGGGCGGGGCTGCTCGCGCGTTGGGCCGAAGCCGAGTCGCAGCGCAGCGGCGCACCGCCGCTGCTCGACACCGCCGCGCCCGAGTTCGAGCGCACCCTCATCCGCGTCGCGCTCAAGCATACCGGCGGCCACCGTCAGGATGCCGCCAAGCTCCTCGGCTGGGGCCGCAACACCCTCACCCGCAAGCTCAAAGAACTGGGGATGGAGGAGGGCGACGCCGACGACGAGGCGGGCGCCGCTCCGAACGACGCGGCGGCGTGAGGCCCTCCGCGAGGCGATCGTCTAGGGGGTTGCCGGCGACAACGAGCGGTAGAGCGCGATATAGCGCGCAGCCGCGGCGTCCCAACCATGGCCGCGCGCCATCGCTTCCTGCCGCAGCGCACGCCAGCGCGCCGGATCGCGCAGCGTGAGCAGGGCGCGGCGGGCCGCGGCCACCAAAGACTCTGCATCAGCGCCGTCGAACACGAAGCCGGTCGTCTCGTCGACGGTATCGGCGAGGCCGCCGACGCGGCGGACCAAGGGCAGCGTGCCGTAACGCATGCCGTAGAGCTGCGTAAGACCGCAGGGCTCGAACCGCGACGGCACGAGGATGATGTCCGCGCCCGCGATGATGCGGTGGGCGAGCGTCTCGTCGTAGCCGATGCGTACGGCGACCTGGCCGGGATGCGTTGCAGCGGCGGCAGCGAACGCCTGTTCCATCGCGGGATCGCCGCTGCCGAGCAGCGCGATCTGCGCGCCCTCGGCGAGCAGCGCGGGCAGCGCCGCGAGCACGAGATCGAGGCCTTTCTGCTCGGAGAGCCGGCTGACGACGCCCAGGAGCGGCGCATCCGCGCGCGTCGCAAGGCCCATCTCCTGCTGCAGCGCAGCCTTGCACTTCGCCTTGCCCGAGAGATCGGCTGCGCTGTAGCGCGCCGCGAGCGCACGGTCGGTCGCGGGATCCCAATGCGCATGGTCGACGCCGTTGAGGATGCCGGAGAGGTCCGCGGCGCGAGCTTGCAGCACACCCTCGACGCCGCAGCCGAACTCGGGCGTGGTGATCTCGCGTGCGTACGTCGGACTCACCGTGGTGATGCGGTCGGCGTGCACGAGCCCGCCCTTCATGAACGACAGCCAACCGTGGAACTCCAGGCCATCCGGGTGCATGAGGCGCTGCGGCAACCCGAGCAGATGGAAGTCGCTCTGCGGGAAGAGACCCTGGTAGGCGAGGTTGTGGATGGTGAACACGCTGCGCGCGGTGGCGCCCGGGTTCGCGCGCAGGTAGCTGCAGCCGAGCGCGGCATGCCAGTCGTGGGCGTGCAGGATGTCGGGCTGCCAGTCGGGGTCGAGTCCGCCCGCCGCGAGCTGCGCCGCGACCCAGCCGAGCAGTGCGAATCTTTGGAGATTATCGTCCCAGGGCTTGCCGTCGGGCGCTTGGTACGGACCGCCGTCGCGGGCGAAGAGCCAGGGCGCGTCGATGATGTAGGCCTGCACGTCAGGCTGCCCGGCACCTGCCTTGAGCCGACCGAGCCGCAACGCGACGCGCGCAGCACCGAACGCGGGACCGAACTCCGCGACCTTGCGCGGCCGGGCGACCGCCTCGAGGATCGCCGGCATGCCCGGTAGCACGAGCCGGACATCGGCGCCGGCGGCGGCGAGCGCCTGCGGCAGCGCACCGACCACATCGGCAAGGCCGCCGGTCTTGACCAGCGGGAAGATCTCGGCGGCGGCGTGCAGGACGCGCAGCGGCGGGGTGGGGGTCGTCGTCATGGTGTCCCGGGCGGTGTCGGGTCGCGATGCGGCCTCAAGCGCCGAGGCGCTGCAGCATCTCGCGGGTGACGAGGGTGATGCCGGTGTCGGTGCAGAGGAAGCGCTTGGCGTCGTGCTCGGGATCCTCGCCGATGATCATGCCGTCGGGGATGATGCAGCCGCGGTCGACCACGGCGCGCGTCACGCGCGCGCCACGCCCGACCTGCACGTTCGGCAGCAGCACGCTCCAATGGACATGCGAGTAGGAGTGCACGCGCACGCCGGAGAACATCAGCGAGCGCTCGACATGGCCGGAGACGATGCAGCCGCCCGAGACCAGCGACTCGATGGCGACGCCGCGCCGCTCGCCCGTGTTGTGCACGAACTTCGCCGGCGGCAGCTGCGGCTGATAGGTCCAGATCGGCCAGCGGTCGTCGTAGAGGTTCAGCTGCGGGTCGGTCGCGGTGAGGTCGATGTTGGCGTCCCAGTAGGCGTCGATGGTGCCGACATCGCGCCAGTACGGTGCCTCGCCCTCGCGCGTGCCGACCGCGCTCTGCTCGAAGCGGTGCGCCACGGCGCGCCGCTCGCGCACCGCCTTGGGGATGATGTCCTTGCCGAAGTCGTGGCTCGACTGCGGGTTGTCGGCATCGCGCGCCAATTCCTTGAGCAACCAGTCGGTGTTGAAGATGTACACGCCCATGCTCGCGAGCGAGCGGTCGGGCTTGCCGGGGATGGTCGGGGGATCGCGCGGCTTCTCGACGAAGGCGGTGATGACGTCGTCGCCGTCGACGCCCATCACGCCGAAGGCGGTGGCGTCCTGCCGCGGCACCTCGATGCAGGCGACCGTGACCTCGCGGCCGTGCTCGACATGGTCGGCGAGCGCGAGCGCGTAGTTCATCTTGTAGATGTGGTCGCCCGCGAGCACCACGAGGTACTTGCTGCGGAAGCTGTTGATGATGTCGTGGTTCTGGTGCACGGCGTCGGCCGTACCCTGGTACCAGGCGGCTTCATCGAGGCGCTGCTGCGCCGGCATCACATCGACGAATTCATTGAGCTCGCCCTTGAGGTAGCCCCAGCCGCGCTGGATGTGGCGCATCAAACTGTGGCTCTTGTACTGCGTCAGCACGCCGATGCGGCGGATGCCGGAGTTGAGGCAGTTGGAGAGCGCGAAGTCGATGATGCGGAACTTGCCGCCGAAATAGACCGCCGGCTTGGCGCGCCGATCGGTGAGGTTCATCAGGCGGCTGCCGCGGCCGCCCGCGAGCACGAGCGCCACCGCACGCTTCGGCAGGTCGAGGCTGGTGGCGAGTTCGTTGGAGATCACGGCAGCGCTCCCGGACGGCTCGGGGGGACCGAACCCAAGTATGATAGTCCCCCGCCGCGCCGCAAATACGCATCTTCTACCGGTCCGCCATGTCCGCCGCCATACCCGATCCGCCGTCCGCCGTCCCCGACCTCGAGGACCTGCTGCTGCATGAGGTGGGGGTGGCGCCGCCGGAGGCCACGCCCCGCGATCTTCTGGACGCCGCCGCGCAGGCCGCCCGTCGTGACCTGTCACGCCGCTGGGTCGAGACCCAAGCCCGGGAGCGCGACCGGAAGGCCCGCCGGGTGTACTACCTGTCGATGGAGTTCCTGATCGGGCGCAGCCTCGCCAACTCGCTCGATGCGCTCGGGCTCGAGGCGCCGGTCGCGGCCCAGCTCGCCCGCCGCGCACAGCGACTGGAAGAGGTCGCCGACCAGGAACTCGACCCCGGGCTCGGCAACGGCGGTCTCGGCCGGCTCGCGGCCTGTTTCCTCGACTCCATGGCGACGCTCGGGCTGCCCTCGATGGGTTACGGCATCCGTTACGAGCACGGCATGTTCATGCAGGAGATCCAGGACGGTCGGCAGGTCGAGTACCCGGATCCCTGGCTCGCGAACGGCACGCCCTGGGAGTTCCCGCGTCCCGGCACCAGCTTCCGCGTCGGCTTCGGCGGTCGGGTGCTGCGCGAGGGTCGCAAGGTCGTCTGGCAGCCCGCCGGTGAGGTGCTCGCGCGCGCCCACGATGTGGTGGTGCCGGGGCACGGCACGACGCATGTCAGCACGCTGCGGCTGTGGCGCGCCACGGCCCCCGAGCAGATCGACCTCGCCGCCTTCAACAGCGGCGACTACGCGCGCGCGGCGATGTTCAAGAACGAGTACGAGAACATCTCCTGGGTGCTGTACCCGAACGACAGCACGCCCGCGGGCCGCGAACTGCGCCTGCGGCAGGAGTATTTCTTCGTCGCCGCATCGTTGCAGGACATCCTCGCGCGCCACCTCGCCGAATACGGCTCGCTCACGGGCCTCGCCGACAAGGTCGCGATCCACCTCAACGACACGCACCCGGCGATCGGCGTCGCCGAACTCATGCGTCTGCTCTGCGACGAGCACGGCTTCGTCTGGGCGGACGCCTGGGACATCACGCGGCGCACGTTCTCGTACACCAACCATACGCTGATGCCCGAGGCGCTCGAGACCTGGCCGGTATCCCTCGTGCAGCATGTGCTGCCGCGGCATATCGAGATCATCTACCACATCAACCAGCAGCTGCTCGACCAGGCGGCCGAGCGCTTCCCCGACGATCCGGCGATGATCGCGCGGTTGTCGTTGATCGACGAACACGGCGAGCGGCGCGTGCGCATGGCGCACCTCTCCATCGTCGGCAGCCACGCGGTGAACGGCGTGTCGGCGCTGCACTCCGATCTGCTCGTCCAGACGATCTTCCGCGAATTCGCCAAGCTCTGGCCGGAGCGCTTCACCAACGTCACCAACGGCGTGACGCCGCGGCGTTGGGTCGCGCAGGCCAACCGCGGGCTCGCCGGGCTGCTGCATGAGTCGCTCGGTGCAGGCTGGCAGACCGATCTCGACCGGCTCGGCGCGCTGCGCGCACGCGCCGATGACGCGGGGTTCCGCGACGCCTTCCATGCGGTGAAGCGCGCGAACAAAGTGCGGCTCGCCGAGCACATCGCACGCAGCACCGGCGTCATGGTCGACCCGGCGTCGCTGTTCGATGTGCAGGTGAAGCGCATCCACGAGTACAAGCGGCAGCTGCTCAATGTGCTGCATGTGGTCACGCGCTGGCAGGCAATGATCGCGGGTGCGCCCGGCACCGCCGACCTGCCGCCGCGCACCGTGGTGTTCGCCGGCAAGGCGGCGTCGTCCTATGCGGCCGCCAAGGCCGTGATACATCTCATCCACGATGTCGCGCGCACCCTCAACGCCGATCCGCGCACGCGTGACCGCCTCAAGGTGGTGTTCCTGCCGAACTATTCGGTGTCGGTCGCCGAGCAGGTGATGCCGGGCGCCGACCTCTCGGAGCAGATCTCGACCGCAGGCACCGAGGCGTCGGGCACCGGCAACATGAAGCTCGCGCTCAACGGCGCGCTGACCATCGGTACCGACGATGGCGCGAACATCGAGATCCGCCAGCATGTCGGCGACGAGCACATCTTCATCTTCGGTCTGCGCACGCCCGAGGTCGCGGCGCTGCGGCTCGCCGGTCACGACCCGATGGCGCGCTACGCCGCGGACGATGCGCTGCGCGCCGCGCTCGACGCGATCGCGGGCGGGGCGTTCTCGCCTGAGGAGCCGTCGCGCCACCAAGGTCTGGTGCATGCGTTGCTGTGGGGCGGTGACCACTATCTGCTGCTGGCGGATTACGGGTCCTACCTCGCCGCGCAGGCCGATGTAGATCGGCGCTACCGGGACCGCGGGGCGTGGAACCGCAGCGCCATCCTGAACGTCGCCGGCATGGGCGCGTTCTCGTCGGACCGCAGCATCCGCGAGTACGCGGAGCGCATCTGGCGCGTGCGTCCGCTGTCGTGAGCGCATCGCCCGCCGAAGTCGCGGCGATCCGCGAAGGCCGGCAGGGCGACCCGTTCGCGGTCCTGGGGCCGCACCGCACCGAAGACGGCAACTGCGCGCTGCGCGTCTTCCTGCCGGGCGCCGCGCGCGTCACCGCGGTCTCCGCCGAGGGCGGTGCGCCGTTCGACGAACTCCGTCTGCGCGACCCCGAAGGTTTCTTCGAGGGCGTGATCCCCGGTGAGCACGCGGAGTCCTACCGCTTGCAGGTGCAGTGGCGCAGCGGTGAGACCGATCTGCTCGAGGATCCTTACCGGTTCCCGACGCTGCTCGGCGACCTCGATCTGTGGCTGCTCGCCGAGGGCAGCCATCGGCGGCCTTACGAGGCGCTCGGCGCGGAGCCGACGAGTTGCCTCGGCGTCGCGGGCACGCGGTTCACGGTATGGGCGCCCGATGCCTCGCGCGTCAGCGTGGTCGGCGACTTCAATCATTGGGACGGCCGACGCTTCCCGATGCGCCTGCGTCGGGAGTGCGGCGTATGGGAGATCTTCCTGCCGGGGGTGGGCGAGGGCGCTCGCTACAAGTTCGAGATCCGCGCCCGCGACGGCACGGTGCTGCCGCAGAAGGCCGACCCGTTCGCGCGGCGTGCGGAACTACGCCCTGCCACGGCGAGCATCGTCGCGACGCTGCCGCCGCTCCTGCCCGCCGATGAAGCGCGGCGGCGCGCCAACGCGCATGATGCGCCGTTCAGCATCTACGAGGTTCATCTCGGGTCCTGGCGGCGGCGCAGCGATCCGCAGCAGCCGTTCCTGGATTGGGACGCGCTCGCGGATGAACTGATCCCGTATGCCGTCGATCTCGGCTTCACGCATCTCGAGCTGCTGCCGATCAGCGAGCATCCGTTCGACGGCTCTTGGGGTTACCAGCCGACAGGGCTCTACGCGCCGACCGCGCGGCATGGCGAGCCGATGGCGCTGCGACGATTCATCGCTCGGGCGCATGCCGCCGGACTCGGCGTCATCCTCGACTGGGTGCCGGCGCACTTCCCGTCCGATGCGCACGGCCTCGTGCGTTTCGACGGCACGGCGCTCTACGAGCACGCGGATCCGCGTGAAGGCGCGCATCCCGATTGGGGGACGCTCATCTACAACTTCGGCCGTCGCGAGGTGCGCAATTTCCTCACCGGCAACGCGCTCTACTGGCTGGAGCGGTTCGGCGCGGACGGGCTACGCGTGGATGCCGTCGCCTCGATGCTCTACCGCGACTACAGCCGACGCGACGGCGAGTGGGTGCCGAATATCCATGGCGGTCGCGAGAACCTCGAGGCGATCGCGTTCCTGCGCGAGGTCAACGCGCTCGTGGGCGCGCAGCGCCCGCAGGCGGTGACCATCGCCGAGGAGTCGACGGCGTTCCCGGGCGTGACGCAGCCGGTGCATGCGGGCGGACTCGGGTTCCACCACAAGTGGAACATGGGCTGGATGAACGACACGCTGCGCTACATCGCGCGCGACCCGGTGCATCGCCGATGGCACCATGATGAGATGACCTTCGGTCTCGTATATGCCTTCAGCGAGCATTTCACGCTGCCCATCAGCCACGACGAGGTGGTGCACGGCAAGGGGTCGCTGCTCGGCCGCATGCCGGGCGACGACTGGCAGCGCTTCGCCAACCTGCGTGCCTATCTCGGCTTCATGTTCGGTCATCCCGGGCGCAAGCTGCTGTTCATGGGCTGCGAGTTCGCGCAGCGCCGGGAATGGGACCACGACTCGCCGTTGGACTGGCATCTGCTCGGTTCGTCGGCGCACGCCGGTGTGCAGCGGTTGGTGCGCGACCTCAACGGTCTCTACCGGACGCGCGGCGCGCTGCATCAGCGCGATGACGAGGCGGGCGGTTTCGAGTGGATCGACGCGGGTGCGCACGAGACGTCCGTGTACGCGTTCCTGCGCCACGGGCGGTCCGCCGACGATACGCTGCTCGTGGTCTGCAACCTGACGCCGACCGTACAGCATGGCTACCGGGTCGGTGTGCCGCGGGTGGGCCTGTGGCGCGAGGTGCTCAACACCGATTCGCGGCATTACGGCGGCAGCGATCAGGGCACGCCTTTGGGCGCGGCCGGCAGCGAGACCGTCCCTACGCATGGACGTGACTTCAGCATCATGCTGACCTTGCCGCCGCTCGCCACGGTGTTCCTCGCATGGCAGCCGTGACGCCCATGGCGTCATCGTTGCAGGTCGGGCGTGCCGCACCGTTCGGCGCGCAGTGGGACGGCACCGGCGTCAACTTCGCCGTGTTCTCGGCGCATGCGCAGCGCATCGAGCTCTGCGTGTTCGATGAGCGCGGTGAGCGCGAGCTGCAGCGCATCGACCTTCCGGGACGCAGCCGAGATGTCTGGCATGGCTATCTCGCAGGCGCCGCGCCGGGACTCGTCTACGGATTCCGTGCGCATGGCCCGTGGCGACCGGACTCGGGTCATCGCTTCGATGCGGACCAGCTGCTGCTCGATCCCTGGGCGCGTGAGATCCTGCCGACCGCGACGCCGACCGCGACCCCGCGCGCGCGGGTCGTGCATGAGGTGGTCGACCGGACCGGCCATCGGCGGCCGTCGCACGCCCGCGAGGATCTCGTGCTCTACGAGCTGCATGTCAAAGGGTTCACGCAGCGGCACCCGGACATCCCGCCCGCACTGCGCGGCACCTATGCCGGGCTCGCGCATCCCGCGGCGATCGCCCACCTGCGATGCCTCGGCGTGACCGCCGTGAGCCTGCTGCCGGTGCAGCAGCACCGGGACGAGCCCGCCCTCACGGCGCGCGGACTCGTCAACTATTGGGGTTACAACACCCTCGGGTTCTTCTGCCCGGAGCCGCGCTACGCTGCGGCGCGCGGCGATGGCCGCGCGGTGCGCGAGGAGTTCCGGTCGATGGTGCGTGCGCTGCACGACGCCGGCATCGAGGTGATCCTCGATATGGTGTTCAACCACACCTGCGAGAGCGACGAGCATGGACCGACGCTGTCGTGGCGTGGGCTCGACAACGCATCGTGGTACCGGCTCGAGCGCGATCGGCCTGAGCGGTACACCAACGAATCCGGCTGCGGCAATGTGCTCGACCTGCGCCGACCGCGGGTGCTGCAGTTCGTGATGGACAGCCTGCGGTTCTGGGCGGGCGAGATGGGTGTCGACGGTTTCCGCTTCGACCTCGCTCCGGCGTTGGCGCGCGACGAACATGGCTATTCACCGCGGGCGCCGCTGTTCCAGGCCATCGCGCAGGATCCGTTGCTCGGCGGTCTGCGGCTCATCGCCGAACCTTGGGACGTCGGCCCGGGCGGTTACCAGCTCGGCGCTTTCCCCGCAGGCTGGTCCGAGTGGAACGACCGGTTCCGGGACGACATGCGGCGTTGGTGGCTGCGTGGCGGAGCCACGCGCGGCGAGTTCGCGCGACGGCTGTGCGCGTCCAGCGACATCTTCCACCAGGCAGGCCGCGACCCCTGCGATTCGCTCAACTATGTCGTCTCGCACGACGGCTTCACGCTGCGTGACCTCGTCACCTACCGGCAGCGTCGCAACCACGCGAACGGCGAGGACAACCGCGACGGGCATGCCCATGAGCACGGCACGGACTTCGGTATCGACGGTGAGACCGACGATCCGGCCGTGCGTCGGGCTCGGTCACGGGCGCAGCGCGCCCTGCTCGCCACCTTGCTGCTCTCGCAGGGCACGCCGATGCTCGCCGCCGGCGCTGAGATCGGGCACACGCAGCAGGGCAACAACAACCCTTATTGTCAGGACAACGCGATCAGTTGGCTCGATTGGGAGCAGGCCGACAAGTCGCTGATCGGGTTCGTCGCACGCGTGGCGCAGCTGCGCCGCGAACGGCTGCCCTTCGCCGATCGTTGGTATGACGGCGCGGATGTCTCCTGGGCCGACACCGAAGGTCAGCCGCTCGATGCGGCCGGGTGGCATTCCGAAGACCGTGCGCTCGCGGTGTTGATCGGACGACCCGGACGCGACGCCGGTGCCCGCCAAGGCGCGATGCTGCTGTTGGTCAACGCCGGGGCGGCGCCGCGGACCTTCCGTCTGCCCGCGGGTCGCTGGTCGCTGCGGCTCGACAGTGCCTGGCCCGAAGGCTTGCCGATCGAGCCGGCGGCTGCGGACGTCTGCGAAGGCGAGCACCGCGTCGAGGACGGATGTCTCGTCGCGCTGGAGGCGCTCGTTTGAACCTGCCGCGCGCCTGCGGCGTGCTGCTGCACCCGACCTCGTTGCCGGGTCCGCACGGTTGCGGCGATCTCGGCGCCGAGGCGCGTCGCTTCGTCGACTGGCTCGCGGCTGCCGGTCAAAGATGGTGGCAGGTGTTGCCGCTCGGCGGTGTCGGTGCGGGCAATTCGCCCTACGCGAGCACCTCGGCGTTCGCGGGCAATCCGTTGCTGGTGGATCTCGAGGAGCTCGCGCAGCAGGGCTGGCTCCATCGCGACGAACTCCAGCCCGCGGTGCCGTTCAGCGCCACGCGGGTCGACTATCCCTCCACCGCCGTCTGGCGGCTGTCGCGACTCGAGATCGCCGCCGACCGTTTCCTGCGGCAGGCGGACAGCGCATCGCGCCGCGACTTCGAGGCGTACTGCGCGCGCCACGCCGATTGGCTCGAGGACCATGCGCTCTTCATGGCGCTCGATGAGGCGCAGGGCGGCGTGCCGTGGCAGCGATGGCCGGACGGGCTAGCGCAGCGCGACCCCGCGGCGCTCGAACGCGCCCGCGCACGGCTCGCACCGCGTCTGGCGTTCCGGCGTTTCCTGCAGTGGTGCTTCGATCGCCAGTGGCGCGCGCTTCGGGCCTATGCGCAGCCGCGCGGCGTGAAGCTGTTCGGTGACGCGCCGATCTTCGTCGCGGCGCACAGCGCCGATGCGTGGGCGCATCAACATCTGTTCGAGCTCGATCGGGCGGGCGAGCCCATCGCGGTCGCGGGTGTGCCGCCGGATTACTTCAGTCCCACCGGTCAGCGTTGGGGCAACCCGCTCTACCGGTGGGAGGCGCATGCCGCCGACGACCACGCCTGGTGGGTCGCGCGGGTGCGCCATGAGCTCGAGCGCTTCGATCTGCTGCGCATCGACCACTTCCGCGGTTTCGCCGCCTATTGGCGCATCGCGGCGGCCGAGCCCACGGCGGTCCGGGGTGAATGGGTGCC
>Ga0172372_10007624_pt1 | contig 14490 bp, 15 predicted proteins | sample LakKiv5m_2_FD_114544 | JGI IMG/M metagenome (GOLD analysis project Ga0172372, IMG submission 114544) | Freshwater microbial communities from Kabuno Bay, South-Kivu, Congo - kab_092012_9.5m | ecosystem: Environmental > Aquatic > Freshwater > Lake | place: Democratic Republic of the Congo...
CCCTGCCCATTTTTTCGGTCTCTGGAACGCGCTGGACTCGGTGCACTCCGGTTTCAAAGCGTAGTTTTCTGTAACAGTCCCTACCTCTGATTTCAAAAGCGGCCTCCTTGTAGCCACCCACCGAGTTTTCAGAAGCGCTGACCAGAGAAACGCTCCACCCCTGAACGCCCGCATAAAGCGAGTACATCTCAGAAAGCTCCTTGGCAAAAAGCGCTGCTTCATCACCTCCGGCACCAGCCCTGACTTCCAGGATGATTTCATTTGGAAATTCATCTTCCTTGGCCTCTGCCTCCGCAATCTCCTCCATCTGCCTCACGAGAGACTCTTTCTGTTCCGCCAGATGCCCCAGCTCCTCTTCTGAAAGAGCTTTCAGAGCATCGTCGGCGGCCAGGGACCTGACTTCCTCCTCTTCCTTGAGCAGACGTTCAAAAGTTTCCGCCAGGTATGCGGTTCTGGGATTTGATTTGTATTTGGAGAGATCTTCCATAAGAGCTTCAGGGCTTCATAAACTTCCCTAAGCTTAAAGAGCTTAAGTACGAATTTGAGAAAAAAGCGAGGCCAATTTACTTGGCTTTCTTGGCCTTTTCCTGCTTTTGCTTGAAGCGCTCCACGCGACCGGCGGAATCAAGGGTTTTAACCTCTCCGGTATAAAAAGGGTGGGTGGCGGAGGAAATTTCAACATAGTAAACCGGATATTCTTTGTTGTCAGCCTTGGCAACCTTGGTCTCGGTGGTTTTAACCGTCGAGGGAATGATAAACTCCGTACCGTTAGTACTGTCCAAAAAAAGCACTGGGCGGTAATTATCCGGATGAATTTCCTTTTTCATTAGGGTCTCAATATACCAGAGAATGGCATTTCCGCAAGTCAGTTTAAAGATCCTTGAGAGGATCAATCATGGTCAATTGGATATTAGAGGTTCGATTCATAACCTGGTTGCCGTAAGTGGCAATATGCCTGGCCACTGAACAACTCCTGCCGGAATAGTACCGGCAGGCCGCGTTTCGCTCAGCTTCATAGGTGCCGGCGGTCGCACCATTGCTCTGGAGCAAAAAAGCCGAAGCCATAATGGCATCCGCGGCGTTCCAGGGATCCGGAGTTTCCTTGCCTGTGGCGTTTGCCACTTTTGATGCCACCAGATTCCAGGTGGAAGGAATGAATTGGGTTGGACCCATAGCGCCACCATAGCCCGGGATGCCGGCAATCGGACAGGAAACCCGGGTGGAGAGAGGGTCTCGTCCAAGCTTATCAAGAATCTGCTGGAGTAGTGGCAGGTCGCGCGTCGGATGAATGCCATTTTTCCATACATAGCCGGAAGCCACGTTTCGGGTTTGGCCCGAGGAAATATCAGTCACGACACAGCGACCCACATTGGCACCGAGATTCGACTCCTGCTGCAGAATACCCAGTATTAGGGCCGCCCGGACGCCGGTTTTAGCTTCGGCGGTCTCGGCGTACTCAAGAGCTGTGCCGAAAGGAATTGCCCCGGCATCCACCAGCGGGAAAAGTACGGCTCGGATCTTGGCCGCCTTGGCCTGCCGGTCAGCAAGCACCTGAGCGTAAGCTTTTTCGTTTTTCTGGCTGACGGCCAGGAGAGTTTTTTTATCTACCTGGTCCCTTTCAACCTGTTTTTTGTTGGCTTCTATTTCCGCCCGCGCTGCCGCCTCTTGCTGCCGCTTGCGATCAAGAACAACCTTTTCGGCCTCCTTCGCGGCCCTGGTCAAGCGAAGTTCGGCAAAGAGATCTTCCAGGGCGGCATTGGTCGAAGCGTAGGCGTCCAGATCAACAAAAAACTCAGAAAGATTGTTGTCTGAGAGTATGACTTCTGCCAGAGAAAATGATTTTATTTCGTTTGTTTTTCTGATGATTTCTGCAATCGCTCTTCTACCACGGTCAATTCTCTGATTGAGGGCGCCGATTTGATTTTCCTTGACCGCAATATCCTTGGTGAGATTGGTTATGGCGATATTTTTCGCTTTGATGTTGGTCTGGGCAGCATTAATTTTGGCATTAAGTGCTGCAACGTCTCTGGCGTAAGAAGCACTCTCCTGCTTGGTTTTATTTAAAGTATTCTGCCACTCTTCTATTTCCCTATTGCATGCGGCAAGCTCTTGTTCAAGTTGGGCGCGAGTTTTACCGGAGGTTTCGCTTGTACAAGCGCTCTGGGCCCAGGTGACAACGGGCCAAGAAAAAGTCAGAGCGGCTAAAAATAAGAAATATAAAAAAAGCTTTCGGTACATTCCTATGACCTCTATTATAACCCAGTTTTACCCGGCAGAGGCCAGGTAAAAACTACTCCGAGCTGTTTTGAGCACCCTTTTCGTCTTCTTCCTCCTTACCCTTCTTTTCAACTTCGATGGACGAGAGATCAATCTTAGCGGACTCTTCTTCCTTTTCTTCGCGCGGTGCAGAAACGGTCGCCACCACTTCTTCATGGTTAACTTTAAGCTCGACCCCCTTCGGGAGCGCAATATCCTTAGCCAATATCTGGTCGCCGAAGTTCATCAAGGAAGAAATATCTACCGCTATACTATGAGGCAAATCCTTAGGCATGGCCTCAACCTTGAGGTCGTGCATGACCTGAACCAGGGTGCCGCCCAAATCTTTCACCGCAGAAGAGACACCGGTAAACTCAAGAGGAATAGAAACTTCGACTTTGTGGCCTTTTTCGAAAACATAAAAATCGGCATGGCGCGGGGAACCGGATACCGGATCAACATCGACATCGTGAATGAGACTCTCTTTGGCGCCCTCCGGGGTTTCAAGGGTGACTACGGTGGACTCGCCGGCCTCCTTCCAAACCTTGAGGAAGTCTGAATTTTTGATGGAAATCGGTGTCGATGCTTCCTTCTTGCCGTAAAAAACTGCCGGGATTTGCCCCGCTTTTCTGATTTCTTCAGCTTTAATATTAGAGTTCCTGAGTTCTGCCTTTAAGGTAAGCATGCGGAGCATTTTAACCTAAAATTTCACAAATGCAAAGCCGGCGCTCGGGTTTACCCTCGCGCCGGCTAATCTTGCCCTCACTTCCGAACCCGGGGCTCTAGAGCCCGCCTGATGGCACGGTAACTCAAGAACATTAAGTAGAAACCCGTCAAAGCTGGCAACAGCATCGCCCAGAAAGCAATACTTTCGATGGGCTCATACGGCGCGCTGGTGCTCAGGACGATCGTGAGCATGAACACCACGGCTCCGCATGCAATCAAGCTGCCAAAGATATAAACCAAACCTAGCCCGAGTAGTTTTAATCCAGTGACCATGAGACCCTCCTGAAAATGACTATACAAATTTTGTGGCAAAAGAGAAGGGGCGCACCGAGTGGATGCGCCCCTGTTGGGGAATTTTTGGGACTTCAGTTTCTGGCCATGTCCCTGCGGCAACGAGCCGCTCGGCCACGTTGCGCCGGAGTCCCCCGCTCCGACGGCTGATGAGATTATCTTTACAACCTCTCTTCCTTTGCCCCTAGGGCTGTTAAGCCCGGCACTGTCCGATTAAATGCCGGGACAGTTAAGAACATTACTTTTTAAGTGTATCATATTAAAAATTATTGTCAATATGTTTGTGTTTTAGTTTTGAATAACCTTTTACAAAAGGCCTCTATTATATGTTAAGCGTCCAAGTGGGATTCCCAATACTCAAATGTCGTGCCAATTTTCTTGTTTGGGTTAAATATACCCTTGGGATCAAAAATTTGTTTGGTCTTTTTAAATAATTCCATTATTTCGGGAGAATACATCTTTCCCAAGTATGGTGTACGAACTATGCCGTCGTTATGCTCCCCGCTGTTGGCGCCATTAAATTCAGAAATTAGGGTGTAGAAAGCCTCGGCCACCGGTAAAAGTTTGGCCCTTTCTTTCTCATCCTTAAGATTCATTAGAGGGATGATATGAAAATTGCCGTCACCCGCATGACCGGCGATATTGACATCAATACCATGCTCCAAAAGAATCTTTTTGGCTCTGGGCAAGAAAGCAGGCATGCTGTCGGCAGGAATGCAGAAATCCTCGACAAGCGGCACCGTTCTCTTGCCGTTCACATGTTTTCTCAAAAGCGCAAAGCTTTCGCGCCTCACTACCCAGAACTTTTCTTCTTCAGAATCCTTTTCAATCACACGGTGAATCACTCCTATTTTATTAAGCTCGTTTTTTATCTTAGAAACTTTTTCTTTGACCATTAACTCTTCCTCCTCCGCTATTTCAACCAAGACCACCAGTTTAGGTAGGCCGAGCATCCTCAATCCGATCAGAGCTTCGGGAAGAAATTGCATCAGGAACGACAATACTCCCCTGCCGGTTTTGACGGCAATCTCCGGCATGAAGCGAATGCCAAGTTTTAAGGTTTCCTCATCGAACGTTTCAAGACTCTCCGGTTTGAAGGGAAGTATGGCGTTGACCGCACCGGGAAGCTCGTCCCAAGAGCGGAAAAAGAGAACGATCATATCATGATGGGTTTTGATCGGCTCCAGCTTCAACCTGGCCTCCGTCATGATACCGAGCGTGCCCTGGGCCCCCGTGAGAAGACGGTTTAGGTCGAATATTTCTCCGTCCCAAACATTCCAGAGGAAATAGCCGGAAGAATTTTTTGTGACTTTGGGCTTGGCTTTTTTCAGAGCAGATTCGTTTTCTTTAACTATTTCAAAAACTTTTTTATATATTTCACCTTCAAAATCATTTTGGTTAATTTTTGTTTGGAGTTCGCTTTTGGTGAGAGGTTTAACCTCATATTCGCGGCCGTCGGCGAAAATATATTTTGAGGACGCGACAAACTTCTCCATTTTTCCATAACGTAATGTTTTCTCGCCGCCGCAATTATTTCCGATCATTCCGCCGACGGCCGCCAGATCCTTGGAAGCAGGATAGGCCGGCATCTCGAGGGAATTCTCAAGCGCTTTTTTTTCGAAGTCGCGATAGAAAACGCCCGGCTCCACTCTTGTGCCTGAAGCCTCAATCTCTCCTATTGCATTCATATGCTTAGTCACATCAGCCACAATCGAATCGTTGATCGGCCCGCCGGACATGCACGAGCCCGCCGCGCGGATAGTGATGGATAGAGTCGGATCGTCACTCTTTCTCTTAGAGACATATGCGGTCAGCGCCATCAGATCGCTGGAATCATTTGGAAAAACAACCATTTTTGGTCTTACTCGGAAAAGACTGGCATCGCGACTGTATGCCTCAAGCGTTTCCTGATCTTCAAAAATTTCTCCCTTAAAAAATTTAGCGATATCCTCTTTCATTTAGTTCAGGTTATTGAATAGCTTCAGTTTTTTTACCACCACTTCTTTCATTCCCAACACACCCTGCGCCATGAACTTATATGGTGCCACCTCTTCGCTCTCTAGGCCCTCTCTGATTCCCTCTTTATATGCCAGTCGCAGCTCGGTGTTGATATGGACAATTCTAATACCGGCCTCAATCGCCTTTCCAATTTCTTCATTGGAATTTCCAGAAGCTCCGTGAAGCACAAGCGGCACGCTAACCGCTTCTTTGAGTGAAGCGATTCGTTCGATGTTAAGTTTCGGCTCGCCTCCCCTAACCATTCCATGGACATTGCCAACCGACGGGGCCAGAAGATCAATGCCGGTTTCCTCGACATACATTTTAGCCTCTTCTGGTTTGGTTTGCGTTTCTTCGGAGACTCCTTCAGGTAAATTTTCTAATACTTTTGACGACTGGCCGATAAAACCTAGCTCACCCTCAACAAGAACGGACTTTCCTTTAGCATATTCCACCACCCTCTTTGTCGCCAAAACATTTTCTTCAAAAGATTTGCCCGCGAAATCAATGATAACGCTATCCACTCCGGCATCTATCGCGGCGAAGGCTCTCTCCAAGGAGTAAGTGTGGTCCGCATTTACGAAAACCGGCAGCCCGCCATCGCGCGCCACTTTAGCCAGGGCAATAACCTCTTTTAAGCCGATAAAATCCCTCTCTCCCTCAGAAACACCGATGACCACTGGTACCTTGAAACCCTCCAAAGATAAAAAACGAGCACCTTCAACGACGGCTTTAAAACCTTCGGAATCAGAAATATTGAAGTGGCCAATGGCCAGCTTTTTTTCTTCCGCCCAAGCCAAAGCTTCTTTTAATGAGTTCATCCGATGACTGAAAATAACACTACTTCTTATAAATTGACCGGCCGGATACCACTTTTTTAAGCCAAATTCATGATAATATTATATCAAATGAAAGATTTTATCGCGATCGGTGACACTGTGGTTGACGCTTTCATCAGGCTCAAGGAGGCGGTGGTCGGTCCGGATGAAAAAAGCATCACTCTCTCCTTTGGTGACAAAATACCCTACGAGTCAGTCGATGAGATTCCGGCTGTCGGCAATAGCGCCAATGCCGCCGTGGCCGCTTCCCGGCTGGGTCTTGCAAGCGCACTCTACACCGTTTTGGGTTCTGATGAAAACGGCCGAAAATGCCTTGATCAACTTAGATCTGAAGGAATTTCAACTGAATTTGTATCCGTCGCTGAAGGGAAAAAAACAAATTACCACTATGTTCTCTGGTATGGAAAAGATCGGACCATCCTTATTAAGCACGAAGAATATCTGTACAAGCTACCTGAATTCAAACAGCCAAGATGGCTTTATCTTTCTTCTCTGGGTGAATCGGCTGAGAATATTCATGACGAAGTGACAGATTATGTCAAAAAGAATCCGTCAGTAAATCTGGCTTTTCAGCCCGGTACTTTTCAAATCAAACTGGGCGCCGAGAGGCTTAGTGAAGTTTATCAACGTTCCAAAATATTTTTCTGTAATGTTGAGGAAGCAGGAAGAATACTTGGCTTAGATACTCTCGGTATCAGGGAGCTTTTGAGGAGAATGAAAGCTCTTGGCCCGGAAATGGTTGTTATTACCGACGGACCGAGAGGGGCTTACGCTTATGATGGAACGGAATTTATTTTCCAGCCTCCCTACCCCGACCAAAAACCGGCTTTCGAACGCACCGGTGCCGGTGACGCCTTTGCCTCAACTACCGTCTCGGCTCTGGCCTTAGGCAAAGATTTGAAAACCGCACTCAAGTGGGCTTCCGTCAATTCAATGTCAGTAGTTCAACAGATTGGTGCCCAGAGAGGTCTTTTATCTCAAGTTGAAATCGAAAAATATATCTCTCAGGCGCCGACCGACTTCGATTCCAAATCTCTCTAACCCCAAGGTCCAACCTCCGGTAGCTGGGGATAACCTAGCCACTACGGTATAAAATGGCTCAACGAGGCTATTTTTGAATGTGTTATCCACACCTTCCGGAGGTTGGACCTTGGGATGTTGGGGATAGACGATCTAGTGCTTCCCGTGTTTCCCCCGCTACCTATGCTTCCATTTAGCGTTTGAGAATTTTTTTTACAGCTTTAACAATTCCATCCTTACCAAGTCCGAAGTGCTCGATTAACTCTTCTGGAGTACCGGACTGACCAAACTCTTCATCAATGCCGACAAACTCAATTGGTGCTGGAAAATTTTTAGCGAGACATTCGGCTACTGCTGAGCCCATTCCTCCACGAATCTGGTGCTCCTCAACCGTAATAATTCTTTTACATCTCCTGGCAAAATTGATGACCGACTCATCATCCAGAGGTTTTATTGTAGCCAGGTTTAGCACTTCTATTTCCGTTCCATTTTCTTCAAGCTCTTTGGCTGCCAGAAGCGCTTTGTGCAAAAGCGCGCCAGTGGCAATTATGCCAGCTTTCGGGGTACGTGACTCCCAAATCACCTGGGCCTGGCCAATTTTAAAAGGAGTTTTTGCGGTGGTTATAATTGGAGTTTTTTCTCGAGCCAAACGAAGATAAACCGGCAATCCCGCCTCGGCGGCAGCCTCAGTGGCTTTCCTGGCTTCAATTGCATCGCAGGGAGAAATTACAATCATTCTTGGGATAACTCTGGTAATAGCTATGTCCTCAATCGCCTGGTGAGTTCCACCATCTGGTCCGACTGAGACTCCGGCATGAGAACCTGCGATGATGACGGGGCGATTGTTGTAGCAGATGGTAGTTCTGATTTGTTCCCAGTTTCGTCCCGGGCTAAACATGGCATAAGAGGAAATGAAAGGAATCTTGCCCATAGCTGAAAGCCCTGAGGCTACGGATGCAAGATTTTGCTCCGCTACACCTATTTCAATAAAACGATTCGGAAACTTTTCCTTGAATAAATGCATCTGGGTAGATTCTGTAAGATCAGCGCAAAGCCCGACTACATTTATATTCTTTTCCCCAGCCAGAAGCAGTCCTTGGCCGAAACCCTTGCGAATAGGCACCTGCTCAACATCAGGCTCGAAAAGTTCGTGATTCAGTCTTTGAGATGAGTTAAGCATTTTAGCGATTCTTACTGGTCCACAAATTATCCCACCAGCCCGAAGGATCTTCAATAAGAGCGGCGTTGGCAATTTTCTTGGCGCTCTCTGTTTTAAGCCTCTTTGCTTTATCGTTCTCCTCCTCACCCGGTTTGCCCTTAAGCCAGATCTCGGCTTCTTTGTTACCCTGCCAGACGTATTCCCGAAGAAGAAAGATTTGATCGAGCATGTCTGCATCCTTGGCAACAACCGCTTCCGGACTTTCGCGCATGTCGTACTCGTCGGCAATCTCCTTCATTTCCGGATAAGGCAAGCCGCCCAGCTGCTCTTCCTTGATCTCCTCTTCAAAAATCTTAACGTAGCGTTTGTGTATCCAGTTGTGATCTCCCGTTCTCACCTCGCCCATGTCATGCATAAGACACATCATGACGACTTTGTACGGGTCGACATTTTCCATTTTAGCCAGAAACCAACCGATCAAGGTCACCCGGTATGAATGGGTGGCGATATTGTCGGACATATCGTCAGTGAGAAGAGTCTGCCGGTGCATGCGCGGCAGTTTTCTCATCGTCCCCATTTCAAAAAGAAATCTGACTATCTTTTGCTCTTTTGAATCATTCATGCTCGCTTCTGATCTTTCCACCCATAGTCCTAAGCTCTTTTAAAGCCATTTCGGCCTCTTTCTGGTTCGGCGGTTTACCGTGCCAGCGGTAATCCCGCTCAAACTCCTTGACCCCCTTACCCGGAATGGTGTGAGCGATGACCACCGTCGGTTTTCCAAAAAAGGACTTGGCTTTGTCGAAGGCATCAGCAATTTCCTCCAGATTGTGCCCGTCAATTTCAATGACATTCCAGTTCCAGGCCCGCCATTTGTCCGAGAGTGATTCGAGTGGCATGACATCTTCGGTGTAGCCATCGATTTGAATATTGTTCCTATCAATGACCGCGACAAGGTTGTGTAATTCCTCCTTGCCAGCAAGCATGGCAGCTTCCCAAGTTTGGCCGCTTTCGAGCTCACCGTCGGAGAGAAGACAGTAGACACGTCTCTCGGCCGTAAGACCATGATCAATCTTATCTGCGAGCGCCATACCCACCGCTTGGGATAGACCTGCAGCAAGAGGTCCGGAGCTGGTTTCAAGAAATGGTAAAAAATCTCGATGAGGGTGGCCTTGGAGCCTTGAGCCAAATTTTCTCAAAGTCTTAAGCTCTGCAATCGGGAAATAGCCTGCATGAGCAAGAGTGGCATAAAGCACGGGGCATATGTGACCGTTTGAAAGCACCAATCTGTCTCTCTCTGGCCAATCCGGTTTCTTGGGATTGTGAGATAGGGTGTGGAAATAAAGAACGGTAAAAATATCTGCCATGCCGAGCGGACCGGCGGTATGCCCGGAGCCAGCTTCCAAAAGCATCTCAATCACTGAAATGCGAATGGCATTCGCCTTCTCTGAGAGCTTCTGGATTTTCTCGTCGCTCGATTCCATGAGTTTAAACAGCTTTAATGCTGTTCCAGATTTCTTTAAAATGTGAGCCGACTACTAGCCTATCGGCGCCGAGATCAATTAGCTTTTGATAATTGTCTAAGGTGATGCCTCCGTCGACTGCGATTGGAAGCTCCGGATATTTTTCCTGGATTGATTTTATTCTATCATAGACTTTTTGGTCTAGTTCGTGCCCCTGTTCGCCAATTTCATCAATAGACATAAGATGAACAAAATCCACGAAATCAAGGAAAGGCATAACCTCCTCTAAAGGCTTATCAAGCTCAACCGCCAACCCAACCTGGGCCTTCTCGCGATATTTCGCCAATGAGTTTCCTGCCATATGTACGCTGATTCTCTTTGCCCCTCTCTCTATCCAGCGCTCCATAATAGCTTCAGGGTCAGAGACCATGAGATGCACTTCAAAATCCTTATCGTTTGGAACCCAAACATCATTTTCGAGAACATCCATGTGAAAGAACATGATATCACCAGGAAGATTAGCAATGCTTTCTTTAAGCTCATCCGCATTTTTTGGCAAAAGCGCAGGAATGATTTCGTACATACTTTTATTGGTCTAACTTTGTAATTCTTCGCACATGCCTTTCCTCACCAGAAAAAGGCGTAGAAAGCCACAGCCTAACAGCATCCTTGGCTTCATCCTCGCTCAAAAAACGGGCCCCGAGAGAAATAACGTTTGAATTATTGTGTGATCTTGAATCCTCGACGATATTTGTCTCACCTCTTGAGGGGGCATAGTATTCAAAAGCTCTGACATTTTTAAATCTATTCGCGCATATTGCTTCTCCCTGCCCAGAGCCACCTATGACAATTCCCATGGCACCAGAGCCACCAGAAACCGCTTCGGCAACCAGTTTTACGAAATCGGGGTAGTCATCGTCGGGGTCGTATGCAAATGCGCCCTTATCTTCGACTTCATGCCCAAGTTCTTTGAGAAATGGAATAAGGTTCTCCTTAAGCTCAAATCCAGCATGATCGCTGCCGATATAAATTTTCATATGCTTCTAATCGCTATTAATGTGAGCGAAGAAATTATGCCGAAAGTAATCATTATATTTCTTTGCCAAGCTTTCTCACATGTTCCGCAAGAGTATAGGCATATCGTTATTCGTTACGATACCATGTCACCAAATTTCATAAATAAACCCTAAAACTCTCACATTTCGGCGAAAAGCCCTGTCAGGCTCACCTACACATAGTTTACCAAGATGGTTTTTGAATAGCAATTTTAAATAACTTGCAAAATTTGTTCAGAATTTAATTTACTTGCCTGTTCTGATCTCTGCAACAGACTACTGGCAAATTGTTCATTCGTATATCCCGCTAGCACTTTGTTGGTTTCATAATCTTGCTCCATAACTGCTGCAACAGCCATTCCTACAAGTTGGCGATGTGAAAATTCTTCGCCATTAATTCTTAAATCAAAACCACTTTCGGAGCGACCAGCCCTGTCACCTAATTTTATTTTTTGTTTCGCCATTTCTTCATTTATAATAATTCGCACTAATTGCCCGGTTTGTGAATCAGGCACATATACCACAACACTATCCAAATCCAACAATAGTTCGGTTAAGTTATCTTTGAATTTCATGGGAATGCTCACGCCTTTCTCTCTCGCTATATTTTGAATTCTTTCAAAAGCTCGAAATAAAGCATCGTAAAACTTGGCCATATCTTGCAACAATTCAACGGGAGAACTACTAATAGGTACAAAAGTAAAGTATTCCTTGTACTGAGCTTCAACTTTTCTACCTTTCACATCCTCTATATCCTGAATATATGGTTTTTGTTTAACTTGCGGATCTGAAACTTCCCAAAAATTTTCTCCATTACCATGTTGCCCTCTTAAACCAAGCTTATCCTGATACATCATTTTTGATGTATCAATAAGTCTCTGAAATATTTTTTGTTGCGCAGGAGTAAATTGCGCAGTTAAAGCTTCAGATTCTTCTAAAGACATCCGACAACGCAACAAACCTGCATTATTCACAGCCATTATTTTTTTGAATCTAGGGTTGGGTTTACCAGAATACAAAAGCCGTAAATTAGCAAGCGTCACAGCAGCGCCTTTTTGCATAGCTTTAAGATTCAAACCACCTCTTTCCTGAAAACGATGTTGGCTTTCTGAGATTTGCGGAGAGGATTCTGGTGCACGCATAATTTATTTTATAGTCGCTCCTGTTTTTATAACATGATCCACCAAAGTGTACGTGTACCCCATTTCATTATCATACCAAGCGAGAACCTTGACCAAGTTTCCGCCAACAACGCGAGTGAAATTGAGGTCGGCAATTGAGCCGTATGGACTGCCTAAAATATCCGATGAGACAAGCTCCTCTTCGGTGGCGGTGAAAATCCCCTGCCATCTTTCGCTTCTGGCGGCCTCTTTGAGGATTTCATTGACCTCTTCCGCCGAGGTGTCGCGCCTGGCGATAAAGGTGACATCAACCAGGGAGCCGGCAGCAACCGGAACTCGCACGGAAATGCCGTCAAAGAGATCTTCGAGTTTGGTAAAGGCTTTCGTAACTGCAACGGCCGCTCCGGTTGAAGATGGGATGATGTTTTGAGCCGCCGCTCTCCCCTCTCTAAAACCTTTTTTTGAAGGACCATCAACCAAAGACTGAGTTGCGGTGTAGCCGTGAGTGGTATTAAGCACCGCTTTTTCAATCCCGATAGCTTCATCAAGAATGGCAATTAGCGGCGAGCTCGCGTTGGTGGTGCAGGAGGCGTTTGAAGTAATGAGGCAGGTGCCAAGCTTCTCTTCGTTTACTCCCATTAGAACCGTGGCTCCTTCGACATCTGGTAGCGGTTCGTCCTTCATAGGGGCGGTCACAACCACCCTTTTTGCACCGGCATCCAAGTGTGCCTTGGCGCCGGCGTAACTGGTAAAAAAGCCGGTAGATTCTACAACAACGTCTATATCCAGGTCACCCCACGGAAGATTGGCCGGATCTTTCTCGGAAAGAACTTTTACCTCCTGATCATTGACGATGATTACACCGCTGCCGACTTCCACATCAAACCTGCTCCGGCCATAAACAGTGTCGTATTTTAGAAGATATGCAATGTTATCTATATCCCCAAGGTCGTTTATGGCGACCACCTCAAGCTCGCTTGATTCCGCCGCAATTTTATAGAAGGCTCTGCCGATTCTACCTGCGCCATTGATAGCGATTCTGATTTTCTTCATGATGCCTGAATTGTATCACGAGCTATTCTGAATTTTTCTACGAGCTGTGGGCGCGTACATCCACTTCGTAGTTGGTGTTTTGAGACTCGAAGAAATTAACCAGCTCGAAAACATCGGTGGCAGTACCCATCCATTTGGCCGGGTTATTAACGTTGTAGTGTTTGGGCAGACCAAGCTCTTCTAGGCGCCTGTCGGCCACATACTCTACATACTGGTTTACATACTCTGCATTCAAGCCAAGAATGCCGTTCGGGAAAAGATCCTTGTTGTAGGCCGTCTCAAGATTAACACCTTCAATGATTAGATTTCTGATCTCATTTGCAAAATCTTCCGTCAAAAGTTCCTGATTCTCTTCGAGAACATTGTGAACGAGGTTGATGCCAAATTTCAGGTGGAGAGACTCGTCACGGAGAACCCAGCTGATCATTGACCCGAAGTTTCGAAGCATGTTTCTTTGGCGGAAGGATAGGGCCACCATGAAGCCCGAGTAAAACCAGATACCTTCCATCACAATATTGGTCGCCACTAGATTTCTGATGAAATCTTTTTTACCTTCAGCCGTGGAAATATCCAGCGTCACTTCCGTCATTCTCTTTAGAAAACGGTTGATGTAAGCTTCTTTTGCCTGCATGGAAGGCACTTCCAGGTGAAGGCTGAATATTTTTTCTTTATCAAAGGGAAAAGTTTCCAAAACATACTCGAAGGAAACGCAGTGATTGGCTTCTTCCCACATCTGCTTGGCCAGGTAAAGATGGCATTCCGGACTTTTAATATACGGGTAGACGCCGAGAGCGATCGACCGGTTGACAATCAACTCCGCGGGATTGAAGAAGGACATGAGGAAAGTGACAGAATGCCTTTCATCATCGGTCATCTTGGCCCAGTCTTGGAGATCTTCCTGAAGAGCTATTTCATGCGGAAACCAGGTATTTCTGACAGCCTGGTTATAGAGATCATACGCCCATTTGTAACGAATAGGATGAAGGTTCATATCATCAGGTGATGCTTTTCCAATGAGGGCCATAATATTTTGATTATGAGCGGAACAAATTACTGGCAGCTCCGCTTTAATTTTACTTGTAAATCCACACGCGACGCCGGCTACCCGCCCGAACGCGCCGATTTATTCTCAAAGAACTGCTGATTTAATTTATTAATTCGCATTTGTTTGGGGGAAATTGTAACGAATGATTCGGTAAGCATTGTCGTTTTGCTTTTTGGTTACTGACAACTTTCACAAAGGAGAGCATCCTGGGGATCTTCCGGACCGTGAATGACGAACTGAGACTTATCGATCTTTGCCGACGCCACCGAAAGCTTAGAGAGATTTTCCGCATTTTCTTCCGACTTTGAATAATATTTAACCGTTTCACTCTCCTCCAATGGCGGCGCCGGCAAATTATTGGCTTTCCGGGGCAAAGGCAACTCCGGAACGGCGAGAGGTTTGGCAATACCGGCAGCCAAAGAAGCTTGTGGTTCTGGAGCAGCCGGAACAGAGCTTGCCTCGCCGAG
>Ga0172372_10007625_pt1 | contig 14490 bp, 11 predicted proteins | sample LakKiv5m_2_FD_114544 | JGI IMG/M metagenome (GOLD analysis project Ga0172372, IMG submission 114544) | Freshwater microbial communities from Kabuno Bay, South-Kivu, Congo - kab_092012_9.5m | ecosystem: Environmental > Aquatic > Freshwater > Lake | place: Democratic Republic of the Congo...
GCCCGTCTCTGTGAAGATCGTCTTGTCGGTCAGCGGCTGGCTCATCGCCTTCGCGACGCCGAAGTCGATCACCTTCAGCTTCGGGCCCTCGCCTTCGGTCTCGTAGGCGAGGATGTTCGTGGGTTTGATGTCGCGGTGGACGATGCCCTTCAGGTGCGCGTGCTGCACCGCCTCGCACGCCTGCGCGAAGAGCTCGAGGCGCGCCTTGACGCCGAGCTTCCTCGCGTCGCAGAACTCCGTGATCGGCTCGCCCTTCACGTACTCCATCGCGAAGTACGGACGGCCTTCCTTCGTGAGCCCGCCGTCCAGGACCTTCGCGATGTGCGGATGGTTCATCACAGCGAGCGCCTGGCGCTCCTGCTCGAAGCGCGCGATCACCGCGCGCGAGTCCATGCCCGGCTTGATGAGCTTCAGCGCCACCCGCTGCGTGAACGGCTCGCGCCGCTCGGCCATCCACACCTCGCCGAACCCGCCTTCGCCGATCGTCGAGACGAGTTTGTACGGGCCGACCGTGTCGCCCGCGCGCGCGGTGCTCGCGGACCCGTGCGTGCCGAACGCGCTCGGCGCGTCGGGGTCACGGGACGCGCCGCCGCCCGTGCCGCCGCCCGCGCCATCAAGCGGCGCCGTGGGTTCGTCAGGTGAGCCGGCCGCGGTCGACATGCGCGCATTGTGACAGACGGGCACATCGCGTCAAGCCTCAGAGGTCATTCGACGACTGAGGCCCGCCGGTCACGAGCCAGCTGCTTGCGTCCTCAGCGCGCCCGTTCGGATGGATCCATGCTTGTCCGACTGCGTGTAGGTCCATGTGCGAGCGTCGAGCGCCGTGAGCCAGCCGCCGCCCTTGATGTCGGTATCGATGCAGATGGTGTGCCCGAGATCGAGCGGAACGCCGGAACACTGCGACGCATGTCCGCAGAGGACCGTTCGGCCGCTGCCGTGCGGACGCGCGAAGTCGATGTGCCCCCAGAGGGCCTGCACATGCGCGGGCGACTCCGGCGGCTCGTGCGGCTCGATGCCTGCATGCACGCAGATCACGCGCTCATCGTGCCACGAGAGCGGAAGCGCCTTGAGAAACTCTCGATGCGCCGCGGGAACGCCGGCCGCACTTCCACCGGGGTAGCTTGCGAGCGTGGTCTGCCCACCCAGCATCACGAAGCCGGACACGTTCTCCTCGGACCGCATCGCGGCGTCGAAGACATCGTCGTGATTTCCGCGCAGGCAGATGGCACCGTGCGTTTGCTGCAGCGCGATCAGGCGCTCGAGCACTCCCGCCGAGTCGGGGCCGCCGTTCACATAGTCGCCGAGGAACACAAGCCGGTCGGGCGGCATCGGCCGCACCGCCGCGAGCAACGCCTCGAGCGCGCGCAGGCGACCATGGACGTCACCGACGACCAAGGTGCGGCCGGTCGGCTGCGGTGACTCGTGCGAGAAACTCTGCGTCATCTGAAGTCGTACGTTCCCAAACGCGCCCATCGCCACGCCGTGGCAATCCGCCTCACGACGCGCCGCACGCGCCCCATGACGAGAGCAGCACGGCGAGGTCGTCGCCAAGCACCTGTCCGTCGCCCGTGAGGTCGGCGCCGCAGGCCGCGCAAGAACCCCACGCGCCCAAGAGCACCGCGAGATCGGCGCCCGTCACCGCGCCGTCGCCGTCGAGATCCGCGACGCATCCGCATTCGTCGGGCACGCCGTCCTCGTCGGCGTCGGCGCTCGTGCCCGCTGCGATGTCGACGGCGTCGTCGATGCCGTTCACATTGCAGTCGGGCGCGGTCGTGATCTCGATGCATGCGGCCGTGAGCTGGCCAGCGTCCCCTGCCACGCTGTCCGAGACGATGAGCGTCCACACGCCCTGCGGCGCGAGGCCCTTGAGCGATGCGAGCACGCCTGTCGGCCGAAGCGAGCCCGCAAGCACAGGCACCGCCGTTACCGAGCAGGTTGTCTCGGCAGCCGCCACCGCTGCGTCGTCGAACCAGCAGTCGATGTTGTCGCCGCCGCAGCCCCACGGACCCGGAAAGCCAACGGACGGAATCCCCGGCCGGTCGACGAGCACGACCTCGACGCCAGACGGATGCCGCACACGGAACGCGAGATCGCCGACCCACGGATGGGTGGCGGCGACGCGCACGCGCGCGCCGACGATCGTGCGCACATCGGCGGTCGGCGGCACGATCACGGTCCGGGTGACCGTGCCAGCGTCCGCGATGGCAGCCGGCGCGACGCACCACTGGTCGCCTCGGGCGGCCGCGCAGCAGAGCGCCGCTACGAAAGTGGCCGTTGCCGTCTTCATCATCGCGCCCCCTGTGCGTTGAGCACCGCATTGCGGGCCGAGTCGCCGGTCTGCGCCGGATCGCGCATGCCGCTCACGTGGCACCAGCCTGTCTTCAGGCCCATGTCCTGAGCGCCCACGATGTGTCCGGCCGCGTGCTCGACCACGCCGTCCTCGGGGTCGGAGAGGAAGATGTCGGTCACGATGTTGCAGTAGTCGTAGAAGAACGGCACGTTCGTGAACGTCGTCGTGTAGGTGTGGAGCCTCGCGCGCGCCGCCGTCGGGATTCCCGCAAGCCACGCAGCGGCGCCGTCCGGGGTGATGTCGAAGTTCGAGCCGCACTGGATGCCGAGCGCAGACCCGAGCGCTGCGAGATTGCCGGCAAGCGGCGTCCCTTCGAGCGGCGAACCCACGCATTGCATGAGCCGCCCGGGGCCTGCCCAGTCGAGGCCGCTCCAGTAGAAGGTGTAGAGATGGAGCGCCGCGCAACCGCCCTGGCTATGGCCGACGATCCCGTAGCTCTTGAACTGCGCAGCTCGCGAGGCGATGTCGACCGCGAAGGCGTCGTTCGAAAGGTTTGTCTCGAGGTTCTCGTACGGCCACGCGTCGCCTGCGAACTGCGCGAGCGGCCACGGGTTCGAGTCGGCGCAGTAGCCATGGGAGAGGACGAGGACGTGCGCTCCGACCGGCGGCAGGAACGACGACACGGCGGGCACCGCGACCGACGCCAGCCCCGGCTCGCCGCCCCATGCGGATGGGTCGAGCGCCGCGCGCCCTCCGCCTGCAAGCGCGACCTCCAGTTCGGGCACGATCTCCGCGCGGACGTCGAGCGGCGCGAAGCCGTCGCGTTCATGCAGGCGCGCGTTGCGCAGCACGAGGCGCTCGCCCTTGACGAGATCCACCTGCCCTCCGTCGAACCCGAGTCGGACGAACGCGCCGCCGCGCTCGACCGCGACCTCCGCAAGTCCGCCGATCCAGCCGACGGCCCGCTGCCGCGCGCCTTCGATGGCCCAGAGTTCAGCGCAGGCGAACACCGTCTCGTCCGTAGCCGCGCTCGCGACCTCGATGTCGCAGCGGATCCAGTGGGCGACCGACGGGTCCCGATGCACCCTCGCCGCCCCCGCAAAGACGGCACCGTCTGCGATCCGGGTGAGGTAGAACAGGCTGCGCTGCCTGGGAACGCCCCGTGCATCCGCGACGAACGCGTCGATCCGCACGATCGCTTCGCCGGCCCGCGCGCCCGCGAAGATCACGCGGGCCGAGCCGTCCTTCAAGCTGCGCACGACGGACGATTGCTCGACGGCGCCGTCGCTCCACGTGACCGCCGCACCGATGACGTCGACCGGTGCCGACACCGCGGGCGCGAGGCCACCCGTCGCGGGCGACTCGCCGCGCACGACGAACTCGAGCGGGGCTCCCGCGCGATTGACGCGCGTCGCGAGACTCGCGACCAGCGCCGGAGCATCGTCGCCTCCGCCGACTTCCGCGACCACGAGCGCCGCCCCCGCTCCTTCAGGCAGATCGCTCCAGAACTCGACCACGCACGGGCCGGCCGGCACGTCGAGTTCGTAGGTCCGCGTCGCGTCCTCGATGCCGAGTACGGCCTGCGAGGCGTACCGCTCCGACACCCGCGACACGAGCGCATCGCTCCCGGCGAGCGGGATCGTCTCCGCGCCCACGACCACGCGCCCGCGCCAGCGGCAGGCTTCGGGTCCGAGCGGGATCAGCCGCAGCGGTCCGCCTCCGTGCGCGAACGCGAAGCGCGCCACGCGCGAGCGTTCGGTCGCGCGCTCGAAGGCGCCCGTGAACACGGCGGCCTGCGAACGGGTCGGCGTTGCTTCCGGCGTCGGAAGCCGCACGATGCCCTGCTCGACATCGGCCGCGGGCGCGAACAGGCGCTTCACCGCCATGCGCGGCGCGTCGGCGGCGCACAGCTCCGGCGCGCCGAGCGCGCACGCCGACGCAATCACGAGGATGAGGCGCGACCAGGACCGCATCGCCCCAATCTAGCGGTCAACCTCGGGCGATCGCGCAGACATGACCGACTTCCACGCAAATCGGGGAAATCAATCCAGGCTCTTCGCAACCCGCAGCCCGAAGAAGTCGTTCGCGTACTTCGGGTCGAGGCTCCCGCGGTAGGCGCTCCGGCACGTGCTCGCGAGGAAGTACCAGCAGCCGCCGCGGGCGACGCGGCCGCCGCTTCCGTCGCCGATCTGTTCCGGCGCGTCCGTGCCCTTCTCGGGATACGGCCCGTACATGTCCTCGCACCATTCCCACACGTTGCCGTGCATCTCGCGGAATCCCCACGGGTTCGCGGGAAGGCTTCCGCACTTCACCGGCTTGTACGGCGCGGGAAACTCGCCGCCGCCGTAGTAGACCTGCGACGGCGTGACGCTGCTTCCGAAGGCGAACGGAGTCTTGGTTCCCGCGCGGCACGCGTACTCCCACTCCGCCTCGCTCGGGAGCCGCAGTTCGCCTCCGGCCGTCTCTAGGAAGTGCTTGCAGTCGTTCCAGCTGATCGTGTCGATCGGCCGGTCGAGGTCGTCGGGCGTCGCGGCGCGCCGACCGAGGATCGCTCCCCACTCTGCCTGCGACACGGCCTTCTCGCCGAGATAGAACGGCTGCCGGATCGTCCGCGGGTGCTGCTTCTCGTCGGAACCGCGGCCCGCCTCGTCGGACGGGGACCCCATCATGAAGCTGCCATCGGGCACGAGGAGCAGCACGATGTCGGAAGCCTTGTGACGGATCTTCCAAGGCCGGCCGATCATCGCGATCTTGTCGCGCACGGCCGCATCCGTGACCACGGCGGGGTCCGGAAGCGAGGTGATGACCTTGTAGTCTCTGAAAGACATCCGTGCGTCGCCAGCTGTCGCACTCCCCGTTCAAGAAGCATAACGATTTTCGTCATCGGGGACGGGGGACTTGAGGCGACGGCGACCCGCCTCGGGAAGCGCGCTCACAGCCGCGTACGGATCGCCCAAAGGTCGGGGAACAGCGGATTGAACAGCGTCGACCGGAGGTACGCCGCACCCGGGCTGCCGCCCGTCCCCTGCTTGAATCCGATCGTCCGCTCGACCATCTTGACATGGCGGTAGCGCCACTCCTGCACGCCTTCGTCGAGATCGACGAGGAGTTCGCACACCTGCCGCTCGGTCGGGTGGCCGCGATAGACCTCGAGCAGCGTGTTCTGGAACTCGGGCCACTCCGCGACCGGCTGCGTCACGTCGCGCTCGAGCAGTTCGCGCGGCACGGGGTGGCCGTGGCGGGCGAGAAAGCGCGCGAACGCGTCGTAGAGCGTCGGCTTGGTCCAGCGCGCCTCGATGGCGGCGCGCTCGGGCGAACCTTCGGGATTGTGCGCGAGGACGCGCGGATGCTTGTTTCCGAGGAGGAACTCGAACTCGCGGAACTGCGCGCTCTGGAACCCGCTCGAGTTGGCGAGGAAGCTGCGGAACGACAGGAACGAGACGGGCGTCATCGTCTCGAGGACGTCGATCTGCTGCACCATCGTCTTGAGGATGGTGAGCATCCGCTTGAGCGTCGCGCAGGCCTGCACGGCGTCGCCGCGCACGAGCGACGTCGCGAGGAAGTCGCCCTCGTGGAGCTGCTGCTTGAACCAGAGTTCGTAGACCTGGTGGATGACGATGAAGAGCGTCTCGTCGTGCTCGGGTTCGCCTGAACCCGGGTGGCGCGAAAGCGGCTGCTGGAGCGCCAGGAGCTCGGGAATCTTGAGATAGCTTCCGTAGGTGATGTTCACGCGCGACAGGCTAGCGGATCGCGGCGCGTTCGACAGGCGCGCTACCGCCCCGCCGTGCCCGACGCCTTCAGCACCTGGATGCGGCCGTTGCGGAGATCCCAGATCACCTGCTGCGCGCGGATCGGCGCGGGCTGGCCCTTGACCGCGATCGTGACGGTCCGGCCCTCTTCCGCCGTCAGCGTGGCCACTCCGGTCGTGACGGAGTAGTCGAACGATCCGCACTCGACGTCCTGGTCGGGCGTGCGGATGAAGACGCCGCCGGTTCCCTTGATGCCGAGCAGTTCGGCGGGGCCGCCGAGATCGACGCCGCGGTCGTCCTTCGCGGCGGCTGCGGCCGCGCCTGCGCCGGCGTCGGGTTCGAGCGGCCGCTTGACGGTCGCCTCGAGCACGTCGCAGCGCATCGAGAGCGTGTCGTCGGCGCGGGCGCCCGCGTGCAGCACCTCGACGCCGTTGTCCATCGTGATCTTGAAGACGTCGTCGTACTGGCGCTCGAGCGCCATGCGGCGCTTCCAGCGGAACCGCGTGGTGCCGTCCTGGCCGAAGGTGATCGCGCCGGGAGCGCGCGACTTCTCGGCCGCCTTCGACTCATCGGTCGGCGGCATGTTGACGAGGATGCCGCCGTCGCCGACGACAAGGCCCTCGCGGGTGCGCATGTCGTACTCGATGTGCTCGCCGGTCACGCGGAAGACGCGCGGATCGCCCTCTCGCTCGGGCGACTCCCACGTGCGGCTCTCGATGCGGGCGCCGCCGCGGGCGATGAACTGGTCGAGGGTGCGCTCCGCGGATCCGATGTCGCCGGCGGCCGATCCCTTCGTGCCTGCCTGTTCGCGCGCCTTCGGATCGACGCCGAGCTCGAGGAGCAGCGACTGGGCGTCGACCGCGTCGCTCGTCTGGGCGTTCGGCTTGCTGCGGACCTTGACATCGCCGCGGATGTCGAGGGTGCCGCGCGTCTCGCTCAGCTCGGTGTAGTCGAGCTCGTCGCTCCAGTTCGCCTCGAGGGTCGGCGCCGCGTCCGGCGACGGGCGCTCGATCTTGCCGCTCCCGAGCGCGACCGGGTCGCGGAAGGCGCGGAAGCGTCCCGGCCCCTCGCTGCGCGCGCTGCGGGTCGAGTCGTCGAAGCGGAGATCGCGGAGGTTGTCCGCCACCACGTTCGAGCGGACGATGGCGACGTTCTCGCCGGTCAGGCGCAGGCGGCGCTTGGCCGCCTCGCCGACGAGCGTGTCGGCGAAGACCCGCGCGCCCTCCTTCAGCAGGACCTGCACGCCGCCCTTCGCCTCGACCACGTCGACGTCGACATCGCCGAGGTCGCCGTCGGCGCCGGCGAGAAGTCCGCTGCGAGCGGTCGAGGCGCCCTCGCCCGACGGCGGCGCCGCGCCCTCTGCGCCCGCGGCCTTCTCGCGGAACGTGACCACGAGATCCTCGGTCCAGATCGTCTGGCGGTCGTCGCGCGCCTCGACCGCCTGCCTGGCGACGAGCCGTCGCGGGATCGCGTCGCCCTTCGCGTCCTCGTCGAGGAAGAGCTCGAGCCGCCGCGCGCTCATCGCGCCGTCGCCGCCGAGCCGCCGCACGCTGACGCCGCCGTCGCGTGCGCCGCCGTCGGCGATGATCGCATCGATGCGCTCGGCGTCGCTTGGGCTGAACGCGACCTCGAGCGAGTCCGCGTCCATCTCGAACTGCCGCGCGAACACGTTCACGCCGCCGCCGAAGCGCGCGAGCGAGAGCTTCGCGTCGTCGCCGTCGCCGGCGAAGCGCAGGTCGACCCCGCCCTTCCACGTGATCTCGAGCTCCTGCGCCGAAGGATCGAAGCGGAACCGGTCGTTCGCCTGTCCCGACCGAGTATCGCCGGCGGGAGGTTCGGCAAGAAGCGCCGCCGCCGCGGGATCGGCGGACACCAGCATGCGCGCGGCGTCAGGAACGATTCCCGGCGCGTACTCGAGCATCGACACGGCGCGCGCGACGCCGCGGGCGAACGCCATCCGGCCGACGCCCTCGATGCGTCCCTCGCCATCGCGCAGCGACGCCCAGAAGCTCTCGCCCTCGAGCGTCATGCGCGGGTTCGACACGGTCAGCGGCAGGCCCTCGCGGCCGTACGCCTCGACGCGCTCGTCGCGCACGCTGTAGCGCAGGCGCGAGCAGGCGATGCGCGAGGACGAGCGGCCGTCGATCGCCTCGACGCGCGAGCCGACGACGTCGAAGCGGATGTCGTCCTGCGTGGCGAGCTGGTCCGCGGGATCGGTCGCGGGGAGCATGACCATGCGTCCGCCGAAGGTGACGGTGACGCTGTCGCCCGCGGCATCGGCCGCATCGGCCGTCTGCGCGAAGGCAAGCGGGACGATTGCGAGGGCGGTCGGGATTCGGAGCGAGCTCCGGAACGGCATGGTGTCGGGCATTGTCTCGACGGCACCTTCCGCGCCGGCGCGAAGACGTCGCGTGGCGCGATCGTCGGGAACGAAGGCGTCGTCGGGAACGAAGGCGTCGTCGGGAACGAAAGCTAAGTCATCGAGCCCGCGCGACTCGAGGCTGAAGATGGCGACGAGCTCGTCTCCCGTGACGGTGCTCTTCACGCCGTCCTTGATCCGCACGATCTCGACGCCGCCGAGCATGACGAGGCGGTAGAACGGCGGCTTGGCCGGCTTCGGATCGGACGGCGCGGAGACGGAAGACGACGCTGGCGCGGGCGTCGCGGCCGGCGCGGGCGTCGCGGCCGGCGCGCCTCCCGCCACCACGTCGACGATGCCGCCTGCGGCGGGCTCCGCGCGGCGGCTCGCGGTCATCGCGCGCGATGCGCGGTCGATGCGTATCGGCTCGAGCGCGCGGTCGACGATGAGCCGCTCGAGTCCGTCGCCGTCGGCGTCGAGGACGAGCGACATTCCCTCGCCCGCGAAGCTTCCCGCGTCGGTCACGATCCGCACGGCGCGGTCGCAGCGCACCTCGCCGAGGATCCCGTCGAACTGCGCCTGGTCCGCGGTGACGACGACCGCGGGCAGATCGCGGTCGGTGTCGATCGCGCCGCCGTCGGCCTTCGGTCGGAAGAGGCGCACCTCGACGTCGTCCTCGAGCGTGCCCGACTCGAGCGCGCGGCGCGGAACGTACGCGACGCCCTTGCGCGACGCGAGGGTGAGGACGCGTCCGTCCTTCAGGTAGATCTTCGCGCGCGGCTCGCGCATCGAGAGCTGGCTTCCCGGAAGCGGATCGAGCTTGGTGGCGTTGTACTCCTGCGCGAGCCGGCCGGTCTCGTCGGCGACCTGGATCCACGCGCCGGCCGCGAGCGAGACGGCGGTCTGGTCGGCCGACGCGCCCGAGGCGCGCGCGAGTTCCTCGGCGGTCGCGATCTGCGGCGGCAGCAGCTCGGCGGCGCCGTCGATGCGGCTCTTCTTCGTGGAGCGCGCGGAACCCTTGTCGAGGTTGATGGCCGCGAGGATCACGAGCGCCGCGAATGCCGTCGCGGGGACGGCGAACATCCATCCGCGGTGCTGGCGCATGAAGTCGCGCACGCGCTCGGCGAATCCCTGCTCTTCGGCCGGGCGGCGGCTCATCGCGCACCCCCGCCGCCGGGGGCGGACTGCGCGGAAAACTCGCGGTCGAAGGTACGCACCGCCTCGGTCCAGCGGTCCTGGCCCTTGAGGATGTGCTCGATCGCCTCGCGCACCGCGCCGGAACCACCGGGCCGCGCCGTCACGAACTTCGCGACGTCGAGGACCTCCTGCGCGGCGTCGCGCACCGCGATCGGAAGCCCGCAGCGCCGCAGGATCGGCAGGTCCGGAAGGTCGTCGCCGATCATCGCGACCGCGTCGGCCGCGATCCCGAGCTCGCCGACGAGCGCCTCGAACGCGGCGCCCTTCTCCTTCGACCCCGAGACGACGTGACGCACGCCGAGCTCGCGCAGTCGGTGGCGCAGCGCCATGCCGTTCCGGCCCGTGATCACCGCCGTCTCGTAGCCAAGCCGCGACCACATGCGCAGCGCGGCGCCGTCGCGCACATGGAAGCGCTTCGTCTCATGGCCGGCGTCGTCGATGGCGATCCCGCCGTCGGTGAGGACGCCGTCGACGTCGAGGCAGAGAAGTCGGATGCGGTCGAGCGGCACCCCGCAAGTGTACCCGCTTGCGCCGAAGATACGTGGGTTTCGCGTCTTCCTCGCCCCTCCGTCGTCAGGTCGAGCCGACGAGGATCAGCGTTCCGAAGCCGAGATAGAGGAGCATCGTCGAGGTGTCCGCGATCACGAGGGTGACGGGTCCGGCCGCGACGCTCGGATCGAGCCGCAGCGCGTGCAGCACGACCGGCACGCCCCCGCCGGCGAGCGCCGCCACGACCATCGCGATCGCGATCGAGAGGAACATGGTCAGCGCGCCGTCGAATCCACCGCCCCAGAGCAGGCTGGCGCACGCGACGAGGACGCCCGAGGTCAGGGACAGGAACACCGCGGTGACCGCCTCGGTGCGAAGCCGCCGGAGGGCGCTCGCCCTGTGCGCGCGCCCTTCGCCGTCGACGGCGCCCGCGCCGACGGCGAGCGTCAGCGACTGCATCGAGACGCTCTCGCTGAGCGCGAGCACCAGCGGCAGGAAGAAGGCGAGGAGCACGACCTCCTGCAGGAGCTCGGTGAACAGCGAGCCGATGAGCGCGCACAGCATCCCGCCGGCGATGTTGCAGAGGAGCCACGGCATCCGCATGCGGTAGCTCTCCCACGAGGTCAGCTCGGCCGCGTGCTCGATGTGCAGGCCGAGCGTCTGGAAGACCCCGCGCACGCGCTCGTGCTCCGCGCGCTCGAGGCTCTCGCGCGCATACTGCTCGACGTCGATCGCCCCGACGAGCCGCCCGTCGTCGTCGACGACGGGCAGCGCGAGCAGCTTCGACCTCGCGAAGAGGTCGAGCGCCTCGTCGAAGGACGTGTGCATGGTGACGGGCTCGGCGTCCTGCGTCATCACGTCCTGGATCCGCGCGGAAGGCGACGAGAGGAGGAGCGCGCGCATCGACACCTGCCCGACGAGCCGGTCGTCGTCGTCGAGCGCATAGACGTAGATCACGGGATGCTCGATCGTGCGCGAGCGCAGTTCGTCGATCGCCTCGGCGATGGTCTGGTTCGCGTTCACAGCGGTCTGGACCGAGCGAAGCCCGTGGAGCACCGCCGCGGACAGCGCAGAGCTCGGAGATGGCTTCGATGGCTTCGACCGCAGCATGGCGGGAGCGTAACCACCCACGTGCCGTCTGTGGGCTCGCGGCGGGAGTCACCCCGTCGGGGCGTCGGGAGGCGCCGACGCGAGGAACGCCGTCGCGATGTCGTAGAGCGCGTGCGTCGCGACGACGATGCCGAAGCCGCGCATCAGGAACACGACGCCGAAGTAGACGCCCGCTCCGAGATAGAACGCGAAGCGCTGTCCGACGAGCGATCCGTCGGCGGCGTGGATCGGGTGGTAGATCGCGAAGGCGAGCGCGGAGAGCCCCACGGCGACCGGCACGGCGGTCCGGCGGCTGAAGCCGGCGAGATCGACGAGCGCCGTCACCAGGAGCCAGATCAGGATCAGGCGGAAGACGAGTTCCTCGTAGATTCCCGCGCCGATCGACACGGCGATGCGCGCGCCGAGCGGGAGCGCGCCGAAGTCGTCGACGCCTGCGGCGGGAAGCGCGCGCACCACGAGCTGCGCGAAGACGAGAAGCGGCACCGCGAGCGCGATGCTCTCGAGGAACATGCGCGCGACCACGCCGAGATCGACGATCCACGGCCCCCGCTGCGCGGCGTGCCATCCCACCAGGATCGCGACGATGAGGACGCCGGGAAGCGAGAGCGCGACCGCGTCGAAGCCGAGCGCGTCGAAGAGGCGCAGGATCCCGAGGTGGGCGCCGTTGGTGACGAGCCCCTCGGGCGAACGCAGGACGCGCACGAGCTCGTACTCGTAGAGCGCGATGAAGGGCAGCAGGAAGAAGAGGATCTCGAGCGGCCGCCGCGACGCCTCGAAGTAGCCCTGCGACGCGACGTCGGAAAGCGACGACCCGCCTCGCGCCGCGAAGGCGAAGGCGGGTCTGTTGCTTTGGTTCCGGCGTTCGGCCATGCGGGAAGCGCTCTGCGCAGCCTGCGGGGTCGTCCACGCGAACGAACGAAGGGAAGGAAATCCGTCGGGCGCAGCCCCGATGATGCCCATCGAGGTGCTGTCACGCCTCGCGGGGCCGGATCACTTCTTCTTCATCGCCGCGACCTTGGCGGCCATGCGGCTCTTGCGGCGCGCGGCGGTGTTCTTGTGGATCGTGCCGGTGGCTGCGATCTTGTCGAGCGTGCGGGCGGCCTTGCGCATCTCCTTCTCGGCGGCGGCGGCGTCGCCGCTCGCGACGGCCTTCAGGAAGTCGCCGGTGTCGTTCTTGACGCGACGCTTGCGCCAGAGGTTGCGGGCGTTGCTCTTGGCGCTCTGACGAACACGCTTCTTGGCTGATTCGGTGTTTGGCACGGTCGTTCCTGTCGCTTGCGGTTGACACGGGGGCGCCCGGCGGCGCCTCGTGGAGTGAATCGGGGATGATGCCGAATTCCGGCTCGGATTGCAAGTTCGCATCGCAGGCTGCGTGTCGGGCGGACCGCCGCCCCCCCCGCCGCGCCTCCGGCCGCGGTTCGGACACTCGGGTTGCCCGCGCGTGCGCTCGCGAAAGCGCGCGGCAAGCGGAAAGAACGCCGTTCCCGCGGCGGATTGTCAGGGCATACTGCCATGGCCGTGAAGACGACCCGCACCCCTTCCGCGATCTCGGCGTGGTCCCTGCAGACCGACAGCCGCGAGGCCGCACGTGAGATCGCCGCCGGCCTCCGCTCCGGCACGCTGGTGCGGCCCGACGTCCTCGTGGTATTCGGCTCGTTCCACCACCGCGCGCTGTTCTCGGACGCGCTCGAGATCCTGCGCGGCGAACTCCATCCCGCGCACCTCCTCGCCTGCACCGCGAAGAGCGTGATCGCAGACCACCTCGAGTTCGAGGGCGTCCACGGAATGAGCGCGGTCGCGCTGTCGCTCCCCGGGGTGGTCGCGCGGCCGTTCCACTTCGACATCGCGGACGGACCGCCCTCGGTCTGGAGCGACGCGTTCATCCGCGAACGCGTCGCGCTCGCGCCCGACGAGGGCGATGCCCGCGGGGTGATGCCGCACTGCGGGACGCTCCTCCTCGGCGACCCGTTCTCGATCGGCGTCGGACAGGTCGCAGCCGCGATCGACCGCGCGGCCGGCCCGATGGGCGCGAAGATCATCGGCGGGCTTGCAAGCGGTGCCAGCCACGCCGGACTCAACGTGCTCGCCGCCGACCGCCGCATCGCCCACATGGGCGTCGTCGGGCTCACGCTCTTCGGAGACCTCAGCATCGACTGCGTCTCGAGCAGCGGCTGCAAGCCGGTCGGCACGACCTTCGTCGTGACCAAGACCCGCGGGAACCAGATCCTCGAGCTCGGCGGAAGGCCTGCGCTTTCCGCAGCGCAGGCGATGGCCGAGGCGCTCTCCGAGGAGGAACGCGCCCGTTTCGCGCAAGGTCTCCTCGTCGGCATCGCCGTGAACGCCGCGAAGCCGCGACACGGCCGCGGCGACTTCCTCGTGCGTCCCGTGGTCGGCGTCGACGCCGACCGCGGCGCGATCGCGGTCGCGGAGCCGGTGCCGGTCGGCGCCACGCTGCGCTTCCAGGTGCGCGACGCCCACACGGCGCGCGAAGACCTCGGAATGCTGCTCGACGCCGAGATGCTGCGCGAGCCCCCCGCGGCGGCCATCGTCTTCTCGTGCCTGATGCGGGGGGCGCATCTCTTCGGCCCCGGCGAGCACGACGCGGCGCTTCTTTCCCGACGGCTCGGCGGCATACCCGCCGCGGGATTCCACTGCGCCGGCGAGATCGCGCCGATCGGCCGGCGGTCCTACCTCAACAGCCAGACCGTGTCGGTCGCCCTCTTCCGGGCGGGACGGCGGTCGTTTCTGCCTTCCTGAGCGCCGCCGGCGGCCACGAGCGGATCGCCCCGCGGTTCCGCCCCGCGCGCTCGGCTGGCTCCGCCAGACGCACGCGCGTTGACGGGAGGAGGCAAAGACCCGATACTCCCCGCCTCGGGCCTCGGGCCCATGGAGCTCTGCTGATGTCGTCCCGTACTTCCACCGGCGTGATCGTGGCACTGGTTGTCTTCGTCGTGCTGACCGTCGCGCTGCTTGCGATCTCGATCATCCTCTACAACGGCCAGATGGCCGCGGAGAAGAAGGAGAGCGAGGCGCGCGCCGAACTGAACGCAATCATCACCGCGGGTGAACTCGGCCGGACCGACGTCCAGGCCATGCGCAGCAACGCCGGCAGCCAGAGCCTCTTCGGCTACATGTCCGAGCAGAACGCGGCGGTCAACCGCTTCGTCACCGGCGACAGCGGCGCGAACCTCGGCAAGATGCGCGCCGACCTCGGCCTCGGCGAGAACGACACCGTCCGCGACGCGATGCGCAAGCTCGCGCAGGACCGCGACGCCCGCACCCAGGAGGCCTCGAGC
>Ga0172372_10007631_pt1 | contig 14484 bp, 7 predicted proteins | sample LakKiv5m_2_FD_114544 | JGI IMG/M metagenome (GOLD analysis project Ga0172372, IMG submission 114544) | Freshwater microbial communities from Kabuno Bay, South-Kivu, Congo - kab_092012_9.5m | ecosystem: Environmental > Aquatic > Freshwater > Lake | place: Democratic Republic of the Congo...
CCCACCCAGGTGAAGCTAGAAGTTTGGACGCGGGACAAAGGCTGCTGCGTACTCTGTGGGGAGAAAAAGAATCTGCATTTCGATCACGACATCCCTTACTCCAAGGGAGGCACCAGCCTTTCCGCCAACAACGTCCGCATCCTCTGCGCCAAGTGTAACCTCTCTAAGTCCGATAAGATCATGGCCATCGCGCCCTGGTTTGCGCCGGCCTTACTGGCTGCCACCAACAGCCCACGAATTCACCTGGGCTGAAGATTTCTTTCTATTTCCGTTCCATCCGGCATCCGAATGACCTTTCGGCCATCGGGGTAGTCAACAAAAGCTCTCCCGTCGCTAAGTTTCTTGATTCTGGTAATTTGGAAATGCCGAACTTTCCTTTCATCAAAATGCCAGTTCTTTTTAATCGGCTTCATCCCAAGCCTTAGCTCTTTCATGCCAAAACCTGAGTCCTTCTTTTTTGAAGGAAGGTCGGTGAGTTTTCGTCGCTTTGCCATCTTTTACTCGAACAATGCCTTAACCAATGCATCTTGCGCGTCACTATAAAAAGTTACATTAATTTTCGTCGCTTGAGTATCTGGCAGATCAATCATTTGCTTGCGCGCACTGACAGGCACTAAAAGTGTAGTAGCCCCTTTTTCGATTGCTAGCTCTGCAATGTTGACAGGATTGTAAAGAGGTTCAATCGAGCCACCTAAGTTTATATTTCCTGCTACAATTAGGCCACCTTTCAGGCTTTTTTGTAAAAGAGCAGAGCAGAGCGCAATTAAGGCGCCGACACCAGTATTCGATCCGCTTTTTGAAGAATCCAAAGCAAGCAACTGAACTGTAAAGTCGTATTGGCGCGGGTTTCTATCTCCCACAAGCTTACGAGCATGACTAAGCAGGTTCTGCTCAGCGCATCTTACAGCTTCTCGAAAAGGCGCGGGCGTTGGGGTATTCACAATCCTGACGCTTCCCCCTGGCCCAATTGTTACATCTATTTTGTATAAACCTGGGTTTTCTTGATCTGCACCTGGTGAAAGCACATAGATTTGCCCGGGTGGCAAAGGATCAGCTCCGATCCCTTCTTCGCTTGCCAATTCTGGTGTGCTAACGAATGTTTCTACACCGGAATCGCCAAGGATATAGCTAAAATGAGTATTTCTAAACTCAATTGAGCCAATTCTCTTTTGCTGCTCTTTAACTCTTCGCCTAGATTCTAATGCCAGCTTAACGGCCCACTCCAATGCTTCATCCGGAACGGGAGTTGTTGGATTGGGATACATCAGCTTGATAAGCCCGCTAATAGTTCTCAGACAGGCTCCGGTATCACGACCACTCAAGGCACCTCCAAAATGGACTCGCCCCTGCACCACTGCCTGTCGGCTTTGCTTACGCAACTGATTCCAACACTCTGAAAGAAAGTCACTTACCAATCCCAGGTGATCCGTTAAGATCTCTTTGGAGACTTTTGGTAAATCCCAACCCGGAATATACGCATGAATGCGATCCATAAAAGCCGTGTCATCACGCATTTCAGGGGGCAAAGGACCAAATAAATGCCCAACTTTTTGCTGATGCTGAACATCCACATCAAAGTTTCCAACCATCACAATACTCCCCTCGGCCCGAATGCTTTCTCTTCCTCGGCTAAACTCCCCGGACTCCATGTACCCCTTCATGATATTTACGCCGTCTTTTTGATCGAAAGAGACACCAGAAACTTCATCAAAACAAATTGCGTCATACATACAGACAAGGCCTCTTTGCCCGTTGGAATTGTTGACAAACATTTTAGCGACCGTGGCCTTCCCACCGGAAATCAGGTGGGAATATGGAGAGACCTGCTGGAAAAGATGACTCTTCCCTGTTCCACGAGGGCCGAGCTCAACCGCGTTGTAGTTCCGCTCCACAAGAGGAAGCATTCGCAGTAGCATGACATCCCGACTTCGAGGACTTAGTTTTTCTCCTTCAATGCCAATACTTCGAAGCAGAAAGACTTTCCACTGCTCGAAATCGAACATTTCTCGGCCACGATAAAGCGTCGCCAGAACGTCCCTCATCGAAACCTGGATTTCTCTTAAGCTGGCCACGCCAAAGGCTCGACCGCTCGATTCTTGAGCGATAATCGGATCGTAGGTCAGCTCAATTTCCGCATAAAATCCACCCGTCAACATCCGCTCATGTTGCTGCACAAGGTCGGAGCCAATCCGGACGTCTCTGAGCTGAAGACTAGGTAAAGTGGCAACGAATTCGTCATCATCCGAATCAAGCCGTACAGATATTAAATCAATCAGCTTAATCGACCCCTTCTCTCTAGCTCGCGCCTTGAATAGCTCCTGCTCTCCAGCTCTCACAGTTCGTTCAGAGAGTTGTCTCTCCACAATCTGCAGACCATCCCGTATCTCTGATTCATCAATCGACGAGCAATATCGTCCCAAGAGAAACTCGGCTACATAGGTAGGAACAGGATATTGCCCTTTAAAGGTCCGGATTAAATCCTTCCGGACTGTTACTCCCTCAAATCCTTTCGCGGCTAACTTATCAATCTCGTCGAGTTCGATCGGCATATCACTTATCCTCCAATTTTTGTTACCTGCCTGGCCAAAACATCTCCCTGGGAGGAAAGTAACACCACAACGGCCTCTTTCCCTTCCCAAGATGTGTCCTCAACGGGGAGTGAACAACCACCCTTTTCGGAAACTACCCTTGGCTTGCGCCCCTCCACCATGGAAGAACTAGCATCAGCGTCTTGACGGCGTATGTCCATCTCTCTTCCCGCCATACCCTCACTTACGACCACCTGACACCTTAATCCCACCCATTTGATCGAAAGAATTCCTCCAGTACCCCTGCGGGCCATCGCCCGGAATGTTAACCTTGGAACAACCGTCTCCTGAATTGATAAACCACCATGCGCGTAGTTCAGGCCTGCCTTAAAGCATGCAGCCCCAAAGGGATAGCAGACCCTAGCTTCTTCATTCCAATACCATTTGCTTTGAGGGAGATCTGATTCGTTCTGACTCTTCATCCAGGCACACCGGCCACGCCGATTCGCCACCAGATACTTAGGCAGCTCTACTTTAGGCAACTCCTTGGGATCCCATAACCATCCGTGATCTGTCACCACGATGACCTGACTCCAACCTGCCTCAATCAGCGACTGGATTCGCCCTTGAATATGCTCCAGCTCCTCATCGATCCGTAACGCCAGCCTCCAACCATCGTCGTGACCATCCTTATCAATCGTTCCGATCTCAGTCCAAGCACGTCCCTGTGGATCTCCTACTTCTCTGGGCTTCAGAAATTGAAATTCTTTTTGCTCCAAAGCTTTAACAAAGCGGTCCTGACTCCACACCTGCCGCTTTTCTTGGAAGACTACCTGATACTCCTCAGCTTCATCCCCCCCCACGAGCGAATCTGCAATAGGCGTTAAGGCTGGCTTTGCGGTAGACGTGATCGTAGGCAAAGCTGACCAATCATACTCCAGCTGACCTTCCAGTTGATCCGCCATTTTCTCTTGGAGCTTTTTAGCCAGATCCATACGCAACCCATCAGCAAATAAGACCACTGTCCCAGCCTCTACCGTTGCGCTCGACCATGAAGAACGAGGCACTTTTCCTGATTTTTCTAAAAGTTTTTGTAGGTTCCTGGCGCTTTGATCGAGCCAATGCCCATAAATGTTATGGACCGCCAACTGTACTGACTCCTGATACTTAGGCTCTTGACCGTCCTTTACTGCTTCGAGAGCTAACCAGTCCGTTTTCCATCCCTCTTCAATGTAGAGTTTTGCAAGATCCTCGAGCGTTCCAGCCGCTAAAGGGCTAAGACACCGCTGAGCCATCTCAGCTAAACTTTGGATGGCCTCCACGATTTTCAAACGGTCGAGCCTTCCCCAAATACTATCGGCTCGCTTCCCGTGCTTCTCTGAGAGCTTTTGAATTTCCTCGGTAGCCGCGTGTACCTCATTCTTGGAAACATTTTTAAGCTCCCCAAGTAGTGATTCGTTTGCCTCTACCTGCAGTTTCCAATACGAATCACTCTGCCCGAACATCATTCCTTCTTGGGGCGTGACCTTCATAACAATCTGTACCAGTTCCGGATAGTTAACCGCCGAGTCTTCAAAACGACTCCAAACAAGCTCCCACGGTCCTTCCCGTTGGCACATTAGCTCAGCAGCCGCCAAAGCGCTGGACTTATCAGGATCAAATCGATACTGGCGCTGGCACTCTTGGCGGAAAGCCTCCCGCTCTTCCTTAGTCTTCTGTTTCTTCCAGGCTGCCGGATCATTCATCCAACGGATAATTTCAGATTCTGTATCGCCACTTAAAAGACCATTCAGATAGCGCTCATCGATTCTCTCTTTTGTAAGTACTTCTAAAGAAAGATCTACAAGAGACGGCAATGTTCTGCTTAAGGCTTCAATCGTTTTTTCATTCGATTCAACCATCAACCCGAAACCATGAGTGGCATCGCGAAGAAAAGCATCTGGGAGCCAATCCCTTCCTGTGCCCGGGTGTACCCATGGGGAACCTCGAAAAAGGAGATCTAGAATAGGTGTTAACTCTCTTTGAAGATTGATTAGATCTTTAAGATCATCATGCCCTATTCCGGGTAGGTAAAATATTGGTGGCAGGCCTTTTTTGGGCGAATCAGGAACTGTTCTGGCCTCAACTGCTCTTAGCCACATGGCGGGTCCTTTTCTTTTTTCAGGACAGTAATCCCCTAAAATATAAAGTTCTCCACAGTCTGCCTGGATTTTATCGACTACGGCAGCCCAGTGCCCGCCTTTATCTGGCCACACAAGAGCGCAGGGCTCTGAAGTATTTCCTTTGATATGCTCCTTGGCAGCTAATCGCAGCTTTTCGATAAGTGCTCCAGCCAGGTTGGCCTGAGCTTTTTTGGACTTAAGTGCCGCCTTTGCCTTCGGCTGATAAGCAGCTGATGATGAGGATGTCTTAGTCATTTTACTCAAACTTTAACGATTGTTCCTGCGGCGGGAGCCCCCTGGACCTGAACGTGACCGATGATTCTTTGCCGCCTTTTATAGATTCTTTTTTTCTTTTTAGGGTCAGGTGAACACAGTTCCATCGCCGTCCGGCGAATTCTTTTTCAGCGACCGGATCTGTGCCTGGCTCTTTTTCATTCCAGAACCAGGGGAATTCAGTCTTATCCCTTATCGGTTCGGTGCCGCGGTCTTTATCCCACTTGACTTTAGGATCTTTTCTTAAAATACCTGCTTCCACGAACGGCCTAATATTTAGACGTACCCCATCATTTAGATCCGGATTCCAGCCAATCGCTTGCTGGGACAGCGGCTTCCACCGAACAAAGATATCGTAAGGGGCTTCTCCCTCAATAATCAGCTTCAGCTTATTTTGCAGTTCGAGCGCAGCCTCTTTTTTCCCAGTAGCTCCAGCTTTTCCCTGTTTTTCATCTTGTTCCTGCCTCTTAATCCAGTCTCCTAGGTAAACGTAAGTTAACTTCTCCAGATTTGCCTTATTCAGCTTATGGTAGTTAACCAAGGCACTAAATCCGTCCTTTTTTCCGTCCCATATCTGCCAAATGAATGGCCGGCGATGAAAAAGGGCACAATGAGATTCAAAAAACTTATTTCGGAGCCAATCCTCAGTCGTCTCAGCCCCCTCTTTTTCTAAAAGTGTTTTAAGAGTCGTAGCCTTCCATTCCTTTCCGTAAGCCTCGGATAGCAGGCTTTGCAGCCGATCAGCTGCTGGAGCCTCTCCACTAATCGGATTTAAACAAACAATACCGTCATTATCGTGGTACTTTTCGAGCCCATCTGGTTCGAGCGCTGGGCAATCTGGAAAGCTAGAACCAGTCTGGCGCGGCCACTGATAGCCGAGTAATCGCGCCACGGCCACGTGCAACGGCTGGTCTGCACCGGCAGGGTGGCCGTTGAACAGCCATTGCGTTGGGTCGCTGGAAAACGGCCTCGGCAATCCGTGCGGATATTTTTCAGCCGCCACTTTTTGCCAATGCGCGAGGTCGAAGGGGACTTTTGCTAGAGTGGCCGGCGTCACTCCAACCTTGTTGTCCAGCTTCCGGACTTCAACTTTGTATCCATCAGAGGAGAGAAAGCACCAAATCGCGGGCAGATTTTCTTCCTTGCCCGGGATTATGGCAGCGCCGTTTTGGTCGAACATCTCGCCAGTAAACAACGTTGCAGGCAGGTCACCCATTCGGTGAACCAAAACACCACGCTTGCCGCGACAATCCAGCCCACGAACCGCGCAGCCATCTTCAGCGACTAATGCGCCGCTGCCTTTTTCCCAAAAGAGTATCCGGCAACGTCCGCCAAACGGCACAGTGTCTTGACTTGTTCGATGAAAATACTCCCATCCTTTTATCAAGCACGGTTGCTCCCAAAAAAAGTACGAGTAATGGTCGTTATCGCCTGTCTGCAAACCTGTGTTGGGTGTTGCGCTTGTCGATAATGGTTTGGTGTGTGTGTCTGGTGGCTGCGTAATAATCCTGCAGTCACTTTGAGACCGAACGGAGTTCAATGAAATTTGGAAGCAAGCTGTTTTGCTCAGAGCGTCAGCCTTTTTTTCAACGACGCGAGAGCCTGAAGCAATGAAAGCCGCGTAATGAAACCCCTGCGGTGGCCTCAATTTGGTCGCTAAGAATAGGGCGAAACTAAAGTCATAAAGTGGCGTTTGAAATGCGCCTGCGCCGAGCTCCGCAACTAGCCGAAATGATGTGTTGCCAATCAATTGTTTTCTCAAGGACTGGTAAGTAGCAAGAAAGAGCCAGTTTTGTGGAGTAACCAACGCAGTGCTACAGTTCGGAGAACAAAACTCAAAGCATCTTTCAACAAAGCAAGTCGCGAGGTCGGCCTTACCATCAGGATGGACACGCTCGCAGTAATCTTGAAGTACATCATCCTGCTTGCCGCGCCCTAGGTAGGGCACGTTTGTAGCAACGAGCGTGAATTGGCCGGCGAGAATCTCAGCCGCCTTGGCATTACCTCTCGCCACCAATCCCATTTGGGCCAAGTTCTTGTCCTTTTTAACCTCCTCTTTTGACAGAGCTTCTCTCAAGAGTGGTTGAATTTTGTGAAACTCTGCCTCAATTAAATTCCCCGCCTGCTGCCGAGGGTTTATCAGACTTCCTAAAACAGGAGCATCCTTAAACAGATCGTACATCTTTCCCATGGCCGCTTGCAGCCTGGTATCTTTACCTCCCAGTTTTTCCCAGGCCTGCCTTCTCCCATGCAAAGCCAATCCACAACATGCCAGATTCAATTCCGGGAGCGGCCGGTACCCCGCCATCATCCATGCCGTCCAAGCCAAATGAAAGGCAGCGATCTGCGTACACCTGGGGTCTAGCTCCAATCCATAGAGATTCTCCCGAATCACTGCATCAACCGCATCTCCGACAGATAGTTTTTCCTCTTCTCGCCTGATGGCCACCAGAATGGGCAGGGCAAAGACGATAAAGTGCCCGCTCCCCATGCATGGATCCAGATACTTGATCTCCTTTGCAGTTTTAGGCCAGCCCTCAAATACACCAGCTGCTGGTTTCCATTTTTTAGTTTTTTCGTCCTGAATAAATCGAAGGTATTTCCACTCCACATCCCCCACTTGCACCTGTTGTCGGCATGCAACTTCATCTGGGGCATCGATCCCGTTAGGAAACTTCTTACCTGCCCACCACGCTCCCAGGGTATTGTGATGAAGAAAATCGATCATATAATCCTCAGTAAAGAGCTGAGTAACCGGCGATAGCTCTTCTTGCCCAATCTTCACCCCTGAATCATTGATCTCCTGTTTCCGCTCTTCCTGCCAATATTGATAATTCCAACCTAAGGTATCTCCGCCCAAGAAGACATCGATGGGCAGATCCGTAAGAATCCTGCGGAGTTCTTGTGCCTCCCGGGCAGGAATATCTACATGATTTGACGGATCGTCTGGTGGAAAGACGCCGGGCAAGAGCTGCACGGTAAAGTCACTCGCAACCTTCCAAGGATCGGTCAGGCCAGTCTTATCCTCATGTGCAAAGTGCTGAAGCTCTTCAAAGTTAAGCTCCACCCCATGTTTGGGATGAACTAGTAATTTATTCTCTAAAAGGAGTCGTGCGAAAAAGAGCCGATGCCAGGCCTGGTAGGCCAACTTCTCAGAGAGGTGATCGATCTTAAGACTACCCTTTTTTCTTGGATCCTCCTCATCCCCAATTTGCTTAGCCAAAGCAATCAGCTCCCTACGCAGCTCCTTTTGCTCCGGGCGAAGGGTTTTGTAAGGATCTGCCTCATGAACCGCTAAGGATTCAAGTGACGCCCGCGCCCCTCTTTCAGCAACAGTACGTGCTTTTAAAACGGCTTTTTGTAAAAGACGACGAAACTCCTGCGAAAGGGGTTTAGGTAACATACGTTATTCGGATAACTGAATGGACTCGATCGGCATTCCATCCCACAGCTTTTTCTCATCCAACATAGCTAAACAGACACTGACCTCCTCTTTAAGGTTCTCTAGGAATATCGGACAGAATTGCCGGAGACTAAAAGCTTCGCCAACTTTTGGAGCTTTCTCTATTTTGTATAGCGCGGCTTCAAGAGCCTCGCGGCTGTATTTATACTCAGAGATCAGGGCAAACCCTAAATATGCAAATTGAAGATCTTGAAAAGAAAGGTTGGTATCATTCTTGATAATATTTTGAAGTGTCTTGTTCTTGCCAAAGGCAACTCGAGCCGCATCTGTAGAGGAAAATAAATTACCAAAACCTTTTAGAAAGGTAAGATCAAGAAGGTTATCCTGAAGCTCATTTTTACTTACTGATAACTTTACTTCCTTGCTGGACCTCTGCTGCCGTCTTTCGGCTTCTATGATAAAGTTTTGCAATACATAGTTAGAACCAGATGGTAATGTTATGTCTTCTGACTTTCTAGTCTCTTCAATGATCAGAATAGATTCTTTAGCTAATTCCAGAAGTTTTTGGCACTCATTTTTTGCATCCGGTTTATCCATTTGTGATAGCTGATAAGCCATTGCAAGGTTGACTCCCGCCAACTCAAAGTAAGTCTCCATTTGGTCTGCAACAGATAGTCCACAATTTGTTGTAGGTGAATGTTTGGCCGGAAGCTGCTTTCCTGCAGACAGCCTGTCACTGCAAATATCCGAAACTTTTCGAAACTCGTTCGTTGCGTAACAAGAATTGATCAAGGTTCTAAATGCTTCACTGTTTCTCGGGTCAATTCGCAAAGCTTTCAGGGCATGGCTCTCAGCCGAATCTCTTTTACCGAGGCTTCTTTCTAAAAGGTAAATGCCATACTCTGAATCACTATTATTTGTCTCACCAGTATCTTTAAGATTATTGCATAAACGGAGTTGGTGCCTTTCGGATCCTGTTAAGATAACAGAGCTTATCTGATTTCTGAGGTTATCAACGCCATCAGGGTTATAATCAATAATAGACTGGAGCAATTTGTTGTAACTTTCATTTAGGATTGGAAAGTTATTCGTGAGAACGTAAAGACGCTCGTACAAGGCAGCATACGGCTCGTATGGGATAGTGAGTGGGGTTTTTGTCTCTCCTAATTGCGAGGCAATTTCATTTAACTTTCCGGAACCGGAAATGCTGATTTCGCCTTTTTTCCGCTCCTTAAAGATCCCTGTTGGGACAGGAGTCAATACTGGCAGCAAGTCCGGCGCATGCTCTGCAGGTAGTCCTCTTAACGTATCGTAAACTTTCTTTATTCCATCGACGTTTTGTCGATTCAGCCCTGATAAAAGAATAACCAGATCCGCTAAATGAGCCGTACAAATGCCACCGACATCTGTAAGGCCAGTTCTAGAATCCACTAGCACGTAATCTGGCGAATACTTTTCCTCGATGTTTTTTTTCCAGGCCTCTACAAATCTTCCTCTTTCATTGTTTTCGTAAAGTGCAGGCCAATTAATTTGGGCTAGATCATGATTGTATCTTTGGTCTTTTTTTCCTGCCGGCATTAACCAGACGCGGCCTCGCAACTCCCCAACGACTTCCCCCGTATCTCGTCCCGCCTTTCGCCACCAATTTACACTGATCGCCTCTTCTAGGGGACATTCGAAGATGTAGTTCTCTAAAGGCGGCAATGTCTTAGTCTTTTGATATTTCTGAACAAATTCAACGACTCCGGGTTTCTCATGGGCAGGCTTAAACTCTTCAAAACTATCCAATCCGGGAGCTTCCAAGTCGAAATCGAGCATTACAACTTTGCGACCTTTTCTTGCTAGCAAAGCAGCCACATTAGCCATCGCCATGGTTCGTCCAACTCCACCTTTGTAGGAGTAAAAAGTGACCCAAAAAGGTTTCATTTAGTTTTTCCCTGCCCCGCCCCAAATCAAGCAAGGATTATAGGATATGCTTTCCTGAGGCTTATGTCCGCCCGGCGATATGCGCACCGGCCTGTCGCCGCTAAATTTAAACCTTGGCCCACTGATCATACCTTCTTGTTGATCTGTATGCTTCCAGCCACGGTTTTTCAGCCAGGCAAAGACTTCCGGGAAATGCCTTAGAATTCGAAGATAATATCCCATTGATCTGCTGATCTGCTGCGTCCCCCGCTCCCAACGACCATAGGTTTTCGCCCCAAGCCCAAGAATTTCACTCATATCGTCTTGGTTCTGAATATCTAGTTCCTCACGGATTTTTTCCAACTCCTCAGGGGAGATTTGCTCGGTTAGCTCGGCTACCATTTCGCGAATCCTTCGCATAGAAGCCGGAGGAATCCCTGTTTCTCCACAAGCGGCACATTTGGAGAATTCAAGATCTTGAATCTTCATCTCATTCCCGTCTTGGAGCTCGAAGATATAATCTTCTTTAACTCGGCGATACTCCTGTTCCCCGCATGTTGGGCAGTTTTTTCCGGAATCACTCATCGTTTGCGTTCTTGTGTATATATTTGGGGTCGACGAAGTTTGTGGAACCGGAGAAAGACGCTGTCTTCTTGGAGGACGACTTCTGAATAGATATGATTCTGACTTCGATCGTCATTTTCATAATAGCGGATGCTTCCATGCCAGTGGTTGTTGAGAATTCTCCCTCGGTCATCATATTTCTGCCAAAATGCGCGGTTGTTGCCCAGGTGCTGTTGTAGTTTTTTAACACACATCTCGGGGTTTCCCCCCTCAACGTGGAAAAAGTACCATGTGTCTGATCCAGAAGGCCCATCCCCTGCCTCAGCCCTAAGGCCTTGTATTTCGTAACGGTCTTCCTGAATTGCCCGGAGGATCTCGGTGGCCGTCTTAAGGGGGATACAGATTTCAGGCATAACGGTTTATCTGTATTCCATGTTGAATTTACAGAATAAGGCGCAACACATTTTCCACTCAATTGTAAAATGCCCATCACTCGCAAGCGTTTCATAGCATGACCGGACCTTTCCTAACTTCTTGCTTCAGAATTACTTCAACTTCAGACAACCAATTTTCAATATCGGCTTCGGACTTAAAGTTTCCGGGAGGCAGTTTAACGCGCCTAATTTTTGGCTCGAAAAGCTGCGCAGCTTCTGTAGCCGCAGCCCTAAATCTCTCAGGCAGCGCACTGACCTCCAAGTCGCGGGCATCCAATGTCCTTGCCCTTAAGGCATGCTGAACATCTTCCGATGAGCCAAGTGCCGGCGCTGGATCCAGGCTAAGCCCATGCTTTTGTTGTAATATCTTTTTTTGTTCATCAGGAGTTTTTTGCCAGGCACTGTTTTTTTCTAGGTCAGCTTTTTCGGTTGTATGAGCAGCCTCTAAACTTATGCGAGTACGCTGCAAGGCTTTCCGCAGGGCATCGACTAAGTTAGAGGATAGCTCCGGGATTAAATCAGGATCCGTAAGTAATCGCCGCTCATCCAAAATGGATTCCACCTGTTCTCTTCTTTGAACTAAATCTGAGAGCCCTACAGAAAGATCTAATAAAGCGTTCAGTTCTCTCCATGCTGGTAGCTTTTTCTGAATGGCTTCCGACCTGCGCTTCCATTCTTCAAGATCTTTTTTGAGTTCGTCTTTTTTTAATAGGATTTGGGAAAGTTGCTGATTCCCACTCAGTGCCTGAAGTTCACGAATATACTGTACAGCTGGCTTCTCCGGAAGAGGCGCTTCCCCTCCGGCCTTTTCCGAAGTTTCTAAGGCAGCATCCAAGAAGATTCCCGCAGCTTCATCCTCCTTACCCACGGGGCAGTTTACGTTCAGAATGTTGAATAGAACCTTCAACTCCATCCTCTGCCCCATATCAAGAGGGGGATGGTCCACGTAAAAGTTAGCCTGTCCGATTTGATTTTGAGGTAGCTCCCGAACCGTTACGGGCTTGTGATTTAATGTTGCCCTCAGCTCTCCAGCTAACATTAGCACAATCAGGGCCCCATCGATTGTGTCCCGGGGCCAACCATATGGGGTTTTGGTAAATTTTTCTCTGACATCCTTACCTTTTTTTCCGGCCTGCACAAAAGAGCGAATTTCGCTGCAAACTGTGTGAGTTTTTACATCACCCCTATGCCCAACAGCCTGCAGGGCGCCCACGTCGCCGCCGATTGCCCGCGTTCTGGCCATAGGCCAACCCGTATGGTCAGCATCATGGAATCGTTGATAAAGCCGAGCAGCACCTGTTTCAGCCGCTTCTTTAACTCGATCGAGTAAAGTAACTCCATTTGCCTCCTGCCCACCGCCACTTAGAACTTTTGCGTTCTCAAGAATCACACGAATGTTTTTCTTGATTTCTTCTTCTGCTTGGATGGAGCGACTCTCTATTGATCTTTTTGCAGAAATGGCTTCCGAGGTCGTTACATGGCCACGATTTTCAAGAGTTGCTTGGGCAGCCTTTCTTGTCGCGATAGCTTCGTGAAGGCTGTCTGTCTTTCTCTGATCGGTTGGCAAATACAGGAAAACGGTAGGAGATGTGATGCCCGCAGCTTGCGCTGACGAAACAACATCTTTCTCTTGCGCATTCCATCCATTCCTAACCCAAAGAGGTATTTGATCTGTATTTTCTTGTGGAGCTTGATCCCCGGTGACAATTGCGACCTGGCGACTTGTCTTTGAAGCCCCCTGTGTAACAGACAGGTTTTCCATTTCCTCAAGTAATGCATTTGCGAGTGTTTCCTCGCGAATAGCTGCAAGATCTTGAGCTTTGCTTTTGAGCTCAATGAGCTTCTTGTCAAAGAAGGTATTCCAGCTAGCACCCTCTTGGGTTTGAAGTAGATACTCATTCCCAACGAGCATCAGGTCTCCCTCCTTGTGCATCGCGTCAAGAAGACCGGGAATTCTTTCACGCAGTATAGCAGGATCTTTTTCAAGATCCTCAACAAGCAAGTCGGCAAGATTATCAGGCGTAGCTCTAACTCCATCATCAGCCCCTTTTTCACGAGGCAGCTCACCAATCAGAAAAATTAAGGAAGCAACACGCCTCCGGAGTTTTCCATCAGCACCCTTCTTGAACTGTTTTTCAATTATCTCGTAGAATTCCTGTCTCAAGCGGCCTTGGTTGCGGAGATCGGTCTGAATCTTATCATAAATGAAGTCTCCCGGAATAACGTATCCCAGGTTCTGCGAAGCGTTTTCTTTGAGAGCCTCGTAAGCGATCCTTAGCTGTGTTCGTAGCTGTGAGGAAGCCTGAGTTGTGTCTACTGTACGCAACACTTTCTCCCAAAACTTTCTGCGTGTTGGCAGGATAGGATAATCACTTACGAGCACCTCTCGGTCCTGTTCCTGCATAGATAGCCGGGTGCTTTGCAAATGACGGCCGATTTCACCAGCGTGCTGATCTAGCACGTTCTCAATTGTTTTTTCTTGGTTAGGTTTTTTAGCCAGTACGGTTTTTCTAAGGACGCACTCAACATCCGCATTCGACAAGCCCACGCGAATGGCAAAACGTGCCTGCAAGCGGCCTAGATTTTGTGTTGTCGTGAGTGCTTCTTGCCCGGTTCCTACCAATAAAACACGACTGTCTAGGCGCGTACAAATATTCTCAGCTATTTCCTGTATGTCCGATATCTTTTGCAGATTTTGTCCAACGAATTGCTGGATTTCGTCCGCGACAATTAGCACCAGCGGAAGTTGCCCATCTTTTTGAAAGACATCTCTGGTCGTTTTAATCACATCATCAATAGTCGGGTATATTTGAGCCGGGTATTGGCTCTTCAGCATTTCTTGAACGTGTTTTTCATCTTTGTATTTAGGTTCGATTTTTAGAATCACCTCGGAGAGCGGAACGGACATATAAAGCCGATTATTAATTTCTGCTGTTGGATCAGTAACCTTTTTAGCGAGAGTAGCTAGCAATTCTTTTTCATGCCCTCTCTCCCTCATATCTAGGAGGAATCTGGCGGCAGGGTATTTTTCCGGAAGGCCCATCCCTCGAAAGAGAATCTGCAGAAAAGCAGTCCGAATATTAAGATCGCTTCCACTGCCCAAGGTTCCCGATACAGCCTGAACCCCCCCATACGGCTTAGCCCGAGTAGTCAGCTCAACGAATAAATCACGAACCGAGCCGGGCAGTTTTACAACGGATCGAGCAGTAGCCCCA
>Ga0172372_10007632_pt1 | contig 14484 bp, 13 predicted proteins | sample LakKiv5m_2_FD_114544 | JGI IMG/M metagenome (GOLD analysis project Ga0172372, IMG submission 114544) | Freshwater microbial communities from Kabuno Bay, South-Kivu, Congo - kab_092012_9.5m | ecosystem: Environmental > Aquatic > Freshwater > Lake | place: Democratic Republic of the Congo...
GCGAAATCAAGGAGGCGCCCGGAGGCGGGCCCGCTCGCGACGGGATTTCGCGCGAAATCAAGGAGGCGCCCGGAGGCGGGCCCGAGGCCCGTCGAGGACGCACGACGCGGAGTTCGCGTGAAAGATCGAGCGAGGTTCACTCAGGGAGGGGGAGACCGTCGCACAGCACAATCCGGAAGTGCGCGGGGCCGGTCTCGGACTCGGGGACGTAGAGGTCGCGGCGGATGGTCATCGCGCCGCGCTGCTCGAGGCCGATCATCTTGTCCGCCTGCGCGCCGCAGAGGACGTCGCCCTCGATCTGCGGGTTGCCGACCTCGTCCATCGTCTTCTCGAGGTTGCTCACCTGACACGGCGCCTCGATCGAGGGCGTTCCGCCGCTGACGGTGCCGACGTAGGTGTTACCACCCTCGGTGACGGTGACCTGGCCCGAGGTGCCGACGGGGAGGCCCGTCGACTCGTTCCAGATGACGTTGCTCAGCGCGATGCTGAAGCGCGTGCGCATGTCGACGGGGTCGAGCGCCGAGAGGCGGAACGCGAGCGTCGAGCCCATCGCGGAGCTGCCCGCGGTGCAGCTCACGGTGATGCCGCCCTCGTTGTTGAAGCCGTTGACGTCGCGGTCCTTCGAGAAGCAGCCGCTGCGGCCGCCGCAGCCGATCGTGTAGCGGAAGTCGGCGAGCGGCTCGATGGGCTCGTCGTCGCCGCAGCCGGCGAGTCCGAGGAGCGAGAGGAGCGCGAGCGAGGAGAGCGAGAGGCGGCGCATGCGGGAGATCCTCCGGAGCGGGAGCGCGGGGCCCCCGAGAGACTGAAGCGGGCAGGCTAACGCCCGCGGCAGAGCGTGGCAAATGCGTGGGAGACGGCTCAGCGCGTTGCTGCTGTGGCCGCGTCGAGCCCTCGCGCGAGGTCGGTCTGGAGATCGTCGAAGGCCTCGAGCCCGACCGAGATGCGGATGAGCCCGTCCGAGATGCCGAGCTTCGCGCGGGTTTCCGCCGGCACCGAGCCGTGCGTCATCACCGCGGGCAGCTCGATGAGCGACTCGACGCCGCCGAGGCTCTCCGCGCACACGAAGATGCGCGTCGTGCGGAGCAACGCGCGCGAGGCCGCTTCGCCGCCGCGCACGACGAACGAGATCATCCCGCCCGGCCCGCGCATCTGCGCCTGCGCGAGCGCGTGCTGCGGGTGCGAGGCGAGCCCCGGGTAGTAGACGCGCTCGACCTGCGGCTGCTGCTCGAGCCAGGCGGCGAGCTTCGCCGCGCTCTCGACGTGGCGCGCCATGCGCACCGGCAGGGTCTTCACGCCGCGCAGGACGAGGAAGCAGTCGAAGGGCGAGGGCACGCCGCCGAGCGCGTTCTGCAGGAAGCGCAGGCGCTCGGCGAGCCCGGCGTCGCTCGTCAGGATCACGCCGCCGACCACATCGCTGTGGCCGTTCAGGTACTTGGTCATCGAGTGCAGGACGAGGTCCGCGCCGAGCTCGAGAGGACGTTGCAGGATGGGGGTCGCGAAGGTGTTGTCGACGCCCACCTTCACGCCGTGTGCGTGCGCGATCTCGGCGACGGCGCGGATGTCGACGAGCTTCAACATCGGATTCGTCGGCGTCTCGATCCAGACGAGGCGCGTCTCGGGGCGGATGGCCGCGGCGACGTTCGCGGGGTTCGTCATATCGACCCACGAGGTCGTGATGCCGAGCGGCGCCATCACCTTGTCGAGGATGCGGAAGGTGCCGCCGTAGACGTCGTCGCACGCGACCACGTGATCGCCCGCGCGGAGCGTGTGGAAGAGCGTCGTCATCGCGGCGCAGCCCGATGCGAAGGCGAGCCCGTGCGCGGCGCCCTCGAGCGCGGCGAGGCAGGCCTCGAGCGTCTGCCGCGTGGGGTTGCCCGTGCGCGCGTACTCGAAGCCCTTGTGCACGCCGGGGCCGTCCTGCGCGAAGGTGCTCGCGAGCACGATGGGCGGCATCACCGCGCCCGAGACGGGATCGGGCGCCTGACCGGCGTGGATGGCGAGCGTGTCGAGGTGGAAGTGCGCGTCCTTCGTGTGGGTCATACGGGGCGCGAGCGTGCCGCGCGCGCAGGAGCCGGGCAAACACCGCCGCCGGCGCGTGAGCGCATGACTCGCGGCGACGGCGATGATCGCGTGAATGCGCGTGCGCAGGCCGATTTTTCCTGCACATTCGCCCCCGCGAGATGTCCACGCCCAAGCGCTCCGCTCCCGTTGCTCGGTCTCCTCACGGCAAGACGCTGGGCAAGACGCTCGCGTTCATGCAGCAGCTCTGGCAGCTCACGCACGCGCTCGACGCGATGTCGAAGCACATGGAGGCGATTCACGGCGTGACGGGCCCGCAGCGGCTCGCGCTGCGGCTCGTCGGGCGCTCTCCGGGCATCTCCGCGGGCGAGCTCGCCGAGGCGCTGCGCCTGCACCCGAGCACCGTGACGGGCATCGTGCGCCGCCTCGTCGAGCATGGATTTCTCGCGCGCACCCCCGATCCGGCAGACGCGCGCCGCGCGCTGCTCACGCTCCTGCCTGCGGGCGAGCGCCTCGACGACCAGCGCACGCACACCGTCGAGGCGGCCGTGCGCCGGGCGTTGCAGCACGTCCCGCCCGCGAAGCGCAGCGCCGCACAGGCCGTGATCACCGCACTCATCACCGAGCTCGAGCGCGAGACGGAGGCGTCCGCGACGCATCCCGTGCGCGCGCGGCGCAATTCCCCACAGGGTGATTGATGTCGTGTGTTCGTCGGTGCGCGGCGGGCGTCAGAAGCGCACGCCGTAGAGCCGATAGACGCGATCGAGCTTGCCGCCGAGCGACTGAATCGGGCTGTTGATCAGGTCGTTGTCCTCGAGCGTCCAGCCGATCTCGCCGCCCGACATCCCAAGCTCCTTCGCGCGGAGGGCCGTCTCGACGCAGAGCAGCGATTCGACACCTCGCTTGCGGTATTCGGGGATGACGCCGAGCGTGAAGAGGCGGCCCGTCTTCACCGATTTCATGCCCGTGAGCAGCTTGTACCAACCGAAGGGAAACAAACGACCATCGCGCGGCATGATCTGATTGACGTCGGGAAGGGTCACCGAGAATCCGACGGCGCGGCCACTTCGGTCTTCGACGATGAGCACGAGACTCTCGAGGATGATCTGTTTGAGGTCTTTCGCGATCATCTTGAATTCGGATTCGTTCACCGGGACGAATCCCCAGTTTCGCTGCCAGGACTGGTTGTAGAGGGTGAAGATCGTGCCGACTTCACGCTCGAATTCATTCATGCGTGCGCCGCGGATCGTGAGGCCGGAGCGCTTCTTCACCTTCTCTGCGATGTCGGAGAAGCGCTTGAGTCGCGGGTCGTCGAGACCGCGTGTCACGTCGATCCACCAGGCGTGCAGATCCTTCGCTTTCGCGAATCCATAGGATTCGAGGAGACGCCCGTAATAAGCGTGGTTGTAGGTCATCTCGATGACCGGCGGGCGGTCGAAGTTCTGGACGAGCAGACCGCATTGATGGTTGGTGGTGAAGTTCATCGGGCCGATGATTTCCGTCGCGCCGCGCGCGCGCACCCAGCGCACCGCCTCGTCCAAGAGCGCGTGGGCGACGGTGTGATCGTCGACGGACTCGAAGAAGCCGAACCAGCCCGCCTTGGTGCCGTGATAGGCGTCGTAGGCGCGATCGACGTGGCCGGTGATGCGGCCGACGCAGCGATCGCCGCGATAGGCGAGCAGCGCGTGGATCTCGAGCTGCGCGAGGCTCTGGTTCTTCGCGAGGTCGAGGAAGTGCATCTGCTGCATGCGCAGCGGCGCGATGAAGTGCGGGTCGCCCGCGTAGAGCGGGTGGATCATGTCGACGAAGCGCGCGCGGTCGCCGCGCTTGCGCAGATCGACGACCTCGAGGCGCAGCGCGCCGGGATCGCGGGAGCGTGACGGGGGGCCGGGATCCCAGCGCGGCAGGTCCTGCGGCGGCGTGCCGAAGGGGTGTTCGTCGGCGGTCGGCGTGCTCGCGGCGGGGCTCGTCATGGCGCGGCGCAGCATCCGACCGATGCTCCGCGGAGGCAAGCGTTGCGGGCGTCTGCCGCGCGTCAGGGACCGACGAGGAACGGTGCAGCGACGACGGCGCAACGTCCGGCGCCCGGGGCGGGGAACGACCACGCGAGCGCCGCGCGTCCGACGCAGGCGACGAGTGCGTCGTCCGCGACGCCGCCGACGTGCACGGCCTCGACGCGTCCCTCCCCGCCGACGCGCAGGCGCACGTCGAGGCGCCCGCTCAGCGTGGGGGTCTGCGCGCGGCTCGCCGCGATGCACGCGAGCACCGCGCGCCCGTCGCGACCGATCACGCCGCGCACGGCCTCGGCGTCGAGCTGCGCATCACACGCCCAGTTCGGTGGTGCGGCAGCGCGCACCTGCTGGATCGGCGCGGTGCCCGCGGGCTGTGCGTTCCCGACTGGCTGCACCGTGCGTGCGGGTTGCGCGGTGTTTCCCGGCGTCGCAGGCGCGATGGGCGCTGCCGCGTTCATCGGTGCGGGTGTCGCGGTCAGCCGTGACTCGAGCGCATCGAGGCGTGCGTCGAGGCGTGCATAGGCGAGGGCCCCCGCGGCCACGAGCAGCGCGCCTGCGAGCCATGGCCCGTAGTAGCGGAGCACGGGCGCGAGGGGCGGCGCGGGCGCAGGCGTCGCGCTCGGTCGTGGAGTGATGTCGCCGGGTGACGAATCACCGCGCACGGGGTCGGAATCGCTCACGGGCAGACCGCGCTCAGTCTTCGAAGATCACCCGGCACGTCGTGGTCGTGTCGCTGTACGAGCCGCCCTGGACGTTGAGCAGCGCCCAGCCGACGCCCGGATCGGCGCGACCGTTCGCGGTGCCCGTCCACGTCTCGGCGTCCGTGAGGAAGCAGTCCCATGCCGACCACTCCTGCACGGAGCCGCCGCTGTCCGTTCCGTCGAGGTCGACGTTCGCGAAGCGCCAGGAGCGCGCGCTCTGGGCGATGAACAGCTTCTGCGAGCGAGACGCGATGTTCTGCGTGCCGTCCCAGTTGATCATCCCGAGCGTCATCATGCAGCCATCGGCGTCACGGCAGAGGGCGTCCATCACCGTGCTGTCGATCGGTACGACGCGACCGACGTTCGCCGGGGCCGCGTCGACGATGTAGCGCCGCGTGCTGATCTCGTAGGTGCCCGGTGATGTGGCGCCGACCTGGATGAGGCCGTTCGACACGAGCTCGCCGTTCACGTCGACGAGCGTGCCGCCCGCGGGCGCGACGAGCAGGCCGTTCGAGATGCTGAGTGAGTCGCTCGCCTCGGCGTCGGAGATCACGCCATCGTCCGCGATGGTGTCGGGCGTCGGATCGCCCGAGGCGCTCACGCACGTGACCGTGCCGTCGCTGCCGATCGAGGCGATGGCCTGACCTGCGCCGCAGCTACCGGAGACGCGGGCCTGAATGGCGGCGGTGTTGACGGAGAAGGTGGTGCCGGCGAGCGAGAGGCCGGTGCCTGCGGCGTAGGTGGCGCTGTCGTCCGTCTCGCAGGTGACGGTGCCGTCGACGCCGATCGAGGCGATGGCGGAGCCCGCCGCGCAGGTGCCGGAGACGCGCGCCTGAATGGCGGCGGTGTTGACGGAGAAGGTGGTGCCGGCGAGCGAGAGGCCCGTGCCTGCGGCGTAGGTGGTGTTGTCGTCCGCCTCACAGCTGACGCTGCCATCGGCGGCGATGGCGCGGATGGACTCGCCGGGTGCGCAGCTGCCCGTGACGCGTGCCTGGATGGCGGCGGTGTCGACGGAGAAGGTGCTCCCGGCGAGCGCGAGGCCGGCGCCCGCTCCGTACGTCGTCCCCGCCGTGCCTGAGTCGTCGATCTCGCAGATCACCGAGCCATCGGCGCCGATCGCGCGGATCGACTGGCCGGGCGCGCAGGTGCCCGAGATACGCGCCTGGATGGCGGAGGTATCGACGGAGAAGGTGCTCCCCGCGAGTGCGAGGCCCGCGCCGGCGGCATACGTGGTGCCGTCGTCGGTGCCGTCGGCGAAGCCCGCGGGCACGCCGGTGAGCTGCGCCCAGTCGACGTCGCCCGCGTAGTTCTCGGCGGTCGCCGCGGTGTCTGCGCTCGCCGCGCGGAAGGCGTACGGCACGGCGGTGAGCGGGATGGGCGCCATCTCTTCGCCATCGACCGTGACGACCAGCGAGACGGGGCCGCCATCGAAGAGCGTCGGGTCGATCGGCGTCGTGCCCCCGAGCGTGAGCGTGAAGAGGCCCGCCTGCAGCGTGGCGCTCTGTGATTCCGTCCAGAGCGAGCGCGTCGCGGTCTTCAGCTCCATCGCGAAGGGCACGGTGCCCTCGACGGGCCGCCCTTCTGCGTCGCGTAGGATGCCTTGCACCGTCATCGTTCCGGGTATCTGCGCGGCCGCGACGGCGGCGTCGACGCCCGCGTGCGCCGTGAGGCCTGCGAGCGCGAGCACCACCGCGGCGAGCCCCTCGCGCAGCCAGCGCGAGGCGCGCTTCGATTCCATCATCGGCGTCCGTTCGCGTCGCATCCGAGCCTCCCTGTAGACGGCACGCCGAGCATCCGGCACGCGGGTCACCGCCGTCAATCGCGGATGCGCGTTCCGCGCGAGGCGGGATGCCGCGATCGTTGACACGGTGACCTCGCCTGACGGAGAGTCTCCCGCGGAGGCCGTGTGGCGATGACGTCGGTCCGCTGCTGGGTGTTCGCGTGCGTCGTGGCGGTCGCGTCGTCGGCCTGCGCGACGGGCAACGGCGGCACCATCACGGTCCCGTGCGACGACGCGCGCTGCAACGAGACGTGCGTCGGCGAGGGCGATGCGAGCGGCGCGTGCCGCGAAGACGCCTGCGTCTGCGTGCCGGCGATTCGGCCGCCCTCCGGCGCGTCGCTCGGCGTCTCGTCGGGCGGCGCCGTCACCCGTCGCTCGAACGGCTATTCACTCGAGCTCACCGTCGGCCCGGTGACGCCCGCGGCCGTGCCCGCAGGCCGCGCGAACCTCGAGGTCGGCATCGCTCCGCAAGCCGATCCGACGCGCACGCCGTGACGCGCGTGACGCTCTCCGCGCTGCAGCGTCGCCTCGCCGGCCGGCACGCGTTCGCGTGCGTCGTCGTCGTGCTTTCTTTCGCGCTCGCCGCGAGCGCGCGCGCGCAATCGCCCTTCCGGCTCGATGTGCAGCACCTGCATCCGAGCGCGCTCCCCGACTCCGGTCTCGCGACCGAAGGTGGCCCCGGCCTGCCCGCGTGGGCGGTCTCCTTCGGCGCGGCCTTTCATTGGGGCGACACGCTGCTCCGCGCGAGCACCTCGACCGGCGAGACGCAGGCCGTACTGCTCGCGAACCAGGCCGTGCTCGAGCCCGTCGTCGCGCTCGGGCTGCCCGCGGGCTTCGCGCTGCAGTTCGCTTGGCCGCTCGTGCTCGCGGCGAGCGACACTCCCGAGGCGCGGGACGTCACGCTCGCGCCCCTGCGCGGTCGGGGGATCGGCGATCCGCGGCTGCAAATCTCCTATCGATATGAAATCAAAGAGGATTTCAGGGTTCTTGGTGCGCTGACGGGCACGATCCCGACGGTGAATGGGGAGGGCGAGGGCGCATGGGCGGAGCTCGGCGCGGAGCCGGTCGCGTCGCTGCACGGCGTCGTGGGGCTCGAGGGACGCGTCGAGCTCGTCGTGCTGCGCGCGAACGTCGGCGTGCGCGGGCGTCTCGGCGACGCGTCGCTCGGCGCGCAGTTCCGCATCGGCAGCGAGCTGACGTGGGCGGCCGCGATCGAGGTGCGGCCGCTGCGCGCGCTGCACATCCTCGCGGAGGTGCACGGCGCGAGTGCGTTCGACGGCTTCGGCACGCGTGACCGCACGCCGCTCGAGCTGCTGCTCGGCGCGCGCTTGCATGCGCTCGAGGATGTCGAGCTGACGCCGTTCGTGGGCGTGGGCTTGAGCGAGGGCTACGGCACGCCGGCGTGGCGGCTCGGGCTCGCTGCGCGCGTGCACCTGCAGCAGCACGACGCGGACGGCGATGGCGTCGAGGACGCGGACGATCGCTGCCCCGGCGCCGACGAGGACCGCGACGGTTTCGAGGACGACGACGGCTGCCCCGACGCGGACGACGACGGCGACGGCGTCCCCGATGCGGACGATCGCTGTCCGCGCGTCGCGGGGCTCGGTGCGCTCGCGGGCTGCCCGGATCCGGACGGCGATCACGACGGCGTCGGCGCCGGCGATCGTTGCCCCACGGAGGCCGAAGACGCCGATCATTTCGAGGATGACGACGGCTGCCCTGAGCCCGACAACGACCGCGACGGACTCGCCGACGCCGCCGACCGCTGCCCTTCGGAGGCCGAAGACCGCGACGGCTTCGAAGACGAGGACGGCTGCCCCGAGCCCGACAACGACCGCGACGGCATCCTCGACGCCCGCGACAGATGCCCGCGCGAAGCCGAAGATCGCGACGGCTTCGAAGACGAGGACGGCTGCGTCGAGGCGGACAACGACGGCGACGGAGTCGCCGACGGCGAGGACGGCCCACCCGATCCGGGCGGTCACTTCGGCGTCTGCCGCAACCTCCCCGAGACGGCGGGCGGGCGCGACGCGCGCGAACCCGACGGCTGCCCCGACAGCGCCGTCCGCGTGGACGTCGCCGCGCGCCGCATCCGCGTCCCGCCCGTCTTCTTCGACACCGACGCGGACGTGATCCAGGAGCGCAGCTTCGCGGACCTGCAGTACGTCACCGAGATCCTCGCCGCGAACGCGTGGATCCGCCGCCTCGTCGTCGAAGGCCACACCGACGACCGCGGCTCCGACGAGCACAACCTCGATCTCTCGCAGCGGCGCGCCGCGAGCGTCGTGCGCTTCCTGACCGAGCGCGGAGTCGCCGCCGACCGCCTCGTGCCGCGCGGCTTCGGGCGCGCGCGCCCGCCCACCGTCGTCGACGAGCCCGCGTGCCGCGACGCGCGCTCGGCGGCCTGCCGTCAGGGCGCCCGCCGCGTGGTGTTCGTGATCGATGAGGTCGCGTCCGACGACGCTGCGTCGCCCGCAAACCCTTGATTTACAAGCACTTTCGGGCGTAGGACGGCGGCTTACGTCTCCAGCTCGGCGAAGAGCGGCGCGAGGTCGGCGCGCGGGCGCAGCGGCTCGGCGAGGCGCTCACCGAGGCGCATCAGTTCCTCGTCGAGGGCGGCGATGCGCTTGCCGTTCTCGATGAGGGCGGCGTCGATCGCGTCCTGCTCCTGCTCGTACGTCTCTTCGACGCGCTGGCGCTGCGCGCGCAGGGCCTGCACCTGGAACTCGAGGTCCTTGACGGCCTGCTCGCGCGCCTCGATCCAGCGCTGCGCCTTCTCGGTCGTCGGATGGACGTGCTGCCAGCGGGCCATCGTCTCGGCCATCGCCTGAAAGGCCGCGGCGATGTCCGGCGAAGGCGCGGCGACGCCGACGTGCCAGCCCGCCTCGATGACGCGCTTGTGGGCGGCGACGTACGCCTCCTGCGCGAGCCGATCGGCGTCGAGGTGCGGCTGCACCTCGGGGCGCGCGCTGCGGGCCGCTTCGCGCGCGCTCGAGAGATCGACGCCGAGCGTGTCGACCGCGTGGCCGAGCCGCGTGCGCGCCTCGCGGGCGTTCGTCTCGAGGACGTCGAGCTTGCGCTGCTCCTTGAGGCTGGCGGCGCGGGCTTCGTTGATCTGCACGATCACGCGCTTCAGCTGCGCGAGCGACTGCGCGAGCTCCGGGGGAGGCGCCGTGCCGGGGAATGCGCGCGCGAGCATCTGCTCGAACACCGCCGCGCGCCGCGCCCAGCGCTCGAGCGTCGTCGGCGGCAGCGTGCGCGCGGCCTGGCGCAGCACGCCCACCGCGGGCGTCGGCTGCATCGCCTCGATCGCGGCGTCGGCGGGGACGAGCGGCAGCAGCTCCTTGATGACCTGATGCGCGTCGACGGGGCGATCGCCGGGCTTTTTCGCGAGGAGCTTCTTGACGAGCGCCTCGAGGCTCGGCGGCACGTTCGGCACCTTCGCCGCGATGCTCGGCGGCTCGGCCTGCAGGTGCTTGATCAAGATGCCGGGCAGCGAGTCGGCGTCGAAGGGCAGCTCGCCGGTGAGCATCTCGTAGAAGATCACGCCGACGGCGTAGAGGTCCGCGAGCGGGCCCGCGTCGATCGAGGTGACGCGCTCGGGCGCCATGTACTGCGGCGTGCCGAAGAGCTCGCCCGCGCTCGTCAGCCGCGAGTCGTGGAGCGAGCGCGCGATGCCGAAGTCGAGGAGCTTCACGACGGTGCGCCCGTCGCGCCCGCGGTGGAGGAAGATGTTGTCCGGCTTGAGATCGCGGTGGATGACCTGGAAATCGTGGGCGCGCGCGAGGCCGCGCATGATCTGCAGGCCAAGCTCGGCGACGAGTGCAGGCGGCAGCGCGCCCTGCTCCGCGATGCGGTCGGCGAGCGAGGAGCCGTCGAGCAGCTCCATGACCATGAAGGCGGTGCCGTCGTCCGTCTCGCCGGTGTCGACGATCTCGATGATGTGGGGGTGCGCGAGCGACGCGGAGTTCTTCGCCTCGCGGCGGAAGCGCTCGCGGAGCGAGGCGTCCTTCGTGAGGTGCGGCGCCATCACTTTGATGGCGACGGGCCGATCGACGAGCGTGTGGCGCGCGCGGTAGACGGTGGCCATCCCGCCCTCGCCGATGGCCGACTCGATGAGGTAGCGGCCGCCGAGCACGGTGCCGACACGCGCGTCGGGCATCGTCTCGAGCGGCGCGCCGTCGACGAAGCAGCGGTCCTTGTCGTCCGGGTACTTCAGCTGACAGCGGGGACAGATCCGCATGGGCGGTCTCCGGGAAGGCGTCGACGGGCGATCGAGCCTATCACCCGCTGCCCGGGGCGTCGCGGGTCACGCGTCCGCTGCGTCCTCCGCCACGCCGTCGTCCGAGACGACCCCGCTCGGGACGGGCTTGCGCGGGACGACGGTGTGCGGGACGAACCGCGCCTCGCTGATCGAGAGCTTCGCGAAGATCGCGCGCGCTTCTTCGCGCAGCGTTTTCCATGGTGCGACGACAGCGGGCGGTGCGTGCCGGATGGCGAGCCGTGTCTCCCCGCCAAGGGCTGCCTCGACCTGCGCGAGCGAGGGGCAGGCGGCAAAGGCGCTCGGGTGGAAGGCGAGACACGCGTCGAGCAGGGCGTCCGGATCGTCGGGGCCCGCGGGGATGAGCGTCTTCAAGGCGCCGAGCGAGTGAAGCCCGGCCGCGACGTAGAGCGGCTCGAACCACTGCCGATCGGCGTCGCCGACGAGCAGCATCAGCTCGATGGGGTTCACGCCGTCGTAGTTGCGCGGGCCGATGATGTAGGCCTTCGAGAATCCAGCCATGGGGACCTTTCTCGCCGGGGACCGGCGTGTCGGGGCGCAGGTGCGCCAACGTCAGAGAGACGCGCACCTGTCGCCGCGACTGACGGAATCGCGAAAGTTTTTCGCGCTCTGGCGCGAGATCGGCGCGATCGCCTTGAAAACAGGCGATTTCGCGCGGCGAAAAAAACGCGCGCGCTCAGCGTCCGGTCAGGCGGCGCACGACGACGCTCGCGCAGGCGAGGCCGAAGGCGCCCGTCACGAACGAGGCGCTGCCCTCGATCCGCGAGCGCTTTTCGCAGGAATGCAGGCCGTTCGAGCCGTTCGGGCAGACGCAGACGAAGCCCGCGGCCGCGTCGTAGGAGAGCGCGTCGGGCGCGATGGGCGTCTCGTCGGAGAAGACGGCCGTGACGCCCGTGGTGAGGCCCTTGCGCGCCTCGATGCCGTGCTTCTCGCGGAGCAGCTTGCGGAGCGCGCGGGCGAAGGGGTCGACCTCGGTGTCGGCGAGGTCTGCGATGCGGACGCGCGTCGGGTCGAGGCGGGCGGCGGCGCCCATCGACGAGACGATCGGGATGCCACGCGCGAGGCAGGTCGCGACGAGGTGGGCCTTCGCGGTGAGGTTGTCGATGGCATCGACGACGAAGTCGACGCGTTCGGCGAGCAGCGCTTCGCTCGTGTCGGCCGAGTAGAACTGCGCGACGGGCTCGATCACGGCGACGGGGTTCACGAGGCGCAGCCGCTCGGCCATCACCTCGACCTTGCGCTTGCCGATCGTGCCCTTGAGCGCGTGCAGCTGGCGGTTCGCGTTGGTGACGCAGATCTCGTCGAAGTCGACGAGCGCGAGCGTGCCTGTGCCCGTCCGCGCGAGCGACTCGGCCGCGAAGGAGCCGACGCCGCCGACGCCGAAGACGAGCACGCGTGCGCGATGGAGCGTGTGCAACCCGGGCTCGCCGACGAGACGCGCGGCGCGGTCGAAGCGGCGATGGGTGCGCGCGGCGGGCTCTGGGGCTTCCGGGCTGGTCGCAGGCGCGACGAGGGGCTGGCCGATCACGGGCAGAAACGACGCCATGGCCGCGCGACGATAGCAGACGGCGCCGCCCTTCCTGTGTGGCGCGCACGCGCCGCGGGATGGACGGAGCGCGCCTCGCCTTTTCATCGAAAAACGTCTACGAATCAGCCCCATGCGCGCGCGCTCGACCCTCTTTGCGATTCTCACATCCCTCTCGCTCGCCGGCTGCGCCGGGAATCCGTACGGATTCTCCCGCACCTACGACACGCTCTCCGACGAGGAGGACTTCGCCGAGGGCGCCGAGGAGGCCGTCTACGAAGACGTGCGCCGTGATCCCGCGCGCTTCCGCGAGCGGCGCCTCGCGTGGTTCGGCGTCGTGACGGGCGTCGAGGCGGGGGCGGGCGGCACGACGCTCGTGCACCTCACCCACCGCATCCATCAGGAGCGTCACCTCTGCGGCGACGAGACGGACGCCTCGTGTCGCGTGACCGTCTCCGAGCGCGCGAGCGGCCCTTGGTCGGCGACGCTCACGCTGCGCGCCGAGGACACCGTCGGCACCGACCGCGTGTGGACCGGCTCGCTGCTCCGCGTGTTCGGCGCGCCGACGGGCGACTTCGATGCGGACGGCGGGCCGGTGCTCGCGGCCGCGTACTACCGGCACTGGCCGCGCGGTGCGTACGTGACCACCGCCGACCGCGCGCGTCTGCGCCGCTGAGCGACTTCGTGAATCCGGCGCGACCCTGCGCCGTCCATGCTTCGTTCCACGGGAGACCGTACCCTTCGCCTCCCGCCCACCGTCCCCCTCTCACGCTGCCACTCACCCACGCTGTTGCCCCGAGGTCCCCTCCCATGACGAACATCTCCGCCGTCCGCTCCTTCTTCCTCGCCGGTGCCGTGGCCCTCGCGTCGCTCGGCTCAGGCTGCATCGTCGACGTCACCGTCCCGACGTACGACGAGTGCGTCGACTCGATCGACTGCCGCGGCGGAGACGTCTGCGTGCGCGTCATCACCACGGACTCGTCGGGCGTGCGCCGTGACGGCAAGCAGTGCTCGCGCTTCTGCAGCAGTGACGCGGACTGCCCGTCGATCAATGCCTACGCGGGCGCCTGTTACATGATCTCGACGGACCCGGACTTCCGCAATTTCACCTGCTACGCGCGGTGTGATTTCGATTCGGACTGCGATTTCAATCAGGACTGCGTGACCGTCACCGGCCCGGCCGGCCCGGACGCGATCTGCCTCCCGGCGTTCTGAGCGCTTACGCCAGCGCGTCGGCGAGGGCTTCGACCGACGCGCGGCGGAACTCGGGCACGAAGAGGTACGGGAGCTCGACGCGCGGCACCGGCAGCTCGGCCGTGAGCCGCGCGAGGCTCTCTTCTTGCACCGCCTCGCGGAGCGCCCGCGCCCGCGCGGAGGCGGCGAGCGAGGTGAGCGGCGAGCCCGCGGGGAGCGCGGCGGGGAGCGACTCCCACGTCGCGCGCTCGGCGCTCGGGAAGAGGCGCGGGTAGACGCCGTTCACGACGACCTTCGCGACGGGCAGCTTGAGCTCGCGCGTGATCGTGTGGTGCAGCTCGAGTGTCTCGTTGGTGGGCATGTCCTCGGGCAGCGTGACGAGCACGAGCCCGGAGCGCGTCGAATCTTCGAAGAGCGCCCACGCGCGCTCGGCCTCGCGGCGCAGCAGGCCCGGCGGCGCGACGTCCATGATCACGCGCGGCACGCGCAGCATGTCGAGGCCGTGCCCCGTCGCAGGCGCGTCGAGGATGACGAGGTCGTATTGCGGGCGGCCGTCGTCGCGCGGGATCGTCGCGTGGAAGTACGCTTTGCCGAGCATCGACCACGCCTCGAGCCCGGGCACGCCGCGCAGGAACGACGAGACGATGCGGTTCTCGAAGATCGCCTTGTAGAGCGTCCGCACCTTGAGGACGATCATCCCGTACTCCTCGAGCGCGGAGGCGGGCGTCATGTTCACCGCGTCGATGCGCGGCAGCACGTTCACGACGTGCTCGCCGACGGGCGGCACCTCGAGCAGCTGCGAGAGCCGCTCACGCGTGTTGCACATCGCGACGAGCACGCGCTTGCCACGGCGCGCCGCCGCGAGCGCGAGGGCGGCGCTGACGCTGGTCTTGCCCACGCCGCCCTTGCCGATCACCAGCAGAAAGCGGCGGTCGAGGAGATCCGTCATCGGAACGCGCGCGACGATAGCA
>Ga0172372_10007633_pt1 | contig 14482 bp, 11 predicted proteins | sample LakKiv5m_2_FD_114544 | JGI IMG/M metagenome (GOLD analysis project Ga0172372, IMG submission 114544) | Freshwater microbial communities from Kabuno Bay, South-Kivu, Congo - kab_092012_9.5m | ecosystem: Environmental > Aquatic > Freshwater > Lake | place: Democratic Republic of the Congo...
ACAGGACTATCACGGTCGATTCAACATTGCCTTCCAAGGAACGAAGGGTTTCCTCTTCGCAAACTATGGCGAGTTCCTCGTGCTTCCGAAGGCAATCGCAGACGAGCCGAAACCCGCCGTCACCGCGATTCCGCCCTCGCTCGGACATCACCGCGAGTGGCTCGATGCGATCCGCGCGTGGCGCGCTGGCTCTGCGGACGCTTGCGATGCCCCACTTTGCGCCTTCGAGCGATCGAGCGTGCTCAACGAATTGGTGCTTTCAGGAACGGTCGCAGCGCGTGCCGGAAACCGCATCGCGTATGACTTTGTGGAGCAACGCTTTGTCGGATCGGGTTCGCATGCAAATCCAGAACAACTGTGGTCTCCTCAACCACGCTCTGGATGGAGCCTCTCCGACGCGGATCTTGATGCCGTACTTCGAGGGGTCTCGATCCGAAATGCCTGAAAATACGCATCGAGGAACCGCGCGCTTGGTAGCCTGAAGGCCTCGGGAGTCTTTGCGCGTGATGCGCGCGATTGCCTGAAATGCGCACACGAACCGTGCACATCACCGCGTATCTCTTGATCGCCCTCATGGGCGCGCTTGGTGTGTGTTGGCCAAGTGCTGCGGGACTGCAGTGCTCCACTCTCAACGCGTCGAGGATGTGCGCCGCGAATCTCACCAAAGAGGTTCGCATGTCCTGCTGCGGAGACACCTGCCAGTGCGGCGAGCGTTGCCCATGCGCAGCCCCGAACGACGATGCGCCTTCGCCCAATGCGCCAGTCGTACCCACGAACGACACGCGAATGGTGCGCCTGACGCTTGCGCTGTTCGCGTGCACGCTGCCCAACTTGCTCGTCGTTGAACACCATTCCGGCGCATGTGTGCGAGAGCGTTGGGCAACGATTGCGGGCCGCCCATCGGGGCGCGAACTGCTCGCCTCTGTTTCAAGATGGACGACATAAGTCGCGCGAGAGAACACGCGCCTATTTGTCAATATTCATCTCAATTTACAAAGGTAAACCCATGGCTCCTTCCGCCTGTGCGCGACGCGATTTCGCCTCGCTTGCATGCGCATCGCTCGTCACTTGCATGGCACTCTGTGCCGCGAGCTGCGCGTCCACAGTTTCGAACACTTCAACTGATCGCGTTTCTTCCGACATCAATCTCCAAAGTGCGCAACTCGGCGCCGTCCACGATGCGCAAACGCTCGCGCCAGGCCGCTATACCCTCGTCGTATTTGGAATGAGTTGCCCGAAGTGCATCTCGAATGTCGACCTACAACTTGGGCGGATCAACGGCATCGCGAATCCGAAAGTCGACATGAAGCACGGCATCGTGACGATCGATGTGGACGGCCCAGTCGCACCGTCTCGCGAGGCTGTTTCCCGCGCCATTTTGGACGCTGGCTTCACACTGCGCGAGATTCGCAAGTTGCCTGAAGGCGAGGTGCAGCCGTGATCGATCGACGACGGCGAAGAATGATTGTGGGCGCGGCGGTTTTGGCGGGCGCGCTCGGTTCGACAGACGCGTCGAGCGCGCAGGAAATGCTCAATATGCCGGCGGCGACCTCGCCGTCACCTGGTGTTTTGATTCCTCGTGCGCAAGCCCGTGCGTACTTCTATGAAGGTGGACAAACGCTGCTGGAACAGGATGTGCGTTTGGAATACGGCGTTGCGCGCGACCTTGCGATTTCGCTCGATATGCCGATGTTTCAAGGCTTTTTTGATGAGCCGCGTCCGTCCGATGGCGACTTTGGTCTTGGCGATCTGGAGGCGATCGTCGAGTTGCGCATTCTGCGCGAAGATCTTGGCGCTGTAGACACGCTGCGCGGGGCGGTCTACGCGGGCGCTGAACTCCCCACCGGAACGGGCGGGTTCGGTTCGAGTGGTGCTGATCCCTGCGCTGGCGGGGTGCTTACTGGCATTTTCGGTCGACATGGCTTCGACATCGGGGCGCGCTGGACATTTGTCACAGACGAAAGCCCATTTCTCCCGACCTTCGGCGGCACAACCGCTGACGACTACGCGAATCTTGATCTTGGGTACGCATTTCGGCTTTACCCCGATGCGTACGGCGAAGAACGCGAAGCAGCGTGGTACGCGACCGCTGAGTTGAACTCGATTTGGACGGCTGGATCGGAGTACGAGGTACTGATCTCCCCCGGCCTACTGCTTGAGGCGCCGACCTTTGCGGTGGAACTTGGACTTCAAGTTCCGCTCGTGTGGGAAGTCGATGATGCGCCGAATCTGCGACTCGCAGCATTGGTCGGCCTGCGATTGATTTTCTAGTCAAACATGCAGTGTGTCATCTCGTGTTGATCGAGCGCTAGCCGCACGGAAGGTCGGAACCTCGCTATCTTGCGCACTCTGGAGGCATCTTTATGGGCTTTATCGAAGAACTGAAGCAATTCGCAGCCAAGGGCAACGCTGTCGACATGGCAGTCGGCATTTTGGTTGGTGGCGCATTCACGAAGATCGTGAACAGCATCGTGTCTGACCTCCTGATGCCGCCGCTTGGACTTGTGATTGGTGGCGTTGATTTCAAACAACTGCAAATTCCGCTGAAGACGGAGATGAAGGACGGTGTTGAGACGACCGTCGTTGCCATCAAGTACGGTGCGTTCTTCAACAATCTCATTGAGTTCGCGATCATCGTGTTGGCTGCATTCATTGTGGTCAAACTCATGAACAAAGTCATCGCCATGCGCATCAGTGACATGCGCGCCGCGATGGAAGGCATGACCAAGAAGTAACAGTCGAAGGAACAGTCGAAGGAACAGTCGAAGGAACAGTCGAAGTGGTGATCCAAGTGGTGGAAGCAGTGTCTCTCGCCGCTCAACCGGATCGATCTCACATCAACTCGTTCGGTGCGTCGCAGCGAGACTCGCATCGCGAAACGCACGCATATGCAAGGAAGCATGACATGCAACTCGTTCGAATCGCCCTCATTTTGCCGCTCGTGTTTTTGGCTGCTTGCTCGAACTCACTTTCCACCCGAACTGGCGAAGCGCTTGCCATCGTGCGCGGATTTCAATCAAGCGATCATCCAATCCCCACGGCTGTTTTCGAAAACGCAAAGGGTGTTGCGATTCTGCGCGAAGGTAGCGCCGCGTTCGTCGTTGGCGGATCTGGCGGTCAAGGCGTCTTTGTGAAGCGCGCAGAGCGTGGTTGGTCTGCGCCCGTCGCGATCAATACAGGTGGCGCGTCGATCGGCCTTCAGGCCGGAGCGCAATCACGCGACATCATCATCGTGATGAACACAACCGAAGAAGTTGCCAACTTCCTTGATGACGGCATGTATGGATTGGCCGAGGCCTCTGCCGTAGCTGGTCCCGCGAAGACCGATCCGAACAACGCTGGCGGACCTGTTCCTGCGACCTACTACTACCTACGCACCGAAGGCTTGTTTGGCGGACTGCTTGTCGGAGGCGTGTACTTCTCGACCGCAGACAAAATCAATCGCGAACAGTACGGGCCAGATGTAAGCGTGGGCGACATCACCAGTGGCAAGGTGAAGGCGCCAGCTGGCAGCGAAATTTTGTGGAAGGCGCTGAACTAGATTTGGGCGCTCGCAACTGGCGGAGTACTGAAGCTGCGCTTCAGGGGCCCGCCCTTGCTCGCTCTGGTGTACACCGCGCGAAAGATCCCCGTAGCCTCGGATCCCCGTGTCTCTGTGGCTCCGTGAGAAAATCCGTTCTGTCACAGTCATCCTCAGATGCAGCCCAAGCCCTCCGCGGGAAGACCCTCCGCTGGAACACCTTCGCGTGTGCGCATCTTGAGTGCCGGCGTTCGCTCAGTGGACATACCTGTCGACATACTCAGCCACCATGCGGTGCGTTGAGAAGAAGTCTGGCACCGTCGATGCGCTGGCCAACGCACGGGCAATCCACTTCTTTGGAAGCCCATCGCGTCCACGATCGTAAAACTCAGCAACAATCGATTTCTCTAACAACTCGTACAGCGCGGCTGCATCGCGCAAGTCGCGCGCTTCGCCTGCGCCATGAGCGTCTGCCTCGTTGAACGCCTCGTCATCAGCGCGGCCGATGGCCCAGCCGTTGGTACCGATCATGCCCTTCACGCCGCGCGCCTTCGGATCAAGTCCGGCGATACCTTCAGGCCACCATCCGTCGAGAATGGAACAGTTGATTCCGCCGTGCATTGGGCACTTCATACCGCTTGTACCGCTCGCTTCGTGCGGACGAATTGGATTGTTGAGCCACACATCGCAGCCCGACACAAGCGCGCGCCCAACTTCCATGTCGTATTCTTCGATCAAGAACACGCGCCCGCGCAGCGCTGGATGCCGCGTCATTTCGAACACTTTGCGTGCGTACGCCTGTCCGCCGAGATCGCGAGGGTGCGCTTTCCCCGCAAAGATAAACTGCACAGGTCGCTTCGCATCTCCCACGATTTTCGCAAGTCGCTGGGTATCAGTAAAGAGAAGCGGAGCGCGCTTGTATGTCGCAAAACGCCGCGCAAATCCGATCGTTAGTGCGTTCGGATCGAGCGCTCGAAGCATTTCATCGATAGCCGACGGGCCTTCGCCTCGGCGTTCGGCAGCGCGCGCCAATCGCTCACGAGCGAAACGCACAAGCGAGGTACGGAGCGTGGTGCGCATCGCCCAAAATGCTGCTGGATTCGCAGCCGCTGCGCGCTTCCAACCCTTGTTGCGGGCGCTTGCGATGTGTGGATCGAAACCGCAGGCATCACGCCAAAAGAGTGCCGCACGCGGATCGAGCCATGTCGAAACATGAATGCCATTGGTCACATGCCCAATCGGAACATCCTTTGACTTTTTCGCGCCATACACGCTCTTCCACATGTCGCGACTCACCGCGCCGTGCAGTTTCGCGACGCCGTTCACTTGCGCAGCAAGCTTCAAGCACAGCACCGTCATACAGACTGGCTCGTTGGCATCGTCAGGGCGTTCGCGCGACAGTGACTCGAGTTCACTGCGGGAGATTCCTCCCTTCGCAAGCGTTCGTCGCAGCGCGTTCGCAACCATGTCGATGCCATAGCGATCATGGCCCGCCGCCACCGGTGTGTGCGTGGTGAATATGGTGCGTTCACGCACGCGCTTGACCGCGTCTTGATGCGAGATTCCCTGCGCACGGAAATCTGCCAGCATTTCGATTGCGGCAAACGCTGCGTGACCTTCGTTCAGGTGAATCTTGGACGGCGTGACGCCGACAGCGCGCAGAGCAAGCATGCCGCCAACGCCAAGCAAGACTTGCTGACGCATCCGGAGATCTGGCTCACCCTTGTAGAGACCTTCGGTGAGCAAGCGATCTTCTGGCGCATTTTCCGCAAGATCTGTGTCAAGCAGATACACACGCGTTCGCCCAACATCCATGCGCAACACCTTTGCGCGCACCATGCGCTCACCAATCGGGCACTCGATACTCACGCCCGTTTCTGCGACAGGCATGGTGGCGCGGTCGTAGACGAGATACAGAACTTTCGTCGTACCGTCTTCGGAGAACTGCTGGATGTAGTAACCGTGCCGGTAGTAGAGGCCGACTGCGACGAGTGGCACGCCGAGATCACTCGCACTCTTCAAGTGATCACCAGCAAGTACACCGAGTCCGCCCGAGTACTGCTGCACGCTCTCGTGAATCGCGTACTCCGAGCAGAAGTACGCGATCTGCGCGTTTGCATGCGACTTTGCGTGCGTTTCGTCCCACCATGTGCGCGACGACATTGCTGTCGCGAGCGCCGCGCGGGCATCTGCAAGTGCCAAGCGGAATCCTGGCTCCGCGCACGCTGCTTCGAGAGTTGCGAGACCAGTGTGGGCCAGCGTCGCAAGCGGCGAATGCTTCGTCGCATGCCACACCACTGGATCAAGTGCAGCGAATGGCCGCCGCGCGACCTCGTTCCAACTCCACCAGAGATTCATCGCGAGTTCACGCAATTGCGCACGCGCGTCGTCGGGCGAGATCGGCGCGGGCAACACAGTGCGACGACTGGAAGCTGCAGGCGGGGTTGACTTCGAACGCGGACTGGACTTCTTCGCGGCCATTCGCGAGAGGATAATGGATCAAACGCGCCCTGACGCGTCGATCATGGCGCGAAGTTGCGCTGCCAGTCGCTTGCTCGCTGCGCCGGGGGCCATGCGCCATCTCCAGTTCCCCGTTGCCGTGCCAGGGAGATTCATGCGCGCTTCGCGGCCGAGTCCGAGGAGATCTTGCATCGGCAGTACCGCAAGTGCAGCAGGCGATGCGAGCACGATGCGGTTCATCGCCTCGTGTACTGGACCGTCGCCGGCATACGCGCGAAACCGCGCCTTCTCCGCCGCATTGCGGCTGCGCCACCACTGCTCGGTGGTTTCATTGTCGTGCGTGCCCGAGTAGACCACGGCGCGGAACGGGTGGTTGTGTGGCATGTCTCCGGACTTCCCTCTCCAGAACGCGTTCTGAACAATGCGCATCCCAGCGAGGCCGAAATCGTCGCGCAATGCCTCCACTTCGGGAGTAAGCGCGCCTAAATCCTCTGCGATCAGCGGCAGATTCTCGAAGCGTTTCGCCATCGCGGTGAGGAGTTCACGGCCCGGCGCCTTTCGCCACTCGCCCTTGCGCGCATTCTTCGCACCAGCCGGAACCTCGTAAGCGTTGTGGAAACCGATGAAGTGATCAATGCGTACGAGATCGAATCGCTCTACAGCGCAGGCGATGCGAGAGATCCACCACGCGAACTTCTCATTGCGATGGGTATCCCATGCGTAATGCGGGTGGCCCCACAATTGCCCGTCCGCGCTGAAGCCGTCGGGAGGTACGCCCGTGAGCACTTCCGGCGTGCCGTCTTTCTTCAACCGAAAGAGTTCGGGGTTCGCGCGAACATCGGCGCTATCGGCTGTGACAAAAATGGGTACATCACCAACGAGCGCAATGTTGCGCTGCGTGCAGTATTTCCGCAGTGCGGTCCATTGAAGGTCGAGTTTGAATTGGATGAATGTGTGCAGCGCGCGGGCTGCGGCATCACGACCTGCGATGAAATCGATCCACGCGGGGAGCCAAGACGCGCGCTCAAGAAAACGCTTGAAATCGGCTGTTTTGAAGCCGTTTCGTGCTTCAAAGGCCGTCGCAGCCTTCGCCGCGCGCGACATGCGGAACGCTCGGTTTGCCGCGAAATCACAATGACCACGACTCAGTCGCGCCGCGTCGCGAGTTGCGAGTTTGAGGTCTGCCTTGGAAAGGAGCCCTTCTTCAACGAGCGGTTCGAACGCGAGGAAGGTCGGTTCGATCGCGAAACTTGATGGAGACGAGTACGGACTATCGCCATAGCCGACTGGGCCGATCGGGAGCATTTGCCACACAGAGACACCGGCCGCGGCAAGCCAGTCCGCGAAGGCGTAGGCATTCGGACCGATGTCGCCGGCACCGAACGGCGATGGCAAGCTGGTGATGTGCAGCAGGACGCCAGCGCGGCGCGCTTGGACGAGTGGGTGTGAGGGGAGTGACTTCATCGGCATTGGCAAACCATCGATTTATCCCATAGGTGCCTGACACATGCCAGCCAGTGGCAGGCACTGCACGGCACGCGCCAGACACGCTTGCAGCACACGAGGCTGTGCTGGCCTGCATGGCCATAAAGATCTTTCCGCGTGGGGGTTGCAGGCATGACCTCTTCAACTGGGCGAAGGTGCGTCGTGGTGCCAGGCACGTGTCAACCAGTGTCTGGCACTGCACGGCACGTGTCAGGCACTGATTATTTGGCACTGATTATTTCTGCTTCATCCCCCGCAGTACCCGCACCCCGAGCGGCGCAACATCGCGCCGCACTCGAGCCGTGTCGAGCGTACCCCCCGCTTCAACATCTCCATGTACCCCGTCCGTTTCATACGCCACACGCCAGTCAAAGCCCTTCCATTCGGATTCCGGAAGTTCGACCGTTTGCTGCTTGTTCGACCCGTTCAGAACCACAAGCACCCGCTCGTCACCGAGCGCCCGCTCGAATACCCAAAGGTTTCGAGCCTCGTCGGCGAGAAGCGTGCGGAACGCCCCGCGGCGAAGCGCCGGCGACTCGCCGCGCAACCGGACCAGCGCGCGATACGCCTCAAGATGTCCCTCGCGGATCCGCTCCTCGGGATCGTCGTTCGGCGGCAGGTCCGCCCAAAGCATCGGCTTTCGGCAGAACGGGTCGTCACTCCCCCACATTCCGACCTCATCGCCGTACCAAATCATGGGCGCACCGAGATAGGTCATCTGCACGGCGACGGCAAGCAGCGCGCGTCGATACGCCTCGTCCGACGGTTTCGAACCGTTGTAGGCCGTTGGCGCACCCGTCGAGGAAGGCCGCTCGCTGTTCGCGCGGTCGTAGCCACGGCTTGGATTTGCGATCATCGAGACAAGCCGATCGGTGTCGTGCCCAGCGAGCAAGTTCTGCATCACCGCCGTCGCCTGTTCGGGATACGCGAGTCGCAGCACCGCGAGTCGTTTGTCGAGTTCTGCTGCGGTGATCTCGCCCGAAACCCATGACACCACGGCCATCGCGAACTGGTAGTTCATCACTGCGTCGAATGTGTCGCCATCGAGCCATGCATCGGCACGCTTCCAAATCTCGCCAACAACATACGCGTCGGGATTGACCTCTTTGACGGTCTTCCGCCACGCGCGCCAGAAGCCCATGGGCACCTCGTTCGGCACATCAAGCCGCCATCCGTCGACACCATCCGACGGATCGCCGTCGCCGTTTGGATCCATCCATCGCCGCGTCACATCCATGATGTGCTTCGTGAGCGTCGCGCTCGCAAGACCGTCGGAACTCTTCCGAAACGCGGGCAATTGGCCAAATCCAGCCCAACCGCGATAGACAAACGGCTCGAAACTCTCGATCTCGAACCAGTCCGAATACGGCGACGCAGCACCCTCCGCGCCGCGCCCACGCACATCGACGAACGCGTGGTGCGTGTCGCCCACATGATTGAAAACGCCGTCGATGATCACGCGAAATCCCGCGGCCTTCAGTTCGCGCACGACCTCAAGGAAGAGTCGATCGCTTTGGTTGAAACCCCAAGTTGAATCGTCGAGCAGGTCCTCGTTCGCGGCCGACATCTCGGCGTCGCCCGCCGACCCGAAGTTGTCATCGATGTGCACGAAGTTCGTCGCGTCATACTTGTGGTGACTCGGCGCCTCGAACATCGGATTGAGGTAGATGGCGTTCACGCCAAGCGCCTTCAGGTACGGAATGCGCGCACGCAGACCCTCAAGGTCGCCGCCGTAGTGACGGTTGAAGACAGACCACTGCCAGAAACTCTGTCCGTTCGCGGTTTCCCATGGACTCGTCTCGCGCCACGCGCTCGTCCATGGCCGCGTGTTCGGCGGATCGTTCGTCGCGTCGCCATTTGCAAAGCGATCGAGCATGATCTGATACCAGATCGCATCGCGCGCCCAGTCGGGCGTGGCGAACCCCGCAACCACGCGTTGCTCGGTTGGTTCGTCGGCGCCGCCCTTCCCAAGCACAAGCACCGAGTTGAATCCGTCGTGCCCATCTGGCTCGCGCGCCGGATTCAAGGGATCCGCGATCCACTTTCCGTCCACCACAAACTTGTAGCCATGGCGGCCGTCTGCGATCTCGACGGTCGCGCGGAAGTCGCCATCGCCCATTCGTTCCATCGGGGTCGCGGTTGGGTTCCATCCGTTGAAGTCGCCGGCGACAAAGACCTTCGCTTCTGCGCGCTCGGGGCGGTGCGAGAAAGTCACCTTCGATGTGCCCGACGCGACCGAAACAACCTCGATCGACGGCGGATTGGCGGCCACGGCACAAGCGCCACGGGTGATCGCGAGTGCAACAAGCACGAAGTGCAGGAATCGGCGCATGGTTCATTTATACTCGCGGTCCATGTCGGGAGACCACGAGACCACCGCAACACCCGCGCAATGGATCGGAAGACTGGTTCGCATCAGTCTCGCGCTGATCGCGGCGGCGCTCGTGATCGCCGCGTTCGCGCGCGTTGCCTATCGCACCGCAACCGCCGGCGAAGTTGGCGCTGACGAAATCGTCCTCTCGGTGATGCACTGGTCGGGCGAAGGCGGACAGGAAGAGGACAAGATCGTCGAGGATTCGTTGCGCGCCTTTGAGGCCGCCAATCCAGGCGTCCGCGTGAAGCGATTGAACCCTGGCGACGCAGGCAGCTTCTACACGAAGTTGCAGACCATGATGGCCGCGGGCGAGGCACCCGACGTCTTCTACGTGGGCTACGAGCGTGTCGCGAATTTCGCCAGCCTCGATCTCTTGCGCCCCATCGACAAGTTTGTTGCACGCGAAGAGGCCGCGCGAACCGCGGGCGATGCGACGGCGCTCAACCTCGCCGCGTTCTATCCGCAAACCGTTGACGCCTTCCGCTTCGATGGCCGTCGCGTGGGCACGGGGACGCTCTATGGAATTCCGAAAGACTTCACCACGGTCGGTTTCTACTACAACAAAGACCTCTTCCGACAAGCCGGACTCGCGTTCCCCACGAACTCGTGGACTTGGGATGACTACATCGCCGCCGCTCGCAAACTTGGCGAACTCCCCGGAATAACCGGCAGCGAATTCGTCACGTGGCCGGTGATGGTGCGCACCTACTTGCGCACCGAGGGCTGCGAAGCGATTGACGACAATCTCGAGGACATTCGCGTTGCCGAACCGAACGCTGTTGCAGCACTGGAGCGCCTGCGCGCATGGCGCCACGGCGAAGAGAACACGCTGACCAGCGGGAAGAGCAAAATCGCAACAGGCGCGAGCGTTTTTCTTGGCGGCAAGGTTGGTATGGCCGGTCCGTTCGGACGCTGGGTCGTTCCGAGTTACCGCAATATTCCAAAGCCATCAAACATCAGCGGCGAATCCAACGGTTTCGACTGGGATTTCGCGCCACTTCCGAAAGGCAGCGCGGAAGCGAACTGCGTGCTCACGGTCAGTTGGTCGATGGCACGAGATACGAAACATCCGGAAGAAGCGTGGAAACTCATCAAATGGCTAACGGATGAGAAGAGTCAGGCGGCGAACGCGCGTCTCGGTCTTGCGATTCCTACGATGAAGTCCGTCGCCGAAAGCAGCGCGTTTCTCGACGCGACGCTTCCGCCCGCAAACAACCAAGGCTACCTCGACGCGATTCCAGAGTCGGTGGTCGTCGGCTGGCCCGCAGATCCGACGTTCGAGCAGATCCTTGGTTCAACCATGGATCAAGGCCTCAAGACGGGCGATCTCACCATCGCGCAAGCGGTCGACGAGTTCAACGCGAAGTGGAATGCGCACGTGCAATTCGTACCAGGCGGAGTGCATCCGCAGCCCGTGCGATGGAGCCTGTTCGCGATGATTGGCCTTGCGCTTGGAGGCGGAATCCTCGCGGCGATCGCGTGGCTCTTCCTCAGCGGTCCAGCACGCGCGAACGCACGCAGCGAAGAACGCGCGGGATTCTTCTTCGCATCACCTTGGGTCATCGGATTCCTCGTCTTCATGGCGTTTCCGATCTTGCTTTCGCTTGTTCTTTCGCTGACGAACTGGAAAGGCATCGGCCCGCTCTCTGGCGCCGATTGGGTTGGACCCGACAACTATGCACAACTGCTCGCGCGCGACGGACGCTTTCACACCGCGTTCAAGGTGACGCTCTATTACGCCGCGATCGCGGTCCCGGGCGGACAACTGCTCGCGCTGCTCGCTGCGGTCGTGATGATGCAGAAGGTGCGCGGCATCGCGTTTTTCCGTGCCGCGTGGTACCTGCCAAGTGTGCTCGCGGGCGTTGGCGTTTCGATCCTTTGGCGTTGGATTTTCGACAGCGAAGGCGGACTTCTCAATCGCACGCTCGAAGTCGTAGGAATTCCTGGACCCGAGTGGTTCGGCAAAGACGCCGCGCTCTTCGGCCCGCCTGCGTTTGCCATCATGAGTTTCTGGATCGTGGGCGGATCGATGATGGTCTATCTCGCGGGATTACAGCAGATCCCGCGCGACCTCTATGAAGCGGCCGAAATCGACGGCGCGGGGCCTGTGCGTCGATTCTTCCGCGTGACGCTGCCGATGCTGTCGCCGGTGATTCTCTTCAACCTCATCATGGCGGTGATCGGGTCGTTCCAAGTGTTCACGCAAGCGTTTGTGATGACTGGCGGCGAGCCCGGCGATCTCACGCGCTTCTATGTGCTCTACCTCTTCAACAAGGCGTTCGAGCTGTACGACATGGGCTACGCCAGCGCGATGGCGTGGATTCTGCTCCTCATCGTCTTGGTGTTCACCGCCGTCATCTTGCGCACGAGTGCGCGGGTTGTGTACTACGAAAGCTTGAAGAAATGAAGCGCTCACCGCTCGCCAACACCATGCTTTGGTTCGTGCTCATCATGGGCACGGCGGCGTTCATCTTCCCCTTGTGGTGGATGGCGGTCGTGAGTCTTGAAACTCCACAACGCGCAGAGGCAGCCATCACAGGCAGCGCGGGAATCTCGCTCTTTCCGCCGAGTCCGCAGTTCGCGAATTACGCGAACGCCGTGCGCGAAACCGGCAGCGTGCCGTGGATGGGATTCATCGACGCGCTCGCGAACTCGATCGTTGTCACCGTCCTCGTCGTACTCGGCACCGTGGTCTCCTCAAGCGCAGTTGGCTACGCCTTTGCGCGCCTTCGCTTTCGCGGGCGAAACCCGCTGTTCCTCGTCATGCTTGGCACCATGATGCTGCCTGGGCAAGTCACGATGATTCCGCTCTTCTTGCTGTTCCGACAGTTCGGCTGGATCGACACCATCATGCCGCTCGTCGTGCCCGCATTCTTCGGCAACGCGTTCTTCATCTTCATGTACCGACAATTCATCGCGCAAATCCCAGAGTCGCTCGTCGAAGCGGCGCGCGTCGACGGCCTCGGCCACGTGGCGATTTGGTGGCGCATCGTGCTCCCGTTGTGCCGTCCGGTGACCGCGATTTGCGCAGTGTTTACGTTCATCGGCACGTGGAACGACTTCCTTGGGCCGCTGATCTATTTGCATTCGGATGAATCGGCGACGCTTGCGGTCGCGCTCAACGGCTTCAAGAACCAGTACGGCGGGCTCGAAGACGTGCATCTCTTGATGGCGCTTTCTGTGCTCACCATGATCCCCTGCATCGTCCTCTTCATCGCGGCGCAGAAGACCTTCGTCGAGGGTCTCGCGCGCGGTGCGGTGAAAGGCTGAGGTACCTGCGATGGCAAATGTGACGCTCACCAAAGTTGGCAAGCTCTACGAAGGAGACGGCGGCGCGACTTTTCGCGCGGTTGATGCCGTGGATCTCGCCATCAACGACGGCGAGTTTTGCGTACTCGTCGGGCCATCCGGCTGCGGAAAGAGCACGACCCTTCGCATGATTGCGGGCTTGGAAGAGATCTCCGAGGGTGTACTTGAGATCGATGGGCGGATGGTGAACGATGTGCCCGCGAAAGATCGTGACATCGCATTCGTGTTTCAGAACTACGCGCTCTATCCGCACCTCACGGTCGCTGAGAATGTGGCGTTTGGTTTGGAAACGCGGCGCACACATCGAAACGCGTTGGTCGCAGCGCTCACAGGTGCAAGCACTGCGCGCGGCGAGGAATCGGCTGTGATTCGCGCACGAGTTGCCGAGGTCTCGAAGACACTCGGCCTCGACGCCCTCCTCCATCGCTATCCGCGGGAACTTTCTGGTGGCCAGCGCCAACGCGTCGCCGTCGGTCGCGCGATTGCACGCGACCCGAAGGTCTTTCTCTTCGACGAGCCGCTTTCCAATCTCGACGCGCGGTTGCGCATTGAAACGCGCACCGAATTGCGCATGTTGCATCGTCGGCTTGCTGCGACGATTGTGTATGTCACACACGACCAAGAAGAGGCGATGACACTCGCCGATCGCCTTGTCGTGATGCACAAGGGGCGTATCCAGCAGAATGCGAGTGCGCAGGAATGCTATGAAAAGCCCGCAAATCGCTTCGTAGCGGGATTCATCGGTACGCCGCCGATGAACATCGTCGACGGACATCTGAAGGCTGGCGCCTTCGTGGCCAACGGCGTTTCAGTCGCGCTCGGTGCCGAGCATGCGCGTCTTGGCGACCGCGCGTGTGCGCTTGGATTCCGGCCTGATCGCGTGCGACTCGTGGCACCGAATGCGCCCTCAAGTGTCTCCGCGTCGATCGCGGCGATCGAGCGGCTCGGCGATCGCACCGATGTGGCGCTTGATTCGCCGTGGGGACGCGTGGTGGCGCGACTCGACGCCGATGCAACGCGCGCGTTGCGCGAAGGCGAGGCTGCGGGAATTGCGTTTGACGCAGCGCATGCGCATCTCTTCGAGCCTGGCGAGTGCGGTGGGCGTATCGTGGTTTGAGCGCTCGCAACCTGCTTCGCAACTTGCTCGCTCTGGCGTGCATGACGCCAAAGGTCGCCGCCGCAGCGGCGACCGCGAAGATCTTGAGCGCTCGCAACCTGCTCTGCAACTTGCTCGCTCTGGCGTGCATGACGCCAAAGGTCGCCGCCGCAGCGGCGACCGCGAAGATCTTGAGCGCTCGCAACCTGCTCTGCAACTTGCTCGCTCTGGCGTGCAT
>Ga0172372_10007635_pt1 | contig 14481 bp, 8 predicted proteins | sample LakKiv5m_2_FD_114544 | JGI IMG/M metagenome (GOLD analysis project Ga0172372, IMG submission 114544) | Freshwater microbial communities from Kabuno Bay, South-Kivu, Congo - kab_092012_9.5m | ecosystem: Environmental > Aquatic > Freshwater > Lake | place: Democratic Republic of the Congo...
ATGCCATGGAACCGGGTTCCCGGAGCGTCCACGAGGCCAGCCGCGCCGACGGCCGGATCAGCCGGAGACGCACCGGTCTGCTCGACGAAGTCCCGCGGTTCCTGCTGCGGCTGAGTCCTCGACTGAAGAAAACCGAACGCGCTCGATCACTCACATCGTTCTTCGAAAGGGAAATCATGAGCACCGTCAAGCATGTCTCTCAGGCCACGTTTTCGACGGAAGTTCTGCACTCGCCGGTTCCAGTCCTGGTGGACTTCTACGCGGACTGGTGCGGTCCCTGCCGTCGCCTGGCTCCGACCCTCGAAAAGCTGGCCGCGGAATTCCAGGGTCAGGCCTGCATCGTGAAGGTCAACGTCGACAGCGAGCCGGAACTGGCCGGACAGTTTCAGGTGGAATCCATTCCCACTCTGGTTCTGATGGTCGATGGCCGACCGGTCGGACGCACGGCCGGGCTGGCTCCGGAAGCCAGTCTGCGTCAGGCACTTCACCAGGTCACAACTCCCTCCCGGACCGCGCGACCGGCGGTTTGAACTCATTGCCGCCTGTTACGCGGCTCAGATGAAGGAACACGACCATGTTGCTCAAACATTTCTACGACAAAGCCCTCGCTCATGCGTCCTGGATGGTGGGTTGCCAGAAGACCGGCGAAGCGATTGTCATCGATCCCGGTCGCAGCGTGGATCAGTACCTGGAGGCCGCCGCCAGCGAAGGGCTGCGGATTGTCGGTTCCGCGGAGACTCACATTCACGCCGACTTTGTTTCCGGATCGCGGGAACTGGCGGACCGCGTCGGTGCGAAGCTGTATCTGTCGGATGAAGGACCGGCCGACTGGAAATACGGCTTTGCCGATCGGTATGCGTCGCAGTTGCTCAAGGATGGCGATGTCTTCCATGCCGGGCGCGTGAAGTTCACGGTCATGCACACTCCGGGACACACGCCGGAGAGCATCTCGTTTCTGCTGACCGATGAGGGCGGCGGAGCAAACGTGCCGATGGGCATTTTCACCGGCGACTTCGTATTCGTCGGTTCGATCGGCCGGCCCGATCTGCTGGAGACCGCGGCCGGGGTGGTCGGCAGCGCGGAAACCGGAGCCCGTCAGCTTTATCACTCGATGCGGCGCTTCCTCGAACTGCCGGATCACCTGCAGGTCTGGCCGGCGCATGGAGCGGGCAGTGCCTGCGGCAAAGGACTGGGAGCGATCCCGTCCAGCACCGTGGGCTACGAGAAGCTCTTCAATCCGGCGCTGCAGTACCGGGACGAACAGGCCTTTGTGGATTACATCCTCGCTGATCAGCCGGAGACGCCGTTCTACTTCGCGGTCATGAAGCGTGTGAACAAGGTCGGACCGGAGCTGATCCGCAATCTTCCGCCGGTGAATATGCAGCCGGTGACGGAACTGCGGGCGCTGGCCCGGACGCTGCTGGTCATTGACACGCGATCCTCTCGCGAATTTGCCGAGGCGCATGTGCCCGGCACGATCAATGTCCCGACCGGCATGCTGGTCCAGTGGGCCGGGTTCTTCGTCGATTATGCGCAGCCGCTGTCGCTGCTGACGGACGAGAAAACGCTCGCCGATCAGTTGCGGGCGCTGCGGTCGATCGGCATCGACAACGTGACGGGATACTTCGATTCATCTGTCGTTCGTTCGGCTGGATTGCGGACCGAGTCATACCGGTCGGCAGCGCCGGCCGAGTTGCGTCCGCTGATTGAAAGCGGAGCGGTCCGGCTGCTCGACGTGCGGGCTGCCACGGAGTTTCACGAAGGCCACATCCCCGTCGCAGAACACCACTTCCTGGGAACGCTGCTGCGTGAACTGCCGCAACTCGACCGCTCCCTCCCGGTGGTGGCGCAGTGTCTGGGCGGAGGCCGGTCCGCGATCGCGACCAGCCTCCTGCAACGGGCCGGATTCAACGTGACCAACATGCAAGGCGGTTATCGAGCGTGGGTCGATGCCGGCCTGCCAGTCGCGTAGGCCGGGCTGTGCCCGGCACATGCACTGTTGCTGTCCTGTTGCTGTCCTGTGCCGGCGTCGTCCGGCAGCCGAACCTGCTGGATGGAAGGAGAAACCCATGTGGTGGCTCAGCCTGCTGTTCGGATCTTTGATCGGCCTGTCGCTGGGATTGACCGGCGGAGGCGGCGCCATCTTCGCGGTGCCTCTGCTGGTCTATGGATTGAATGTCGCGCCGCGCGATGCGGTCGGCATTTCGCTGGTCTCAGTGGGAGTGACCGCGCTGGCCGGTTTCATCAGCCGCTGGCGGGCCGGGCAGGTTGAGATCCGACCGGGGCTGTTGTTTGCCGCGGCCGGGATGGCTGGAGCGCCGGCGGGAGCATGGCTGGCCGGTCAGATGCCGGAGCCGCTGCTGCTGCTGCTGTTCGCGGGATTGATGGTGCTGGTGGCCGGGCGTCTCTGGAAACAGGCGGGCCGTCCGGCACCGAAGGCGACGGGAGAAGCCGTTAACGACGACTGCGATGGGCCGGCCTGTCGGCGCGATGCGGCCGGTCGTCTGATCCTGACTTCGCGCTGTGCCCGGCTGCTGCTGGTGCTCGGCATTCTGACGGGCGCGCTGTCCGGACTGTTCGGAGTGGGCGGCGGCTTCATCATCGTACCGGCGCTGGTGCTTTACAGCGGCATGGCGCTGTCGCGCGCGATCGGAACGTCGCTGATGGTGATTGCATTGATCAGCACGGCGGGTGTCGTTTCGCAGCTTCAGGCGGGACGGTCTATTCCTTTCGACGTCACCGGTCTGTTCGCCATCGGTGGTGTGGCCGGGATGTTTGCCGGTCAGGCGCTGGGCCGACGGTTGTCGGGGCCGGTTCTGCAGAAAGTCTTCGCGGTGATTATCCTCGCTGTTGCCGTGTTTGTGGTGATGCGGAATGTCGGTGACTGACAGCTCCATCCTGCTCCCGGTCTCAGAGGTCACAATTCAGAACGATGCCATCCGATAGTCAGCCTGCGCGATCATCCAGAGCTTCTGTCGGAAACTGTCTTCTGATCGGGAAGCCCTCAAAGACCGTGAAGGACAACCCGGAAGAGCCGGGAGCGTCTGCCTGTTTCTCTGAAGCCGCGTCATCCACGATCAACTGCCCGGATCACAGAAAGGAAACTCATGTCGAACATCCTGAATCGCTGCGTTGCCGCGTCGATGCTGGTTCTGCTGCTGCTCTCGCAGAGTGTCGCTCAGGAGAAGAGCGTCAAGCCGGGGATCAACGATTCGTTCCGGGATCCGAACGTCAAAGAGTTTGAAGGACGCTTTGAAGTGGAGAGCCGTGAGGTCTTCGCGCAGCGGAAGGAGATTGTCGCGGCCTGTCAGTTGAAGCCGGGACAGACCGTGGCGGACATCGGTGCGGGAACCGGACTGTTCACGCGCCTGTTCGCAGAAGCCGTCGGCAAGGATGGCCGGGTCATGGCTGTCGATATCGCACCGAAGTTCCTGGAACACATTCAGACGACCAGCCGCGCGGCGGGCCTGACGAACGTGGAGACCGTGCTCTGCAAACAGGACTCGACGGAGCTGCCCGCCGGGTCCGTTGATGTCGCGTTCATCTGCGACACGTATCACCACTTCGAGTTTCCTCTGAAGACGATGACTTCGCTGCTTCGTGCGATGAAGCCGGGCGGACGGGTGATCCTCATCGACTTTCAGCGTGAGGAAGGCCGCAGTTCGGACTGGGTCATGAATCACGTCCGCGCGGGCCAGGCTGTCTTCGAGGCCGAGGTCATTCAGGCCGGCTTTCAGAAGACTCGCGAAGTGAAGGACGTGCTCAAGGAGAACTACTTCGTCGAGTTCACCCGACTGGCTCAGGTCACGCTGCATCCGCTGCAGTTTCCCGCCATCGCGGGATATGGCGGAGTCGTTCCTCTGCCGAAAGCTGTCGAGCAGCCGCGGGCCGGAGCGAAGGTGCTGCTGGATGTGACGGCGGACTCGAAGCCGGGTGAGGTCAACAAGGGTCTGGAGCGCGCGGCCCGGTTGCTCAACCTGTATCAGGCGTCCGGGCACAAGGCCGGACAGGTGCGGGTGGCCGTCGTTCTGCATGGCGAAGCCACGCGCGCCGCGCTCAACGACGAGGCCTGGAAGTCGCGCTTCGGAGCGGACCGCAATCCCAATCTGCCTCTGATCCGCCTGCTGCGTCAGTCCGGAGTGGAACTGTTCGTCTGCGGTCAGGCGCTGAATTACAAGGGCTATCCGGAACAGGAAGTCCTGCAGGAAGTCCCTGTCGCGGCGGCGGCCCTGACCGTTGTGATCAACAGGCACGCCGATGGCTATGTCTGCCTGCCGATTCCCTGACGCGGGTTGTCCTGAACGTCGCGATGAGGCCGTCATCACCGAGGCGCGAGTGTCCACACGCGCGCGGAGCTGTCAGCTCCGGTGGAAACCAGTTGCGTGGAATCGTCGTTGAATGTCAGTGACAGAATCGATGCGGCATGACCGGTCAGCTCAGCGCGCTGCTCGCCGGATGCGAGATGCCAGATTCGGATTCTGTGATCGGCTCCCGGAGCGGCCAGCAGTTGTCCATCCGGGCTGAAGGCGAGACAGGTGATCGCGCTGGATTGCCGGGGCAGTTTGCGTTCCAGCAGTCCTGTCGCGGTCGAATGGATGCGGAGCCACTGATCTTCGAAGTAGCACGCGCGGCGACCATCGGGCGAGACGAACGCGGTGGGGTTGATGCGGGGACCGGTCGTCGCGCGTCCGGATTCAATGTCTGTGTGCGTCAGCGTTCCATCCGCGTCAACAGTCTGGAGCGTGCGACCGTCGGCGCTGAACGTGAAGTTCCACTGAGCCGCCCGGACAAGTTTCTGTTCGCCGGTGTCCGCGTCGAAAACGGTCAGTTCGCCTGGTCCAGTCCGGGCTGTCACGACTCCACTGAGCAGACTGTCGACCGACGGAAACCGCGCGGCCAGATATCGCCCGTCGGGACTGAAACCGATCTGGATGTAACTGCGGCGATCACCAATCGGAGGCAGTTCCTGACCGGTGGCCACATCCCACTGACGCAGCGTGCCGATCCAGTCGCCGTTGATGGAAATCTCGCCGGTGACAAGCCGCTGTCCATCGGAGCGAAACGCCAGACAGGTCACGGAACCCACTCTTCCGTCGAGGTTCAGAAAGACTTCTCCCGTTCGCAGATCCCGGACCTGGACGGTCCCACGGGAATCCGGGGAAGCGTTCGCTCCCAGGGGAAGTCCGGATGCTGTGGCGAGGTAACGGCCATCCGCGCTGAAGGCCGCGGCATACACCCACGGCGTCGCAGGGCTGGCCGCCTGAAAGATGAACAACTGCGGATGGACCTGCCGGAACAGGTCGTACCACGCGGCGTTCCGCTGTGGCTCCGGAGCATCCAGCAGAGTGTTGCGCGCGGTCACTCGCTGCCCCAGTTGCAACTGCAGATCCACGTTCTGCAGCAGCCGCTGATAGAGCTGCGCATGGAAGCGTGCTTCCGATGCGCGCTGCTCCTGTCGAGCCAGCTGCTCGGAATCGCGGGCCAGTGCCAGTTGAGACAGGCTGGTCGCGGCGCGTTGTCGTTCCATGTCGCGCTGGGTGAGTGCGCGCTGCCACAGCCAGATGGTCGCTCCAGATCCACCGGCCAGCAGGAAGGCGGTCAAAGCCATCAGAACGCTCGCGGCCGGATGGCGGCGACACCAGCGCGCGATGCGTCGCCACACGGCGGGAGGCCGGGCCTGAATCCGTTCACCGGCAAGGAACCGGCGCAGGTCTTCGCCGAGCGCACGCGCGGTCGCATAGCGGTGTCGCGGGTCGCGCCGCAGACACTTCAAGCAGATCAGTTCGAGTTCCGGTGGCACGGTCGGCTGCAGCAGCCGGGGCGGAACCACATCCTCCCGGTGCAGCACCGCCAGCAGGTCCTCCCAGCAGGCCGCGAGATACGGCGGGCGGCCGGTCAGCATCTCGTACAGGACCGCTCCCAGTCCGAACAGGTCGGCGGCCGGTCCCGCCTCTTCGGAGCCCAGCGCCTGTTCCGGTGCCACATATCCCGGCGTGCCCAGGGCTGTTCCGGAGCGTGTCTGCCGGATGTCTCCCAGGCGTTTCGCCAGTCCGAAGTCCGCCAGTTTGGGCACGAGGCTGCTGAGCGAACGGGACTCCGCCTTGCGGGCCGGCTGATCTGGAGCCGCATTGTCCGTCACTGGTGAAGAATTCCGCCGGGCCTGAGGCTGACCGCCGGGGGAAGAACCCGGCTTCTCAAAGAGCAGCACGTTGCCGGGTTTGATGTCGCGATGAATGATCCCGGCTTCGTGAGCGCACTGCACCGCTTCTGCCAGCCGGCTCAGAATGTCTGCCGCAACTCGCGGATCCTGCGGCATTCCCGCCAGCTGGCCGGCGAGCGTTCCGCAGGAAGCGAATTCCATCGAGAAGTAAGGCCGGCCGTTCTGCTGACCGATCTCGAAGATCTGCACGATCGACGGATGCTGAAGCTGCGCGATGGCTTCAGCCTCCGTCCGGAAGCGGGCTGCGCGGTCAGAATCACCGGGTTCTGAGTCCAGCATCTTGATGGCGACGATCCGGTTCAGCTCGATCTGCCGGGCTTTGTAAACCCGGCCCATGCCGCCGCGCTCCAGCATCATCAGCAGCTCATAACCGGGCAGATCCGGCAGGTGGTCTTCAGCGAGGACGGGCCCTTGCGACACCGGAGTCCCGGACCAGCGCCGGGGCAGAGACACCAGTTCGCTCCGCGCGATGGCCTGCAGCGTCTGCAGCGCGGCCGTTGATGAGACAGGTTCCGGTCGCTGCAGCAGGGACCAGTCCGGTTCAGACTCACCAGCCAGTTGATCCAGTCTCCGTCGACAGTCCGCACAGACTTCGAGATGCGAGGCGGTTTCCTGATCGCCCGCATCAGTCAGAAAGGCTTGCAGTTGCTCAGGAGCAGGGTGAGACATCGAGAGTTCCCGTGTGGCCATCGTTCTGACTGATTCCGCGTTGCCATCCGTGAAACAGACAACCGACCGTGTGTGAGTTCATTCCGGGAGAGGTGCTGTACCGCATCCTTCCAGGGCGACTCGCGTTTCGTGTAAGCGTTTCACAACCGAACTGCGGGCCTGATAAACGGCTCCCACCGACATGCTCAACTGCCGCGCGACATCGGCCGCGTCCAGTTGTTCCAGGGCCGTCAGCCGGAACGCGTTCCAGGTGTGCGGAGCGACTCGGGCCTTGACGCGACGCAGCGCCTCTTCCAGCAGCTCCCGGTCGAACTCCTGCTCCAGTTGCGATTCCAGATCGGTCCGGGCTTCGATCGTCAACAGCGTTTCGGCCGCGTCGGTGACCGGCGATGACGCACGGTCCGTTTCAAAGTCCAGCAGCGCGTTGCGCGTGACCGTTTTCAACCACGCGCGAAAGCTCTGTGACGAGTCGTACTCGAACGTCCGCATCCGGCGGGACAGCTTGAGCAGCACCTGCTGAGAGACATCTTCGACATCCGCCGCCTGCAGCCCCCAGCGTTCACACCAGCGAATGATACGGACTCCGTAATGCCGCACGAATTCATTCCACGCCGCCTCATCCGGCGTCGCTGATCCGGCCAGCCGGGCCAGCAGCGTCACACGAGTCTGCGAATCAGGCCGCATCTCATCTCCCCCGCGATGCACAGTGGACAGCCCATCGCGGAGTGTAACGGTTCAAGTCGTATCAGATGCCACCGTTTCCATGGCTTTGTGCGACTGTCGAAGAGGATGCCGCAGGATTGCCTCTGATGGATGGTTTCAGTCAATCGGGCACCGACCGCCTCTTACCGATGCATTCTGAATCAGCAGCACAGGAGTCGGATCCCGCCGGCTCAGATGATGGCGAATGTCTCGAAACTGTCTGCGATTTCCACACCGCCTCCATCCAGATGCGCGACGACCCGGATGCGCGCCGTGGCCGTGCGATGAGCCGCCTCCGCCCTGAAGTCGAAGCGCAAGGCTGTGACTGCGGATGTCGTTGTCAGTAACTCATTCGCTCTGACGCCGGTTGCCAGCGGAATGGAGAAAGTCCGGCCACCGTCCAGCGAAAGCAGCACGTCATACTGGACGCTATTCGTGTTGAAGAAGAGATCGTCGGTCCATTCCACAGAGACAGGCTGCCCGGCCACGGCGGCATCTCCCGCCAGCGGAGTGAAGACGCGCAGGCTTCCCACCGGAAATAATCGCGTTTCGAGCGGCAGTGAGTCCGTGGAATCAGGCGGCAGTGGGGCCCCGTCCGGGATCGCGAAAGTCTCGGGATCCAGACGTGTGAGCCGGCCGTTGAAGTTCTGCCATTGCTGGAAGTTCACCACCAGAAAGCCATCGTTGGTGAAGACGTTGACGGGGGTGACGAAGCGGCCTCCCAGAGGACTGGAGCTGACTGTGAATGTGGACGTTTTCCCGTCGGCCAGGTTTTCGCGCAACCGTTGAGTGAGCAGCCCGCCGATGTCTTTCCCAGAGAGTTGTTCGGCTTCGGAAGAGAAGGCAAACGGCGACAGGGATGGAGTGGCCAGGTTGAAGCTGAAGGCGTTCGCACCTCCGTCGTCGAACTGAAAGCCGAGACCGAGGTCGTACCGCAGCAGCACGAACGTGCGCAGAGGATTGGGATTGGCGATGCCGATAATCACCAGTTGCGCGTTGGAGATTGCATCAAAGTAAACCAGCGTGTTGTCGGAGTAATTGTTCTGCGGGTCGATCAGAAAGGCACGGGTGGTGAAGACCGGTGGAAACATCAGCCGGTCCGTGCCCGCCACCGGCAGCGTTCCGGCGTTGAGGCGGATGTCCCCCTGGCCCAGGCTCGGCGCTACATTCTCCGTGACTCCGGCTCCGGTGCTCAGCACGCCGCCCGATCCCGCTCCGAGAGTATCGATCGACTGATCCACCACGAGTCCGGCGGACGCATTCAGATAAATGTCGCCGCCGCTGGACGAGATGCCGCTCAACCCGTCCACGATTCCCACCGTCATGGTTTCCGTCGGCGCGTTGACGACACTGAAGTTCGAGCCGCTGGTCTGGCCGGCGAGTTGTGAAATGGCATTACCAGGTGATGCCAGATGCACGCCTCCAAACCCCACTGCCGCCAGACTGGCGACGCGCAGTGCTCCCGACCCGGTTTCCCGGATCAAGCCGCGTCCGATCAGTGAAAGCGAGTTCCATCCGGCCGGCGCGGTGTACTGCCGGGGCAGGCTGATGTTCCAGGTTGGAATTCTCGGGGTGGCCACAGTGGCCGCCGTCAGATGACCGACGCGGACCAGCCCTGCCGTGATGCGGTTCAGTTCGCCGGCCTGCAGATCAAGCTGATCCACGGTTTCGTTCCGGCCGCCCAGAATGATGCTGAGGCCGGATGTTCGCGGCGCGAAGCTGACGGCATTGGAACCGGCGTTGATCGTGGTGGTGGAACTGATCGTGATGTCGTCGCCCAGAAATGAAATCGCGCCGGAACCGGTTGAGACCACCTGGGTGGCCAGCACGCGGATGGGAATCTGATCCGCCAGGCCTGTGATGAGGATGTCTCCCGCGCCGCTGGAGACCACGTTGGCGCCGCTGAGCAGCACGCCGTTCCGGGCGGTGTTGCCGGACAGGCCGCTGCGGCCTTCCAGCACGATGTCACCGCCGCCTGAACTGATCAGCTCACCGCGAACCAGCAGGCCGTGAAACGAACCGCCGATCCGCGTCGTTCCGAAGTTCGCGGAAAGCGTGATCCCGCCGTCGCCGGTGGTGATGGAAGATCCACTCTCCAGCAGCAGCGCGCGGCGCGCCTGCATCGAGACCTGGAGATCATCACCGCCTGGTGTGCTGTCGAGAATCTGCCCCAGAAACGTGATGTTGCCGATCGTGCTGCCGGAATCGTTCCGAAGCCGCAGCGTCCGCGCGCCGGTTCCGTCGTAGTCGAGCACGGCGTCCGCATTCCAGACGAGACTGCCGCCTTCAGAACCATCCGCTCCCGTTGAAACCGTGACGTTGTCGCCCGCCGCCAGGCGACTCTGGATGTCCGCCACATTCAGGAACGCGCCGGTCTCCGTGGCTTCAAACACACCCGCCGTTGTTTCTGTGACGCCAATGGTGGCTCCGACTCCGATCGTCAGATCGAACGCCGGTAGAACCCGCTGTTCCAGAATTTGAGCGGCACGGGGCAGACGTGAAGAACGGGTTCGTCTTTTCGCTCTGAGAAACGGCAGCACGATGTGACTCCTCTCCGGCGGTTCAGGAAGAACCGGTCCGAAACGGACCGGCAGTCCGGACGGAATGGAGTACCCCGTCGTCGCGGAATTCCTCAGAGGAGAATCGCTCCAATCAACAGACCGGCTTCGGTGTCACACACGGGGATATCCGGAAACGCGCCCAGCGGAATCTGTTCCGGAACCACGGTTCAGAAACGCCGCGACGGGCTGCTGCAGCCCGGACTCACCGAATCACAAAGGTGCCCGGTGTGTCCGCAGTCAATGTCAAGCCGTCGGGGTAACGGGCCACAAGCCGAAGTCGTCCCTGGGTCGTGCGGTGTGCGGCGTCAGGAGTGAACGTGAGACTTGAAACTCCGTTGTCGCGAGTCACTCCGCTGGCGAGGGTCGTCGCATACGTCTGGCCGCCATCCTGTGAGAGAAGCAGGTCGAACGACGCCGCATGGCCCCACGATCCGAATTCGAGTGTCACCGGCTGACCGACCAGTCGCTGCCGTCCGGGAACCCATTCGAGTACCTGCAGGTCGCTCACCGGGAAGCCGAACCGCAGACCGAACCCCGCGAGATCAGGGCTGTTTCCAATCGCCAGCGTGCTGGTGTCGATGCGATTCGTGAGCGTGCTGTAATTGACGTATTGCAGAAACGTCGCCAGTGAGTTCGGTGCATTGAGGACGTTCGAGTGAATCGAGACTGGAACGCGGAAGCGACTTCCCGCCGGGCTGGGCCGGAGCGTGTAGGTGTCGAGCGTAGATTCCGTTTGAAAGACCATCTGCTCCAGCAATTGTCCCGCCACGTCGATCAGTTGGCCTGGTGTGGAGGGATCGAATCGCAGCGGGCTGAGCGCGATCGTGTAGGCACCCATAAAGACATGCGTGGTCCCATCGGGCTGATTGTTGATCCGGAACGAGACCCCCTCCTGCGGCATCAGCAGGATCGTGGTCCGCAGCGGCGTTTCGTTGGGATTGTTGAAGGTGATATCGACGCGCTGGATTTGCGCTCGATTGTCGAACGTGATCACGGTCTCATCGAAGAAGTTGTTGATCGGGTCGATCACAAAGCTCTGCGTGATGAAGATGTCGTCGAACTGCAACTTGTCGGTGCGCGCAACGGGGATCGCTCCGGCGTTCAATCGGACATCGCCGTCGCCGACGACCGGAGTCACGTTCTGCGTGACGTTCGCGCCAACGGTCGCCACTCCGCCGGTTCCGCTTCCGGAATCAACCTCAGCGTCCAGAGTCAGACCGCTCGCCGCGCGTACATAAACGTCACCACCAGCCGACTCGATACCGGTCAACCCATCCACGGTGCCAACGGTCAAAGTCCGTGTCCCTGAATTCATGAAGGTGAAGTTGCTGGACTTTGTCCGCCCGGCAATCTGCCCCACCGAATTCCTGATGAGGGGCAGATGCACTCCGTCCCAGCTCGACGCCGCGAGGTTCGCGACCGCCAGCGGACCGACCTGACTGATCAGACCGCGGCCGATCAGCGACAGCGTGTTCCAGCCGGCCGGAGCGGCATAGGCCCGCGGGATTGTGATGTCCCAGGTGCGTATGCCCATCTCCGCCGATCCCGCATCGGAGAGATGCCCGACACGCACAAGTCCCGCCGTGATCCGGTTCAACTCGCCGGCCTGCAGGTCGAGATTGTCCACCGTCTCGCTCGTCCCGCCCAGCACAATGCTGATGCCCGACGTCAGCGGCGCGAAACTGGCCGCGTTGTCTCCGACGTCGATCGTGCTGTTCGAGGAGATTGCGATGTCGTCGCCGGACAGGGCCACATCTCCCGTCCCCGAAGAGATCAGCTGTGACGCCTGAATGCGGATCGGCATCAGGTCCGCCATCCCGCTGATCCGGATATCGCCGCTGCCGCTGGAACTCACACTGGCATAGCTCAGAAGCACGCCCTGCCGTCCGCTGTTTCTCGACAGCCCGCTGCGGCCCTCGATGACGATCTCTCCGCTGCCGGTTGTGGTCAGGCTGCCGCGAACCAGTACGCCGTGAAAGGAACCGGCCTGTCGTCGAATTCCGGCGTTGCCCCGCAGCAGAATGCCTCCATCCGCAGTGGTGATCGAGGCTCCGCTTTCAATCGTCAGTCCGCGGGTCGCGACGAGTGTGACGCTCAGATCATCATCGCCCGGAACGCTGTCTCTGACCCGCCCCGCGAACAGCACATTCCCTGTCTGGCTGCTGTCATGAGACCGGATCGTCAACTGCCGCGTGCCCGTGCCGTTGAAGTCCAGCTCGGCGCCGGCATTCCAGGTGATGCTGCCGGCCTCCTGGCCGTTTTCGCCGCTGGTGATGGACACGTCGTGACCAGCCGCCATCCGGTTCTGGATATCCGCCACACTCAGAAACGCCCCGGAGGCGCTGGCTTCAAAGTGACCCGGAGCCGATTCCGTAACTCCGCTGGTCAGCCCCGTTCCGATGACCAGATTGAAGGCCGGAAGAACCCGCTGCTCCAGCAGCTGCACACATACCGGCATGCCGGGAAGCCGGGAACGACGGCGGGATCCGGGACGGAAACGCAGGAAACCGGGAAATCGCAGCATGATGGAGTCGACTGAACGGAGTGAAAGTCTGCCGACCGGCACTCCGCACCCGTGCCGGCAGAATCAGTACTCAACTCACTCCGGAATATCAGACGCATTTCTCATCTCTTTCCGCGGCCGCGAATGAGCCGCAGGCGCAGGGCTTCGCCGGACCGTCTTTCACCACGGTGGATTGCGGCGGGTCCAGACGACGGTTCGTTCGGTGTTCGGGCGGCGCTGGGTGACCTTCGGCTTCAGATGCGCGGACAGTTGCCGCGTCACGAACCAGCCGGCCGCGAAGCCTCCGATGTGTGCCCACCAGGCGACGCCGGCCGCCCCCATCGTCCCGGCGGCCAGCGTGCCCTGATAGAACTGGATCAGGAACCAGACGCCGAGGAAGACCGACGCCGGAACCTGGACCGCCAGGAACAGGCCGGGGACCAGCGTCTGCACGCGGGCATGCGGATACAGGATGAAGTACGCGCCCATGACTCCGGCAATCGCACCGCTGGCGCCGATGGTCGGGACCGTTGATTCGCGGCCGATCAGGTAATGGGCAAGGCTCGCGGCCAGCCCGGAGGCCAGGTAGAAGATCAGATAGCCGACGTGTCCGTACCGGTCTTCCACGTTGTCGCCGAAGATCCACAGAAACCACATGTTGCCCAGGAAGTGCATGACGCTGCCGTGCAGGAACACGCAGGTCAGCAGCGTCAGCCAGGGATTGACGGCGGCCGGAGCCATCGGCTCTTCCACCTGAATCCATCGAATGCCAGCCGGCGTTCGCTGCGGAACCTGCCGGATGAACGTGATCTCCGCGTCCGGATGAGTGACCCGCACGGGAACCATGCCGTACTGCTCGATGAGTGACGGCCGGCCGGGAGCTTCCAGCAGTTGCAGCAGAAAGACGGCGGCGCAGAGGGTGATCAGGGCGTAATTGACGAACGGTGTCGTTCGCGACGGGATGTCATCTCGCAGAGGAATCATGATGCCGGATGCTATGCGGGCCGCCCTTCCCTGAACACGGCTGTTCCGGCAGACTTCGCCCGCCACACAGGCCGGCTCAGGACAGCGCACCCGCTGAGCCGGAGTTGAACTCAGACTCGAAACGAGGTCCGCAGTGAGTACACGTGACGCCGCGCCGGATGAGCCGCAGAGTCTGCTCCGTGCGCTGGGACCGGGCATGGCGCTGGCCATGGTTGTGGGCAGCACCATCGGTTCGGGCATCTTCTTCAAGCCGGCCCGGATCGCTCAGGAGACCGGCAGCTTTCCGATGATCATGGGCGCGTGGCTGCTGGGCGGAATCGTGTGCTCGTGCGGCGCTCTTTCGATGGCGGAACTCGGCGCCATGATGCCCCGCGCCGGTGGAATGTACGTGTATCTCAAAGAGGCTTACGGCCGGCTGCCGGCGTTTCTGTATGGCTGGTGCGAATTCATGTTCAACGGTCCGGCCGCCAATGGCGCGCTGTCCGTCGCTGCCGTGACGACTTTCGCGACGCTGGCGGGGTGGAGTCCGGATGTCTGGTCCAATGCTCTGGCCGCCAGTGGAGTGATCGTCGTCTTCGCCGCGATCAACATCATCGGTGTGATCTGGGGCGGAGGCATGCAGGCTCTGACTACCGTGCTGAAAGTGGCCAGCCTCGCCCTGATCGCGCTGCTGCCGTGGGGGATGTCGCTGACGGCGGACAGCGCGGTGGCGGTAGCGAACTTCACAACCGAAGCCATTCCCTCGGACTCCGACGGCATCGCCCGGTTCGTGGCGGCGATGCTGGCGGTCATGTGGGCCTACAACGGCTGGGAAGGCGTGACGCCGGTGGCCGAAGAGATCC
>Ga0172372_10007636_pt1 | contig 14481 bp, 10 predicted proteins | sample LakKiv5m_2_FD_114544 | JGI IMG/M metagenome (GOLD analysis project Ga0172372, IMG submission 114544) | Freshwater microbial communities from Kabuno Bay, South-Kivu, Congo - kab_092012_9.5m | ecosystem: Environmental > Aquatic > Freshwater > Lake | place: Democratic Republic of the Congo...
AGACGCGCGTGCTGTTCGTGGCGAACCCGAACAACCCCACCGGCACCCTCGCCTCGCGCGCTGACGTGGTGGAGTTGGTCAACAACGTCCCGCCGCACGTCCTGCTCGTGATGGACGAGGCTTACATCGAGTTCCTCGACGACCCGGTGAACTTGATTCCGCTCATCACCGCCGGCACGAAGCCGAACCTGCTGCTCATGCGGACATTCTCGAAGATTTACGGCCTCGCCGGCACGCGCGTCGGCTACGGCATCGGCCACCCGGAATTGATTTCCGCGTTTGAGAAGGTCCGTCAGCCATTCAACCTCAACAGCCTCGCCCAAGCCGCCGCCCTCGCCGCGCTCGACGACGACGAGCACGTCCACCGCACGCGCGCGGCGAACTTCGCCGGCGTCCACTTCCTGCAAACCGAGTTCGAGAAGCTCGGCATCGAGTTCGTGCCGACGGCGGGCAACTTCATCCTCCTGCGCGTCGGCGACGGCGCGCGCGTCTTCAGCGAGTTGCAGAAGCTCGGCGTCATCACGCGCCCGATGGCCGGCTACCAGTTGCCCGAGTGGCTGCGCGTGAGCGTGGGCACGGCGGTGGAGAACGAGCGGTTCGTCACTGGCTTGAGGCAGGTGCTGGGAAAGTAGTCCGTTCGCCGACTCACACAGCGAAGGGCCACAGAATCATGCAGCACAAAACCATGATTCTGCGCCCCATGATTCTGTGAGAATTCGGGCTGAAGGCGCTTGGCCGTTCGCCCGCCGCTACTCGTTGATTCCGCTGTGCGAAAAGTCCGTCGGCTCGGGGAACCACAGTTCCTCCTGCTCCTCCCAGCGGGAGAGCTTGCGCGCGCCACCGGCAGGACTGGCCTCGGCGGCGGGATCGGTCGGCGGGACGTTCAGCGGAAACCGGACGGCAGCAGGCGGCGCCTCGGGCGGCGGCGACGATGATGGCTGCGTGCTCATGTCAGGCGATTCCTGTAAGGGACTTCCGGTAAGTTGTTCACGAATCCCAATCGCGCAAGGGACAATTTTCCGCCGCCCGAATCTTGGCGGTTCGCCAACCTCGCTTGCCCTCCGCCCGGCGGCCTGGGGAGAGCCGACTTTCCCCTCGCCGCCGTCCTGGTGCTGCCGTAAAAACCGGCCCATGAAACTGCGCCTTTGCCTCCTCGTCGCCACCCTGCTCGCCGCCTTGCCGATGCGCGCGGAGAAGATCGTCCTCGTCGCCGGCGGGGCCAGGGACGCCGTCGGCCTGCCCGCCACCGAGGCGAAGCTCAAGGAGCCGTTCGGCGTGGAGTTCGACCGCGCGGGGGCCATGTTCATCGTCGAGATGGCGATGGGCAACCGCCTGCTCAAGGTGGACCCCAAGGGCGTGCTCACGCACCTCGCCGGCACCGGCAAGGCGGGCTTCTCCGGCGACGGCGGCCCCGCGCTCGCCGCCGAGTTCAACGGCCCGCACAACCTCGCCGTGCTGCCCGATGGCAACGTGCTCATCGGCGACACCTGGGCCGGGCGCGTGCGCAAGGTGGACGTGCAGGCCGGCACCGTCACGAGCCTCGCGGGCTACACCGTCCCGGCGGAAAGGGCGCGCGGGAGCGGGCCTTACTGCATCACGCTCGACTTCGCCGGCACGAAGCTCTACATCGCCGACCTCACGCGCATTCATGAACTGGATCTCGCCGCGGGTAAGTCCCGCGTCGTGGCCGGCAACGGGAAGAAAGGCCGGCCCGAGGACGGCGCGGTCGCCACCGAAGCTCCGCTCTCCGACCCGCGCGCCGTCGCGCCGGATCGCAAGGGCAACCTCTACATCCTCGAACGCGGCGGCAACGCGCTGCGCGTCGTCACGCCCGACGGCAAAATCAAGACCGTCGTCAACGCCAGCGGCAAGAAGGGCGGCACCGGCGACGGCGGCCCCGCGCTGGACGCCACCATGAACGGCCCCAAGCACCTCTGCGTGGACCTCGACGACAACGTCATCATCGCCGACGCCGAGAGCCACCTCATCCGCAAGTTCACGCCCAAGGACGGCAAGATCACGCGCGTGGCCGGCACCGGCAAGCAGGGCAAGGGCGCGCTCGGCGGCTCGCCCTTGGAGTGCGACCTCGCCCGCCCGCACGGCGTCACCGTCCACCGCGACGGCACGCTCTACATCACGGACAGCTACAACCACCGGATTCTGAAGATCGTGAAGTAGCCGCCGCGCAGAAGGGCGCGAAGGCGAAGGGCAAGGAGAAGAAAGAACCCAACCGCCTCAAACTGATCGACGACGACCAGGCCGCGCGCGGTGCGTGGATAATCCAGAACCCCTGGGGCAAACGCTGGGGCGACGACGGCTTCGCGTGGGTGGAATACGGCGCGAACGCCATCAACAAGCAGATGTATTGGCTCCGCGCGCAATCCGCCCACTACCCGCTCCCCGCCGACGCGCACCAGCAGCTCGGCGCCGGCGCGGCCCCGTTCCCCGACTGGACGAAGCGGAAGGCGGAGGCGGAGAAATAGCCCGCCCGGAGCGCCAACCTTCCCCTTGTCTCCCGCCCGGCCCCGGCCTTTAATCGGTGCGACCCAAGGCCGAGCCGAAGGAACGCCGATGACGCCAGCGGAATTCAAAACCAAGTGGGCCAAGGTGACGGCCAAGGAAACGGCCGCCTACGTCGAGCACTTCAACGACCTCTGCCGGATGCTCGGCCTGCCGACACCGCTGGAGGCCGACCCCTCGGGCGAGGATTTCTTCTGCTACCAGAAGGGCGTCATCAAGGATCCCGGCCTGCTCGCGCTGGCGGAGGGCGAAACCCCGAAGCAGGGCTTCGCCGACGTTTGGAGGAAGGACTGCTTCGGCTGGGAATACAAGGGGCGGCACAAGAATCTCGGCGAGGCTTACGAGCAGCTCATGCTCTACCGTGAATCACTCCTCAACCCGCCGCTCATGGTCGTCTGCGATTTCGACCGCTACATCATCCGCACGAACTTCAACGGCACGGTGCAGGAGCCGCACGAGTTCACCAAATGGAGCGAATCAACCATTCCTGTGTGGTGTTTGGACGGCCAAGCGCATGATAGTGAGCCTTAATTAAGAGCGCGGGTGCGAACAGAAATATGCCGATTATTCCGCCAGAAATTGAGTTGGTGACGCAGCAGTTCACCCAGTTCAGCAACTTGAGCGAAGTGGCGACGGGCGGCTTCAAGGTCGTCTACCGCTGCGAAATCTCCGGCCACGCCGAGGCGCTCAAACTCATCGAAATTCCGAACGACCCGGAGATTGAAGATGCGGAGGCGTTCCGCAACGAAATGTTCGGTCGCACGAAGCGGGAAATCGAAGCGTTGCAAAAATGCGCCATCCAGGAACTGGTCAAGCTCGGCGCGTTGATGCCGGTGCGCGTGGCCATCGGCAACCGGGAGTTCGTGGCCTACTCGGAAGAGTTCTTGGACGGGCCGAATCTATGGCAACTAATTCGGACATCCCGCACCACGAACACCATGCCGGACGAGGTGGAGTTGAAGACACTGATGAAGGCGGGCCTACGGACTATTCGGGCGCTATGGAAGCACGGCTACATTCACCGGGACATCAAGCCGCTCAACGTGATGAAGCTGAACGATCCGGCCCGGCCTTTTGTGTTTCTGGACTTGGGCATCGCGTTCAGTGTCATCGAATCTTCGCTCACGCCAAATCCTGCGCACATTCCCGGCACCTTGCCCTACATGGCCCCGGAGATGTTCGCTGCCGATTTCCGACAGAACGTGGATTTCAGGAGTGACCTCTACAGTCTGGCGGTGACCGTCTACCAATACGGCAGCCATCAGCATCCAATTCTTGAACGACCGGAAAATGACTTCCAAACGGTGTCACGACTCTTGCGCGAGCGGCCCAAGCCGCTGCGTTCAGTAGCTCCTGCGCTGTCGATTCCGTTTTGTTCCATGATTGACCAGATGCTCCGCAAACAGCCCGCGTTGCGGCCATCGAACATCACCGCCATGCTGGCTCAGTTGGAGACACAACGATGAAACTCTTCGCGCAACACGGTGCTCTCGATGGAGACAAGGCGCTCCGGGGCGCACAACAAGGACTCATCGAAGGCGTCATCTACAGCCCTCGCGACTTGTCGCTGGAAAGCCTGCGAAGCAAGCTGCGAGACTTGTCTACGGATTGTCCCACCGCAGAAAGGTTATTCGACCCGCAGTTCTACACCTGCTTTCTGGCAGGTGGGGAGGAGTCCCGGCTTGGTTATCTGGCCAAGGACTACACGGAGTATTTGAGCAAGCGGCGACGCGCTCAGTTGGAACGCGAGAGCCAAGTGCGGTCGGATTTGGAAGCGACGCTGACGTTCCAGAAAAACTTGCCCGTCACGTCGGTCATCGCGCCGAACATTTTGATTCCCCGGTCGTTCAACTCCATTGAGGCGGTCATCGCGAAGAACTTCGTGCGCTACGCGGCGGAGACGTGGAATCAACTTCAAGACCCGCGTGAGCTTTACGCCACGGTCGCCATCTCGTCGCAGGCGTTGCGTGAACGCCGGGAGTTGTTCGAGTTCCTGAACGAAATCACTCTGCTCGACGAACGGCCAGCGGGCATCTACCTGCTGGTCGCCACGCCCACCGCCGAGGCGCGATACGACATCTTCGACCCTTATGTGGTCGGTGCCTACATGCTCGCGAATCATGTGCTGTCACTGAATGGGTTCTCGGTGGTGAATGGCTACTCGGATGTGCTGACTCCTTTTCTCGGAGCGGCAGGCGGCACGACTGGCGCAACAGGATGGTGGTCGAACCTGCGGTCGTTCTCGCTGGAACGGTTCGAGCCTGCGGCGGGCGGAGGTCGTCGTCCTCGACCTCGTTACCTAAGCATCGGTCTGCTGAATCGCATCACACACTTCGAACTTCACTCGCTGCGGAATCGTCTGCCGGGAATTCTAAATCAACTTTCCACGGACGCAGGGTATCCGGCGAACAACGGTTCACTGCCGGATGCCGGAGGCGAGATGTTCCAGAGTTGGGAGGCGCTCAAGACGCTGACCTCACGGCTCGCGACCGGAGACACGATGGAGTCGCTGGGCAAGTGCAACGGGGCGTTGGAGCGGGCGATGCGGCTCTACGACAACATCAACATTCAACTGGATGAGAAGTCGAACTCCGACCATTTGGAGGGACTACAGTCCGGCCTGACGCAGTTTGCTGCGCTCGCCGAAATAGACTTTACGACTTAGCAGGGCCACGGCCCGGCTGCGAACACCCTTGTTCTTGGGCGCCGTCACACGCGGCGTGAAGTGCCGGGTGATTCTCCCAGATTCGATGTCGAACGCCCACAGCCCCACGCCAAGTTCCTTGAACATGGGCAACTCCTTCCGGGCCAGCACTGCCGCAGTCGGCGGCACGACGAGAATGGAACGGTCGGCGAAGTAGCTGTAACGATACGCCTGTGTCAGCCCCTTGCGCCAGTGAGTGAGCTTCATCTCGAAGGCGGTGAGCCGATGCTTTGTCAGCACGGCTTCCAGTCGTTCGAGCGACAGAGCCGAGCCATCACGGCCATTCGGACACCACGCGACCCAGACGAAATCGGCGATGCCGAATCCAGCCAGCGGAAATTCACGCCCGCCGATGCCCTTGGGAGCGACGGACTCGATGTAGGCTTTGGAGAACGCAGAGACGAAGCTGGCTTCTCCGCGCTTGCGGGCTGCCTTCGCAGGCAGGTTCCGTCGCGGCTGGCGCATCTTGAAATTGAAAACGTGAGCCGTGTTCATCAAAGGTTATTCACACCGTATTCACATTCTGCCTGCCCCTCAACTCGAATCTTAGGCATACTCCCGGCGATGGAATTGCAGCGCCGATGTTCCGATTATGCTCTCAACCCGCCCGAATGGACGGAGACGCGCACGCTCACCTTCCCCGGCTCCGCGTCCGGCCCGTGGGCGCGCTACGTTGACCCCGCCACCGTGAACCCAAAGACCGGCGTGGGCACCGTGCGCTACCCGCGCCTTGAACCCCGCGACGCCGACTGCGCCGCCAAGCTCAAGCAGCGCACCCTCACCAACCTCTACAACGAGCGCCCCGCCTGGCTCGACCTCGCGCACAAGAAATTGGATGCCGCCGTCGCCGCCGCCTACGGCTTCCCCGCTGACCTGAGCGACGAACAAATCCTGGAGCGCCTCCTCGCCCTCAACCTGGAGCGCGCCGCCGACGAAGCCAAAGCCGCGAAGGTGAGGAAACCCAAAACCTCCCGCGCGAAGCAGGCTGACGAGTTGATTTAACTTGGCAGCCGACTTAACGCAAAGGCGCAAGGGCGCAACGACGCGGAAGTGAGAAAGCCAGCCGGGTTTGCCTTGCGCCTCCGCGTCCTGGCGTCCTGGCGTCCTGGCGTTAAAGCAGGATGCTCCCTTTTGCCACGCCCGGACTGCGGTTGTCCCACCGGCGGGTGCAGACTGCGCCCAAAAACTTATGGGCCTGACCATTCACTACCACCTGAACGCCCCGGCGGCGACGGACGCCGCGCAAGCACTCAAACTTGTCCGGGCCATGCGCCGCCGCGCGCAGGGCTTCGCGCAGCGCGGCCGCGTGGGGCGCGTGCTGCCCATCCGCGACGACGCAGAGCTGCTGAGATGGGCGCGGCAATGGCGGTTCGTCCCGCACCCGCATCGGCGCGACCTGAAATCCGAGGTGGAAATCGCGCCGGAGGCGGGCTGGCTGTTCGAGACGGACGTGGGCGAGGACTGCGAGCCGCTGCGACTGGGCCTGTGCCGCTACCCGCGGACGGTGGTGCTCGCCGACCGGCGGCATCGGACGCACCTGCCGGGCTGGCGCTACGCCGGGTTTGCCAAGACGCAGTTTGCCAGCGTGCATGGCTGGGAGCACTTCCGCCGCTGCCACACGGCGGTGACGGACCTGGTGGCCGGGCTGCGGCGGCTGGGTTTGGACGTGAGCATCAGCGACGAAGGTGGTTACTGGCCGGGCCGGCGGCTGGATTTGCTCCGCCAGAATCTCGACGAGATGAACGGCGTGGTGGCGGCCGCCGCCGGGGCGTTGCGGGACATGGACCCGGACGGCGCGGTGGAGTCGCGCATTTTCCAGCACCCGCTGTTCGAGCGGCTGGAGGCGGCGGGCGCGGGACTGAACCCGGCGTTGGAGAAACTGGTCGCGGCGGTGAAGCGGTAGGCGGGGCGGGCGGGAAGTAGCCAGGCGCTCCGCAGTTCGACATTCCCATGTCGAGCCACCCTCAATGCTCGCCGAGGCGGAGGCGGAAGTATTGCTGCGCGGCGGGGACGGGGGCGGTGAGCTGCGTGGGGACACCCAGCGAAGGCAGGGCTTGGTTGCCGGGCACGTCCCAGAGCGACCAGTTCAGGAGGTTGGTCGAGGTCTCGACCTGGAACCAGCGGTTGGCGGGGAGGTTCAAGCCCAGCGTCACGGAGGCAGCCCCGACGGCGAGGGTCGCGGTGGGGAAGCTCAGGCCGTTGAGCGGGTCGGTGCCGGCGAGGAACTCCTCGCGGTTGGTGGCGCGGTCGCCGTCGGGGTCGGCTTCGGGCGCGCCAGCCGCAGACACGGCGGAGCCAAAGCGCGCGAGCCGCCAGTCCGCATAGGTCTGACGGGCGGGGAGTGACTGCGTGATCCACGCGGTGAGCAGCGCGATGGCTTCCTGGTCCAGCTCGTTGCTGCCGAGTTGCGGCATGCGCGTGAAGCCGTTCGCGACGGCGACGCGGTTGAGCACGACGGAGCGCGCGAGGTCGCCAGGGACGACGAGGCGGTTCGCGGAGTTGCCGCCGTTGTTGACCGCCGGGCCGTGGACGAGGCCGGTCTGCTCCAACGTGAGCGATGCACGCGCATCCCACGTAGTCGGCGCAGTGCCGCCGACGCGGTGGCAGTGCGCGCAGTTCACCGCGAGGTAGGAGCGCACGCGGGCTTCGAGCGGGAAGCCCGTTTCATCCGGGCGCAGGTGGCGCGGGAGCAGGTTCGGCGAGTCGGGCGGGTTGCTGAAATAGCCCGCGTCGCGCAGCAGAGCGAGCTGGTTGCCCGTGAAGCCGTTCATGGTGGCGTCGCGGTTGAGCTGGCGCGTGTCGAAGGAGAGCGCGTGCCCGGCCTGCGGCGTGTGGCACGCGAGGCATTCGGCGCGGCTGGGGATGCGGTAGTTCTGCACGCGCGGCACGCCGCCCTCGATGACGTTGAGCGCGAAGTTCTCGCCCGCGTCCGCGACGAGCGTGGCTTCGGTCTGCGCGTCGTTCCAGCGATAGCTCACGCCGTAGCTGCCGGCCGCATTCTTCACCAGCAGCCGCGTCTCGATGCGGCGGGACGTGGCGGGATTGCCGCGCGTGAGTTCGAGGTCGAAGTGCTTCACCCAAATCATGCCGTCGGGGAACGTCCACGCGTCCTCGCGCGCCCACGTCATGCGGTTCGTCGCGTCGGGCAGGACGAACCAGCGGCGCTTGTTCGCGTGGTCGCTCCAGAAGCGCAGGTTCGGCTCGTAAGGCGTCACGCCGGGCGCGGGCGCGAGGTCGGTGAGGTCGGCGAACAGGCCGGTGGCGCTCAACGTCGCCGGGAAGTTGTCCCCGCCCGCCGCACCGCTCGTGAAGCGCAGCAGCCGCCCGCTGTTGTGGTCCACGGCCAGCAAGTCGCCGGTGGCCGGGTCGAGGCCGAAGGACGTGATGCCCGCCTCGCCCGCGACGCGCCGCACGTCGTTGGTGCCGCCGCTGCGGCGCAGCGACCAGATGTTGCCGGAGACGTAGTCGGCGAAGACATACGCGCCGCTGAGGCTGCTCACCGTCGCGCCGCGATACACGAGGCCGCCGCTGATGGAGAAGCCCTGGAACTCGCCGTTGCCCTGCCCGTATTCGTAGAGCGGCGGCAGGCTCGTGAAGCCCGCCGGCTGCTCGCCCACGCGCGGGCCGTTGAGCGTGCCCTCGCGCCAGGCCCAGCCGTAGTTGCCGCCGCGCGTGACGAGGTTGACCTCCTCGCGCGCGCCCTGCCCCACGTCGCCCGTCCACAACTCGCCGGTCAGCGGGTCGAAGGAGAAGCGCCACGGGTTGCGGAAGCCGGTCGCCCAGAACTCCGTGCGGACGCTCGATGCAGGATAGTTCGTGCCGTTGAAGGTCACGGTCGCGCTGTCCGTGACGAACGGGTTGTCCGAGGGCACCGAGTAGCGCGCGAGGCCGCCATCGCGCGGGACCGCCGCGTGCAAGTTCGGCTCGCGGTTGCCGGGGCGCTTGTCCACGTCCAGCCGCGAGATGGCGCAGAAGAAGTCGCGCGTGATGGCCTGGCCGTTGCCGCGCGAATCGTTCTGCCCGCCGCCGTCGCCCGTCGCGAGGTAGAGGTAGCCGTCCGGCCCGAAGTGGATGTCCATCGCGAGGTGGAAGCCGTTCGCGTCGAGCTGCTGGAGCAGCACGACCTCGGACGCCGTGTCCACCGCGTTCGAGTTGCCCGCCTGCGTCGTGAAGCGCGAGAGCCGGAGGTAGTTCTGCCCGGCCACGCGCGCGGTGTAGGTGAGGAAGAACTGCCGGTTCGTCGCGTGTCCCGGATGAAACGCGAGGCCCATCAAGCCCTGGTCCGCCGTGTTGCCCAGCATCTCGCCGCGCCCGGTCAGGTAATCCGCGAGCGGGAAGAACTGCGCGGCCGGCGCGGTGGCGGCGGTGACATCGGGAATCAGCCGCACGCCCGCGCGCCGCTCGACGACGAACAGGCGTCGCGTGTCACCCGGCGGGCTGGCGACGCAAATCGGCTCCACGAACGTCACGCCGGGAAACGCGGGCACGAGTTGGACGGAAGTCGCGGGCGGCGCACTGGGCACGTTCAGGTCCGGGTTCGCGAGGCGCAAGGTCGTGGCGAAGTTCAGCGTGACCGTCACCGGGTTGCCCGCGCCCGCCGCGCTGCTGGCGCGATACGTGAAGCTGTCGCTGACCGGCGTCCCGCTCGTGTGCTGGTAGAGGATGCGCCCGCCCGCATCGGGCGTGGCCGAGCCGAACTGCGGGGCTTGCACCACTTGCACGCTGTTCGTGAGCACGCCCGCCGGGTCGTTCGCCAACACGGCGAGGCGCACCTTCTGCCCGTGATGCAGCGTGGCGGCGTCGGGCTGGAGCACCGGCGGCGCAGCCGCGTTGGTCACGGTGAGCGTGGCGGCGGCGCTGGTCGCGCTGCCGGCGGCATTGGTGACGATGACGCGATACTGCGCGGCGAAACTCAGTTGCACCGTGTTCAGCGTGAGCGAGGCGGCGGTCGCACCGGCGAGGTTCACCAGGTTGCTCTGCCACTGATACGCCAGCGGCGCGGTGCCCGTGGCCGTGACGGCGAACGTGACGTTCGCGCCGACGGCCACGGCCTGGCTTTGGGGCGGGACGGTGATGGTCGGAGCCACGGCCACCGGCGCGTTTGCGTTCGCGCCGAGGAAGGCGAGCAGTTCCGCGTCGCTGACCTGCGCGGGATTGGAAAAATCCCGGCCCACGAGATTGGCCGGGACTTGCGGGCGGTGATAGCGCAGATACTCGAACTCCGCGCGCAGGTCGGGATTTTGCCCCGTGATGACGGAGGAGTTGTGCGCGAGTTCCTGGCCGAAGGGATAAATCGCCTGCACGCCATTCCAGTCCGTATAGACCGTCAGCCCGGCCTGCAACGTCGCCGGAAAGTCCGGCCGCGCATAACGGCGGTGGACCATCCACTGCCCGCCGTTGTCGCGCCGCAGCATGATGAGCGAGCCGCCCAGCCGTGCGACCTGGATTTCCGCCTGCGCCACGCCGTTGGAGATGTAGAGCGTGGACTGGCTGTTGGTCGTGGTCTTGACCTCGTGCTGGTAGGTGCCGGGGTTGTTCGCCGCGCCGTGCGAAAGGAAGACGTAGTTCTGCCGGCCCGTCTGCCAGCCCGCCGCGCCCGTGGTCAGGCCGCTCGGCGCGCGCACCATGATGCCGGAGAGCGAATACTGCCCGCCCGGCGCGGCGGTGCCGGCGCGGTTGCGGGGGATGGTCTCCGTGGTGATGACGAAGTCGCCGGTGACGGCCTTGAACGTCAGCTCGCCGACGTAGTCGTTATACCAGCTCGACGTGTGGGGGACCATCACGAGCCGGCCCGCGCGCGAAGTGTTGATGTCGAGTGTTTGGAGCTTGTTCGCGCCCGTGCCCCAGCCCTCGACCTGGAAGATGCGCTGGAAGTTCGCCAGCGTCGTCGAGCTGTCGAACTCGTCGGAGAGCACGGCGAGGTCGTCGTTGAACGGCGCGGTATCATCGTCCGTGATGGTGAGCGTGGCCGAGGCGGGTGAGCCGAGCGTGGCCCCGCCGGTCGGATTGCTCAGGGTGAGGTTCACCGTCTCCGCGCCCTCGACGGCGGTGTCGTTCGCAACCGTGACGGTGAAGGTCCGGTTCGCCGTGTCCCCGCTGGCCCAACTCAACGTGCCGCTGGCCGCCGCGTAATCGCTGCCCGCCGTCGCGCTGCCATTGCTTGTTGCGTAGCCCACGCCCACCGCGCCGGTGCTGCCGCCCGTGCGGGTGACGGTGATCGTGGCCGAGCCGGCGTTCTCTGCGACCGAGTAAGCCGCCGCGCTGAACTGCAACGTGCCCGGTAAGCCGGCGGCGGGTGCCTGGTTCGCGTTCGCGCCGAGGAAGGCGAGAAGCTGCGCGTCGCTGACCTGCGCGGGGTTGGTGAAGTCGAGGCCCTGCAAGTTCGCGGGCACCACCGGCCGTTGCAGGCGAAAGTAATCAAACGTCGCCACGAGGTCCGCGCTCGCGGTGGTGATGACGGTCTGGTTGTGCTGGAGCGGCGGGAGGGCGGACGCGGCGGTGAAGTTGCCCATCGCGCTCATGCCCACCTGGAGCGTCGCGGGAAAGTCCGCGCGGTGGTAGCGCGCCACGACGGACCACACGCCGCCCGCCGGCTGTCGCAGCACGAGCAGCGCGTTGCCGAGCCGGGCGAATTGCAGCACCGCGCGCCCGCTGCCGGCCGGAAACACCGGCGTCGTCACGCTGTTGACCGTGTTCTTCTGCTCGTAGTTGTAGGTGCCGGGTGAAGCTCCGGTGCCAACGCCCTGCACCACCCAGTTCTCACCGCCCGGCGTCCACGTCGCCGGCGAGGTCACGGACGGACGCGGCGCGCGCACGAGCAGGCCGGCGAAGGAGTAGTTCGCCCCGGGAGCGCCGGTGCCGGCGACGTTCGTCACGCCCACGTCGGCCGTGACCACGAAGTCGCCGGTGACGCTTTTGAACGCCAGCTCCCCCTCGTAATCCTGATACCAGCCCGACGCGCGCGGCACCATGACGAGCGCGCCGGGCCGCGTGGTGTTGATGTCGTAGGTGGTGAGCCGGTCCACGCCCCAGCCCTCGAGGGTGTAAAGCCGCGTGAAGCCGCCGAGCGTCGCCGCGCTGGTGAACTCGTCGGAGAGCGGCGTGAGGTCGTCGCTCTGCGCGCGCAGCGGGCTGGCCAGGGCGAGTGCGAGCAGCGCGGTCAGCAGGGGGAGCGCAGCCCGGGGCAGGTTTGCGGATTCGAGTGCGTTCATTTGCCCTCTTATAGCGGCGCAGTGGAGTTCACTTACGGCGCGGTGGCTCAGGAGAATTCTGTAGGCCCACATTCGCCCGATCCGGCTATTGTGCGGCTGTTCCATGAGCACGCTTCCGCCCGCTCCCACCACCGCGCCGCTGCGCGGTCCGATGCCCCGGCGAAGGAAGCTCAAACAGGTGCTGATCGTCGGGATCGGACTCGGCATGTTCTGGGCATGGCTGGAGCATGAGCGGGCGGAGTCGGGAGTTCAGGCCTACAAGCGGGAGTTGCTTGCCCGGGGCGAGCGGCTCGATTTCAAGGAGCTTCGTCCAGCGATGCCCAAGCCTGAGGAGAATGCCGCGCCAGAGTTCCTCGCGGCTGCCGGGAAACTAAAGAATTTCGACACAAGTATCCAAGTCGGTGGAAAGCCGCTGCGTTTCCCCTTTTCGGCTACCGATGAAATGGCGCGCCCAACCTCCCCAACTCGCGCACGCGTCGCCTGGCAGCAACCACAGATGAGCACGGTGGAGCTGGGCACGGAAGTGAGCACCAACGCGTGGCCGATGTGGATTGCGTGGACAGATGCGCATCGCTCCGTCCTCCGTGCCGGCGTGAAGGCCTTGGAGCGTCCGGGTTGGGGAGTGGATATCAACTGGGACCCGAGCGCAGAACGCTACGAATACCAAGCAGGTCTGGGAACTCTCTTCCGGGCGTTGGCGACCGCCGTCATCGTGGACCTTCATCAGGGTCGGCCAGCCGAAGCCCACATCAAGCTTCTCGCCCTGACCGAGGTGCTGACGCGGCTCGACGAGCCAACAACATTCTTGGGTGGATGTCCGGCGCTCTCGTTGAGCGGGACTGCATCACGGGCTACTTGGGAGACGCTGCAATATCCCAACTGGACGGACGAGCAGTTGGCGGAACTACAGGGTAAGTGGGAGCGCACCGATCTGCTCAAAGCATTGGTCCGGTATCTCGAACAGCAACAGGCGATCAACGCCTTTATTTTCGAGGACTACCGTAGTGATTCAGACAAGCTCAGGATGTTTGATCCACGACGTTGGCGTAGCTCCGAAGTCCGGCCGCCAGAGCCACCGTGGGATCAAATCAGAAAGGTGCCCTCGGAGTTTGCCGAATGGTTGCAGACAACTTGGCGGCTAAACACTTGGCCCAAGTGGAACTCCTACTTGGACGAGCGGCAATTGCTTCACACGATCCATACTTGCCTTGAACTGGCCCGTATTGTCCACGCCCAGCCGACCACATTCGCCGCGCATCGAGAGACCGAAGTCATCTCAGGAAAGATCGCGAAGCCTCACGAGGCTTGGTTCTGTTCCCGGGCCTTCGCAGTCGGGTTCAATCAAAACCTGGTCGCCCTATATGTGCACCATGAAACCATCCGTCGGCTGACGATCACCGCCATCGCGCTGGAGCGGCACCGACTGCGACACGGGAGCTATCCTGAGTCGCTCGCCGTCCTCGTGCCGGATGTGCTGCGCGAGGTGCCAGTTGATTTTCAGGACGCCCACCCCCTCCGCTACCGGCGAGAGGCGAATGGCGAGTTTCTACTCTGGTCGGTTGGAAAGAACGGCATTGACGACGGTGGAAATGAAAATCCAGTTGGAGCGCCGGCCAGGACCAGACCCCAATGGCAGTTCGGTGGGCTCGACATAGTCTGGCCGCGGCCCGCTTCGGCCGAAGACGTCGCCGCACTGCATCGCGACTTGGCGATAGAACGCGCGGAGAAGATGAATCCGTAGCCGGCCAGGGCGGTGCTCGCACGCTGCGGCGTGGGCCAAACTTAACGGCTCACTGCGCCTCGGCGCGCTTGGTGGGCAGGAGCATTTCGATGGCCTTGTCGAGCTGCGGGTCGCGCTGCGAGAGCCAGTCCTCGGGCGTGAGCCAAAGGCGCACGTCGGGCTGCTCGCCCTGGTTCTCCATGTTCGTGCCGTCCATGCGGAAGACGCCGCCCTGCGGCATCCGCGCGCCGGTGCCGTCGGTCAGGCGCATGGACCACGTCCAGATGACGTAGCCGGGCGTGGGCATGCCGACGATTTTCGCGATG
>Ga0172372_10007640_pt1 | contig 14472 bp, 14 predicted proteins | sample LakKiv5m_2_FD_114544 | JGI IMG/M metagenome (GOLD analysis project Ga0172372, IMG submission 114544) | Freshwater microbial communities from Kabuno Bay, South-Kivu, Congo - kab_092012_9.5m | ecosystem: Environmental > Aquatic > Freshwater > Lake | place: Democratic Republic of the Congo...
TAAAACTTAGGCTCGTCATTTTTAGTAAGTAAGATAATAGCTTTATATAAATATCTATAACCTACAATTAGTAAAGAAGACACAATGAAAAAAATAATAACATTTTTCACGATTTTTTCAAACTCTTCAAAGGCTACAACCGCTATCATATAAAAAGCTAAATCACTGTTTTCAGAATTTTCAGCAGGGGTGAAAGATGAAAAATGCTTTATTAAAAGAGAGGATAAAATTGAAAATAAACCTAATAGGATGTACTTTCTAATAGTTGTTAGGTTTGGTTTAGAGAGGTTTTTGATGTATCGGAAAAAAGAAGGGGTAGGTGTATTTTCATTATAAATCATACCAATAAATAGTACGTTCTTTACCTTATAAACAAGTATTAAACTAAAACCGCTGCTAAGGGGAGCACTAAAAGAAGGCTATCGACTCTATCGAGGATGCCTTTATAATTATAATTAATAATAAAAAAACTTGATAATAAATTTTATAATATAAAATATATTAAAAGTCAAACGATTTTAAAATAAATCCAAAATATAAAAATATAAAAATAAAGTAGGAAAGAAATTAAATATTACAAAGATATAAGATAAATTCTTAAAAGTTGAAGATTTAGAGTAGATTTGAATATAAAGACATGATAGTAAAGAGGTAAATGGGAGAACTGAAAATAAAAAAGCTAGAATAATAAACAATCCATTCATACCCTCACTTTTATAAAACTTGGGTTCGTCGTTTTTAGTAAGTAAGATAATGGCTTTATATAAATATATATAACCTGCGAATAGTAAAGAAGCCACAATGAAAATAATAACTAAAAATATCAAGATTGCTACACCCAACCACTCCAAACCTCTTCCTTCTTCAGAAGGGATCAAAGATAAAAAATACGGTATTAAAAAAGGGGATAAAATTGAAAATAAACCTAATAGGATGTACTTTCTAATAGTTGTTAGGTTTGGTTTAGAGAGGTTTTTGATATACCGGAAAAAAGTAGGGGTAGGTGTATTTTCATTATAAATCATACCAATAAATAGTACGTTCTTTACCTTATAAACAAGTATTAAGCTAAAACCGCTGCTAAGGGGAGCACTAAAAGAAGGCTATCAACTCTATCGAGGATGCCTCCGAACCCAGGAAGGATACTACCAGCATCTTTCTTACCACTCTGGCGTTTAATCATAGATTCAACTAAATCCCCCAAAGGAGCACCGATAGCGATAGCGAGGAATAATCCTAAAGAGAAGGTGTTAGTAATTTGCAGGATTCCCCAAGAACCAAAAACCCCGCCAAGAAGCCCTGCAATAGTTTTATTTGGAGAAAGTTTACTAAAATGAGTACGCAAAATTGGTAACTTCCCCATACTTTTACCGCCTACCCAAGAGAAGATATCATTTACAGCAACCGCTAAAGCGATGAGAAACGCCTCCGAGTAAAGAGTTACTAAATGCGAGGGAGCCCAACAAAGCCAGATCACACCAAAAGCAAGATAGCCAGAGCGGATCGCTCCTGTTTGTGCATCAGAGTTCAAAAGGGGTACTACCGATAGTAGTAGTAGAACCAAGGGCAGTAATGCGATAAAGTTAGGAAGTAGTAGTGCAAACAATGGTAAGCTAATAGAGAAGGAAAGTAAGACATTTTTATCTAATTTAGATAAAGATAATAGTTTACTATACTCAGATACAGCTATAAATGAGATAGCGATAGCAAGGAAGGTGGTCATAGTCTCACCAACCCAGATAAGTGGGCCTACGATAAAAGCAATAAAAAACCAAGAAATCCACTTATCTTTTAACTCCTTTTTCTTACTAAGAATAAGTAGAGGTAAAGAGAGAAGTAATAAAGTGATAACAAGAAATGCTAAAAAGACGGGCCTAGGATTCAGTACCTCTCCAAATAAAGTAAGAGATAAACCTCCTTCTTGAGTTATTGCTTCCCACCATGAGGGAGGTGTCCAGGTTGGTAACTGCTTATTCAATGGTATCTCCTTGGCTTAATACTTTTCTAAGAAGTTTATTACGGTAAAGGAAGGTGAGGAAACTACCAATAATAATTATAATAGCTGTAACTCTAAAAGTATTAACTGGCTCTGATCCCCAAGCTATAAAAAGATCACAAAGGAAAATTACTAAACATCGCTCTGTTTTACCAAAAGGTCCACCATTGATTCTCTCAGCACCTGCACCTTTACCGGAAAGCGAGATAAAGGTAGGAAATGTTGCAGCAAATAATGCAAACAACAGTAAAGAGATAGTTACTTTATCTAAAGTTAGCGCTGAAAATACTAATCCTAGAATTAAAATAGAATCAGATAAGCGATCACCTATTTCATTTAAAACAAAGCCGTAGGGGTTTCGTAACTTCCTGGCACGAGCAACAGCACCATCTAGATTTGCTCCGGCAAGACGGGCAGCGATAAATAATCCAGTAAGGAACCAATAGGGAGAAATAATTGCTAACATGGCGAGTATAGAAGCTAATACGCCAATCCAAGTAAATAAATCAGGAGAGAGTTTATGTTTCACTGCTAATTTTAGAAAAAAATTAAGTTTTTTACTGTACCAAAGCTTAGCACTGTATAATCCTTTCATGACCAGTACCTAATAATTAAGGTTAGCAGAATTACGTATAATATTAAACAGTAGCTTTGAATTATTCCTAAGGATGGAGACAAATACCTATTCATTCTTCTAGCAATATAATTACTTACAAATCCTACGGTGATAATTCTAAAACTTCGAGAAATCATAGCTAATGTGACATCGAAAAATGATAATGAGAGTTCTCCGGCTGTTTTTGCATATACCTTTACAGGTATGCCATTCCACATTTGTGAAAATCCAGCGTAAAAAGGTGAGCCCCAGTCAGAAGTTGCTCTTTCGAACATTCGTCCTGTGGTTAAGGGAGTTGGTATAGATATATTCTTGCTTGCCAAAAACCAATGGAGGTAAACACCCAAAACCGAACCAGTTGCTGTCGCAACTGAGAGAACTAATGTTCTTTTATAAGAGAAAACCGTGGCTAAAAGCAAGATTAAGGGTAGTTCTGCAGTAAACGGCCAAGAAAAAGCCTCAGCAAAAGCCCATGAAAAAACAAAGAAAATACCAAAAGACGAGGATGCTAATTTACTAATCCTTCTCCAAGTTACACCAAATTGAGGTTGTAAAATAGTATTATCTTTTAAGTTACTGATAAGATTGGCAGAAAGCTCGGCTTGCTCTTCTGGGTTACCTGAAGGTAAAATGGGCTGATGAGCGTTAATAGCTAAAGCAGTACGCTTTATTTTTCCGTTTTTAGGCAACAAAATCTCAGTTCCTGAAATCGCAAGAGGGAGAATATGTGCATTGGATTCATTCGCTAAACGGAATGCTCCTAACTTGAACTCGCCAAGTGATCCATTTTTGGAACGGGTACCTTCTGGGTATATAACCGGCACAACACCTTTTTCAATCAAAGGTTTCAAAGATAGGAGATCTTCCCAACCTTCTTTACCTTTACCAATTAGGTGAAAACCTACAAAAAAATTACCGACAAATTTACGGTACCACTTCTTCCCCCAGTACTCGGAGCTAGCGACAAAAATAAGAGGTCTACTTTGTCCAAGTAAAGCGGTAATCAATGCACTATCTGCATGAGATTGGTGGTTTGCGATAATAATCAAAGGATAATTTGGTAAAGTAAGCTTCTTTACTTTGTCAATTTCTCTACCTTGAAAGGTTAATTTAAATCCATCAGATTTAAAACTAAGTATAGTTCGCCAAAGGATAGAACGAAGGGTGCTAAAAAATTTATATAAAGTGTAAGGATGCAAAGCGGTAAAGGAAAGATGAGAGCGTGTGCTAGAGATAATAAAACTCCTTTATTCAATTAAGAAATACTAATTTAACATATAATATTTAAAATAAGAAATTTGTCAATCATGTTGCAGTAAATAATAATTTAATTCGCAGTACTTATACACTTATAGGGATAATTTATAAAGTACTAAAGATAACATCGCCTACCCTTAATAAAGATAGTTAAAGTCCAACTAATTTTTCAGCAACCCTATTCGTCAGTAGGAATTTGCGACACCCATCGTATCGGACAAAAAACCGCTCCAAAACTCCACCAACTCTTCTGGATATTCACTACTAAGTATTACATATTTGATATCTAAACGATCTTTATTCATTCGTTTAACTATCTTACTTTATAATTAATTTCGACTCCTCAGGCTTATCTTTAGATCGGAATCGTCTAAAAACAAAACCGATGGTCTGTAAAAATATCGGTATAGGTAACCCTGCAATAATCAGATGAACTAGACCAATATTACTGCCAGTAGCGCTAAATATCAGCATCAAGAGAATCGAGTGAAGAATATAAGCAAACCATGATTTAACGTTACGTTTCAAGATGGTAGCATCTTTACCTGCAGATCGGGTGGCACCAAGCAAACTGTAGCAAAAACCCATAGCTGCTGCTAAGATGCTTACATATAGGTAAAACCAGAACCCGATTTCATAATCGAATGCTTGCAACACCAGCGTTGGAATATAGGCATTGATCAAAATAAAACCCAAGATGAATGCAGGCACCGCTATGACGAAAAGTATAATTTCTAATACTGTGAAACCACGTTTATTAATAAACATATAAAACTCCTTTATATATAATAATACAAATTGCAAATTAAAAACTTGATATTAAATTTGATAATATCAAAAAAAATTAAAATATAAAAATGCTTTTTAATAACAAAACATATTATAATTTAAGATATTATTTAAAAAATGACATGATAATTAAATGAAACCAAATAAACTAAAATTCAATAATATCATAAATAAAAAATACAAGTAAATATAAGATAATAAAGTATAATATATTTATAATGATAGTAAAGTTGTTCTGCAAGTTTCTTACAATATTGTTAATGTTTTCTTTTATTCAAGTTACGCAATCTAAGGCTAACGAGTGCAGTATTAAAGAATTTTCCAAAATCTTTTTTGAAGACTATTATTCTGGAACTGTTTGGGTCAAACCGGGAGAAAAACGAACCATTACTTGGAGCGCCTCAGTTAAAAGAGTTGGTGATTCATCAGTAGTGAGACCATTTTCGGAAACTGAAAAGAATTCATTACGAGAAGCAATTTCATCTTGGGATAATGCAACGGACGCTATAGATTTCTTAGAGACCAACAATGAAAGTGCAGAAATTGTAATTGGCTGGGTCGCTCTGAATGATAAACCATCTACGGTATGGGGCTACTGGAATGCTTGGTGGGATTCAAACAAGATCAGATACAGAGCCACAATAAAACTTCGTGAAGGAATCCCTTTTTATAGTACAAAAGAGGGAATAATTCATGCCGTTCAACATGAAATAGGAAATGTTCTCGGTTTAGGAGATTTGATGCCCACTTCAGAATTCGTCAGCGTTCTTGAAGACCCTTGGCAAATGCCTTCTGGAAGTTTAATTCTAAGTGATTTTGATTATGAATTAATCAGACAATTACATGGAGAGAGCACCTGTCATAGTTCTTGGAAAGTACAGGGTTCTCCTTCACCAACTCCTTCTCCTTCACCAACTCCTTCTAAAAAAACACGAGTAATAACAATTACCTGCATTAAAGGAAAATCAGTAAAGAAAATTAAAGAAATTAATCCAAAGTGCCCTGCAGGCTATAAGAAGAAATATTCGTCAGCAATATCTTTATAAATATTATGACCCTTATATTATTAATATGATATAGTTTAACATATATAATAATATTGTTGACATTATATCAAATAATAAACCATATCTATATGTTCTATAAACTAAGATTATTCGGCGATCCTATCTTAAATAATATATCAAATAATGTTGAAAATTTTACTAATTTAACTCAACTAATTCAATCAATGTTTAATATTATGTATAAATACAATGGGGTAGGATTAGCTGCTAATCAAATTGGCGTAAATAAAAAAATTTTTGTATATAACTATAAAAATGAAAGCAATTATCTAATAAATCCAGAGCTAATAGCAGAGAGTTCAGAAACAGAATCAAAAAATGAAGGTTGTTTATCTATACCATCGCTCTCTTATAATGTAAAGAGAGCTAAAAACATAATAATAAAAGCTTATGATATAAATAATAATGAATATTATAAAGATGTTTCAGGAAATCTTGCAAGAATATACCTCCACGAACTTGATCATCTTAACGGAATATTATATCTTGATAGATTAAGCTACATAGAAAAATTTAATATGCTATATCATTATAGAAATTTTAATCTAAGTAATGAAAATTACTAATTATGAAAAAAATAACCGGAATTAAATTAGTTATAATAAAATTTGGCTAAGTTGGCTTTATCTCCTATCTTGTAAATTTAATTACCTTTAACATCTTAGTTTACTCTAAATTTTCACCTATATACCAATCTTCAAAGATTGGAACATTAATAGCAGGCTTACTATCTGTCTTAGTAGCATTTATTGGTAATAGAAATTGGACCTGGAAAAATAGAAATTATCATAAAGTAAAAAATCAAATTATCTTATTTATTTTAGTTAATCTTTTAGCAATTATATTTAATTTACTACTGTTATATATAGTTAGAGATATTATTCTACTAAGAAGCCAGCTAATAGATAACATAATAGTAAATATTATAGGCCAAGTTATTGGAACAATTTTTAGGTTTTATATGTATAATAAAGTAATCTTTAAACAATAATATTCTGCTAATAAAGAAATAAAGAAGTTATGAAATAGTTCAAAAGCAAGATAACTAAAAAAAATATTTATTATATTCTCAGCCTTATTTATCTCTTTAATTTTAAAAACATTATAATTTCAACTAAACGCTTCTACAGCAACCGTGAAAATATAGCAGTTGATCAAAATAATACCAGAAAGTACTGTAAAATTATCTTTATTTAAAATAAAAAAAATAAAACTCTTTATAAAACTATTGATTATGAAAACTTTAAAAACATAATATAATGGTGTCAATCCTAAAAAATAAAATAAAGGAATAATATGATAAAATTAATGAATACAACTATTATATCTCAGATTCTCTCTGCTCTCTTAATCACTTTACTACCTTCTGTTCCTTCTAATGCAATTGAATATGGCCAAAATGCAGAGGGTGATTCTAATGCTGTACACATTCAAGGTAATGTTACGGGTTTCCTATATTCAGAGAGAATTATTTTTACAGCTGCACATGTTCTGGATCAATTAAATATAAAAGAAAACGGTGATACAGATGGGTTTGTTTTCGCTCCTGGTATTGCTGACAAAACTAATGCGAAACAATACAAAATCGTTAAAGCCTATATTCCGAAAACGTATATAAGTTCAAGTTACAATACTCAAAAAATTGATGACTTTGCAGTGATTGTTATAAATGAAGATATGCCATTAAAGACACTAGTTCAGGTCGCTACAGAACAAAAAATGAATGAATTTGCAGATAAGAAGTCGATTGTCCAGTATATAGGGTATGGCCTACAGAATAATGATCAAAGAAATAGCAATAATTTGAAAAATGTATTTCCATACAAAGCAATTGGAAGTTTATTAACACCTAAGATGATGGTAGACCACTACAATATCTATGCAAATCAACGGCCAGTAATCTGGGAAAAAATCGAATATGGTGTGTTAGGAAATGAAAGTTCAGGTTCGCCATGTAATGGTGACTCTGGCTCAGGAATATTCATTGAAGAAAATTCAATCAGATACTACTTGGGTGCTCTGGCAACTGGATTATCGATGTCTAATTGTGGATTGCTAACAATCAAACCAGATAATGGAGGCACAATGATTTGGCTTTCGCCAGCATATAAATTCATGGATATAATAGAAAAAGCTGAATCCTTTGTTAAGGAAGAAAAACAAAAAGAATTCTCAAAAATAGAAGAAGAACAACAAATAACAAAAGAAAGTCAAATAGCTAAACAAGAAGCTAAACAAGAAGAGGGTAGAAAAGCAAGTTCAGAATTGTCAGAGAAAAAAACGATTACATGTTTCAAAGGAAAGGTTAAAAAGAAGATAACTTCAAATAACTCAAAGTGTCCCTATGGTTATAAAAAAAGTAGGCACTGATAGTTTAGCCTATTTTTCTTGTTTTTTTTTAAAATATATTTGCCAATAAATAGGGAACTAATACCTAACTTATAATTAATGGTCAATTTATGAAAAAGATTTACTCATAATCAAAAACAATTAGCTAATAAAGAACTATTCCAAGCTATATAACATCACTTTTACCTGTTTAAATTAAACACTTGTCTAATTTTTAAAAAGTAAACTAAAAAAATATTAAAATAAATCTTATTTCTCAGAATAATGGTAACATATTTGCATTTTATATGTATAATAAAGTAATCTTTAAACAATAATAATGTAATAAAAAGAGAGGAATTAGCGATGAAAAAGTTCAAAAGCAAGATAACTGAGACAATATTTATTATATTCTCAGCATTATTTATCTCTTTTATAATAAAAACATTTCTATTTCAATTCTTTCTTATTCCCTCTGGCTCAATGGAAAATACCTTGCATATAAAAGATCGCATTATGGTAAATAGATTAGCAACCTATTTCTCTGAGATTAAAAGGGGTGAAATAGTAGTATTTCAAGATCCAGGAGGATGGATAACAGAAGAAGTTACAAAGCAAAATAAAAATTTTATAACAAATATACTGCAAGCTATCGGTTTTATGCCTAGCGATTCAGAGCAATATGTAATTAAACGTGCCATTGGAGTTGCTGGCGATACAGTTACATGCTGTGTTGATAATATGATAACAATTAATGGTGAGAAAATAAAAGAAGATTATATCTATCAAGGAGACCTGCCATCTGAAGAGACATTCTCAATTACTATTCCAGAAGGATATCTCTGGGTTATGGGAGATCACAGATCAAATAGTGCGGACTCTAGATACCATAGAGATAAAAACAACGGTTTAGTACCAACAACAAATGTCACCGGCAGAGCCATATTTATAATCTGGCCCTTTGACCGAGTAGGCATACTACATAAAAAACCATAAATAAAAAGTCAAAAAATAACTGAATATATATAAAATTCAATATAAATACTCACATAAAAAACTATAAGATAAATAGGTAAATAAAAAATGAGATACAACCTGATTTAGTGTATAAAAAAGCTATAAACTATAAATCATTTATAAAAAATCTACCGTTAATTAAGAATTTTATTTGTAATGTTATTGTATTCATCTTCCGTTGCATCTCCGCCAATAGATATAATCTCAGCAACAGAAATTAAGGAATACTCTTTACTTATAAATAATGAATTAGTAATAGCAAAAATCTTCTCACCATTTGATATATCAAACCTATAATGAATTATTCTGATTTTATCCTTATCAATAACCTCACTACTATAATCAGAAACAGTAATGTTTTTATCTAATGAAGCCTTAAATCTAGCGGTAATATAATCACCATAACAATTTCTATACTTGGCAAATCGTTCAAACTCTTTCTCTATCCCTCTCTTTACATACACATATGAATTTATCTCAGCATAGACTTTATCAGCCCCTCCATATAACTCGCCAACCAGCGTCTTCCCTTCGTATTGAGCTTTCGCATCTGAGTAAAATATAACTTCATTATTAGCACATTCTGATAATTTATATATCGCCTTATCTATTATCAGGTTTGGGTTATTAAGAGGCTGGCTTTCAGCAGTATCATTAACAACACTCTGATCAACTTGATTATCAGCAGTATCATTAAATATAGTAAACGATTCATTTAAGTCTTCTAATGTAAGTAGATAATTCTCTGGATTAATTTTATTATTATAATTATTTTCTGAGTAATTACTACAACCAGAAAGTAAAAATATAATAAAAAATATAAATAATTTCATATAATTATAGGTGCTAATTTAAATAAAAAAAGCATTTACTAATTCTTTAATTCAAACAAAAAGTCCTCTATTTCAAAAAAAGGTCGCTGTTTACCTCAACTGCTAAAATATAAAAATTACCTTGATCTGTTTCTATATGATAATATGGAAGTAAATAAATTTTATCATTTAAGATATTTTTTTTATATCTTAAACTAGCCGAAGAAATAGTTAAATTATTATTACTAATTAATTTATTATTAAGAACACTACCATCAAATTTAAGATCAGGAATAAGGTTATACATGTGATTATTGTTTTTATAATTTTCTAGAGATTTATTCAACGATATAGACTTAAAATAATTAGAAGATTCTAAAGTATATTTATTAAAGAAACCTTGAAACGAGTAAGGGCCTTCTGAACTAAAATCAAAAAACCAACCATCGTCAGTTTCATAACCTTCTTTTTTGAATATAATATTATAACTAAAAGAGTTCTGGCTCTTTGAGTAATTTCTAATTATATCATAATCATAATTCAAATTTAGTAATTTCATAAAACTCATAATTTGTTTATAATACATGTCATCTTTTTTGTCTATAAATTCCTCACTAAAATCAAAAAACCAACCTCCAGTACTCTCATCATATTTACAAGAGTTATTACCAATCCCAGTACATGGCCCTGGTCTATTATTTTCATCAGTTATACCAAAACCATAATCACTATCATTATTAATAATAAATTCAACACCAGAATCGTTACTATAGATCACATCGCTATTATTATTTACTAGCTTTAAATTATAGTTACATTGATCTTCGCAACTGCTAAAAAAATGTTCATTAAATAAAGTAAATAGTCTCTCCCAGTAAATAATATCTGGTTTATCAATTATGTAAACATTTGCTGAGGTATTAATATCTAAATTATTTATAAACTTATAATTCTTGAAATTATTATCATAAATTAAACCATACTTTTTAACAATATCATCTTCTGTAAATAACAAAAAATCATTATTAAGACTATCAATTGATTTATCTTCATTTCTATTCAAAAAAAATAGAAAAACAACAAATAAATAAATTACAAAAAAAATAATATTTTTTTTACTCATACAAAATACAATTCCTATTATATTTTTTTTGACAAATATCAAATAATGATAATAATTGTAAAGATGATAAAGATAATAACTATAATAATTTCTATTAATATATTAATTTATAATTTATCATACTCAAATGAATTAGATATTGATTTAAGTACAATTGTATCAGTTATTTCATCCGATGACAAATCTGAATGTCATGGATTTTTTATAGATAATCATACAGTTGTTTTTGCAAAAAATTGTATAAACAATAATAATATAGGTACAATAAAGAGATATACAAAAAATATATATAATGAAGGGGAAAATAAAATTGGTTATACTAAACAATACTATATAATAAGTGAATACGGACTAAAATTAAAGTCATTACTTATATCTAATAATAAAAATGAATTATCTCTAATAAGTACAAAAAAATCAATAGTGTCAACAAAGAAAGTATATTTTGAAGAAAAAAATCAAAATATAATAATTCCAGTAAAAATTGACGAAAAACTATTGCCTATTGGGTTTTTAATAAAAAATAACAAAATAAGTATTCCAAGTGATCTAGAATTACCAAAAGATAGCACCTGCAAAATAATATCAGGAACACCAATATTATCTCAAAATAAAAAAACGTATCTGGTTGATATCATTAAAAAAACGATAAACTGTGCTGATATAGAAAATTATAAAATCGAGCATAAGAAACTAATAGAAAACTTGAACTATATCTACAATTGTTTTACTAAAATAAATAACCAATCTGATATATATCATAATAAATATATATGTAATTTTAGATACTCGTCTTGACATAAAAAAAACAAACAATACAGTATATATATGAGAAAAAATATAATAATACTAATTATAATTACATCATTAGCATTTGGAGTTACTATATTTTCAGTAACGTATAAAAAAAGCGAATCTTTTCAATCAATATATAATAAAACTATAATATGTAAAAAAAGCGAAAAAAATAGAATTGAATATAGTATATCTTGTTTAGAAGATATATTAAAAACTTCAAATGATCAAAAAATTTCTGTAGATGTTTACCTAAAATTAGCCGAGAACGAATCAAACCTAGGAGAATACTGTCATCAATTTTTACATAGTCTAGGAAAAAGTTTAATAGATAAAAATGTTGTAATAATGCAAAACATAAATGATGATGTAAAAAGACTTTCTAGTTGCGGTTATGGTTTTTTACATGGCTTTTATGAGAATACAAAACTAACAGGAGAAATAAATAAAGATAGATCAGTAATAGCAGAAAGCTGTGATAGGCTAAAAAATGACCAAAACCAACGAATAATTTCAGAATGCTACCATGCACTAGGGCATGCAGTAAGCGATAAATATAAAAACACTGAGCTCTCAAAGGATGTCTGCAACCAAGCATTTGAGAAAAATATAGAAGCTAAAATAGGTTGCTTTGGAGGAGTTGCTATGAAGATAAGAGACCAACTCCTATTAGAAATAAATAATGGTAGTAAATTTCCAGCTACAGTAGAATGGTTTAAAGAAGTAGGTAAAAATTGTCAATCCGATGATCAACTATGGATAATATCATGTGCACCTGGTTTTATACAATTAGCAACAGATCAAGGAATTGAGTATGTTAAACCTTTTTTAACTTGGTGTGATAGCACAATGAAAATCAGTGAACAGTGCTACCAACAAGCAGGAGTGTACCTTGGCCATTTTAGCAATAAATTAGGCACTCCAGAAGAGCTTATAAACATATGTGAAACATCATCTCAAAATCCTAAGTACATATTTAAGTGTATTTCTTCTTTACCGGAAGGAAGGATGAACTCAGGAGATACAAAAGAAAAAGCTGTAGAGTTTATTTGTCCAAAAATAACTACAAATAAATATTGCAGAGATACATATAAATTATATAAATATAACGACAATTTGTAATACGATAGTAAAATAGTTATGTGAACAAAAAATATATTTATATATTCCTGATAATAATATATTCTTTTATAAGTATATTTAATTATCAAATAAGAGTGAATGATACAGAAAATAAAATAGAAAAATCAACACTTGTTAATTTTATACCACAAGATAGACCATTTGGAGAGAATATGGTAAATATTCCAACCAAAAACTGCATTGCTATGCATAAAAATTTAGAAAAAGAGATTGAAAATTTAAGTAAAAGAGATGGAATAACTAAAATAACAGAGTTTCAAAACGAAAACAATTATAAAGATTTATGTACTATGAAAAATTTATCACCATTTATAACATATGGAGACCTAGATGGCGATTTCCTAAGTGAAGTAATGTTTAGTAATAAGTTCGGTGAAATATATATTTACTGGAACACGGGAAATGGTTTCAAAAAAGATCAAATTCTATCAGAAAAACTAACAAATCATACTAAAAATGATAAATTAGATGAAAAAAGCATATTTTTATTTATGGATGTTAATAACGATATGATAAATGATATAGTAATATCACCTAACGAAAATAGAAACTCATTAATTACAATAATAAATAAAAAAAATAGAAATTTTGATACAGAAAACCTTAATTACTTTATGGGAGAAGAAGAAGCTAAAGGAACACCTACAAATGTAACAACCGATGATATAAATAAAGACGGCTTAGCAGATATCATATTTACAACTCAAGATCATAAAAATTACCCAATAAGATTATTTATATCAAATAATGATACAAAAATTAGTTACACAGAAGAAACATCTAAATATTTCGAAAAAGAAAATAGTATAAAAGATACAGACAAACAGAAAAATAATACCTTACTAATTGCAGATTTTAATTCAGATGACAAATTAGATATTTTTCTATCGTCAAATAATGACACAAGAATCTTTTATCAAAGAAATAAAAAATTTATACCAGAAGCAATAAAAGGAATGGAGGACTATTATATAGTAGGCGCTAAATTGCTAGATTTAAATAATGATAATATAATTGATATTTTAGCTACTAGTAACAAATCTAATGCAGGTACTGTAGCGATAATTAGTAAAAATAATAATTTAACTATTTCAAAAAATAATTCGTCCAAGATAGAAAATATCAGTAATGCTATGGGCTTTTCCAATAATGATTATAATATGGATGGTTATCTAGATTTATTTTTAGGAACCGGATATCCATTGGGAGAAACAAAAACAGATGAGCATAATTTTATGAGGCCGTACTTATTTTTAACAAAAAATAAAGGTTATGTTGACGAGACTGGAAACATTTTTAGAAACTTAGTAATGATTGAATCGACTTCAATAATTTCATCAACTGACTTTAACGGAGATTTTCGACCTGATATATTACTAGCAAGCGAAGAAATGATAAAACCGCATCTACTAATTAATAACACTGAGACGAAAAATAATTCAACTGCTATAATGCTTAGAGGGAAAGGTTTAGGTGGTTCACCAGTAAACGGCGAAGGTGCTATCATTACTATAAAGATAAAAGATAAA